>Ga0210379_10000906_pt1 | contig 10191 bp, 11 predicted proteins | sample PLMedo_2_FD_155468 | JGI IMG/M metagenome (GOLD analysis project Ga0210379, IMG submission 155468) | Groundwater sediment microbial communities from an aquifer in East River, Colorado, USA - PLM4_32_coex redo | ecosystem: Environmental > Terrestrial > Soil > Riparian zone | place: USA: East... | reverse complement strand
TGAGGGCCGCACGCTTTTCGCGGCCCTGAGCGCCGGAGCCAGAGGGGGCCTGCTGGAGCGGAGCGACCTGCCGACAGCGGACACCTCCCGCACACCACCACACCTGCACTAGGCACGTGTCGCGCTGCCCTACCACTTCAGCGCGACACAGGCGCCTTGCCCCTGCCTGCCCCATGCCGGCCACTGCCCCTCACCAGCGCGCCAGCGGTCCACGCGCCGCCAGCGTAGGGAGCTGCTCCAGGTCGAGCAGTATCTCACCCTCGCGCTCGAAGCCGCGTACCGCGCAGGACAAAAACCCGTGACGCCTGAGATCATTGCCAGTGTGTTAGCCACCGGCCTCGACGAGTTGGAACCGACCCTGGCGCGGCATGGCTATAATGCCCGCGCGGTAGCGGAACTCCTCCATGTCCGCCAGGCGGGAATTCGCGCTTTACTGCGAGGGCGCCTGCCAGCCGGCAGAGTCCAGGAACTGCAGCAGGAACTGCGTGCCGCAGGCCTGCCACTCTAGGCAGGCCATTATCTGCCCTGATGTGCCCGGGTCGCTGTTATCGCGCTGTTGTCGCCCAATGTGCGCTCATTATCCGCGAATGTGCGCCCGCGCCCAGCGCTGTTATCGCACCGAGCCGATGAGCTTATCGAGCCATTATATCTACCTTTGATCCAACACCTTGGATATCGTATTCGTCAGCATTTTGAAATGCTCAGCATTCACATTGACGAGGTTCGCGACAACCTCGCGTTTCACACTCATCAGAATTGTGTTATTTATGTTTGCATTCAACTTATAAACCTTCATGGCAATATCGTCTTTTCCATTGCGAAGCACTGTTAATGGTATGGTGAGACTATTCTCCTGAGCGAACTTCTCCAGCCAGGGCTGACTATCTTGCCCTTCGATAATGATCGCGACTACCCTGATGTCCTTATTTCGACGTGCGAGTTCATTGAGCTCTTTTACCACGCTCGCCATTTCATTCCCGGTTTGCCGAAAAAACGCAAAGATCGTAGGAGCACCTATGAACTGGCATACGTAGCAGACTTCTTTGCCTTTGTGGGGCCCGGTTACGGCCAGAACCGGAAATGACGGGGTCATTTCTCCCACAGCAAGACCGGAAACCGTCTTCGATTGTCCGGCCACGCATGGTGCGCCGAATGCGATCGAGCTCAACACAACGATGAGCACAACCAAAGGACGCCGCATCATTCCCCCTCTCCCAGCCACCTGAACACTCGTCCGGCTTCCGCTCACAGGATCAGCAATCGGATAAGTGATGTTATAGTGAAGCCTCCGGCATCCCCAGGATTTGAGGCCAGCGATTGGATGCTCAACGACGCCGGCCTACGGCTTTTCGGTCGGATTTGTTCCAGTCGCAATCTTTGCCGTCGGATATTGCAGTTCTCGCCACCTGGGTAAGCCACCCTGAAGAAGCTTCAATTTGCTGTAACCCAGTTTCTCCAGTTGAATTGCCATTTCGGTCGACTCTTCCTCGTTCTGGCACGGGCAGTACAGAACCAGCGTCTTTGTGCGAGGAAGATTCACGGGCGGCTTGATCCTGTTCGTGTAGGGCAGATTCACAGCACCCGGGATGTGCGCTTCAGCAAAATACTCGCTCGGCTGGGTATCGACAATCACGATGTCCTGGGTTGCCTTGGCATCAATGAGTCTCTGCAATTCTTCACAGGTTATCAGCGGATATCGGCTTTCACTTTTCGGCTCGGCCCCCCCATGCTGCGCACTGGAAACGAGCGAGCCGCAGGCAATCACCCAGATGAAAAGAGATGAACGCGCGATCACTTTTCTGGCTCTCATGAGCTTCTCCTTCTTCCCCGGACAGACGGCGATTGTGGAATCCCGTGACCGTCGCTGTGCCATTGGTCGCGAGCATAACCCTCGCTTCCGCGAGCGCAGTAGGCGTATCGAGAGGAGGTCTTCGCGGTTTATATGCCAGCCCACTAGGCGGGCCCCCCCGGAGACCGGTGGCGGGATGCGCTTCGCCATCGGACTCCATGTCCTTCTAGTTGATGATGAACTCCTTGAGCGGACGATATCCCGCTTTTTCCATGAGTGCATCCCATCTGGCGGGCAGCTTGACCTCCTTGACGGACCTGCCCCTACCACCAGCCAGAACCTGCGCCTTGTTTCTACTCGGATCTCCGCAGACGAGAATGCGAATCCCATCACGCGCGATGGATGGAGTCGTTGTGATGTCTTCCCATCCCGGAGCTCTCGGATACCAGGGCGGCAATTTCCCTTTCGCTGCGCGCGGATCGTTGAGCTCCCTTTGGAGCTCCCTGTCGAAAGAACCAAATACCCTGCCGTACGACCCGTAGACCTTTGAGAAGGTCCACTCATAGGTGGGCTTTCTCGCCGTCTCCACCAGGTCCTCGATGAGTGTCCTCTTCGTATAGCCGCCCTTGGCGAGCACTTCGGCGGTGGTCGGTGTGATCAGCAGGGTTCGTGGCGAATTGATCATGCCGGACGCAAAGGCTTCGTTGTAGGTTATCCCGTAGGCAAGAAGTTGCATCAGGATCTTGGGATCGGATGTCGATGGGATGGTGTTCTGTCCCATGAACGTGCTACTGGCCGCAGAGACCGTACTCACATCCTTGTCGAATCCTCTGGCCACGTGGTCCGGTTGCCAGCCGATCTTCTTCAGCGCCTCTTCATCTTCCGCCAAGACCCAGGATTGCACCTTCCCGAAGGTCCCCATCTGGGTTTCTTTTGTTCTGAAGCCTGCGATGTTCCTCTCGATCAGACTCGTCGTACGGCCGATGGCTTGATTGGCCTGGGCCGCGATCAGCCCCTGCCCATAATCGATCCCGAGCTGCCTGGCTACCGGTCCGTTCACCCAATAGAACGTGGTAAAGGAATGTGTGCTGCCGCCAGTGACTGCGAGACGGAACGCAGGATCGCCTATGGCTTGTACCGCCGCCATGATTATGGGCATGTACTCCGGGCGTGCTCCCGCCATGACAGCATTCACGGCGATATTCCAGGGGGTGGCCCGCAGATTCGCTAACGGAAGCACGGCGATCTCTTCATGAGGGGCATGGTCGGTATATTTCAGGAACTGTTCGACCCGCTCAACCGTCGGTGGAATGATGGCCATCCCGTCACTCCACTGGTAATCCGAGAAGTAGCGGTTGACCTCATCGATCGTGCCCGTGAATACAATTTCCCTGATCTTCTGTTCCTTGCGAGATGCCTCGTGGGCGGATGCCGATTCAGGTAGTGGCTTGGTCAGAGCCTCTGTAACCTGGGGGACAACAATCTTGACCGCATTCTCCCGCAGCTCAGAGTCCGAGTGGAGATCAAACGGGCCCGGATACACGGCAACCCGCAGCGACGGTACTCCCTGGTCGTACGCTGTCACTTCGGCCTGTTTCTTGAAAGCGTGACCTGCCACTACGACGCTCGGAATGCCAGACTGTTCCCCCACGACTGCCGCGTGTGCCACACGCGGTGTGCACACCCCTCAACCACCGTTCCCGGTTACTAACACGCTGCAACCTTGTTCCTTGAGCGCCGCCCGGAGATTCTCAGCATCCTTGTTGGGATGGTCAGGAGTTGACGGCATGGGAGCGACCGGCATCTCCGTATGCGAGACGACTCTCATATCCGGATAGAGCTGCTTTAACTGTTCCCCGATCGCTGGGAGGGTTACGTCGGCCTTGAATGCGCGGTTCCACACCATGCAGACCGTCTTGCCGGCTAAGGTATTCAGGCGAGGCGTCATGCTGATCATGGTGACGGTACTTTCGCCGATTGGACTCACGACGCTGTACACCGGCTCAGCCGACCCGCCTTGCACCGCAACGGACTGCTGCGCCGCTGCCGACACACTGCAAACCACGAGGACCAACGAGATCACTTCGGCACAACAGACTCTCCGGAACACAGATGCCCTCCAAGATGCCTTGCGTAGTCGCACAGGCTCGAAGCTCCTCATGTTGATTGGCTCCATAGGTACTTACTCCTCTCATGGCCATCGTCGTGCACCTACCCCTCGGCCTGTGCCACAGCGACATCACGAAACCGGGCGAGCGCCTCGGTCGCGTGCTGCAACGCCGCCGCAGCGGGAGCGCTGCGGTGGGTGTGTCGCAGAGCGTGAGGGCGCGTCTCAGCCCAGCTCACCGTGGGCATACCGACGCGACAGCCCAGGAGGAGACCGTGGAGGAGACGTCGCATAGGAGCGCTCCTTGCCTCAGGCGCTGAGGCGGGTCACCCCTGCCGCTGCGCGGCAGGGGCCCACAAGGCTCCTGCGACCGTGGGCCCAGAGGTCGCCACGCGCGGTCCTGGTGCTGTCTGGTACGCAGCGCGTCCGTGGTCGAGTGTTATCGGCAGTTGGACATGGTCATCACGCATTGGGCTGGTCTCCGCGCTTTGTCCCATGCTGCCAGGGACGCGCGCTCGAGGCAAGGCGTCGCCACTGAGGGGGCGCTCGGGCACTCCCGAGGGGGCACGCTCGGGAGTGCTGAGCGCACATGCCGCCGGCCTTGCCCTTGCTTCTTGAGACGCCTCAGCCAACGAGGCAGTTTACCATGCGCGAGAAGTCTCTGGCCGTCCTGCTGTGCATGCTGACTTTGCTCCTCTCCGGCCGTCACCTGAGCCCTGGGTCAGGAGCACACCTCCAGTCTCATGGCAGAGACGAACCAGGAAGCGGAAAGGTTGACCGCGGGACCGACGGTCATGCCCCCCCGCCTTGCCCAGCCGCCCGTCCCGCGGCCGTCCCCCCAGGGCTCCCCAGCGGCGCTCCCCTCCCGCCTGCGGCGGCACCTGTCCAGCCCCAGCCCCCGGCGCGCTCCACCGGACGAAGCGGCGAGGAGGGACGGAAACTGTGCGAGACGAGCGTCACGGAAGTGACAGATGTGACAGGAGTGAGCGTATTATCTGAGCATGCGAGCCGAGCCGGTTGTTATCGCGCTGTTGTCGTCCAATGTGCGCCGATTATCGGTTGAATGTGAGCCTGCAGGCCTGCCAATTATCTGTGATTGTGAGCCGGTGAACGGCGCTGTTATCGCGCCTGCGTGCGTAGCTTATCGAGCCGCTACACATAGGATCAGGTCCAAGTGTTACCTCCTGTGACGTGCTGCCACGCGGTGGGGTACCCTGTGGAGCCCTCTGGGGGGCCTCGCCGCGGCGAGGCCCCCTCCGCTGCGCCAGGATCACGCACGCGCGTGCCCCTGGAGTTCTCGATAGAGCGTGGACCGCCCCAGGCCGACCTGCCGGGCCGCCTGCGTCGGCGACATTCCACTCTGCACCAGCAGGAGCGCGGCGTCCCGCTTGTCCTGCTCGAGGGGGGGCCGTCCGGGCCGGCGGCCTTTGGCTCGGGCATTGGCGATCCCATCGCGCGTCCGCTCGGCGATCAGGCGTCGTTCGAACTGGGCAATCGCCCCAAAGACGTGAAACACCAGCTCGCCGGCGGCCGACGAGGTATCAATCTTTTCCTCCAGGGAGAGCAGCGCGACGCCGCGCTGCTTGAGTGTCTCGACCACCTCAAGCAGTTCGCGGAGAGAGCGCCCTAATCTGTCCAGTCGCACCACGGCCAGCGTGTCACCGGGGCGGAGGTGATCGAGCAGACTGGTGAGCCCTGGGCGGGTGAAGGTCTTGCCGGAGATGACATCCTCAAAGATCCGGAAGGCGCCGGCCGCATCGAGCCGCCGTCTTTGGCCGGCGAGGTCCTGATCGTCGGTGGAGACGCGCGCATAGCCAAGAATGTGGGACATGGACGATGGCTCTCCTTTGTCTGTCCAAAAACCGGTCGATTGCTGGACGCTCTTTTGGCACAGCGATGCGGTGCGGTAACCCCGTCCAGAAAATCCGTCCACAAACTTATGCTTGTCTCTAAAATACTCAGACCCTTGCGGGACGTCCTCCAGGCTCTCCTGGTTTTTCCCAGAGGGTCCACACGGTGCCCTGTCGGATCCACCGGGTCACATCTTTCGTGGTCCGGGTCCGCAGGAGCTGATGGGGAGGAAAGCGCACCACGTCCCTGTGCAGGTGCACCGTCCGGACGGCCCCGCACGCCGGACATTCCAGGGCACGCGTCTCAGCCTGCCGCAGGCGCCTCGGTTCCACATCGACGGCCCCAGCAAACGCACATTTGGGTGGGAGTGCCGCAGACGCACCGCCGCCCACAGGATCGCGCGTTGGCGCACGCACGCCGACGCGTCCACGCCGCTTAGCCGGGTCTGTAGGCCGTGCGTCCGAGGGTGGGTTGGTGGGCGTAGCCGGCTCCGGCAGGGCCTGGCGTACCGGAGGCGGTGGGCTGGCGAGGCTGAGGCGTGATGCGATATCCAGTAAGGCCTGTAATTGCTCGTGACTGGTGGTATTGCCGACCTCGACCTTGTGTTCCCCAGCGCGCGCATCCACTTCGAGACGGACGCGTTGCGCGGGTTGGAGAGCGTGCTGCGTCAGGGCCTCCAGGGTCAAGGCAGGGCTGGCTTCCCCAAAGGTGGCCGCCACCGTCTGGATCAACCAATCTTTGAGGATGCCCACACACCCGAGACTACAGTCGGCAAACCAGCGCCAGTGTGCCAACAGGGCACTGACGTCACACGTAAGCGGCACATGCTCCAAGAGATAGCGTAACGCGCCGACGAATTCCTGGCGTTCGGAGGCGCTGTCGACGTGGTACCGTGGGAAATGGAGATCACGGCCACGCCGCGCGGCTTGCCCATGCAGATTGCGGAAATCGAATAAGTCATAGGTGCCGACCAGCACATGCAGCACGTTGGTCCGATTCGTCATCGATTTGAGCCAGTCCAGTTGGTCGGCGGGCTTGAGGGGTGGCGCGACCTGCATGAGATGCTGGGCTTCATCAATGACCACCGCTTTCACGTGGAGGCGTGCCAATGCCTGTTCGACCGCTTCGCGGAGATCCAGCCACTCGGTCACGTGGCGTGACCCACGCGTGCGTGTGGGCGCCGTGGTAATATTGACCAGGAGTTCTTTGACGACCACATGGGCTTTGAGGGCCAGTAAGACCTGGCGATAGTAATCCAGTCGTACATAGGTGCCCGTATCCGAGGGCCGGGCTTCTACCAGCACGACAGGGACGTGGGCCTGGTGGGGTTCTTCAGCGCAAAACCGCTCGGTCATCCGCCGGATGACCGTCGATTTGCCGACCCCACTGGGCCCATAGAGTAAGAGATGCGTATAGCCCGCGTGTTCGTCAATGGCCTGCGTGACCTGCTGATCCACCTCGTCCAGGCGGGGATGCTTGACTTTGACGGCTTTAAACGCCTCCAATTGGGCGCGCGTCTCCTGGGTCAGGCGGGGCATTAGCGATAGGCCTCATACTGGGGAATTGTCGCGAGATCGAGGGGCTCCTCCTCGTGCTGGGCGCGTGGGCGCGTGGGCGCGACCGGCGTGCCGAGAATCGCCGCGCGGATGGCCTGCCCTTCGAGATCGCGCTGGCGTTGCAGCAGCACCTGCTCTTCGGCAGCGATATCGGCCAAAAACTGCCCCAGCAGCGCGCCATTGACGCGGACCCGTTGCTGACCATGTTGCCGTTGCTGTTGACGCCATTCCTCCAGAATTAACTGCCATTCGCGTTCCGACCGGCCATGCACCTGCGCAAAGTCATCCGCGATGCATTCCAGCCACTGCCCCTCGACAAAGGCATAGACCACACTCATATCGAACGGTTCGTAGCGGACGGGGACCGCGCTGCGGGCGACCTGCGGCGTCCGAAAGGCGGGATGCCAGTAGTGCAGCCAGTTCATGGTAATGCCGCGGGACGGATCGACTTTGGCGTGCCCGGTGCGCGTCGTGGGGCGGGTCAGCATGAGGAATTCGTCGCCGTAAGGAATCAGTCGATGCATCCGTTCACCCGCGAGTTGCATCCCGTGCGCGAACGCCTCGCGCGGACTCTGCCCCAAGGCGGGATGCTCCATCTGGTCGTAGATGTCATAGGCCCATTCACTGAGCCGTGCGGCAAAACGCTCCAGGGTCCACACCGCGAGACGTTTCGGATTGACTGCGCGCGTCATCTGGCGCGGGGTTTTACTCGCCTGGGTGTTGCCCAGTAATTGGTGCAGGAACGCGGTCGTCGTCGCCCCAAACAGGCGCTCGACCACGGACCCAAAACGTGGTTGCTGGGCTGGACGTTCTTTCTTCGTCACAAAATAGCGCGCCAGCAGCGTCTCAAAATAGACGCTGCCAAACTCCGCGCCCCGATCGACGACGAGTTCCTGCGGCAGGCGTTGATGGCGCTGGACACAGAGCCGCAAGGCCATCATGGCGGACCGATAACTGGGGGCATCATAGGTGACATACACCGCCAGAATCCGTCGACTGTAGGCGTCGAGGAGCAGTGTGGCCCAGGGGCGCCCTAACGGCTTGCCGGTCATGGACGAGACCAACTCAACATCGAGTTCCGTGTGATCGAGATGCGCGATGGCCAACGGCCGTTCCCCATGGCGCGGCGTCGTCTGATCCAACTGCCAGACAAACGGCTGCACGTTATACGCGGCCCGGCGTCCCTGGCGGACCGCTGTGACCTCCAGGGTGGTGAAGCGCGCCCGGACGCGATAAAAGGTCCGCTCGCTGACGGCGGGGATGCCGTGTTGCACACACGCTTGCTGGTAGAGCCGATAGACCGCGGCGGCACGTTTCGCCTGGGGCGTCGCATAGTGGGTCTGCAAATACGTGTCGAGCATCTGCCTGGACGCCTCGGGAATACGTGGAGACCGATTCCCGCGCGCCGCCACGCGATCCAGTAAGCCCAGGTAGCCGCACCCATACTGCGCCTCTGCAGCGTGATAGGCCGTGTGCCACCGGTGCACGCTCCGTGCCGCGGCCGTGTGCTCCGCCCCCTGCGCGACGGCGAGGAGCACGCTGAGGCGGTGGTTCGCGGCCTGCTGCGCCGTGGGACTCGCCCGCTCGAGCGCGCGCCGAATGGCCTGCGTCGTGGGGGAGGGCGCCGCGGCGGGGACCATCCGCATGGCACCCCGCTGCAACAGGTGCTGCACCCGTGCCGCGGGCAGCGTGAGCATCTGGCCGATGTCCGGCTGCAAGGTCACGGTCTCGCCGACAGTCTCCATCAGCCACAGACGCCCATCCCAGGCGAGGAGCGGCGCGAGGGCCTGCGGGCGCGGGGCTATCACGGGTGGCGCAGGGGTCTGGAGCGCCGCCGCTTCAGTGCCATACAGGACGACGTGGTCGTGGTGCATGAGCGGCGTACGGGTCAGATCCGTGAACAGGTGACGCGTGGCCAGGAGGGTCCATACGACATCGACGGAGAGCGCGGGGTGTGCCGCGAGCACGTCTGTCAGGCGGCTCCCAGGATGGGCCTCGACGTGGACGAGAACAAGGGCGGCCTGCTCGGGGGAGACCGCAACGTCATGTGCCCAAAAATCCTGCAAAAACTTCAGATTCTGGATATACACCGGGTGATACTCGGCAGACGAGCGCACGCGATACGTCAGCCCCAACGGCTCAGCATAGGCCTCCCCCGGGGGACAGCGCCAGTGCCCGGCCGTGGTCTGGTGATAACGGGCAGGCATACGCACGGCCAAGCCATCGAGGGCGGGGAGGGGTTTCCATTCTTCCCACCCGGCCGACTCCTCACGCAGGACAAAGAAATCCGGGGTATGCCATTGGGTGGTGTGACGGCCAGAGGCCGCCCGATAGCGCAACGGTATGCGCGCGGGTTGATCGTAATATTCCAGCACATCCTCATCCCGTTCCATCGCGTAGATGGCCCACAGCTCGACAGACTGGCTTTCAAATTGGATCGTGCGCTGCATTTTGGGACTGGGATAGCGCCCCGCCACATTGCCGGCGCGCCCGGTCACCTTACGGACCGGAGGCGATGCCCGCATGGCGGCAATGCGGGCGGCCGTGTCCGGCGAGAGCTGGAGATGGTCGCACCAGGCGCGAAATGCTTCAGCCGTCAACATACGAGCCCACCCTGCTAATGAAGCAACCGTTCACGTGTCCGCCCAAGTATACGCGATCTCTGCGGACAATGCGCGGTTTCTGACGCATTTCGTGGCGAGTATGCCAGATATCATGGCGGAAGGCAGGAAAAACAATGTCTCTCAGTGAGACTCGCAAGCGAAAACAGTCAGCAAAGTGGACTCGCCATCTTATGTGTCAATTCTGGGAGGCTGGGAGAGAGGAAAATCGTGCCACATTATCTGGCAGACCACGGCATTTTATCTGTCAAATCACAGCATACCCCG
>Ga0210379_10000905_pt1 | contig 10192 bp, 2 predicted proteins | sample PLMedo_2_FD_155468 | JGI IMG/M metagenome (GOLD analysis project Ga0210379, IMG submission 155468) | Groundwater sediment microbial communities from an aquifer in East River, Colorado, USA - PLM4_32_coex redo | ecosystem: Environmental > Terrestrial > Soil > Riparian zone | place: USA: East... | reverse complement strand
AAGCGTGTTCGAAGGATATTCTTCATGCAGGCCTTTGAGTATCGATTCACTCGATTCGAACTCGCCTTCGTGCCATGGGAGAAACTGCGAAAGATAATACCTTGCCTCGGTTTTGCAGTAGACGCCGCGTTGCGAGGCGATGAGGAGCTCCTTCATCCCGAGCTCGCTGTCGCCCGTGATGCCCATGAGGCCGACGACCCACTGCATCGGTCTCGGAACGAAGGTGAGAAAATAATGAAAGAGGCCGACGCCAAGGTACGCGTCGTACAGTTTCGGATCGAGCCGCAGGGCATCGCAAAAATAATCGTAACTCTTTTTTCCATCCCATGCGGCAGAGAAGTAATTCTTCGACCTACCATTCACAAACGCCCGGTATCCGTAGATCGTTCCGAGGCAAAGTTTCACGTCGGCGTCTTCGCCGTAGGCCTCCTCGTATTTTTCCCCGGCGTCGATCGTCTTCTCTGCGATAGCAAAGAACGATTCTTTGTCCTTCTCGCTGCGGTTGAGCAGGTATCGCCAAAAAACGATCATCGCCTTCCCGAGATAAGGCCGCGGATAGAGTGGTTCGATGCGGGACGCCTCATCGAACGCAACATGAGCTCCCGTGAGGTCGAAATTATACGCGCTGTTCCAGCCGCGAAGGGAAAGAGATTTGATCTGCTCGACCGAAGTGTAGGGGAGCGGCCGGGCCTGGAGCGATGGTGAAAGCGTGAGGGAGTACAGGAGGATTACGAGCCGGGCGGTCATACATGTGCAAGCTACTGAGAAACGGTGTAAGATGCAAAGATATGTTATTTTACAACCACCATTTTCCTGGCTTGAGTAAATGTGCCCGCGGAAAGCTTGTAAATGTACATTCCGCTCGCGAGGTTACTGGCGTCAAATGTTAAAGATTTGTAACCCGGGCTCTGCTCTTCATCGACAAGTGTCGCGACGAGCCGGCCGAGCATGTCGTACACTTTCAGCGAGACAGGGTAGACAGTCAGGAATGACTGTCCTACGGGCAGGTTATAACGGATCGTCGTCACGGGATTAAACGGGTTCGGATAATTCTGCTCCAGCGCGTAGGCTGTCGGCATCGGGAGCTGGCTCCTGAGCTCCGCCGTAAAATCAGCAGCGGCGGTGTCGGAAATCATCACGCGTCCGCCATCCTCGAGGATACGCTCGAAATGACGCCCACTGATGTTCCACGAGATTTTCAGAGGCATGGCAAATGCTTCATCATCATCCCATGAAAGAACGACCGGAAACGCAAGCGAGGAGAGCGAGAGCGGATACGAGTTATCGCTCTTCGCATCATATCTCTCCACGATACGGCCGGAGGCAAAACGTACGTCCGGTTCCCCCTCCGGCGGGCGCGGGGGCATTTCGTATGAAAATCCCTCCCGGATCGCCTGTGCGGTGATAAAGAGGGTTTGCTCTACTCCCGCGGCGTCTTCAATTTTCAATCCGCTCATCCGCGTTCTGAAATCGTTCGCCTGCGCGGCAACCATCGGTTGATTCACCTGGCCCGAACTCAGGAGAAGCTGTCCCGCCTGTGAAGTCTTGACCCAGTACGCATGCCCGGGGAAGAGCGTATCGGCAATGGAGTAGATTGTCGTATACCGGAAGTAAGGGGTGTACACGATCCCCGGAGGGACCTGAACGATGCCCGAAGCAAGGACGGGCGAAGCGACCGTTCCAATGAGATTCCATCCGACGCGCGTGTAGATGACGAGACTATCAAGGGGACTCCCCGCGTAGGTATACGATCTCGGGCCGCTGAACTTCAACCAGTAGCCAATCCCTTTGGAGAGATACTGACTGTATTGATACGACGAGACATACTTATATGGACTCGTGATCGCGTCGGGGAAGAGCGTCGTGTATGAGCTGTCGGGAACGATCAACGGGAGCGAAAGCATGTTCCACCTGTCCGCTATCGGTATGGAAGTGCTGTATTTTCTGTTTATGAACGTATCGACGGCCATATTGCCGGGAGAAAAAGCGAGCGTGTCGAAGCGCTGTTTGTTCGCGTTGATGCGTCCCCACGCGAGTCCGCTGTCGGCCTCGCTCAGGATATACGTCCCGCCCGTCGGGAGGAAAATCGTCACTCGTGAGCTGTCTCCCGATCCGATGAGGTTGCCAGGCGCAACGTTATTCTGATAGACCGAAAATGACCATTTCCGGGAAGTCCGGTCGCCTATCGTGGAGAGATCGCCGTCGGCGTCCTCAAGCTTGATGAATTGTGCCGTGGCGACGCCGCCGATGCCAGAAACGCCGACGGAATCGGGTGATGTTGCCGCATTATGATCGAAGATGATCGCCCCGGAGGAAGTGCCAGTCGCGGTCGCGTAGTACGTCACGTAGAATTTCATGCTGCCCAGCGGCGGAATCGAGCCCGAAGGGGGAGATACGGCGAAGTCGGTGTGTGTGGAGTTTGCGCCGCTGATATCCAACGCGAGATTTCCGGGATTCGAGATCGTGACGCTGTCGGTCTTCGAAAGCCCGATAAGGAGCGTTCCAAAATTCTTCGTCGTCACACCCGACGTAAACTTTGGCGTGCTTCCCGTTCCCGAAAGAGATACGATATCGGGGGATGTCATGCCGGTGTGCGTAAATGTGAGGGTCGCAATAACGGGACCTTCGGTGAGCGGATGATAGGTGACCGCAAATTTCATCGAAGCGGCGGGCGCGATCGTGCCGGAGACCGGGTTTACCGTGAAGACCGCATTGTCCGATGAGACGGATGTGACCGTGAAGGGCGCCGTTCCGGTGTTTGTGACGGTGACAGTGTCGGTCTTGTCCGTGTTCAGCAAGACGCCGCCGAACGCAAGGACTGCAGGCGCCGCGCCGAAAGAAAATCCCGAGAGATCGTACGTGAAGACCCCTCTCCCGTGAGTTGCGGCGAGGAGAATCTTGTTTCCATCCTTATACTTGAGATCGAATACGGCAACAGTCGGGAGGCCGTTATTGAACGCGCTCCAGCTGGCGCCGTCGTTTTTCGAAATATACACGCCGAGGTCGGTGCCGATCATCAGCATGCGGGGAAGCACCGACCGGATAACGATCGAATTTACGGGAATGTTGGGAAGATTCGACGTGATACTTGCCCATGTTGTACCCCGGTTTGTCGTCTTATAGACATGCGTGGAGGGCCCAAAGCCCCCGAAGGTCGCGTAGCAAATGGAGTCATTTAACGGATCGACCGCGAGGTCGGTGACATACGGCATTCCTGTCGTGGCCGGCAACCAGGAGCCGCCAGTGTTGGTCGTGGCGATGATCCGGCCGTTGTCCGTTCCGATATATATCCTGCTGTCGTCCGTCTTGCTGATCCCGATTGCGGAGACGTTTCCGCCGGGGTTTGGTAAAATCTGCGTCCAACCGCTCACCGTCGAGGCGGTTTGGACCGAATTCGTCTTCCACACGTTCGCTTGAGCGAACACCATGGCGTTATGGTTCCCCGGAGCGAGTTCATATGGATTGTAGAACAGACCCCCCGACGCGCCGCTGGGTGATATTTCTTCAAAACTGATACCTCCGTTAATGGAGCGTTCCACGGATCCATTAACGTACTGGCTGTAGACCATATCGGGAGTGACCGGATCGATAACCGTATATCCGCCGTCTCCCGTCGTGTACTGATACCAGTTCGCTCCCCCGTCAAAGGTATGTTCGATGTTATTGTCCTGCGTACCGCCGACCATCTTCGACGGATCGGTCGCGTCGTAGTCGGCGCTCTGGAATTGCAAGGTGGAGATCGTAGCGTTCAAGTCGGCCCAGGTCTCCCCGTTGTCCGGCGAACGGTACACGCCTCCGTCGGAGCCGCAATAGAGATAACCGTTGTTCCAACCTAAAAAATGAATGTCGGCGTGGGTGAAACTTAAGGTGTTTCCGGTGTACCAGAGAGATTTTTGATCGTACGTGACTCCGCCGTTGGTGGAGAGATAGACGTCGAGGCCCCCGACAGCGATCGTATTCTCATCGAGCGGATCGACTGCTATCGAATTCGCGTACCACCCCTGGCCGCCGAGATAGTTCGGAGCATTCGCCTGAAGCGTCCACGAAGTCCCTCCGTTCGTCGTCCGGTACACTCCGAGCGTCGTGTTGTTCAGCCGGTGTGCGATGCTCGCATAGACGACCTGCGAGTTCGAGGAGGCGAGCGCAAGCGTCGTGCGTCCCATCGAGCTCGTCGGGAGGCCGCTCGTGAGCGTTGTCCACGACGCGCCTCCGTTCGTCGTTTTCCTGATGCTGTTCGTCCCGGTTCCGCCGCTGGCCGCGTAGAGAATATTCGTGTTCGAGGGATCGATGACGAGAGAATTTATGTACGAACCGCATCCGGTGTTTGACCATCCGGCTCCCATGTCCGTCGACTTGAACACGTTCTGATTGCTCGCCGTGTAGACGATGGAGTCGTTCACCGGATTGACGACGATCTGTGAAAAATATCTTCCGAGGTACGTGTCGAAAAGTTTGAACCACGTGGTCCCCGCATCCGTCGATTTATACAACCCGTCGCCGTAATAGCTGTCGAGCGAATAGTTCAATTCCCCCGTCCCGAGGTAGACGATATTCGGGTCATTCGGGTCTGCCGCCACCGCGCCGCAGGCGAGTGAGGAGAGCTGTTCGGTGAGCGGGATCCACGACACGCCGTCGTCCGTCGTTTTCCATACCCCGCCCCCGGCCGCGCCGATAAACATCGTCGTCGGATCGGATGGATCCCATGTGATCGAATTCGTTCGGCCCGAAATGTAGTTCGCGTTCGTCACGTAATACCAGAGTCCGCTCGGATTAACGCTTGTCCACGCCGGGAGGATGGCGTCGACGCCCGACTCCTTCCGCTGCTTGACGAGCGCCTGGTGTTGTGCGACAGCGCGCTCATATGCCCCCTCGGGGATCGTCTTTCCGGGGCCGCCGGCGCGCCTCGTGTAGATGAATTTCTCCCGTGCAAGGATCGATTCGCCGCTCTCTTCTTCATCTGCGTCGGGCGGGCGTGCGGGTGCGAACTTCGACGTCTGCGCCGCGGCGAGAGAGACGATGCCCGCCCCCAGCGCGAGGATGAACGCAAAATTTCGTGCGAACGAGGTCATGTTCAACTGGCGCTCCTTCCGCTTATTTCAGCAACAGCATTTTCCGCGACGCCGAGAACGTTCCGGCGGTGATGCGATAGATGTAGATCCCGCTCGGCATATTGGCCGCGTCCCAATCCACTGTCTGATACCCGGCTTCGAGCACCCGGTCTACGAGAGAAGCAACCTCTTCGCCGAGGATATTGAATACCTTGATGGCAACTTTCGCATCCGAAGGGAGCGTAAATTCAATTCTTGTTTTCGGATTGAACGGATTCGGGTAGTTCTGCGCAAGGGAAAATTCCTCCGGGAGGGTGACGCCCCCCGAATAGCTGATGGCGATCAGCCCGTCGCCGGCGCCGATTGTGACGACGCCATCGCCGCTCATCGGGTGCGTCTCCCGGGCCGTGACGAGCGATGCGGACGCGGAGGATGAGGCAATGTGCCAGGCGATTGTCAACGGGTATTCAATCCCGGCGATGTTTATCGGAAATTCGTGAGGTCTAGCATCGGCAACGGTCTCGACGAAGTTCTGAGAAGCAAACCGGACATCGGGTCCGTCGGGCGCCGGAGGGGGCATTTCAAAATAGCCCGCAGGTATCTTATGCCCGGGATCGTCGGCGATGTACAGGTGCTGACTCCTCCCAAGCCGGTCGGTCATCGTCAGGTGTGTATACGATGCATAGTCGGGAGATTCGGCTTGCTGCGTTGCCGCCTTTGGCGTTGCCGCCGGACCGAAGGCGATATCGCCTGCAGCCGAGGTTTTAATCCAATACGCCTTCCCCGGCTTTACGACTGAAGCGGGAGAATAGGAGCCGTTGTACCCGTACATCACCGTCGTGATGATGCCGCCGGACGGGGCGGGAATGTCGTGATCGAGGGAGCCAATCATGTTCCAGCCCTTTTGAAGAGAAAGAGAGTCGGACGCATAATCGGCACCGGTGAAGAAATGAAGCTCCGAACCAGGAAGTTTTACCCAGTATCCACGCCCGGGAATAAGCGAATCCCTGATCTGATACGAGCCGCCCGTGTAGTCGAACGCTCTCCCGTTAAGTGCGAACGGGAAAAGTGACGCGACATCGTAGGAAGACTGCTCCAGCGGGACGGATACCATGTTCCAGCCGGTTGCGTAACTGACGGTGAGGAGATTTCCGGGGGGGAGGATCTGGTAGCAGCTGTCGGGGCCCGGCCAGTCCGTCAACGGACTGAGATTCGTCGTCACTTCGCTCGCGAAACCCGTCTTCATCGCGGCGATATCCAGGTAGTGGAAATCTCCGCCGTACTCGTCCTTCGTCCCGATCATCGCTCCGATATCGGAACCGCCAAACGTGCCTGCCGTAACCGAACCATAGTCGTACTCCGCGATATTTGTCCCTTCATGGAGTCTGAGCTGGAAGTTCAGCAGCGTCGTCGTTGAGCCGGCATCGTAGTATGCGCGGATGTCTTTCCATTGAACGACAAATGTCCTGCTCGGCGACAACCCCTGGGTCGTATACGTCACGGCAGAGCCCGGAGGATCCGTGCTCATATCGTCCCACCACACGCCGAGGACTTTCGTCGGCCGTTGAGTGGTCGCCATGCGCCCGTTTTCGTTCGCCCCGATCGGGCCGATCTGGCCGGACGTCGAGAGGCCATAGAGAGAGCCCGGAGTACCGGTGCCGAATTCCACCCATCCGTTCGTGCTGATCTGAACCGAATCGTACGCGACACCGTTAAAGACGAACGCAAACGGCAGTCCGACACGTTTCTGCACATCGTCGCCTGCTGGTCCGGCCGTGCCGCCGATGATCGGCGTATAGGTACAGCCGGATTTCGAAACGGAGAGCATGGTGATCGACGGAGGGATGATGACATGGATTATCCCTCGCAGCGTATCGTTGGCGGGGTCCTCATCGGCCGCAAGTGAAATGGCCTCGATCGAATACGTGCCGCTGTCGGGAGGTGTGAACGACCCGGCAAATGTCACCTGCCTGACCTCCGCGAGCGCGAGTCCTGCGATATTTTGTGTGGACGAGTACAGTTCCGATGTCCCCTGAAGAATCCTGTACTTCACGTCGAACGGATCCGATTGCGCGAGTGCGCCGCTATTTCGGAACGATGCTTTGAGAGGGGAGACGCTCGAGCCGAGGAGAACTTCCGAGCCGTTCGCAGGGGCGGTGAGGCCAAAGGCTTTGTAATCGAAGTCCAGGGGCGCGACGCCGATGAGGACGTTGCGCTCATAGACGCCGTTGCCGTGTGTCGCAATGCGGAGCTTGTGCGCGGAGAGGTTCATGCTCAGGTCCGCGCTGATCACCGCTTCCGGAAGCCCTTCGCTGTAGCCCGACCAAGTCGCGCCGCTGTTGGTGGAGATGTAGACCCCGATATCGTTACCGACAAAGATGACGCTTGTGTCGATCGGATCGACGAGGACCGCCGGCGTCGGCGCATCAGGGAGCGATCCGCTGATGTCAGACCAAGTACTGCCGAGGTTTGTCGATTTGAACACGTGACCGGTGCCGAATCCTCCGAAGGTCGCATACACCGTTTTCGTGTTTTTGGGATTGATGGCAAGGTCCATCGGATAACGGTCGGGGAGAGTGCCGGTGACATTCACCCATGATGCGCCTGCGTTCGTCGTGAGAAAAATATGAGAGCGCGTCACGTACGGTGCCATGCCGACGACGACGGTGTCGGGGTTCGTCGAGGAGATCGCCATGGAGAGCGCCGGATTTCCGTCGAGGGCGACTCCGGAATTTGTCACTGCCCAGCTTCCGGCCGCGTTAATCGAGCGGTAGACGAACGCCGAGCCGAAATAGAGAATATTCGTGGACGAGGGAGCGATGACGAACGGCGGATTCCATCCGGCAGGTCCGGTAAATCCCCCGGATCCAAAGAATGAGTTGCCGCGATCGGTCGATTTTACGATGTTCGTTCCGCTTGCGTCTCCTCGCCCGGCGGCGTACATGATGAAATCGTTCGTCGGGTCGATGCCCGTCCATCCGCATTCATCGTACACGCTACGCACCCATGTAATCGACCCGTTATAGAGGTATCCGGGGATGTGATCCTGGACCTGTCCGATTGCAAGGAGCGAATCGGTCGAAGAGTTGGAAAAGCCGTTGTAGAACTGGAGCGTCTGCATCCCGTTCCCGATATTTGAGAACGAATCGCCGAAATTTGTCGAACGGTAAATGCCGTTATCGTTGACGATATAAAGATGGTCTGGGTGGCCCGGCTCGTAGGCGTAGTTATGATTGTCCGAGTATCCGCCACCGGAGCCGACGAAGGAAATGCCTCCGTTCGTGGACTTGTACGCGGAGAGTCCGGCATGGACGACCCTCGTGGAGTCGGTCGGCTTGACGGCGACGAAGTGGGAGTACCATCCCTGCACGCCGAATATAGCATCGGTGTTGATCTGTGTCCACGTCGCGCCGAAATCGACGGAGCGCCAGAGCGATCCCACGCCCGTTGTGCTGTCGGCCACGCTGGCGTAGACGGTGCTCGAGTTTGCCCAGTACGCGTCGAGGTGCGCCTTACCGGAATAGTTCGACTGACCGCCGGCAATGAGACTCCAGTTGGTTCCGCCGTCGGTCGAACGGTAGATGCCGTAGCCGGCGCTCTTGAAGTTACCGCACGCCGCCAGAAGCTGAGTGGTGTCTTTCCGGTTGTACACGACGTCTGTCGCCATTACGACCGGGAGGACGAGCGACCAGTTGCTTCCCTGATCGAATGAACGGTAGATCCCTTCCGTCGTCGCCGCGACGAGGGTGTTTCTGTTCGAAGGGTTGATCTTGATCTGTTGAACGCCGCGTTGCTGATTGTATGTCCAGTCGAGGCTCTTCGTCCATGTCGCACCGGCGTTCGTCGATTTCAGGATTCCGACGCCGTAGCTGCCGCGTGTCGTGCGCACGATCAATCCGCCGACCGCCACGCCGTAGCGATAAACCTCTCCCGTGCCGACATACATCGTGTTCGTGTCGGCGGGATCGATGACGACAGCTCCGATGCCGAGCGCCGGATATCCGAGCGAGACCCGGGTCCAATCGCCGCCGAAGGAGGACTGGCGCGTCCGCCACAGACCCCCGCTTGCCGAACCGCAGTACACTGTGTTGACGTTGAGCGGATTGATCGCAACGCTGATCGACCTGCCGCGCGAGTCACTGTCAAGGGGACCGATCGGTTCCCACGTCGCGGCTGAGAGCGGCGACTTTGAGATATCTTTTATCGATTTTCGGGAAGCCTGGAATGCCTTCATATACGCGTCGGGCGGGATGTCGTTGAAGGGATACGCCCTTGCACGCGACCAGTCATCGAGCGACTGCATGGCGCCCGAGGTGCCCGACTCTTCCGGGTCGCGCGCCTCAACCGGTTCGGGGTGACGGAAAGTGATAATTGAGGCTGCGGTGAGCGAGAATGCGGCAGCAGCGAGGAGAAAGAGCCAAAGTCGGTTTGACATAGCAGTTCCCGTGAAGAGTGGATACAATTAAAAGACGTACCTGTCCCGGTCGATGACAGGGCGATAGGTTACGGTAAAACCGAAATGCAATGAGGTAAATTAACGAGAATTGAGCTGAGAATCAATGGCGCGTTCAATCCTCAGACCTGCTGTATTCGACCGCCGCCTTGACGAAATCCCTAAAAAGGGGGTGCGGATTTGTAGCGCGCGAGCGGAGTTCAGGGTGGAACTGACCGGCGATGAACCAGGGATGTTCTGCCAGCTCGATCAGCTCGACGAGATTATTGGCAGGGCAAATGCCGCTCACGATCATTCCGTTCCGTTCGAGCACCTCGCGGTAGGCGTTGTTCACCTCGTAGCGGTGTCGGTGGCGTTCGCGGACCTGGTCTTTCTTGTATGCCTTGTGCGTCTTCGTACCTTTTTTGATGTTGCACGGATACGCGCCGAGCCTCATCGTCCCGCCGTAGGCGGTCACCTTCTTCTGTTCGAGCATCATGTCGATGACGTTCTGGTCCGTTTGGCGGAATTCCGTGCTGTTGGCATTCTTTAGTCCGCAGACGTTGCGCGCGAATTCGATGACGGCGCACTGGAGCCCCAGGCAGATTCCGAAGAACGGGAGGTGGTATTCCCTGACGTACCGTATGGCTTCGATTTTTCCCTCAATGCCCCGCTCCCCGAATCCGGGGGCGACGAGCAAACCGGAGAGTCC
>Ga0210379_10000904_pt1 | contig 10195 bp, 9 predicted proteins | sample PLMedo_2_FD_155468 | JGI IMG/M metagenome (GOLD analysis project Ga0210379, IMG submission 155468) | Groundwater sediment microbial communities from an aquifer in East River, Colorado, USA - PLM4_32_coex redo | ecosystem: Environmental > Terrestrial > Soil > Riparian zone | place: USA: East... | reverse complement strand
AAGGCCCTTCTCGCTGGTGTCGGTGGTCATGCCTCAGTGCTCCCGAAGCGCCCCTTCGGGGCTCGGATCAAACAACCATCAAGCAATGGCCGTTGCTCCACGCCCTTTTTACGCAACAGCTTGAGCAGGTAGGTGGCCAAAAGCGGACCCGTCCAGGGGCTTCCCATCAAACACCCTCGACCGGACCCCGTTGAGGGGCGGCCCAAGACGGCAGGTAAGTGCGGGTCCGGGTCCCAACCTGGGGGTCTCGAACAACAATCATCCGCGCCTCCACCGCCTCATTGAGCAGGCGTGAAGCCGTCGCGGCGTTCCTCTCCTCGATTCCAAAACGCTCGCGGACAGAAGTGTTGGTCATCGGCTGTCGCATCACGTACCGAAGGCAAGCATGCAAGTAACAGGCCCGGACTCGATCCGCTTTGTCCATAGCGGTGAGATCCTTGTGGGCGAAAAGTACAGCCCGCGTGAACCCCTCGGGCACCTCGAAGAGCGGCGCTGGGAGCTGAAACAGTTCCACCTGAAAGACCACCTTGTCGATCCCGCTGCCACGCTCCTCGCAGATCCCGAACCGCCGCATCAGAGAGGCCAATGCTTCGTTGCGGGATCTGGGCGGCGAATCCACAAACCGGTCGGTCGCAACAAGCGACTCCCCGGGGTTCGTGATCTCGATGCGGTCATCGAAGATCTCCACCATCGGTCCAGCGCCGGTGACGAATAGATCCTGGTGAATGAGCGCGTTGGCCACGAGCTCACGCACTGCGAGTTCCGGGAACATCGGCACCGTGCTGCGCAGAGCCTGGCCGATAACCTCATTGGCCGGGAGAAGGCCGTTGATGAAGCCGATCAGCCCCTCGAAGCCGCAGGCATATCCCCTGGTGCCGGCCTGTTCCTTGAGCGTTGCGATGCGACCAGCACCATGGTACTGGATGACACGCACAGCCTTGCGCTCCAGAGCGCGGAAATCGGAAAGGCGCTTTGCGAAAAGAATCGCCCCAAGGTTGGTCACGTCCCAGCCGCCCGCCTCGCACTGCCGGATCAGTCCGTCCCGATCCAGCGCAGCCAAGATGGCGTCGCGGTCGGCTGGCAGCGGCTGCCCCAACAGATCGAAGTAGGCCGGGTACTCGAGCAGACGCAGCACTTCATCGTCGTCTACTCGTTCGATCGCAGTGAGCACCTCGAAGGGTGTCTGGTCGAAGGTGCGCCAGAGATCCCTCTCGCGGTCCGGTGCATCCTTGAGCGACTTCTTCACGGTACCCACTCGGATGAATTCATCGCCTCGAAACCGTACCGGGTGGCGGAATGCTCGCGCGACCTCGAGAAGCACCACCTGCAGACCATCTACGACGACCTCATGAAAGCGAAAATGGATCTTTGGCGTCAGCTGTCGTAGCAGCCAATTCTCGAGCGGTTCGTTGCCCTTCTTCTCGGCGATGGGCGAAAAATGGGTGCCGACGACGGAATGCTCCGCGTCCTCTATGCCCCAGACGAGGTATCCCTGAGCCTTGCCGTTCAATGCCGCTGCATTGCCCAATGCCGACAGGTATTCACCGATCTCCTGTGGATCGGAGTTGTTGACCTTGAACTCGACCCACTCGGTCTCACGCGGCAGCTTACACAGCTCGCGCACCAGCCCGGCGAGGTAGTCATTATCACGTTCGGAGGTCACGACTCGGTGTCCTTGGTTACGGCGTCGACTTCTTCACCCTCGTATTCCTCGGCGTCGGCGACTGTATCGGTCGTGTCGTGCAGCTCATCCTCCTCGCGCTCACCCTGTGGGTCCGTAGCCGCCTCGCGCACGTCGAGTTTGCCGGTCACCACATCGGCGACGAGCCGAGCGCGGTATTCGCGGAGAAGTTCGATCTCGCGTTCGAGGCGGGAGATGGCGGTGTCAACAGGCGCAAGCTCGTCCTGGCAAGCTCCGAGAATGCAGAGCTGTTCAGCCACTGATGGTAGAGGAATGCGGAGATTCGCGAGGGTGCCCGTATTGTAGTGTGCCTGGATCGCACCCACAGAATTGAACGCAATGTCGGCCTTCGCCACGTAGGAGCGGAAGTACATCAACAGGTATTCGCTTAGCAATCGCTGTGACTTTCGGATGATCAGCAGGTCAATGCAGTTCGCTCCGTCAAAAGCTGGCGGGACGACTACGGCAACTCCCGTCCGTCCTGTTCGAACGACTACGACATCGCCTTCGCTCAGTTGGGACTTGCGATTGGCCCGGTGACCTTCGTCGGTGATAAACACCATCTGGTCGGTCGTAATGACCCCGCTAGAAATATTGAGGGAGCGCAGACTGGGCACACCTCTCAGAGCGTAGAGGCGCGCAGGTTGGATCACGATTCCCACGGTGATCTGCGGAGACAGATGTTTCAGCTTCGTCACCTCCCAATGTTGCGGAATGTCGCCGAGCCAGGGGATGCCGGAGGGTTTGAGGGGGACGGAGGTGTAGAGGCCGCGGGTGACCGCACGGTGGATGATGGCCTGCTTCTGCTCGGTGAGCAGCGCGATCACCTTCCGCTTCGCCCGGATCGCCCGCTCCAGCCGCCCGTTCGCCCAGTCCAGAAACCGCACAATCGCTCCCTGCTCGGAGGGTGGGGGAAGCGGGATAGCAACCCCTTGGATCGCTCCGTGCGACAGCCCGTAACGAGTAACTCCATTTGCCTCGACATGGAACTGCGCGGCGATGAAATGGCACTCGAGCGCCCGATGCAGAAACGCCCCATGCAAACCGGGTCGGGAGCGGAGAATCGCAAGGTGGTAGCCGCAGACCAAGTCTGGCGCCTCGCATTCGACGAGCGCTGGCACGCCGATGTCGTTCCACTGCTCCGAGTCCTTCGTGATGAGAACATCCCCTTTACGAAGGCCAAACCGGATCCGCTCGTCCTCACTCGCGCTTGCCGTCATGAAGCGCGTTGATTCGCGAATGCGCTCGTTCTTGTAGACCTCCACGTAGTTGCACAGCCGAACCGGTGTCTCGCCCGGCTTCGTGTGTTTGTCGACGTTGCTCACTCGCATGTCGCACGCGTGCCGCAAGCGACGTGTCTCCCAATGCCCCGGCATCCGCCCGAGCCATGGCAGCCCCGACTCCTTGTATTCCGCATAGGGCCTGAGGTCGGCGATCATGGCTGGCCTGCCTGTTCATCGCTGTCCCAGTATTCGCGATAGGCATTGATGTAGTGGGCCGTGGCCGCGGGATCGATGTTCCAATAGTGACGGCAGAGCTGCTTGTACATCTCCAGCACGGGTTCGTGGCCGCAGAAGTCGAGCAGGCGATCCAGCGTGTGCTCGATGTGCCGGACCTCGCGACTGTGGGTGAGCAGGATGTCGTCAACCACCGGCTTGTACTGCTGCGCAGCTTGCTGCTGAAGATCACGCACGCCCTGAGCGAGGCTGATGATCGCCTTGGACGCGGCGTCGTAGGTGTTCATCGCCGGCCTTCCGGGTTGGGGAGTCGCCTGGCCGCCTGCTCCCGCGCATGTTCGATGGCCTGGTGCAGCCGGGCGCGGAGCAGCGGCAGCGGCGGCAGTTCCGTGAGGTACTCGCTGACGCGGATGGATTTGGCATCGAGCTCGAGCAGCTCCACCTGCTCGGCATCGGCGGAGGCGCACAGGATGAGTCCGATCGGGGCTTCCTCGCCCGCAGCGCGCTCGTGCTTGTCCAGCCAGCGCAGGTACAGCTCCATCTGGCCAACATGCGCAGGCTGGAACGACTCCAGTTTCAATTCGACGGCAATCAGCCTGTGGAGGTGGCGATGGAAGAAGAGCAAGTCGAGGTGAAAATCGTCCTTACCCACGCTCATGCGCTTCTGACGCGCGACGAAGGCGAAGCCCGAGCCCAGCTCCAGCAGGACGCCCTCGATCTCCCTCAGGATGGCGCTCTCGAGATCGCGCTCGCTGTACGCCCCCGTGAGCCCCAGCAGGTCGAGAAGGTACGGGTCGCGAAAGACGGTGTCGGGGCTCATCTGGCCGTCCCGGAGCTTGGCGATCTCCGCCGAGATGACTGCTTTCGGTTTTCTCGACAGCGCGGTGCGCTGGAACAACATGCCGCCGATCTTCTGCCGGAGCGTGCGCACGTCCCAACGCTCGATGCGGCACATTTCGGCGTAAAAATCGCGGGCCAGCGGGTCCTTGATCGGGAGCAGCTCGATGAAGTGGCTCCAGCTCAATTGTGTCGACAGCGTCGACACAATCTCCTGGTCCGTGAAGCCCTGACAGAACTGAATGGCGCGATAGAGCGAGCGGAGGGTAAAGGCCTGCCCGAACTCGATGGTCAACTGTCGTGACACGGTCGCGAGAATTCGTTTTCCGTACTGCGCCCGCTCATCCTGAAGGCTCTCGACGAGGAGTCGGCGCCCCAGATGCCAGTACAGCAGCGTCGTGGTCGAATTCGCCACCGTGGCAATCCGCTGGCGGGCGGACTGGATCAGTTCTCTCAAGTCCGTGAGGAGTGCCGCCTCATCAACGATGGCAGCCACCTCTGTCCCGGCGGCGTGGCCGGGGTGTTTACGCCTCCCGGACTGTAGCGCGGTGGGCCTGGGCTTCTTGGGTGAACGGGCGGCTTTCCGTTTCACGGCTTGGCGCCCACCTTCAGCAATCCATCCAGCAGTCCCTCGGCCTCTTTCTCGATGGCCAGGATATCGGCGCTGATCTCCTCGAGCGTGCGCAGCGGCTGCGGCTTGTAGAAGTGCCGCGTGAAGCTCACCTCGTAGCCGATCTTGGTGGCGTCCTCCTTGATCCAGGCGTCTGGCGTGTAGGGCAGCACCTCGCGGCGGATGAAGGCCTCGATGCCCTCCTTCGCCGAGGCTCCGGAGGCCAGGCCGCCGGAGTTCCCAGGTGCCGGCGCTTCCAGGAAGGGGATTTGCTCGGTGTCGCGCAGGTCGGAGTCGGGCTCGTACTCGACAATCACGGGCCTGCCGTCCAGCGTCGTCGCGAAGAGGCCGCGCAACGGGTCGGCCTTTGCCTTGCCGGCCTTGTGAACCCTGGCAATGACCGGCGGCGCGGTCTCCACGCGCCAGCTCACGGCCTTGAGGATCTGCTTCTGGTCGGCGGCGGGGAGCTTGATACTCGCCACTTCGAGCGCGGCATCCACGCGGACGCGGAAGGTGTTGTGGTCCTCGTGGAGCGTGTCGCCCAGCGCCGCGCGCAGCGTCGTGGCTACTTCGACAAGGCGGCCGTCGCGCTCCCAGGTCTTGGGGTCGAGCAGTTTCTTTCTCTTCTTTTCGGGCAGGCCCTTCTTGGTGCTGCCGCCCTCGTCGTCATCGCCTTCATCCTCGTCGCTGCCCCAATCGGCGAGCCGCTTTTCCAGCGCGGCGGAGACCTTGCCGAAGTTGCTGAAGAGCGCGTCGCCGAACTCATCGTTGAGCGTGGCGCGCAGGTCCTCGTCACCCGAGGTGAAGCGCAGCGTCTCGATGGCCTTGAGGGTGAGCTGGCTGTGCAGGCGCAGCGGGCGCTCGACCGTCACCTTCCAGTAGCCGAAGGCGGCGTTGGGGAAGATCTTGGACTCGGGCGTTTCCTTGAAGTCGAGGAAGGTGCCGCTGATGCGCTCGATGTCCTCGGACGAGAGTTCGCAGTTCTTCTTGCCGAGGTTCTTGCGCAGCGGCTTGAACCACTGCGTCGCGTCGATGAGCTGCACCTGCCCCTGGCGGTGCGTCGGCTTCTTGTTCGACAGCACCCAGATGTAGGTCGCAATTCCCGTGTTGTAGAAGAGGTTGAGTGGTAACGCGACGATAGCCTCCAGCCAGTCGTTCTCGATCAACCAGCGGCGGATGTTGCTCTCGCCCTGCCCCGCGTCGCCGGTGAAGAGCGACGAGCCGTTGTGGACTTCGGCGATGCGGCTGCCGACGGCGGACTTGGCGTTCATCTTCGACGCCATGTTGGCGAGGAAGAGCATCTGGCCGTCGCTGGAGCGCGTGACGAGCGACAGCTCCTCTCCCTTGTGCATCACCTTGAAGCGCGGGTCGCGCATCCCATCCTTGCCGCCCATCGCCTCGAGGTCCTTCTTCCAGCTCTTCCCGTAGGGTGGATTGGCGAGCATGAAGTCGAACTCTTGCGCCGGGAAAGCGTCGTGAGAAAGCGTGGACCATTCCGCGCCGCCGACGATGTGGTCGGCGCTCTCGCCTTCGCCCTTCAACAGCATGTCCGCCTTGCAGACGGCGTAGGTCTCGGGGTTGATCTCCTGGCCATAGAGCAGGCACTTGACCTGCTGGCTGCGCTTGACCCCGATCATCGTGAGCGTCTCCTCCCCCACGGTGAGCATGCCGCCCGTGCCGCAAGCGCAGTCGTAGAGCAGGTAGGTGCCGGACTTGATCTCGGCCTTGATGGGCAGAAACACGAGGTTCGCCATCAGTCGCACGGCGTCGCGCGGCGTCCAGTGCTCGCCCGCCTCCTCGTTGTTCTCCTCGTTGAACTTCCGGACCAACTCCTCGAAGACCGTCCCCATCGAGTGGTTGTCGATGCCGGCCGGCGAGAGATCGATGTCGGGGTCGAGGAACTTGTTGATCAGCGTCCCGATGGCGTCAGCTTTCGAGAGCGTTTGGAGCTGATTGCGGAACTTGAAGTTCTCGAGGATGTCCTGGACGTTCGGCGAGAACCCGTTCAGGTAGTCCTCGAAATCGGCGAGGAGTTGCTGCTGGCTGCCGCGGGACCTGAGGTCGCGCAGGGTGAACTTCGAGGTGTTGTAGAAGGCCTGGCCCGACGCGTCGCAGAGCGCGGCACGCTGCTCGGTAATCCGCGCCTCGTCAAGCATCGCCTTCGTGTCGAGCACCTTCCGCTTGGTCGGCTCGAGCACGGCGTCCATGCGCCGGATGACGCACATCGGCAGAATGACATCGGGGTACTTGCCGCGCTTGAAGAGGTCGCGCAGGACATCGTCGGCGATGCCCCAGATGAAGGAGACGATCTTGTTGTGCGTGGCCTGGTCCACTATCGGTTGCGCTCCATCACTCCCCATCCGTCGCGTGTGAGCATGACGGATATGGCATGTTGGACTGAGCCGCGGCTTCCCGGCAGCATAGGCGGATTCTAACGCGGGCTGAGTAAGCGGGGGAAGGGGCGTCCGCCTTTCGGCCGGTGGCAACGTTCTGATGACCGGGCGTCCGAGCCGCGGGGCGGTGCGGAGCCGTAGTTCGGAGAGGTAGTCCCCTTCGGGGTCGCACGTACGAGAGCTTCACTCAGCGTTCGGAGTCGGCCATAGCGCCACTTCCTGCTGACGACCGCCTCACTCGAGCGCGTCCGTGATCCGCAGTTCAAAGGTCCAACCCTCGTGCGACTTCAGGATGGAGGCGAGGTCATCGACCGCAAGCGGAACGCCATCAACCACCAGCAGCGGACCACCCGCGAGATCGGATGTGATCCGACCGCTCAGCTTGTCATGCAGCATCCGATACCCGCCGGGCGGCCCGGTGATGTGACGCGTTGCCAAGCCTCGGTGCAGCTTGTCGCGAACCCGGCCGAGTGCACGGTACGGGCTGGTTTCGCTGTACGCCGCGAATTTGTACGCGCCGCCCTGACCCTCCTCCTCCGTGGCCCGCACGGTGAAGCCAAGCCCGCCCTCGTGGCAGGTGACCACGAACACCCTTGTCCTCCCGGCGCAGTCTTCAACTTCCTCGCGAAGCGGGAAGTCGACCTCCCAACGCTGTTTGCCCTTCTTCATGGTTGAAGCACCTCCTTCCTGGGACAATCCATGGCGGGCCAAGGCTGGTGCCGCGTCACATCTCCTCCAGCAACCACCGTGCGGCTGGCGCCCACGTCAGGCCGCGCGGCAGCGCGCGGGTCGGCGGCATGGAGTCGAGCGTCACCAGAGTGGGCCGCGCCTCGGGATGCGCCTCGGCCGCCGCTTCCAGACCCCGCAGCTCGCGGGTCCAGGTCTCGCCGTCCTCGCTCTCCAGGCACACCTGCACCAGGCGCGGAGGGTCGCCGGCGCGGTGCACGAGGAAATCGGTCTCGAAGCCCTCCGCGGTCCGCACGTACGACACCTCGAAGCCGCGCCGCTCGAGCTCGAGCATCACCGCGGTTTCCAGCGCTCGCCCCTGGTGCGTTCGCCCGCTGCGCTCGAAGAGCGCGATCAGGCCCGGGTCCACCGGGTAGGCCTTACGCGGGTTCACCATGCGCTGGCGCTCCGACGCGCTGTGCATCGACACCGTGCGCACCAGGAAGGCGTCCTCGAGGTGGGCGAGATAGTCGTGCAGGGTATCCTTGCCCACCGGCACCCCCTGCGAGCGCAGCGTGTCGTAGTGCTTCTTGACGGAAAAGGCGCCGCCCGGGTTGGCCAGGAGCTGGCGTTCGAGCCAGCGCAGCGCCAGCGGATTGGTCACGGCGTGGCGCTCGATGACATCGCGCAGCACGACCACGTCCACGTAGCCGCTCAGCAGCGCAGCGCGATCGCGGGGCTCGGCGCCCTGCGCCTCGGGGAAGCCGCCCTCGGCGAGGTAGCGCCGTAATCGTTGGTCCAGCGCGGCGCGCTCGGCGGGGGGCAGCCGCTCCCAGCGCTTGGCCGGTTCGGCCCCCGCGTGGCGCAGCGCCTCGCGAAAGCTGAACGGGAACACCAGCGCTTCCATCGCGCGACCGCGCAGGCTGGTCGCCACCTCGCGGCTCAGGAGCCGTGCCGAGGAACCCGAGACGAACAGCTCGACGCCGCCCGCATCGATCAGCCGGCGCACCAGACCCTCCCAGCGCGGAACGGTCTGCACCTCGTCCAGGTAGACGGTCATCCCGCCCGCCTCGCGTAGCGCTGGGAACTGCCGGGCGTGCTCGTCGAGCAGCCACCCGAGGTCGGCCACCGACATCCCAGCCAGGCGCTCGTCCTCGAGCGACACGAGCACCTGGGACTCGGGGGGGCGTTTCTCCGCCAGCCGCTCGGCCCGGCACTGCCGTAGGAACGAGGTCTTGCCGCTGCGCCGCACCCCGATGACGGCCAGAGCCTTGCCGGGGATGCCAGGCAAGCGCACATCCCGCCGGGTGAGGGCCGGCTGCGGCGCCGCCAGCGACTCGGCGAGCTTCAGGCGTAGAAGGTCAGGAGAGATTGTCATTTCTAGAAGGTCAATTTATCGTCATTTTGTCACTCAGTCAAGGACAAATTTGATGACCATTCGGGGTCCCTGCCGAAGCAGGAGTCCACCGGAGGCGCGACTGCGCAACTCACCCGCTGACGGTCCCTGCGCTCTGGACATCGTCGCCGCCTCTCGGATAGTTTCGCCGCACGCGAGCCGGTCGGACGCCAGCGCTCAGGGTCGCCGCAGCTCTCGGGGGGAAGCGAATGACACCTCCAGCGCAGGGAACGAACGCTCCACCCCGGCAACTGCCGCGCAGCATCGGCGCCCTGTTCCTCGGCTTCCTCACCGTCGTCGTGCTCTCACTCAGCACTGACAACGTGCTGCACGTGCTCGGGGTGTTTCCACCCTGGGGCGAGCCGATGAACGAGACGGGCGATAACCTCCTGGCGCTCTCCTATCGAATCGTCTACGGCATCCTGGGAGGCTACATCGCGGCGTGGCTCGCGCCGCGCTCCCCGATGCTACACGCCATGATTCTGGGGTGCGTGGGGTTGGTCCTGAGCCTGGTCGGAGCAGTCGTCGCGATGACCAACTACAATCTCGGCCCGGCCTGGTACCCGATCGCGATCGTGGTCACCGCCCTTCCGAACGCCTGGATTGGCGGCGTCTTGCACCGCATCCAGCGACGCGAGAGCTGAGGGAGAAGACGCATGCCCCCCAAACAAGGAGCCGCGCGCGCCAAGCCGGCCAGGAAACGCGCACCGGCCGTCTCCACGCGCTCCCGGTCGAGGGCGCCAGCACGCTCCGCGGCCTCCCGGGCAGCGAAGGAATCTCAGCGATCGCTCGACGTCGAAGTACAGGCAGCGCTCAAGGCGCTGGAGCGCCGCGCCACCAGGAGCACGCTCGACGGCATGGCCCGCTACGGCATCTTCACAAACAAGGCGTTCGGCGTATCGGTCGGCGACGTGCAGCGCATCGCCAAGCCCCTCGGCCGCAGCCACGACCTCGCCGGCGCGCTCTGGGAGACCGGGTGGTACGAGGCGCGCCTCCTGGCGGCATTCATCGACGAACCCGAGCGCGTGACGCCCGCGCAGATGGACCGCTGGTGCCGCGACTTCGACAACTGGGGGATCTGCGACACCGTCTGCTTCCATCTCTTCGATCGGACGCCGCATGCCTGGCGCAAGGTCGCGCAGTGGGCGAGCCGCC
>Ga0210379_10000903_pt1 | contig 10196 bp, 9 predicted proteins | sample PLMedo_2_FD_155468 | JGI IMG/M metagenome (GOLD analysis project Ga0210379, IMG submission 155468) | Groundwater sediment microbial communities from an aquifer in East River, Colorado, USA - PLM4_32_coex redo | ecosystem: Environmental > Terrestrial > Soil > Riparian zone | place: USA: East... | reverse complement strand
GGTCAGACACTCGGAGTGGACGCGGACGAGGACGGGATCGGCGGGCTTCGGCTCGCCCATGACGAGCGCGACGTGGGTGCGGTCCTCGAGCTCGGTGTGGAACGCGTGGATCGTCCACGCGCCGCGCGCCGTCGGGAGCTGAGGCGAGGCAACGCGGGTGACGAGGCGCTCGGTCTGCATGCGGTGCCGGATGAGGTCGGCGATCGTCACGAGCGCCAGGCCGTGCGCTTGCGCGAACGGGAGGAGCTGCGGAAGACGCGCCATCGTCCCGTCGGCGTTCATGATCTCGCAGAGCACCCCCGCCGGCCGCAACCCCGAGAGCCGGCAAAGGTCGACGACCGCCTCCGTGTGCCCCGCGCGCTTGAGGACGCCCCCCGGGCGCGCGCGCAGCGGGAAGACGTGGCCGGGACGCGCGAGATCGTCGGGGCGGGTCGCCGGATCGACGGCGACCCGGATCGTGCGGGCGCGGTCCGCGGCGGAGATCCCGGTCGTCACGTCGCGCCGCGCCTCGATCGACACGCAGAAGGCGGTGCCGCGGCGGGCGGTGTTGTGCTCGACCATCGGCGGGATCTGGAGGTCGTCGAGCCGCTCGGGGGTCATCGACAAGCAGATGAGGCCGCGCCCGTGCGTCGCCATGAAGTTGACGATGTCCGGGGTGACGAACTGGGCCGCGCAGGCGAGGTCCCCCTCGTTCTCGCGGTCCTCGTCGTCGAGGATGACGATCATGCGCCCCGCGGCGAGCTCGGCCTTGGCCTGCTCGACGGTCGCGAAGCGCGCGTCGCTTTCGGGCGGAATCCTCATCGGTGCCCCCGTGTGAGCACCTCAAGATACCGCGCGATCAGGTCCATCTCCACGTTGACGCGGTCCCCCGCCCGCACCGTGCCGAGCTTCGTCCGGGACAGCGTCTCCGGGACGAGCGCGATCTCGACCCCCGCCGACCGACGCCGGGCGACCGTCAGGGAGACCCCGGAGACGGTGATCGAGCCCTTCGAGGCCGCGTACTTCCGCAGGGGGGCGGGGATCGTCAGGGCCAGCCGGACGTCGTCCCCCCGGCGCGTCAGGGACGTGACGCGGGCGACCCCGTCGACGTGCCCCTGAACGAGGTGGCCGCCGAGGCGGTCCGCCAGCGTGAGCGCGCGCTCGAGGTGGACCTTGTCCCCCGCGCGGAGCGACCCGAGCGTCGTGAGCGAGAGCGTCTCCGCCACCGCGTCCATCTCGACGACGGCGCCGCGCCGGCGCGCGACCGTCAGGCACACGCCGTCGACCGCGACGCTCTCCCCGTCCTTCATGGACGCGACGGGGAGCGACGAGCGGATCGCCAGCCGCGTCGCCCCCGTCCCGGCCGTCACGCGCTCCACGGTCCCCATCGTCTCGACGATGCCGGTGAACATCAGCGCTCCGGCCGTGCGGTCACGAGGAGGTCCACGCCGACGGGGATCGAGCGGAGTGCGGCGAGCCGCCATCCCCGGTCCGGGGACGGAGCCGTGAGCCCCGCGAGGAGCGGCGTGGCGCCCACCGCACCCAGCAGGCGCGGAGCGAGGAACAGCGCGACCTCGTCGGCGAGGCCGGCCGCAAGGAACGCCGCGTGCGTCCGTCCTCCCCCCTCCACGAGCACCGACTGCACGCCGATTCCTGCGAGGTCCGCGAGCACCGCGGGAAGGTCGAGGCCCGTCTCTCCCGCCGGGACGCGCACGACCTGGGCGACGCCCGAAAGCACCGCCTCGGCGGCGCGTGACACCCCCTCGGCCGCGTAGACCCGCGGCGCGGGGCCGGCGCTCATGAAGATCTTCGCGCTCGCGTCGATTCCAAGATGCTCTGCGAGCACGACGACCTGGCGCGACGTCTCGAGGCCGGGGAGGCGCACGGTCAGACGCGGGTCGTCGCGGCGAATCGTTCCCGCACCGACGAGCACAGCGTCGTGCGCCAGCCGCAGCCGGTGGGCATGGCGGCGGGCGGGCTCGCCGGTGACCCACGTCGAGCTCCCCTCCGCGGCGGCGATCTGCCCGTCCCAGGACATCGCCGCCTTGAGCGTGACGAAGGGCCGGCCCCGCTCGTGCCAGGACAGGAACGGCGCGTTGAGGCGCCGGCACGCGGGCTCGAGCACGCCGACCTCCACCTCGATCCCCGCGGCCTGGAGCGCTCCGATCCCACGACCGTCGACGAGCGGATTCGGGTCGCCGGTGCCGACGACGACGCGGCGGATCCCGGCCGCACGGATCGCGTCGACGCAGGGAGGCGTCCTCCCGTGGTGCGCGCATGGCTCGAGGTTGACGACGAGCGTCGCCCCGCGCGCGGCGGGGCCGGCCGCGGCGATCGCGACGGCCTCCGCGTGCGCCTCCCCCGCCGCCCGGTGGTGCCCGGCGCCGACGACGGCGCCGTCCCGCACGACGAGGGCGCCGACCATCGGGTTGGGGCGCGTCGCCCCCTCGCCGAGCGCCGCCAGCGCCAGGGCCTGCGCCATGAGCTCCCGCTCGCTCACGCCGTTCCTTCCCCGCGGCCGAGCAGCCCATCGACGTAGGAGGGCGCATCGAAGTCGAGGAGGTCGTCCGGCCCCTCGCCGACGCCGACGAACCGGATCGGCACGGCGAGCGCCTTGCGGATGCCGAGCGCGACCCCGCCCTTCGCGGTCCCGTCGAGCTTGGTGAGCACGACCCCCGTGACCGGCACCGCCTTCGTGAACTCGCGCGCCTGCTGGACGCCGTTCTGCCCCGTCGTCGCGTCGATGACGAGGAGGGTCTCGTGCGGCGCGCCGTCGATCTCGCGCCCGGCGACCCGCGCCATCTTCGCGAGCTCCGCCATCAGCGGGGCCTTCGTGTGGAGCCGCCCCGCGGTATCGACGAGGACGGTGCCGATCCCGCGGGCGCGCGCCGCCTGCAGGGCGTCGAAGACGACCGCCGACGGGTCGGAGCCCTCGCGGTGCCGCACGACCTCGACCCCCGACTTCCCCGCCCAGCGCTCGAGCTGCTCGATGGCGGCCGCGCGGAAGGTGTCGGCGGCGACGACGAGCACGCTCCCCCCCTCGCGGCGGGCTTTCGCCGCGAGCTTGCCGATCGTCGTCGTCTTGCCGCCGCCGTTGACCCCGACGACGAAGATGACGCGCGGCACCCCCGGGGGGAGCGGCGCTTGAGCGGGGGCCTCCGCCAAGGACGCGAGCAGGTGAGCGCGGAGGGTTTTCTCGAGCGCCGGGCCGTCGACGGGCCCGCCGCGCGTGCTGCGGCGGACCTCCTCGAGGACCTCCTCGGTGAGCTGAGGTCCGACGTCGGCCGCGAGCAGGCTCGCCTCCATCTCCTCGAGGGTGCGCTCGTCGATCTGCGCCGAGGAGAAGACACCGCGGAGCCCCGCGGCGATCCCCTCGCGAGTTTTTGTCAGCCCTTGGACGAGCTTCCGGAACGACGGGAATGCCACGGGATCTCCGGCGTCACGGCAGCATTTTGAGAAGGTCGAGCGCGCGCGACGCGTTCTCGCTCCCCGGTGCCAGCTCCTGGCATCTCGAGAGGTGCTCGCGGGCCTTCCCGGCCTGCTGGTCCTTCATGTACGCCAGCCCCAGCCGGTAGTGGTACTCCCCGTTCGACTTGTAGTCCGGTGAGGCGACCTCGTACTCTCTGAGCGCCTCGTCGAGCTTTCCGGCCTTGTCGAGGGCCGACGCGAGCTCGTAGTGCCCTCGCCAGAACTTCGGATTGATCTCGACGGCGCGGCGGAACGAGGCCATCGCCTCGTCGGAGCGCCCCTGCGACTCGTAGAGGAGCCCGAGGTTGAGATGAACCTTTTCGAGCGTCGGGTACGCGGCGTCCGCGAGCGCCTTCTTGAACTCCTGCTCCGCCTCGGCCTTGCGGCCGGTGGCGTCGTAGAGCGCGCCCAGGTTGTTCCTCGCGTCGGTCATGTACGCATCGATCTTGAGCGCTTCCCTGAAGTTCTTCTCGGCCTCCTCGTGGCGCCCGGCGAAGAAGGACAGCTGTCCGGCGAAGTTGCGCAGCGACGCGTTCTTCGGGTCCTGAACGACCGCCTTGTCGATGATGTCGAGGGCCTCGGAGACGCGACCGGCGCGGTAGTAGGAGTCCGCGAGCCGGATCTGCTTCCCCGCCTCGAGCGTCGGGCTCTGGAGGGGTTTCTTGTTGCCGCCGCACGCCGCGGAGACGATCAGCGCGCCGGCGGCGAGGGCGAGCGTCGCGGGGAGAACACGGGGGGAGCGCATCGCGGCGCATTGTAGTCCAGCCGTCACGAAGGACCGATGCGGACGCTCGTGAGGTCGGGGAACTCGTCCTGGAGGTGCGTCTTGAGCCGCGCCATGAGCCGCACCTCCGCCTGTCGCACCGCCTCGCGCGTCGTCCCGAATCGGTCGCCGATCGCCTGGAGCGTCACCGGATCGTCGGCCAGGAGCCGCTCGTCGAGGATCGCGCGCTCGCGCTCGCCCAGCTCCTTGCGGAAGTCCGCCACGGCCGCCTGGACCTTCTGCTGCAGCTCGCGCCGCGCGACCTCCTCCTCGACGGACGGGCCGGCCGCGGCGAACGTCTCGCCGCGCGTCCGGTCCGGGTCGTCGCCGAGCGGCGCGTCGAGCGACACGTCGTGGGACCTCAGGGCCTGCTCGACCTGCGTGACGTCCTCCTCGGAGACGCCGAAGTGCTCGGCGAGCAGGCGCGGGCCGACCTCGATCCCCTGCGCCTCGAGGCGCGCCTTCTCCTGCCGCAGGTTGCGCAGCAGCTTGCGGCGCGCGTTGGTCGTGCCGACACGCACGAGGCGCACGTTGTCGAGGAGGAACTTCACGATGTACGCGCGGATCCACCAGGTCGCGTACGTCGGGAGCCGAACGCCGACGTCCGGGTCGAAGCGCTCGATCGCGGCGAGCAGGCCGAGGTTCCCCTCTTGGACGAGGTCGAGGAGGTTCTTCGCGGCCCGGCGGAACGACAGCGCCACGCGCACGACGAGCATGAGGTTCCCGGTGACGAGCCGGAACAGCGCCTCGCGGTCGCCGGTTTCGCGGTAACGCCGTGCGAGCTCCTGCTCCTGCTCGCGCGTCAGCGGCGGATAGCGGCGGACCTCCACCATGTACCGGCGGAACGGATCGACGGGGACCAGCCCGCCGCGTTGGGGCGGTAGGATCTCGGCCGGAGCGAGCCCATCGTCCAGGACGGCGTCGCTGTCATCGTCAGGAGCCATCGCTCCCGAGAGTAGCAGGTAGGATCAGAAGATCGGGTCGGAGAGGAACTTCCGCGGATCGACCTGCGCGCCGGCCCGGAAGACCTCGTAGTGCAGGTGCGGGCCGGTCGAACGGCCCGTCGAGCCGACGAGACCGATGACGTCGCCGCGCTTCACGCGCTGCCCGGGCCGCACGAGGACGCGGCTCATGTGCCCGTAACGGGAGGCCATCCCGTACCCGTGCGCGAGGTGCACCATGTTCCCGTAACCGGCGAGCCGACCGGCCGCGGTGACGAGACCGTCCGCGGTCGCCTTCACCGGCGTCCCCGTCGGCGCGACGATGTCGACGCCCTTGTGGAACTCGCGGGAGCCGTCGATCGGGTCGCGGCGCCAGCCGAACCCGTCCGAGAAGAACCCACCGACCGGCTTCAAGCTCGGCGTGGAGGCGAGGACCTGGAGGCGCTCGTCCCAGGCCTGCTCGAGGCGGTCGAACGAGGCGTCGAGGTTCTCCATGCGCTTCTGGATTGCCGCACGCTCCTCGCCGAACATCTCGGGCCGGGCCGAGCCCAGGCTGCCGACGCCCCCGGCGGGACGGGCCGACGGAAGGTCCTTCAGGCCGACTGCCTGCGCGAGCTTGCCGGCGACCCCTTCGATCGCGGTGAGCTGGTCGCCGATCTGGACGAGGGCGGTCTCGTACCTGACCTTGTCGTCACGCAGCTTACGGTTTTCGGCCTCGACGGATGCGGAGTGATCGGCGAGGGCGCGGGCCTTGAAGAAGAGGCTCGGCGCCCACGCGGCGACCCCGCCGACGGTCGCGGCGAGCACCGCGATCGCGATGACGAAGTTTCGCGACACGTGCATCTTGCGGAAGCGCGCGTGCGCATGCGGCAAGATGAAGATCGTGTAGAACTTCCTCGACATGCTCAGTTTCACCCCGCCGAGACGCCGAAAAACCCGGCGAACGTTAACACGCGAATCTCGGACCGGCAACCTTCGCGCCGCCCCTAGGAAGAGCAAGATACGTTCCGGCGGGAAAGAGGGTTTTCCCGTCCTTCGCCGTTACGACTTCGTAGGCTGATCGCGCTCCGCGTCAGCGGGGGTGCCAAGGGATGTCCCCGTCAGCGTCTCGAAGATTTGACGGTAACGGGCCGCAAGGCCGGTGACGATCTCCGCAGGGAGCACCGGAGCCGGCGGTTTTTTGTCCCAGCCGAGGGACTCGACGTAGTCTCGGACGAATTGCTTGTCGAGGGACGGGGGGGACGACCCCGGCCTGTAGGAGGCTTTCGGCCAGAATCGCGACGAGTCCGGGGTGAGCATCTCGTCCCCGATCCGGAGGCGCCCCTCCCGGTCGTGGCCGAACTCGAATTTCGTGTCGGCCACGAGGATGCCCCGCCCGCTCGCGTACGCGGCGGCGTCCCGGTAGATCGCCAGCGTCAGCGCACGGAGCCCCTCCGCGAGCTCCCCCCCGACGCGCCGCACGACCTCGTCGAAGGGGATGTTCTCGTCGTGCCCGCTCTCCGCCTTCGTCGCCGGGGTGAAGATCGGCTCGGGGAGCGCGTCCCCCTCGACGAGCCCCGCCGGAAGGCGCACGCCGCAGATCGAGCCGTGCTCCCGGTACTCCTTAGTCCCGGACCCCGCGAGGAAGCCCCGGGCGACGCACTCGACCGGGACCATGGTGAGCCGCATCGCGAGCGTCGCGCGGCCCTCGAGGGTCTCGCGGAAGCGCTGCAGCGGCTGCGGAAAGCGGGAGGCGTCGGTCTCGATCACGTGGTTGGGAACGAGGCCGCTCGTCCTCGCGAACCAGAACGCCGAGAGCTGGTTGAGCACGCGCCCCTTGCCGGGGATCGGATTGGGAAAGACGCAGTCGAACGCCGACAGCCGGTCGGTCGCGACGAGGAGGAGGTCGTCCCCGACCTCGAAGACGTCGCGGACCTTCCCGCGCGCCCTGAGGGTCAGACCGGGAAGCTCCGCCGTGATCATCGCGAGATTCTACAGCCGCGCCAGGACGAGGCGCGCGTCCGCGAGGTCGATCGTCACCGGGAGCACGCCGGCGAGCTCCCCGTCGAGTTGGTAGGGGACGTCGGTGGTTTCGCCCGTGATGCGCGCGCGCACGACCCGCAGGACGGAAACCCCCGGCTGTCCGGCGTGCGCCCCCGACCACAGGTAGGGGATCGTCGCCGCGAGGCGGAGCCGTCCCCCTTGAAGCGCGCATAGCTCGAGCGGCCCCTCGTCCACGCCGACGTCTGGGGTCGGTCGGAGGAATCCGCCGTAGAGCGGGGCCCGTCCGACGACGATCGTGTGACCCTGGAAGCGGCCGGCGTCGGTGTCGACCTCGAGCGTGTCGAACCGGAAGCTGGCGAGTCCTCGAAGGGCGCCGCGGACGTAGTCGGCGAATCCGATCTTGACCTGGACCTCGCGCAGCAGCGCGCGGAGGACCCACGCATCGAACCCGGCCCCGGCCGTGACGAGGAACAGGCGGCCGTCGGCGCGGCCCGGCCGCATGACGATGCGTTCCGACCCGCGCACGAGCGCCTCGGCAGCGACCCCAGGGTCGAGGGGGATCGACAAGACGCGCGCGAGGAGGTTCATCGTCCCCGCGGGCGCGACGCCGAGCGCCGTCGCCGTCCCCGCGAGCCCCTGCGCCACCTCGTGCGCCGTGCCGTCCCCGCCGGCGGCGAGCACGAGGTCGATCCCCTCGCGCGCCGCGGCCCGCGCCGCCTCGGCGGCGTCCCCCGGCTGCGTCGTCCGGTGGAGCTCGACGGCCGCCCCGGCGCGCCGCGCCCCCGAGGCCGCAGCCTCCCCCGCGTTCCGGCCGCGCCTGAGCCCCGCCGCCGGATTCGCGACGACGAGCACGCGGCGCGCGGGGACGCGCATCCTTCTAGCGAGCGTCGTGGACGATCTTGCCGCCGACGATCGTCATCACGGGCGCGCCCTTGAGCGTCCAGCCGCCGAAGGGCGAGTTCGCGCTCTTCGAGCGGAAATCAGAGGGCGCCACGGTGACCGTCCGTTCGAGGTCCAGCACCGTGACGTCGGCATCGACACCGATGCGGAGCGTCCCCTTGTCGAGGCGCAGGATCCCCGCGGGCCCCGTGGTGAACAGCTCGACCAGGCGTGACAGCGGCAGCACCCCCGCGTGGACGAGCCGGTCGAGCGCCAGGGAGACCGCGGTCTCGAGACCGACGACCCCGAACGGCGCGAGCGAGAACTCGACGCACTTCTCGTCGGCGTGGTGCGGGGCGTGGTCGGTCGCGATCGCGTCGACCGTGCCGTCGGCGAGCGCCTCGACGAGGGCCGCGCGGTCCGACGCCGCGCGGAGCGGCGGGTTCATCTTCGCGTTCGTGTCGTAGGTCGCCACCGCGCTCTCGTCGAGGACGAGGTGGTGAGGCGTCACCTCGCAAGTCACCTTGATCCCGTCCCGCTTCGCGCGCCGCACGATCTCCGCCGAGCGGGCCGTGGACATGTGCGCGATGTGCAGGGAGCCCCCGGTGTACTGCGCGAGCAGGACGTCCCGCTGCACCATGAGGTCCTCGGCCACGCCCGGCCACCCCTTGAGCCCGAGCCGGGTCGACACCGGCCCCTCGTGGACGACGCCGCCGGCGACGAGCGTGGGCTCCTCGCAGTGGTCGATGACCGGCAGGTCGAAGATCCGGGCGTACTCGAGCGCGCGGCGCATCAGGCCCGCCGAGGCGACCGGCTTCCCGTCGTCCGAGAAGCCGCGCGCGCCGGCGATCGCCATGTCGCCCATCTCGGCGAGCTCCTCGCCCATCTGCCCCTTGGACACGCACCCGATCGGGTAGACGCGCACGGCCCCGTGCTGGCGCGCTTGGGCGAGCACGAACTCGACGACCGAGCGCGAGTCGATCGGCGGCACCGTATTCGGCATGCACGCGACGCCCGTGAATCCCCCGGCGGCCGCGGCGCGCGTTCCGGTCGCGATCGTCTCCTTCCACTCGTACCCCGGCTCGCGCAGGTGGACGTGCATGTCGATGAAGCCCGGGCAGACGTGAAGACCCGCGAGGTCGAGCACCTCAGCTCCGTCGACCGCGATGCGCGGCTCCACGCGCGCGATCCGCCCCCCCTCGATGAGGACGTCGCGCGGCGCGTCGAGGCCCGACGAGGGGTCGACGACCCTAGCGTTCTTGAGCAGGAGCCTCACGTTCCCCTCCGGCGAGCAGGTACAAGACCGCCATGCGGACGGCCACGCCGTTGGTCACCTGGTCGAGGATCACGGAGGCCGCGCCGTCGGCGACGTCGCCCATGATCTCGACGCCGCGGTTGATCGGGCCCGGGTGCATGACGATCGCGTCCTTCGCCGCGCGCGCCATGCGCTCGACCGTCAGCCCGTAGAACGCCGCGTACTCGCGCAGCGTCGGGAAATAGCCCCCGCGCATCCGCTCGAGCTGGATGCGCAGCATCATGACGACGTCCGCCCCTTCGACCGCCTCCTCCATCCGCCACGTCGCCTTCGCCCCCAGCCCCTCGATCCCCGGCGGCAGGAGCGTCGGCGGGCCGCAGACGACGACCTCGGCCCCCATCTTGGCGAGCAGAAATACGTTGGAGCGCGCGACCCGGCTGTGGAGGATGTCGCCGACGATCGCGACCCGGAGGCCCGCGAGGCGCCCCTTGCGTTGCCGGATAGTGAATGCGTCGAGGAGGGCCTGGGTCGGGTGCTCGTGGGCGCCGTCCCCCGCATTGACGATCGACGCGCGAGCGTACCGTGCGAGGAAGTGCGGGGCCCCGGCCTCGGCGTGGCGCATCACGATGAAGTCGGGGGACATCGCCTCGAGGTTGCGGAGCGTGTCGAGGAGCGTCTCCCCCTTGACGAGGCTCGAGCTGCCGCTGCTGAAGTTGAGCGAGTCGGCCGACAGGCGCTTCTCGGCGAGCTCGAACGAGGAGCGCGTCCTCGTCGAGGGCTCGACGAAGAAGTTGACGACCGTGCGTCCGCGAAGCGTCGGGACCTTCTTGATCTCGCGGTTCAAGATGCCGGCGAACCCCTCCGCCGTGTCGAGGATCAGCTCGATCTCGCTCGGGTCCAAGGGCGCGATGCCGAGTAGGTGCCGGCT
>Ga0210379_10000902_pt1 | contig 10197 bp, 7 predicted proteins | sample PLMedo_2_FD_155468 | JGI IMG/M metagenome (GOLD analysis project Ga0210379, IMG submission 155468) | Groundwater sediment microbial communities from an aquifer in East River, Colorado, USA - PLM4_32_coex redo | ecosystem: Environmental > Terrestrial > Soil > Riparian zone | place: USA: East... | reverse complement strand
CGGGCTCATTTCAAATTAGCGGGCCTTGGTTGGGAAGTGAAATTGGTCGCTCTGGACAGGGGAATAGGGAATAGGGAATAGGAAATAGGAAATAGGAAATGGGAAATGGGAAATAGGGAATGGAAGATGGGGATTCGCGTCAACCACGAGTCGTCTATTCACTATTTACTATTCACTATTCACTATTTACTATTCACTATTCACTATTTACTATTCACTATTTACCATTCACCGGTTCATTGCGGCCCGCCTGCCCGCGAAGACCCTGGTAGCGCGCTCGCGGCGTGCGATTGCCGAGCCAGGACGGGGCCACCGCTTCCAGCGCGGTGGGCACGATGGCGAAAGGAAATTCGCAGCCGCACACGCTGTCCACCTTCATCGAGTAGTAGTTGTCGCGCGTCATGAGCTTGACCGGCAGCCACTCCATCACCAGCGCCTGGCAATAGGACATTGTGTCGCCGAGGCCGATGATCATCCGCCGCCGGCCTGTCGCCCTGCCGACGTATTCGACCAGCTCGCGCAGCGTATAGACGCGGGGGCCGCACAGGTCGTAGATGCGGCCGTGGCTCGCGAGGTCGGCGAGCCCTTTCACGAACGCGGCCGCCACGTCGTCCACGAACACCGGCTGGAAGCGCGTGCGCGGACTGGCGAGCGCCAGCACCGGCGCAAACCTGAGCAGTGCCGCGAAGAGGTTGAGAAAACTGTCCTCGCGTCCGAACACGACCGAGGGGCGGAACAGGGTCCACGCCAGCCCCGACTCCCTGACGACCGCTTCCGCCTCGCCCTTGGTGCGGAGGTAGCGGCTGGGGCCGTCGCGGCTGGCGCCGAGCGCGCTCATGTGCAGAAGCCGCGGCACGCCGCGCTCGCGGCATGCCGCTGCCACCTTTTGCGCCAATTCCACGTGCGCCGCCTGGAAGCCGCGCTCGCGGCTGCCGTCGTGCAGCACGCCCACCAGGTTGATCACCGCGTCGGCACCGTCCACGAACGCAGCGAGTTGCGCGGGATCGTGCACGTCGACGGCGGCGAGATCCACCGTCGGCAGGAGTATCAGTTGCTCCTTGGCGCGCTCCCGGTCGCGCGTCGCCACCCGCACCCGGTAGCCTTCCGCGGCCAGCCGCTGGCAGACGTGGCGCCCGATGAAACCGGAGCCGCCGAGGACGGCGACGGTCGTAATCTCCATGCCGCAATTCTACCCGTGACCCGCCGCCCGTCACCGGGTCAGGGCAGGTCCGCGGCAACTTCCCGGTCGCGCCGCCCGCCGATGACCCCCAGGCGCTGCTTGAGCGTCTGGATCTGCTGGCCGAAGGTATGGGAGTAGTAGGTCGCGTTCGCCATCACGTTCTTCACGTAAATGCGCGTCTCGGTGAACGGTATGGTCTCGGCAAAGATGGCGCCTTCCATCGCGGCGTCGGGGCGCCAGGCGCGTGCGCGGTTCGGCCCGGCGTTGTAGGCGGCCGACGCGAGCACCGGCTGGCCGTCGAGGGCGTCCAGCACGTGACGGAGGTAATAAGTGCCGAAGCCGATATTGGTGTCGAGCTCGGTAACCTGCGACCAGCGCCAGTTCTTGAGTCCCAGCTTCTGGGCCACCCAGCGCGCGGTGCCGGGCATGATCTGCATGAGGCCGCTTGCCCCGGCGCTGGACTTCGCTTCCGGGATGAAGCGGCTCTCCTGCCGGATCAGGCCGTAGACCCACGCCTCGTCGAGTGCGAGCTGGCTGGTGTGCGTCTTCAGCGTCTCGCGATAGGGCGCAAGGTAGCGCAGGCCGAAGTCGTGCAGCCCGACGGTGCGGTCCGCCGTGCCGATGGCGCGGTCGTAAATCTCGTGGTGGCGCGCCACTTCCGCCGCGGCCAGCAGCTGCCGGTCGTCGAAGCGGCGGATCGCCCAAATCCACTCCTGCGTTGCTTCGGTGCGCAGGTTGAGGCGGTAGAGTTCGAGCGCCCGCCGCAGGCCGATGTGCTGGCCCATGGCGCGCAAGTCCTCCGCGGCCGGCTTGTAGAGGGTAGCGGGCACCGTGACCGTGCTGCCCAGTTCTTCCTGCGCGAGCTGGCCGTAGAAACCGAATTCGACCGACAGCGGCCGCAGCAGGGCTTCCGCCTGCTCGGGCCGGTCCAGCGCCTTCAACGCCCGCGCCTTCCAGTAGCGCCAGGCGGACACCGCGCTTTCGCGCTCGCTCATGGCGTTGACCGCCGCCAGTACATCCGGCCAGCTGCCGGCCCGCAACGCGGCGCGCACTTTCCATGCGAGTTGCAGGTCGGAAAGGGGACCGGCGCGCGCATACCAGCCAAGCGCCTCCGGATCGTGACGCATGGCGCCGAGGTAGGCGATCATTCCCCAGACATAGGCGCGCTCCTCGCCGGAGAACCGCGTTTCCAGCTTGGTCCAGTGGTCCGCCGCCTGCTGGGTCGAGATGCGTGCGAGGCGATGCGCAGCGAACATGACCACCTCGCGCCCGGCGCGGGTCTTCAGCTTGAAATTGCGCCGCCCCAGGTATGCGGCGGGACTGGACGCGACCGTCTCGAGCAGGCCGGGCTCGGGCGCCTCCCCTTTCGGCAGCCATTCCGCGACGCGGCGCGCCACCGTGACCTGGCCGCCCTCCAGCGCAATCCGGATGCGCAGCCACAGATCCTCGCTGGTAAGAGCGCCCGACGCGGCGAGCGCGCTCAAGGCCGGCGAGCAGTTTTCGGGAAGGTCTCGCACAGCGAGCCGCTGGGAACGCGCCTCGCGCAGGGCCTCTTCCGGATTGACGCGCAGGCGCGATTGCAGCGCGTAGCACACGATTTCGTTGTCGGCGCCTGCATGCAGGGGCAGCTCGGCGTCGAACAACACCCACTGCTCGCGCCGGGCAAGCACCTTGAGCCACTCGCCGCGCAGTTGCCACGCGAGCGGTCCGTCGCGGTTGGCTGTGAGAAAGGCGCGCACGTCCTCGGGCGCGGCCTCGTCGAGCTTCAGGCTCAGTTGCCAGTAGGCGACGTAGGGCTCGAGCAGGTGGCCTTGCAGCCGCTGGGCATGGGTCTCGAGCGAGCCAGCGTTGCCCGCCTGGAACGCATCACGGGCGGTAAGAAAATCCTCATCCAGAGCGGCGCCGTGTGCCGACAGCGCGGCCAATGACAGACAAATGAGCCACAACCATCTTCTATGCAACACGAAATCCCCTGCCTATTGCTCTAATTCTAACCGGTTTTCCGCTCTTCCCGCGCTTCCCACAACGCGCCACGGGCGTTGCGGTTGACGCAACCAGCCCCCAGCCCCACGGGCGGATCAGCCGAGAAACTGCTTGTAGGCAGGGTTGCGGGTCTCTGCATGGAAGGGGTAGCCCACTTTGGCGAGAAAGGCGCGAAACTTGCGCTGGTCCCGCGGCGGCACCTGCATGCCGACCAGCACGCGCCCGTAGTCGGCGCCGTGGTTGCGGTAATGGAACAGGCTGATGTTCCAGTCGCTGTTCATGGCAGTGAGGAACTTGACCAATGCCCCCGGCCGTTCGGGAAACTCAACGCGGTAGAGGATCTCGTTGTCCACCGTCGGCGCGTGGCCGCCCACCGTGTGCCGGATATGCAGCTTGGCCAGTTCATTGTCGCTGAAGTCGAGGGTCTTCAGCCCGCGGCGGCGCAGCCTCCGCACCAGCTCCCGGGTCTCGTCGCGGTCGCGCACCTGCACGCCGACGAATACATGGGCCGCGCTCGGGTCGGCGTAGCGATAGTTGAATTCGGTAATGTTGCGGGCGCCGATCTGCGAGCAGAACCGGCGGAAGCTGCCGGGCCGCTCGGGGATGGTCACCGAGAGGATCGCCTCCCGCTTCTCGCCCAGCTCCGCCTCCTCCGCGACAAAACGCAGGCGGTCGAAGTTCATATTGGCCCCGCTGGCAACCGCCGCCAGCGTCCTGCCGCGGGAGCCGGTGCGTTCGATCCACGCCTTGGCGCCGGCGATAGCAAGCGCCCCGGCCGGCTCGAGCACAACGCGCGTGTCTTCGAACACGTCCTTGATCGCGGCACAAATGGCATCGGTATTGACCCGGATCACGCCGTCCACCAGTTTGCGGCACAGCCGGAAGGTCTCGCGCCCGACCTGCTTCACGGCAACTCCGTCGGCAAACAGCCCGACTTGCGCGAGCCGTACGCGGCGGCCGGCCCTGAGCGAGCGGTACATGGCGTCCGCGTCCTCCGGTTCCACGCCGATCACCTTGATCCCGGGACGCAGCCGCTTGACGTACGCGGCGATGCCCGCGATCAGTCCGCCACCGCCGATGGCGACGAAGATAGCGTGGATGTCCTCCGGATGCTGGCGCAGCATCTCCATCGCGATCGTGCCCTGGCCGGCGATCACCGCTGGATCGTCGTAGGGATGCACGAACGTGAGACGCCGCCGCCTGCCAAGCACGCGCGCATGAGCGTAGGCCTCGTCGTAGGAATCGCCGCGCAATACGACGGTCGCGCCACGCGCCTTGACCGCCGCGATCTTGATCTGCGGCGTGGTGACCGGCATCACGATGGTGGCGCGGCACGAGAGGCGCTGGGCGGCGAGCGCGACGCCCTGCGCGTGGTTGCCGGCGGAGGCGGCGATCACGCCGCGCTTCAGCACGGCCGCGGGAAGCTGCGCCATCTTGTTGTAGGCCCCGCGCAGCTTGAAGGAAAACACCGGTTGCAGATCCTCGCGCTTCAGGAACACGCGGTTGCCGGTGCGCGCGGACAGCGCGGGCGCGAGCTCGAACGGCGTCTCAATAGCGACGTCGTAGACGCGCGCGGTGAGGATGCGTTCGAGGTAGTCGTTTGTTTTCATGGCGGCGGCAAGGGGTTCTAAGCGTAGCAGGAATAAGGGCTTTCAGCTATTTTCGCAGTCGTGATTCGTCAATCGTGAATCGTAATTCGTGTATATTTCCATTGGTCCGCGATTCACGATTCACCATTCACGATTCACGGCTATCAATGACCCAGGACGAAATGAAACAGGCCGCGGCGAAAGCCGCGATCGCGCACATTGGCGGCGACGGTGTTATCGGCGTCGGCACGGGTTCCACCGCCAACTTCTTTATCGCCGAACTGGGCAAGATCAGGCACCGCATCGACGCCGCGGTCGCGAGCTCGGAGGCAACGGCGAAGCGGTTGAAGGACGCGGGCATCCGCGTGCTCGATCTCAACGCGGTCGACGAGCTGCCGGTCTATGTCGACGGCGCGGACGAGGTGACGCGCCACCTCGCCATGATCAAGGGCGGCGGCGGCGCGCTGACGCGCGAGAAGATCGTCGCGGCGGTCGCGAGAAAGTTCGTGTGCATTGCGGATGGCTCCAAGCTCGTGGACGTGCTGGGCAAGTTTCCGCTGCCGGTGGAGGTGATCCCGCTCGCCCGCTCCTACGTCGCGCGCGAGTTGCGCAAGCTCGGCGGCTACCCTGAATGGCGGCAGAACTTCGTTACGGACAACGGCAACGTCATCCTCGACGTGCGCGGGCTCTCCATCGTGAACCCGGTCGAACTCGAAGGGGCGCTCAACCAGATCACGGGCGTGGTCACCAACGGCCTGTTCGCGCGGCGCGGGGCGGACGTGTTGCTTCTCGGCAGCGAGCGCGGCGTCGAGACGCTCAAGCGCTAGGAATTCGCCGTCCCCCGGGCCGGCAGAATCCTGCGAGCGCATCGGCGACCACGCCGGCCGGATGTCCGGGTAAGCGGTGTGCCGCCTGAAAAGCAAAGACGAGCGCGAGGCCCTTGTGCAGCGCTGACGACGCCGCGGAACATCTCGCGCACGTAGCCGCGCGCCACGGATTTCCTTATACTGGCGGCACGGCGAGAGGAAACATCACGCAACCGACCACGCTCAGCCTTCCACCAGCCCGCCGCGGAGCACCCGCCGGCGCGGTGTTGCTGCCCCTGCCGCTCCCGCGCGGCACGCGCTTCCGCCGTTTCACTTCCGGTTAGACCCGATGCCCGACTTCCCGACGCTCGCCGCCGTCGATCTCGGAACCAACAGCTTCCACTGCCAGGTGGCCCGCGTCTTCGGCGACCAGGTGTATCCGCTCGACTCGCTGCGCGAGCCGGTGCGGCTGGGCGCGGGACTGGACAAGGACAAGCGCATCGACGACGAAACGCAGGAGCGGGCGCTGGCCTGCTTGAAGCGCTTCGGCGAACGGCTGCGCGGCCTGGACAAGCGCGCCGTGCGCGCCGTCGGCACCAACACGCTGCGCGTGGCGAAGAACGCCGCCGGCTTCCTGCGGCGGGCGCAGGCCGCGCTCGGCTTCCCGATCGAGGTGGTGGCCGGCCGCGAGGAAGCGCGGCTCATCTACATCGGGGTTTCGCACAGCCTGCCCGCGTCGCGCGAGAAACGCCTGGTGGTGGACATCGGCGGCGGTTCCACCGAGCTCATCATCGGCACCGGGCACCGGCCGCTGCGGCTGGAAAGCCTGTTCATGGGCTGCGTCTCCTACAGCCTGCGCTATTTCGAGGACGGCAGGATCAGCAAGGGCGCGATGAAGAAGGCCGAGCTCGCCGCCCGCAATGAGCTGCAGCCGATCGTGGCGCGGTTCGCGCGCGGCAACTGGCAGCACGCGGTGGGCTCGTCCGGCACGGTGCGGGCGCTGGCGGACGTGCTGCAGCTGAACGGCTTCGACGAGAGCGGCGGCGTCACCCCCGCCGGCCTCGACCGCCTGCGCTCGCATCTCATCAAGGCCGGTGACGTGGGCAAGGCGGATCTCGCGGGGCTGAAACCGGACCGCGTGCCGGTGTTCCCGGGCGGCCTCGCGATCCTCAACGCCGTATTCTCGGAACTCGACATCGAGTCCATGGGAGTTGCGGAAGGCGCGATGCGTCAGGGCGTGCTCTACGACCTGTTTGGCCGCTTCCACCACAAGGACATGCGCGACGTCACGGTCGCACAGTTCATGCAACGCTACCACGTGGACGCCCTGCAGGCGCAGCGCGTCGGCGCGCTCGCTTTCACGCTCTACCGCATGCTCGCCACGGAATCCGGCGAGCCGGACGAGGACGTCGTGCACCAGATCGCCTGGGCATCGAAGCTGCACGAGATCGGCATATCGGTGGCGTTCAGCGGCTATCACAAGCACTCCGCCTATATCGTCGGCAACGCGGACATGCCGGGTTTCTCGCGCGACGAGCAGTCGAAGCTCGCGCTGCTGGTACAGGCGCACCGCCGCTCGCTCAACAAGATGGCAAAGGACGTCGAGGAGCACGACGTGGACTGGGACATGGTGCTCGCGTTGCGGCTGGCGGCGCTGTTCCACCGCAGCCGGGCCGACATTGCGCTTCCTGCGCTGCAGGCAAAACGCCAGGGCAGGAAGATCCGCCTGTCGCTCGGCTCGGCCTGGCTTGCCCGCAATACGCTCACCGCAACCGCATTGTCCGACGAAATCCGGGAGTGGGACAAGATCGGCTTCGAGCTGAAGATCCCCGAGCTCGATGAACTCGAGTCCGAAAACGAACTGGCGCTCGCCAGCTGAGCTGGAATGCGTGAGGCGTCAGGAGTGAGGCGTAAGGCGGAATTCCGCTATTGATGTCTGCGATTCACGCCTAACGCCTCTCGGCTCTCGCCTCTCGCCTCTCGCTCGATAGCAATTCGGGCGCGATCACCGCGCGCACCACGGTTTCGCCGTGCCCGCGGCTCTCGATCCACCAGATCGCGCCTTTCTTCACGCTCCAGTCGCCGGTCCTGCCGGTGACCGCGAGTGCTGCGGTCTGTCCCAGCGTCGGCTGGTGGCCGACCACCACCACGGCGCCGTCTCCATCTGGCCAGCCTGCCGCCTTCAGCACGGATTGCGCGTCGGCTGTCGTGCCCACCTCGTGTACCGTCTCGAAATGCTTGTTGAACGCCCGTGCCGTCTGCTGGGCGCGCCGTGCCGGGCTCGCTAGGACGCGCGCGTCGGCAGGCAGCCGTTTCCTGAGCCAGTCCGCCATGCGCCGCGCCTGCTTTATTCCTTTTGCGGTCAGGCTGCGTTCGGCGTCAGGTTTGCCGGGCGCGGCGTCCTTCGCATCGGCATGTCGCCAAAGTATCAGTTCCATGAGGCGTGATTCGTGGGTCGTGATTTGTGAGCCGTCAAAAAAATCTGGCAGCTACCAGAATTTTTCAGCGGAGCGGAATTCCTTCCACGCGCTCTTCAGCTCGCGCTTCAGGGTTTCGGCGCGGCCACGGCTCCAGCCCAGGAGGATGCCCTTCGCCTCGGCCACGTCCATGCCCCCCGCCCCATCGAAGCCGTGAGCCATGAGGTCCGTCACCGTCGCGGCGTCGTTGATCGCCCCCAGTATATCCTGAAGGTCGGAAAGCCGTTGGAGAGCCACGCGCGCCAGCCCGCCCTGGTAGAGGCCGGCGAAAAAGTCCGTTGCGTAGCGGAATTTCTTGACCGCGATGCGCAAGCGATGCAGCTCGCGACTCGACAACTTGTCGAACTTGCGGCTTCGCGCGCGAACCCGGCGGTAGCGCTGCTCCAGCACACTCGAGGCGAACGCGCCGATCGGTTCGCCGAGCGCCGCGCGTTGCCCGGGCTCAAGCTCGATGGGCCCGCTCCAGGACTCGAGCCACCCGGCGAGCGACAGCATCAGCCGCTGGTAGCGCGCGGAACGCACGGCGCGGCGCGCCTTTGCGCCAGCCTTGCGCCGCAGTTCGCCACAACGCTCGCTGAAGGCCTTCAGCTCGCCGTGCGAACCAAATTCCTTTTTGATCGGGGGCAGCGTCTCGGTCAGGAACACGTCCCAGTCGCGCGCTGGCCCCAGGCAGGATGCAAGCCATTTGATCTCCGCCAGCATGGGCGCGGCCGCAACCGGCATGACCGGCTCGAACACACTGAAAGCAGAGCGCAGGCGCCGCAGGGCGACCCGCATCTGGTGCAGGTACTCGAGATCGCCGCCCGCCAGCATGCCGTTCGCGTTCGCCTGCAGGTGCGCGAGGCCGGCCTGCATGATCACCTTGAATGCTGCTCCCACCGTAAGCGCCGGCACGAGCGCGGCGCGATACGCCTTGATCGGCTTGGGGCCCTTGCTGCGATAGAGCGCGTAGCCGCGCTCCGCCTTGGAGCGGTTTTCGACGGAGAGCGGCAAGTCCCTCACGAGCTTCAGCGCAAGTTCGTAGAGCTGCCGGGGAGCCCCGCTCTTCAGTTCGAGCTCCAGCTCGACGACGCGCTCGGCCCGCGAACCGCTCTTGATCAAGCCTCGATCGAGACTCGCCTCCACGCGCGCCCCTGAATCCAGTTCAAGGAGGCGGCTGTGGCGGACGATATCGGTGATGAATACGGGCTTCAGCCGCGCGCGCAGTCGCTCCGAGGAAAACACCCTGGCAAGCTCGTCATGAACGATCCGGGACAAATCCAGCGCGGCTCCGGCCACCTCCACTTCGTCCTCGACGCGCCGGTGCAGCCCGGCGAGTGCCGTGCCACCGCCCTTCACGGCCTGAAACCAGCGTTCACCATCACGCCGCAGCCGCAGCGCGATGCCTTGCCGCCACAGGTCGAGCTGCGGGGTGTCGAAGTAAACGCTATGCAACCGGCGCTTGAAAGCGCCCGCGGCCCCCTTGAGCAGGGGATGCGCCAGGAGGCGTCGCACCGCCCCGGAAGGTACCAGCAGCTTGAGTTCGAGTTCGATCGAAGGGGATTCGGAGGTCATTGCAGTTTCGCCAACCGGCATGGTGGAACTGAGTTTCCGATTTCGGTTCCGCGTGGTTGGATACCGACCTCGGCGGCGTACCGCAGCTCGCCTAGATCGGCTGTGAAGCGCGGGCCAGCGTTTCCAGCAGTGTTTCCTGCGCCACCTGCGGCTTGCCGCGGCCCGGGGACTTGAGGTGATACTGCCCGGCGGCGTCCATTTCCCACGCCTGGGTGTTGTCATCGAGATAAGACTTGAGCCCTTCGTTGATGACGCGCTTCTTCAACCTGGCGTCGAGCACCGGGAAGCAGATTTCCACGCGCCGGAAGAAATTGCGGTCCATCCAGTCCGCGCTCGACAGGTAGACGTCCTCCGCGCCGCCGTTGTGGAAGTAGAAGACGCGCGAGTGCTCGAGGAAGCGCCCGACGATGGAGCGCACGCGGATGTTCTCCGAGACGCCGGCCATGCCGGGCTTGAGGGCGCATACCCCGCGCACAATGAGATCGATCTCCACGCCCGCGCTGGAAGCATCGTAGAGCGCGGCGATGACCTCGGGCTCGAGCAGCGCGTTCATCTTGGCGATGATGCGGCCCTTGCCGCCGCCCTTCGCCTGCTCGGCCTCTTTATGT
>Ga0210379_10000901_pt1 | contig 10214 bp, 10 predicted proteins | sample PLMedo_2_FD_155468 | JGI IMG/M metagenome (GOLD analysis project Ga0210379, IMG submission 155468) | Groundwater sediment microbial communities from an aquifer in East River, Colorado, USA - PLM4_32_coex redo | ecosystem: Environmental > Terrestrial > Soil > Riparian zone | place: USA: East... | reverse complement strand
CGTGCCGGGGCGCACCGGGCAGAACGTGGGCGCGGAGCTCATCCTGCGCCTCGCCGAGATCCCGGGGATCGTCGGGGTGAAAGAAGCGGCGGGGAACCTCGAGCAGCTCGCGGCGATCGTCGCCGGACGGCGCGAGGGATTCGCGGTCCTCTCCGGCGACGACCCGCTCGCGATGCCCGCCGTCGTCCTCGGCGCGACCGGAGTCATCTCCGTCGTCTCGAACGAGGCCCCCGACCTGACGGCGGCCCTGATGCGCGCCGCGCTCGCCGGGGACCTCTCCGAGGCGCGGCGCCTGCACTACCGCCTCCTCCCGCTCATGCAGGCCAACTTCATCGAGTCGAACCCGGTCCCGGTCAAGACCGCGCTGGCGCTGCTCGGGCGTTGCCGGGACACCGTGCGGTCCCCGCTCGGCCCGCCGGAGGGGGGGACGAGGCGCCGCATGGCGGAGGTGCTCCGGGCCTGTGGGCTGCTCGAGCACGCGCGGTGAGCGAGCCGGACCTGCGCGCCGCGATCGAGCGGCTCGCGGAGGACCCTACGGCGCCGGCTGAGGAGATGCGGCCGTGGGTGGAGCGTCTCCTCGACGCGCTGGAGTCCGGCCGCGTGCGCGCGGCCGAGCCAACGGCGTCGGGGTGGCGCGTGAACGCCTGGGTCAAACGCGGGATCCTGCTCGCGTTCCGGTGCGGCGGGACGAGCACGTGGGACCTCCCGCCCCTGGCCTTTCGCGACAAGGACACGCTCCCACCGCGGGCGCCGTGGAGCGACGGCCGGAACGTGCGCGTCGTGCCCGGCGGAAGCTCGATCCGCCGCGGGGCGTACCTCGCGGACGGCGTCGTCGTGATGCCGCCCGCGTTCGTCAACGTCGGGGCCTACGTCGGCGACGGCACGATGATCGACAGTCATGCGCTCGTCGGCTCGTGCGCGCAGGTCGGGGCGCGGGTCCACCTTTCCGCCGCGGTTCAGATCGGCGGGGTCTTAGAGCCCGTAGGGGCGTTCCCCGTCGTGATCGAGGACGACGTGTTCGTCGGAGGCGGCGCCGGGATCTACGAGGGGAGCCGCGTCGGGCGCGGGGCGGTCGTGGCACCGGGGGTCGTCCTGACGCGTGCGGTGCCGCTCCACGACCTCGTCCACGGGGTCGTCGTCCCCCCCGACGCGTCGGGGGGGCTCGTCGTGCCGGAGCGCGCGGTCGTCGTCCCCGGGGCACGCCCCGCCTCCTCCGCCTTCGGCCGCGACCGGGGGCTCTCGGTCTACGCGCCGATGATCGTCAAGTACCGCGACCTGCGCAGTGACGCGGCGACCGCGCTCGAGGAGGCGCTCCGGTGACCTTCCGGATCGCGGCGCGGATGGACGGGGTGGAGCGCACCCTCATCCGGAGGATCTTCGACGGCGCGCCCCCCGGATCGATCAACCTCGGGCTCGGGCAGCCGGACCTGCCGACGCCGCCGGGTATCTCGCTGGCGGGGATCGAAGGCATCGCGTCGGGGCGCACCGGGTACACCTCGACCGCGGGCGACCCCGCGCTCCGCGCGGCGATCGCGCGCCGCTACCCGGGGATCGCGCGGGGCGGAGAGGGCGTCGTCGTGACGATCGGATCGCAAGAGGCGGTCTTCGTCGCCGCGCTCACCCTCGTCGACCCCGGGACGGAAGTCCTCGTCCCCGACCCGGGATACCCGGCCTATCCCGTCCTCGCGCGCCTGGCCGGAGCGACCGCGGTCCCGTACCCGCTCCGTCCCGAGCGCCGCTTCCGCCTCGACCCGCACGACATCGCCTCGCGCCTGACGGAGCGGACCCGCCTCGTCATCCTCTGCTCCCCGTCGAACCCGACCGGAGCGATCGACGACGATGCCGACCTCGCGCGGCTCGCGGCACTTCTGGCGGAGCGGGGCGTGCCGTGGCTCTCCGACGAGATCTACGCGGGGTTCGCCTACGACCGGCCGATCGCCTCGATCGCGCGCCACGCCCCCGCGGGCGGACTCGTCGTCGCGGGGCTCTCGAAGGACCTCAGCATGACCGGCTGGAGGATCGGTTGGGCCGTCGGGCCGGAGGAGATCGTCGCGCGCTTGATCGCGTGCCACCAGTACGTCGTGACCTGCGCGTCGTCGGTCTCGCAGACCGCGGCGCTGGCGGCGCTGACACCGGCGGCCGAGGAGGAGCGGCGCCGGTACCTCGAGATCTTCCGCCGCCGTCGCGCGGTCATGCTCGAGGCGCTCCGCGCGATCCCGGGGGTTGCGGTCGATCCTCCCGACGGGGCCTTCTACGTGTTCCTCGACGTGAGGCCGTTCGGCTCGTCGCTCGCCATCGCCGAGCGTGTGCTGAGGCGGCGGCGCGTGATCACGATCCCCGGTGAGGCGTTCGGCCCGGGCGGGGCCGGGTTCCTGAGGATCTCCTACGCGGCCTCGGAGGCCGACATCCGCGCGGGGATCGCGGGGCTTGCGGCGGAGCTTGCGGAGGGTCCCGGCTAGAAGTCCTTCGGGGCGGAGGCCGCTTCGGCGGCGTCCCGCGCGGCGATCTCCTTCTCGAAGCGCTCCGCGGTCCGCTTGAGGGACTCGGTGAGCACCGCGTCGTCGTCCGCGTGGCGCTCGATGTACTCGTAGATCGCGCCCAGCTCGTACTCGGTGGCCGAGGCGAGGAGGGCTCGGGCGGCGAGCACGCGCGTCGCGCGGTCGGGCGCCTTGAGCGCGTTCTTGAGCGGTCCCAAGGCCGCCCCGCGGATCTGCGCCAGGGAGGAAGCGGCCGGGGCGCGCAGCTCTTCCGGGCCCTCGATCATGATCTTTTCGAGCCAGAACCGCGCCTGCTCGTAGCGGTAGCGCCCGAGCGTGTCGACGACGAGCGGGGTCAGCTCGGGATACTCGATTGCCGCGTCGATCATCGGCTGGACCGCGAGCGCGGGGCGGAACATGAGCAGCGCGTCGATCGCGCGCTCCTTGGCGGCTCGATTACCGACCCACAGCGCGTCGAGCAGGGTGGGCACGAGCTCGGGCATGTCCTGCGGGTTCCCCTCCCGCTGCTGGATCATGAGCGTGCGCACGATCTCGTCGCTGTACTCGATCGGGGAGAGGTTGATCGCTTCCTGCAGCGCGTACATGTAGCGAACGCCGAACGTCTCGAGCCCCTTGCGCGCCGCCGCGGCAACCGCCTCGTCGCGCGGCCCCGTCAGGGGCCAGGCCAGCCGGCACAGCCCGCGCGCCTGCTGGAGCGGGTCGTGGCTCGAGCTCAGCGCCTGCGCGACGGCCGCCTCGACCCGCGCGGTCTCGGCCGCGGAGCGGGCCGCTGCCGTCGCGGCACGTGCCGGCAGCGTGACGGCGGCGAGGACGAGGAAGAGCGGAAGGAGAGCTCGCACCGCCGGAATATACCCTCAGGACCAGCTTTCAGCCACGTCCCGGCGGAGTGCCGGGGACGCGAGAACGCGGTCCGCGATCTCGAGAAACGCGGCGGTCAAGGGGGAGGTCGGATCGCTCGCGACGATCGGACGCCCGGCGTCGCCGCCGTCGCGGATCGCGACGTGCAGGGGCACCTCGCCGAGGAACGGCGCGTCGAGGCGCTCGGACTCGCGCCGCCCTCCGCCGTGTCCGAACACGTCCGTCTTGAGCCCGCACCCGGGGCAGACGAAGGTGCTCATGTTCTCGACGACGCCCAAGACCGTGACGCCGACCTTTCGGAACATCGCGATCCCCTTGATCGCGTCGGCGAGGGCGACGTCCTGCGGTGTCGTCACGATGACGGCCCCCGACAGCCGCACCTTCTGTGACAGCGTGAGCTGTGCGTCCCCGGTTCCCGGGGGCAGGTCGACGACGAGCACGTCGAGCTCGCCCCAGAGCACGTCGCGTAGGAGCTGCTCGATCGCCTTCATGACCATCGGACCGCGCCAGATGACCGCGGTATCGCGGTCGACGAGCAGCCCGAGGGACATCAGCCTGACGCCGTGGCGCTCGAAGGGCACGATCCCGCGTCCGGCGGCATCGATCGTTGGACGCTCGTCGACTCCCATCATCATGGGGATCGACGGGCCGTAGATGTCCGCGTCCAGAAGCCCGACGCGCAGGCCGCGCCGCGCGAGCCCGACGGCGAGGTTCACCGCGACCGTCGACTTCCCGACGCCCCCCTTGCCGGAGGCGACGGCGATGACGTGCCGCACCCCGGGGAGGATCTCGCCGGGCGAAGCCTGCGGGGGACCGGAGCCCGCGCGGGGCGCGCCTGCCGGTCCCGCGGGCCCCGACACGCGGATCGCGACGCTTCGCACCCCCGGAAGCGCAGCGACCGCGGCGCGCGCGTCGCGCTCGATCGCTCCGGCGACGGCGGGGTTCCCCGGACCGAGCTCGATCCGGAACGCCACGTCGCCGCCCTTGACGGCGAGGTCGCGGACGACGCCGAACGCGACGAGGTCGCGCGTGAACCCGGGATACTTGACCCGGGACAAGGCCTGGAGCACGTCGTCGGGGGTGACGGCCATGAATGGGCTACTCTAGCATCCGCACCCGATGGACGTCCCGCGCGAGATCCTCGAAACCACGCGCACCTGGGCCGTCGTCGGCCTGTCGGCCAACCCCGCGCGCGACAGCTACCGGGTCGCATCGCTCCTGCTCGCGAGGGGGTACCGCGTCGTTCCGGTCAACCCGCGGCTGAATGTGTGGCGCGGCGAGATGGCTTACCCCGACCTGCCCTCGATCCCGTTCCCCGTCGAGGTCGTCGATCTCTTCCGGCGCTCGGAGCAGGTCGCCCCGCACGTCGACGAGGCGATCGCCATCGGTGCGAAGGCGATCTGGATGCAGCTCGGCGTGCAGGACGCGCAGGCGGCGGCACGGGCGCGGGCGGCCGGGCTGGTCGTCGTCGAGGACCTCTGTCCGGCGATCGAGCTCCGCCGGATCGACGCGCTGCCGCCTCAGAACCGGTAGGCGAGCCCGACGAAGTAGCCCTCGTACCCGACCGAGCGGTTCTCCTCGTTGACCGACTGGAAGTTGATGGTTCCCGTCGGGGAAAGGACGGGATTCCCGCGCGTCACGTCGGCGGCGACGTCCCCGTAGACGAGCTCGCGCAGGCCGACGGTGCCGCTCAGCGAGCGCCAGATCTTGAACTCGGCTCCGAAGGAGAGGTCGAGCTCCCACGTCATCCTGGAGCGGTTGCGAAACGCGACGAACACCGTGTCGACGCCCTGAAAAACGCTCCTCGCCCCGTCCTCTCCCTGCGCGACGGCGGCCTGGACCTGCTCGAACGTCGCCAGAAACGGGTCGCCGTCCTCGGGCCGGATGAAGTAGGCGGACACGGTCGACTCGTAGCGCGTGTCGATCTTGCCGCGGAGCGCGCCGATCGAGAGGCTCCCCCACAGCGAGACGCGGGGGTGGAGCTTGAACTCGACGTCGAAGCCGGCGCCGAGCCCGCTCCCCGAGTAGTCGGAGGTGGTCCGCCCGGTGTCCGGCAGCGGGAAGAGGAAGGTCGGATTGAAGTCGGGGGGGAAGTTCGGGGGGAGCAGCGGCGGGAACGACGGGAGGAGCGCGAAGTAGGTCGCCTGGAGGCTCCGGGCGTGGTCCACGGTGCGGTAGCCGCCGTGGAACGATCCGGTCGTCCTGGGCGTGTCGAAGACGATCTGCTCGTACTCGACGCGGAACTCGCGGGTCTTCGTCTCCGAGACGGCCCGGAGACCGTCGGCGAGACCGTCGTCGTTGAGCCCCGCGAGGAGCGGGAAGGCGAGGAGCTCGCCGTAGACGAAGTTCCCGGGGTCGAGGATCTCGATGTCGCCCTCGTCACGCATCGAGTCGTACTCGAAGCGGATCGAGCCCGTGTTGTCCGGAAGGTGGTACCAGACCTTGTAATGCTGACGCGTGCTCGCTTCGGTGGGCATCTCGAGCACGCGCGTGTCGATGCCGTCGTTGAGGATCGCGACGTCGAGGTCCTGGTTGGTGAGCTCCGGCCCCCACGCCTCGACCGAGATCGTGAGGCCTCCCCACCGGTGGAGCGGGGGATCACCCAGCGGGCTCTTGGGCTTGAGCGGCGGGGGAGGCTCCTCGGCCGCGGGGGCCGTGGGCTCGGGCTTGGGCTCCTCCGGGGGAGCGGAGGGAGGCTCGCTCTCCTGCGCCGCGGCCGAAAGGGCGATCATCGCCGTGCAAGCGATCGCCACCCAACGCATTCTCGTGCTCGATCTCATTCTCACCTTCCTGGATCCCGCGGAGTTCGATGCGTCCCGTCGCGCTCGCCGGTCAGTCGGAGATGTAGGTGAACGAGAATCCGGCGCCGTCCTGCGTCGACGACTCGACCGTACCGGCGCTGGGGCTCGTCTGGGCGCCCGCGATGAACAGGCGCGCGTCGATCCGGGGGGCGGGCGCGATGCCTTCGGGGAAGACGGGTGGTCCGAGGCCGATGGTCTGCTTCGCGGCCTCGACGATGATCGAGTCGCCCGAGACCAGCTCGAAGGCGTACCGCGGTGACACGCCCGGGGAGGGCGGCTCGACGTTGAGGATGTTGACCTCGGGCAGCGCGAGCGGCGGGCGGATCTGGCTTCCGGTGTCGACGTACGCCCGGAAGTAGTCTTGATGACCCTGCGACAGGCGGCGCGGGTTCTGGAACGAGAACGGCGGCTCGTCGAGCTTGATCGGCGCCGGCTGCACGACCGTGTCGAAGCGCGCCGTGCTGCCGAAATCGGGGAACTCGCCGTCATCGTTCACCGACGACACGAGGATCTCGGGGAAGGTCTGGCCGGCGCGGAGGATGATGATCCGGAAGGAGTAGCTCCACGGGATCGGACGGCTCTCGAGGAGCTGGCCGGCATCGCTCGGCGCGGGGAAGCAGACGATGCGATCGAACACGTCCTGGGTCCCGTTGTCGACGAAGCGGTCGTAGCAGTCGAAGATCTGCACGAGCGCGCGCGCCTCGACCTGGACCTCGGCCGACGTCGACCCGCCCTTCGAAGGCTGTGACGTGTCGCACGACGCGGCGACGAGCGCCGCGACGAGCACCGCGAGAACGAACCCCACCCGTCGCATCGACGACCCCTCCCCGGAATTCCCAAAAATGAACCCGAAAGCTACCGAACATGCCGAGCGGAGTCAAGGCGCCCGGTCGCGCGGGGCGCGAGCCCGCGCGGTTTAGCCTCCGCAACGCTGGGGGCAAGCGGGGGCGACCTGTTAGACTCGCCGCATTCTTGAGGAGGGCCGATGTCGCGAATTCTCAGCGCGGAACAGGTCGCCGACGCCACGAGACGAACGGAGCGGGTCTATTCGGTCCTCGCGCGGGTCTACGACGGGTTCTTCGACTGGGCCTTAGGCCCCGGCCGCCGCTACGCGGTGAGGCGCCTCGCGGTGGCGCCGGGGGATCGCGTTCTGGAGGTCGGGGTGGGGACCGGGCTGTCGCTGCCGGTCTATCCCACGGGGGCCGAGGTCATCGGGATCGACATCAGCGAGCCGATGCTCGAGCGGGCGCGGGCCCGTCTCGACGCGCTATCGCGGGACGACGTGTCGCTCCAGCGGATGGACGCCCGGGCGATGGCGTACCCGGACGGACACTTCGACCGGCTGCTCGCTCCCTACGTCATCTCGGTCGTCGCCGATCCGGAGAAGGTCCTGCACGAGATGGTCCGCGTGTGCCGCCCCGGCGGGACGATCATCGTCGTCAACCACTTCCAGAGCGATTTCAGGCCGCTCGCGTGGGTCGAACGGCTGCTCTCGCCGCTGTCGACGTGGATCGGCTTCCGCATGGACACGCCGGTGGAGTCGGTGACCAAGACCCCCGGCCTCACGCTCGTGCGCAAGGAGCGGGTGAACCTCTTCGGGCTCTGGACGCTCCTCGAGTTCCGACGCTCCTAGTGCTCGGGCTCGGGGAGGGGCGCGCGCGCCGGCCACGGCGCCGCGGACAGGTCGGCGCGCTCGTGCTCGGAGGTCAGGCGGTCCACGCGGCGCATCTGGTCCATCACGTCCTCGAACTGGCGGTCGATCGCCTCGTTCGTGACTGTGTTGCGGGTGAGCATCTCCAGCCCGCGCACCTTCTCGCGCAGCGCGGCGGCCTCGACGCGGCGGCCCTCGAGCTCGAGCTCCGCCTCGCGCAGGCGCCGGCGCAGCTCGCCCGCCTCGGAGGCGAGCCGCTCCTTGACGCGGACCGTCTCGGCCTGCGACTCCTCGATCTGGCGGCGCTTGGTGTCAAGCTCAGCCTGCATCTCGAGCACCCGCAGCCCGCCGGCGCGGACCATGCCGTACTGGACGAGGAGCTGCTCGTGTTTCATCTGCAGGTCCTGGAACAGCGTGACGGGAACCGTCTCGCGCAGGACACGCTCGAGGGCGGGCGCCGGAGACGTCTCCGCCGCCGCGCGCAGCGCTGCCGCACCTCGCGGCGACGCGACGAGCGCCGACCCCGGTGCGGCGACGGGGGGCAGCCCCGCTCCCGTGAGATCGTCCTCGGTCACGAAATACTCCGGCCCGAACCGGCCCGGCAGCTTCGTCGCCACGAGGCGTCCCGCCCGGATGTAGCGTCTCAGGGTGGTAACGGATCGCGCCGTCCTCTCGGCGGCTTCGCGCAGGCTCAAGCGCTCCATGGATCCTCCTGGCGCGTTTCTACCACACGCATGCGCGCGTACTCAACCGTTGGACGGAGCACAGGGGAACGGTGTAGCGTGCGCCGCTTTAGGAAGCGGAGGTCACGATGACGGGAGGGAGCGGCGGAGCGCCCCACTGGGCCGACGCCGCCGCCGACGCGGCCATCGCCTCCGGCCGCCCCGCGGTCGTCTCCTCCGGCATCTCCCCGTCGGGCAAGATTCACATCGGGAACATGCGCGAGGTCCTGACGGCCGACGCGGTCTACCGAGCGCTCAAGGACCACGGCGTCCCCGCGCGGTTCAACTACATCGCGGACAACCTCGACCCGCTCCGCCATGTTTACCCGTTCCTCGACGCCGCCACTTACGCGCCGCTCGTCGGAAAGCCCCTCGCGGCGATTCCGTGCCCGTGCGGCGCGCATGCGTCCTACGCCGAGCACTTCCTCGAGCCGTTCCTCGACTCGCTCTCCCAGCTGCGGGTGGAGGTCGAGGTGGAGCGGGCCGATCGCATGTACGCCTCCGGCCGGATGAACAAGGTCATCGTGGAGGCCCTCCTCGGTCGCGACCGGATCGCGTCGATCCTGGCGGAGGCCACCGGAAAGACGGTCGACGCCGCCTGGTCGCCGTTCAACCCGCTCTGCCCCGCGTGCGGGAAGATCACCGACGCCGCCGTCACCGGCTTTTCCGCGGCGGAGGAGACCGTCGGCTATGCGTGCCGCTGCGGGTCGGCGGGGACGATGCCGATGGCGGGCGGAGGCAAGCTGACGTGGCGGGTCGACTGGCCCGCGCGCTGGGCGATGCTCGGGGTCACGGTCGAGCCTTTCGGGAAGGACCACGCCACGCGCGGAGGCTCGTACGACACCGGTGTACGAATCTCCCGCGAGGTCTTCGGCTACGAGCCGCCGCTGCCCATCGCGTACGAGTGGATCTCGCTCAAGGGGCAGGGCGACATGTCGTCGTCCAAGGGAAACGTCCTCTCGATCGAGGAGGCGCTCGACCTCGTCCCGCCGGAGGTCCTCCGTTACCTCGTCATGCGCGAGCGGCCGCAGCGCACGATCGTCTTCGATCCCGGCCTCCCGCTCCTCAAGCTCGTGGACGAGGTCGACGACAAGACGGCCGGGGGCGCCGACTCGCGCGCCCTCGCCCTGTCCCGCGCGGCGGGCTTCGCGCCTTCGGGCGTCCCGTTCCGGCATCTCGTCGTCGCGGCCCAGGTCGCCCGCTTCGATCTCGAGGGGACCCTCGCCGTCCTCGCGCGGACGGGGTACGCCGGGCTCGACCGCGAGGCGGTCGGCGCGCGCCTCGGCTTCGCGCGGCGCTGGCTCGACCGGCACGCCCCGGAGGATCTCCGCTTCGAGGTCACCCCCGATGTCCCGCCGGCCGCGGCCGGGCTGGGGGAGGGCCAGAAGGCGTTCCTCACGCGTCTTTCCCGGGACCTCACGAAGGGGATGACCGGGGAGGAGGTCCACCTCCTCGTCTACGAGCTCGCGAAGGCCTTCCCGGAGGAGAAGCCGGCCCAGCTCTTCCAGGCGATCTACGTCGCGCTGCTCGGCAAGCCGAAGGGCCCGAGGGCGGGGACCTTCATCGCGGCGCTCGGACCCGAGTTCTGCGCCGCGCGCTTCGCCGAAGCGGCGGCGCTCTAACCCCCGGCCTCCGCCTTCGCACGCTGCATCGCACGCCGCGCGTCGACGCGCGTCATAAGGAA
>Ga0210379_10000900_pt1 | contig 10217 bp, 9 predicted proteins | sample PLMedo_2_FD_155468 | JGI IMG/M metagenome (GOLD analysis project Ga0210379, IMG submission 155468) | Groundwater sediment microbial communities from an aquifer in East River, Colorado, USA - PLM4_32_coex redo | ecosystem: Environmental > Terrestrial > Soil > Riparian zone | place: USA: East... | reverse complement strand
TCTCCCGCTGATCGGTTTGATGCTCGGCGATGCAACGGGCATCGGGCCGGAGATTTCGGTGAAAGTGCTGTCTTCCGGGGCGATCGCGGCGTCGGCGCGCCTGGCGGTGATCGGAGACGCACGCGTGCTGGAGCTCGGCATGCGCGATGCCGGCATCACGATCCCCTATCAAGTATTCGCACGGTTGGACGACGTGCGGTGGCCCTGCGCGTCGGTTCCCGTGATCGACCTCGCCAATCTCGATCCGTCGCGCCTCCGGCGCGGCGAGATTTCCGACGAATCCGGGCGCGTGTGCGGCGACACGCTGAAACACATGATTGACCTCGCGCTCGCCGGGACGCTCGATGGCATCTGTTTCGCGCCGCTCAACAAAGCGGCGCTGCAGAGAGGCGGCTGGAAGTTTCCTGACGAGCACCAGATGTTTGCGAAATTGACCAATCACGCAGGGTTTTTCGGCGAGATGAACGTCATTCCCGAATTTGCGACCTTCCGTGTCACGTCACACGTCGCGCTGCGCGAAGCCGTCAATATGATCACGCCCGAGCGCATCGCGTCCGCGCTCCGCTTGGCCGATGCGACGCTCCGCGCCATGGGGTACGACCCTCCGCGGATCGGCGTGGCCGCGCTGAATCCCCATTGCGGAGAAAACGGGCTGTTTGGTGACGAGGAAATCCGCATCATCCGTCCGGCGGTCGAGAGGCTGCGTGCCGAAGGGATCGATGCGACAGGTCCGATCTCGTCGGACGCGATCTTTCTCAAAGCCAAGCGGGGCGACTTCCACGGCGTGGTGATGATGTACCACGACCAGGGGCAGATCGCGACCAAGCTGCTCGGCTTCAACAAGGGGGTTACCGTGACCGCCGGGTTGAAGGCGGTCTTTACGACGCCCGCTCACGGCACCGCGTTCGACATTCTTGGGCAGGGGAAAGCCGATCCAGGCGCCCTCGAATATGCCCTGCGGCTCGCGGCAACCCTTGCAGGGGCCAGAGCAGTTACATCGCGGCAGTAACCGCCGATTTCTTGTTCGATTTTGTTCTCATCGTGTCGTTTGGCGACCCGCACACTCTCAATCAATGTCATCTCGCAAGCGTTCGCCTGGGATTCGTGGCGTTCACTGCACTCGTGACCCTGGGGTGCGTATTCGCCGTCTGACTGGTGTACAGGCTGGTGGGGCCTGAGTAACCCTGACGGTGCGATTGGTGATTGGTGATTAGTGATTCGTGAGCAGGCTGTCGGCGTTGATCAGAGATCGCGACGAGCGGCGGAGCTCGTACGAACGTGTCGCCCTCGCGGCAAGGTTGGCGACGGACTAGCGCCTCAGCCCGGCAGCGGGCATGCGCGTGAATCAGGTTGCCGAGGGCTCGAACGTCAGCGCCACGCCATTGATGCAGTACCGCAACCCGGTCGGCGGCGGTCCATCCTCGAATACGTGCCCGAGGTGCCCGCCGCAATTATTGCAATGGACCTCGACCCGCTTCATCCCGAAAGTGCGATCTTCAGTCGTGCCAATGGCACCCTCGAGCGGGGCGAAGAAACTCGGCCAGCCCGTGCCGCTCTCGAACTTCCGGTCCGCGACAAACAGCCGCTGGCCGCATGCCGCGCACGTGAAGGTACCGGCCCGATGTTCCTTGAGCAGCGCGCACGATCCGGGCCGCTCGGTTCCATGGCCGCGGAGCACGGAGTACTGCTCCGGCGTCAGAATCCGCCGCCACTCTTCGTCTGACTTCTCAACGGGAAAGCGTTCTGTACTCATAGGACGCGATCGATCCTACCGTGAATTGCGCGACACCTAGGGCTCGTGGGCGGCGGCCTGACAATCCGCCCAACCAGGGTTGTTTGGCGCATCGAGCGGGACCGGGCCGGGCGCAGCGGGCGACCCGTCGCTCATGCCGATTCTCTTGCTGACAAGCAGTGCCTCGAACGCCCACGACGGGAACGGCGTCATGGTCGGGTCGCAGCTGAAGTTGTTGTAGTGGACGTGCGCGATGTAGAAGAACTGTTTCAGCCGCTGCATCGCCGCAACGTATCGCCGGTCGTCCACGTGGTGAAACTCCACCTGCAGTTGATCGATGTGATCGAACACCGAGTCGGGCGCGAGCAGGAACGAATCCCATTCCGCGCCCTCGACATCCATCTTCACAACGAGACGCCTGTCATCGTCGCCGTTCTTCGCGAACTGCGCCCGCATCGTGTCGAAAAGCCGTCCGTCCTCGACGCTGCGCGTGCCCGCCACGCACTCCCCGTGAAACATCGTGCTGCCGTCCGGGCACGATGGCTCGCGCAGATCAAAACAGTCGTATTGATGCACGGTCACGCGAAGCCTGCGGGAAACCTCGCAGCCCCACCCGTCATAGCCGGAGACACCGTATGAATACCCCGCCGTGACAGAGCCAAGGAGATTTCCGCACAACAGGTATCCGCCGTCGTGCGCTTCGCCAAATCGCTGCAGTTGGCAGTTGGTGACATTCACCGGCTGCACTTCGGTGAAGAGCTCCTGCCTGAATGCCGCCGTGTACGACACGGGCTGAGCCCGCCGAAGTGCGGGACGCACCCTCCACCACGTTGTCGCTGCGACGGACGCAATCGCGATAAGCGAGAGCGCGGTGATTGTCACGAATGCGCGTCGAGTCGCCACGTCAGAGGAGTCTAGATCAGGTGGCGCACGAAGGGCCGGGCCGGTGTATAAAAGTAAAGGTGAAGCGTTCGAGCATCCGTGCCCTCGCAATGGTCCTTGGCGTCGTGCTGTCGGCTGCTCCGCTGCGCGCGCACCATTCGTTTGCCGCGGAGTACGACGCGAAGAAGCCCACCACGCTCACGGGAAGCGTGACGAAGGTCGAGTGGACCAATCCGCACGTCCGTTTCTACATCGACGTGAAGGACCAGGCCGGCACGGTCACCAACTGGGAATTCACCATGGGCGCGGTCAACGGACTGCTCCGGCGCGGGTGGACAATAAACTTGCTCAAGGCTGGCGACACGGTGACGGTGGACGGGTACCTGGCGAGGGACGGCTCGCGTCTCGCCAACGCGCGGGTTGTCACGCTGAGCGACGGCCGAAAGATGTCCGGCGGCACGGCTGCGGACGCACCGGGGAATTGATGAGGATAGCGCCCTCCCTTTCGCGGACCCACAGGGTCCGCGCCGCTCTCACAAGCGCAGCTCTCGCGGCGCTCCTGCTTGCCCCAGCGCCGCTGGGGGCACAATGGCTCGACTATCCGACGGCAGGGGCTCCGAAGAATCGCGACGGCTCTCCGAATCTCAACGCGCCGGTGTCGCGCACGGCGGACGGCAAACCGGATCTCTCCGGCATCTGGCGGCCCGAACGAAATCAAGTGTGCCCTCCTGATGGCTGCCCGGACAATCAGATGAGCGAGCAGTTTCTCGACATCGGATGGGGCCTCAAAGGGGGTATTCCCTATCAGCCGTGGGCTGCGGCACTCGTCAAGGAGCGATCCGAGCAGTTTGGCAAGGACGATCCGACGTCGCACTGCTTCCCCGGCGGGATTGTGAGGCTGCACACCTATCCGGCTTTCAACAAGATCATCCAGACCCCCACCCTCATCGTCATCCTGAGCGAACGAGAAGTCACATACCGGCAGATCTTCATGGATGGCCGCCCGCTTCCGGCGAACCCGCTGCCGACGTGGAAGGGCTACTCCGTCGGGCATTGGGAGGGCGACACCCTTGTCGTCGAATCAACTGGCTTCCGTAGCGAGGGCATCTGGCTGGATCGAAAAGGGAGCCCGCTGACCGACGCGGCGAGGATCACCGAACGATTCCGGCGAATGAACTACGGGCGAATGGAAGTGCAGGTCACGGTGAATGATCCGAAGGCGTACACGGCGCCGTGGACCGCGACGCTCAACGAGTTCATCGCGCCGAACACGGAGCTGCTCGATTTCGTCTGCCTCGAGAACAACACCGACGCGCCCCACCTTATCGGAAAGTAACTCAACTTCCAACTTCCAACTCCCAAGGGATCAACTGCAAGGGATCAACTTCCAAGTCCCAATTCCCAACTCCCAAGGCGACCGGGCTCCGGCGGATCGAGGCACGATGCGTGCTTTGATCATGAACGACGATTGGCGGTCCCCAAGTAAGCCCTACGATCTTCGCGAACGTTTATTTCAGTTCGCCTGCGTTGTTGTTCGACTAGTGGAATTCCTGCACACCCGTGGGCCTGGAGGCCAAAGCACTTTCTTACCAGGTCTTGAAGTGCGGGACGTCGGTGGGATCGAATTACGAAGAAGCCGATGACGGCTCTAGCGACCGCGACACGCTCGCGAAGAGGAAGATCGCGCTTCGTGAGATCAAAGAGGGCTTGGTTGCCGCGCAACCGCTCTCCTTGGGAGTTGGGAGTTGGGGGTTGGAGGTTGACTACTTCAAGCAGCTGTTGAAGTGCGCGATCGTGTCGCTGACGATCTGCTTTTGCGCCGGATCCGGTTCGTACATACCCTTTGCGTTCCGCGTGACGAAGATGAAGCCGTGCTCGGGATGTTCGTACTGCTTCCACTCGACCTGCTTGCCGGCTTCCTTCGCCAGCTCATAGCTCAAACGGAACTGCGGCATGTTGTTGTCGTTCACGCGGCCCATGACCAGGATCGGCGTCTTGATCCTGTTAATGCGTTCCATCGCCACGTTCATGTCGATGCGCGCGCGCGTGGCCGCCTTCTCTTCGTCGAGCATCTGTTGCGTCACGTTCATCCGCGTCTCTGGGATCTGCGGTGAGCCCGCGGGACGGCGCCCGACCGCCAGGTACTCGCCCGACGCCGGTTCGACGGCGATCATGCACCGGAGACCGTCGTACTCGGACGCGATCTTGAATGCCATCTCCCCGCCGTGGCTCAGGCCGAGGTAACCGACTCTGTTCGCATCGATGTACGGCAGCGTCTTCGCGTATTTGACGATCGCAATCGCATCGTCGTACTCGTACGGGCCATGGTTGAACAACTGGCGCCCCTGCCGTGACGTTTCCTTGAGGGCGGGACCATAGGTGTTGTTGACTTCAGCGCGGTAGCGCATCCACGCCACCGCGTAGCCCGCTTTTACCAGCTGCTCGGGCGTCCAGTTGCCGTACTGCAGCCATTCGCGCAGCCATTCGGTCCCGCCGCCGCCGTTCATGTGCGCCAGCACGACGAGCGGAAACCGCCCGTTGCCCGACGGCTTCATCATCGCAATCGGCGAATACGTCCCGTCGTTCATCTCGACGTAGATGATTTCCGTCGCCAGATCCGATCCCGGGATCTTCTCGACAACGCTCGTGACCGGATTGGCGATTGGCTTGGGCACGTTGAGGTGCCACGGGTCGATGCTGAAGTTCTTCGGGTCGGTCTGGGCGGTCTGCGCGGACGCGACCGCTCCGGCGATGCCGGCAAGGATGGCAAGAACAACGAGGCGCAGTTTCATGGGGTCTCTCCTGTTCGGCCTTGACGGCCCTTCTGCCCGACGATCGCTGACGGAGTCCATGGCGCCCGAATCGGCCGCCCGCGCCGATGAACGGCGCCAAGACAGCCGGATCTTGGGCACAATTTACCCCCGGCCGAGAGTATATGGCCGGGCCTCGACTCCAGTGCGCCGGAGGGTCGTTTTTGGCGTATAGTTTCCCATCTGAAAGAATCGTTGGCTCGAGTGGAGGCCATTTATGCGTAAATTCGCTGCCTTGGTTGTTGTTGCGGCGCTGCCTTTCGCCGCCGCCGTCGGGATTCGAGCGGCCGCAGATATTCCCGCGTGGGCGTACGCCATCGCGCCGCCGCCGACGCCGGGTGCTCCCGCGGTCCCGCCAGACACCTCGTTGAAAACGCTCCCCGGCGCTACCGGGAAGCAGTTCACTCGGCAGCAGATCGCCGACGGCTTCGGACCCGCCGACTGGTATCCCGAAGATCACCCGGTCATGCCCGAGATCGTCGCCAAGGGCAAGCGGCCCGACGCGCGTGCGTGCGGTCTCTGCCACATGCCGAACGGCAAGGGACGACAGGAGAACGCCGGCGTGTCCGGTCTTCCGGTGTCCTACTTCATCCAGACGATGGAGGACTTCCGCAACGACCTCCGCAAGAGCGCGGAGCCGAGGAAGGCGAATACGGTCGCGATGGCGATGATCGCGAAAGCGTTGACGCCAGCGGAGATCAAGGAAGCCGCTGAGTACTTCGGCAAGATGAAATGGACGCCATGGATTCGCGTCGTCGAAACCAATACCGTGCCGAAGGTGAGAAGCGCCGGCGGTATCTGGATTCCACTCGAAGGCGCCGAGGCCGGCAAAGAGCCGATTGGCGTGCGCATCCTCGAGACGCCGGAAAAGCCGGAAAATACTGAAATCCTGCGAGACCCGCGCTCGGGCTTCATCGCCTACGTCCCCGTTGGATCGATCAAGAAGGGCGAGACGATCGTGAAAACAGGCGGCAACGGCAGGACGATCGAATGCGGTGCATGCCACGGGGCGGATCTAACGGGCCTCGGCCCGGTCCCCGGCATCGCCGGACGTTCACCGAGCTACTTGGCGCGCCAGATGTACGACATGCAGATGGGCGCCCGGAACGGCGAGTGGACGCAGTTGATGAAGCCGGTGGTCGCGAAGCTGACGAGCGAGGATCTCGTCAACATCGCCGCGTACGTGTCGAGCCGCCCCGTGAGCGGGACGAACGCGACGAAGTAATTCACTCGCGGACCCAAGGACAAACACAAGGCCGGGTTTCCTTTCGGGACCCGGCCTTTTTGCTTGTACGAAACTCGAATTGCGATTGAACTCAATTCAGCATTCGCAATTCATCATTCAGCACTTACTTCGCGTTCTTCATCTTGACGATGATCTTCTTCAAGGCGTCCGCATCAGTCGGCAGATCGCCGGTGAGCGGTACCTCGTTGAAGCCCAGGATATAGGCGACGATATCGACGTATTCCTGCCGCATGAGGCTGCCGGGGTTGTCCTCGGGCATCGTCGTGCGGATCTGCTCGAGCACGGTGGTCGCGGTGTAGGTCTCCCAATTCATCCAGAACATGTCGCCGGTAAGCGGCGGGGAATCGTTCGTGCCCTTGAGACTCTCCTGGTGGCACTCGCTGCACTTGGCGACATAGATCGCCTTGCCGCGTGTCTGCTGATCGCCGCCGGCCGGCGCCGGCGCCGCCCCTTGCGCAGTAAGTACGACGAGAGCCGAACACCAACCGAGGAAGGCTACGAGTGCGACGTTGCGATATGCGTTCATGGCTCCTGATCCACCTCGATAAACCGCGGTTATGACCCCGCGGAAGTTAAGCTGAACGTGAACACGTAGACCGCGCCGGCTTCCTTGACCGAGTTGTCGGCTTGGTTGCCGTTGATGCCCCTGGCGCCGCTGTCTTCCCCGCGCGCGCCCACCGCTAACGTACGGCCGTCGCGGCTCAACGCCGCCGAGCTGCCGAATTCGTCGAACGCTTCGTTGTTCGACCCCTTGATGTACGCCTTCTGCGCCCACGTTGCGCCGGTGCGGGAGAAGAGGTAGACGGCCCCCGCTTCCTGCGCGGAATCATCGTCCTGCTTGCCGTTGATCCCCTGCGCGGCGCTGTCCTCGAGCTGAGCGGACGCGGCGAGAGTGTTGCCGTCGCCACTGAGTTGCAGACGAGACCCGAACCAGTCGTCCTGGCCGGTGTTCGAGGCCTTGATGAACGCCTGCTGGGTCCAGTTTGTCCCGGATCGCACAAATACGTACGCCGCGCCAGTGGATGTGTCGGTCTTCATTTCGTTGTCGCATGGCTGCGTCGGATTGACACCGGTGGCCGGGCAGTCTTCATCGAGCGAGGCGGACGCAACCGTATTCCCATCGTCGCTGATGGAAACGATCACGCCAAGCGAGTCGTTCGCCTCCGCGTTCGACGCCTTGAGGTATCCCTGCTGGGTCCACGTCCCCGCGGATCGCGTGAACACGTACACGGCGCCGGATCCATTCCGTCCCCTCTCGTACGGGCCGTTGATCACCCTCGAGGCGCCGCCTTCGTCGAAGGCGCTCGCAGCCAGCGTATTGCCGTCGGCACTGAGCGCGACCGAATATCCGAACTGAATGTTGCCAAAGGTGTTTGCCGGCTTCACGTAGGCCTGCTGCGCCCAGGTCGCACCGGTTCGCGTGAACACGTAGACAGCGCCCGCCGACTGCATCGAGTTGTCGACCTGGTTGCCATTGATCCCCATGGCGTTGCTGTCCTCGGTGTTTGCGCCAACCGCGATGGTATTGCCATCGTCGCTCAGCGACAAGGCGAAGCCGAACTGGTCGCCGTCGCCAAAATTCCCGTCGGTACCCGCTTCGCCGGTGTTTGATGCCTTGATGTATGCCTGCTGGGACCATGTCGTGCCCCGACGGGTGAACACGTACACGGCGCCTGCCTGCGGTATCGAATCGTCCGCCCGGTCGCCATTGACCCCCTTCGCGCCGCTGGCCTCGAAGTAGGCGGAAACCGCCATCGTGTTGCCGTCGGCGCTCAACGTCACGACATGGCCGAACTCGTCACCCACGCCCGGATTCGACGCCTTCACGTACGCTTGTTGGGTCCACGGACTCGTGGCATCACGACGCGAATACACGTATGCCGCGCCCGCGCTGTACACCGAGGTGTCAGCCTGGTTGCCGTTGATCCCTTTGGCGCCGCCGCTCTCGTTCGGTGCGCCCACCGCCATGGTGTTGCCGTCGCCGCTCAGTGCGACCGAGTCACCCAGTAAGGTGCCGCCATTGCCAAAATGATCGCCAGCATGCGGATTCGACGCCTTGATATACGCCGTCTGTCGCAGCATTCCCAGCACCGACTGCGCTTCGACGCCGACGATCGCCGCAAAGGCTGCTAGCGATGCGACGAAGACAGCCGACAGCTTTCCGCCCCTCATGAGTCCTCCGAATATGACCACATCAATTCCCAACTTCCAACTCCCAACCTCCAAGAAACCCCGTGTCGCGAGGTCGGGCGCCTTGGGAGTTGGGAATTGGGCGTTGGAGGTTTCCCTCTACCGCCCAGCGGGCCGCGGCGGTGTCGACGGCGCCGGCTTGGCAAACCTCACGGCATCGATCGTGACGTTTGGGCGCACCTGAGACATCTCGAACGTGTCACGTCCGTCCAGCCACGTCTGCGTGAACTTGTGCGGCAGCTTCACACCAGCCACATCTCGATAGTCGTCGTAGTCGGCCTGCACCGGAATCTTGCCGACCGGGGAATCGGTCAGCCGCACCGAGCGGACTAGAAAGCCCGTCTTCTGGTCGAAGTACAGCGTAACGATCACTCCCGTGGAGGTATTTCCCTGAACGACATCGACGTCCTTGTTGTCGATGGTCGTTGCAACACCCACGCGCCATCTCGCCGCGAGCTGCTTGAGCTGCGACGGAAACCACATCATCGCATCGAGCCTCGCGCCCTCGAGTTCCTGCCCGGCGAGCTGTAGCACGTCGACCGGTCTGAGCGGCGCAGCGATCCAGCCGTTGCGGCCGTCGTAGATAGTCGTGCTGTCGCCGTTGCTCGTGCGAACGACGACGGAGCGCTGCGCAGGCGCCTTGGTGAAGATTTCGACCGCGCGCTTGTCGGCCGATTCGGGTCCGTATCCAACGTTGGTGCCTGTAGCCACGAAGCTCGTGAGGGCGGCCACGCGCTGCGCGCCGCCGACCGCCTGGACATACTTATTGAAGACTTCGTCGGCCATCGGCGCCAGGGGCGCCTGCGCGAAGACCGCATTTGGATCGGACGGAACCAGCGGCCCGTACTGCACCGCGAAATCAGGGACCACCCTGGGAGCATCCGCGGCGCGATGGCACGAGTAACAGGTGACCATCTGGCGCCCGGCGAAGTTGTCGTCGTTGATCTTCTGCATCATTGAGATCATCCGGCGCGCCGTCCTCTTTCTCGTGTTGTCGACCGCAAATCCGTCCCAGCTTCGATCGTCGGCGGCGTGACAGTCCTCGCACGACATGCCGAGCGACGCGGAGAAGAATCCCATTGTCGCCATGAACTGATCCACCGGAATGCCCTTGAGCACCAGGACGTTCTTGAAGACCTCGTCCGACATCGGCACCTTTTCGGCGGGAGCTTGCGCGCGCACGAAAGCGGCACCCAGCAGGCAGACGAAGAGTGCCGCGGTCGCCAGAATAGTCGTCTTGCTCGATCCGAGCGTCATGGCATGTCCCCCTGTGTGCGCTCAAAAAAATGGGCCGCGCGTTGCGGCCCATCGTTCGTTCCCAGCGTCGAGTCCGTTACTTCGCGGGCTCGACCGGCTG
>Ga0210379_10000899_pt1 | contig 10218 bp, 11 predicted proteins | sample PLMedo_2_FD_155468 | JGI IMG/M metagenome (GOLD analysis project Ga0210379, IMG submission 155468) | Groundwater sediment microbial communities from an aquifer in East River, Colorado, USA - PLM4_32_coex redo | ecosystem: Environmental > Terrestrial > Soil > Riparian zone | place: USA: East... | reverse complement strand
CCGGCAACCAACTTACGCGTAATTTTTTTTGTGCGGAAACGCATAGACAGGATTTTTACTATGGGTGATAGGACCGTAACTTTTGGTATAGCAGGCGCTCTCATAGCGACACGGACGGGAACCGGCATCTATGGCGATGCCATCGATTGTCCTCACGTGCGCATGATGAACGCTACCGTGCGCGTACTCTCGGCGGAGGGCAACGGCGATAATCGCATTGTCGCGCTCGGCTCCATGATTATTGCCGGAACAGTGCAGATACAAATGACCGCCGTGCCTGTCAATGTTCTGGAAATCATCTACGGTATTGACCTGGTAAGCGTGGGCGCTGACCTGACGCTAGTGGAAACATTGCCCATCACAGCGGGTCAACGCTTGCCCTATTGGGGCATGGTCGGTCTAGGAGAAGAGGCCGAAGGGCTAGGCGGCATACTGTTGGGCGTCAATAAAGCCAAAATCATCAGCGATGTGCAATTGGGTAGCATGGAGTATGGCGTGCTGTCGAGCGTCGAATTCACGGCGACGTGTCTGGGCGAGGATGATTACCCAATCTTCTACCTGCAACAACTTGCCGACATTACTACTCTTGAGCTTGCGCTACCGCTCGCCAATGTAGGACCGTAAGGAACGCCATGGCAAAGCAAAATGGTTATACGCCACAGCCAACGCCGTTGGAAGAGTGGCAGCGGCTGCGTCTAGTTGGCGTGGTCAAGACGCTGGCAACAGGACGCGTGATTCGCTGGCGACCTGTCGAGCTAATCCGCGCCTTGCAACAGGGCAAGATACCCGACAACTTGACCGCCTATGTTGCCAAGCGCGTCTGGGCCGGCAATGCCGACGATACACGCTGCGAGGCCGAAAAGGCGAAGGATTGGCAGGACTATCTCGACCTGATAGCAACACTTAGCCTAATGGAACCTAACCCGGCTCCGTTACTGGCTACCGGCGACCTGCTCTATGACGAGCTAGTTGAGATAGAGGAGACGGTGACGAACCCGGCGAAAGCCGTACTACCGTTTCCTGTCAAACAGGGCGGAGATGTGGGTACTGGGCCAGAAGGCGGCTAAGTATACGCGACCGCCAAGTGAGTTTATCCCTGGCCTGTGGGATGAGTGGACGCGCTACTGCTTTGACAACGCCATAACCTGGTTCTGCTCCACCATCGAAAACGCGCTCGTTGAACGCGTCAACAATGGCAGCGAGAAAGATCCACGGTGGGAGGAAAAATATACATTGTCCGAACTGCTTGAGGATGATTTCAGATTGCCAAGACCGCCCACCACCACTGAGCGGCGCAAGGCGATTGGCGGGCAGGTGAAAGCGATGTTTGGCAGTGGTAGTCAGCGCAAGGGCGAAGGCAAAAGTAAGGGTAAGGATAATCCAATATCGCCATCGAGCTTGGTGGGGCAATGGCTGGCGCGAAGGCGCAAATTAGAGGTGTAGCGTATGGCGACAACTGGCTTTAAATGGGACGTTCCGCCCGAAGCTGTATTTCCGCAGATGGCGCAACAGTATACGCAGGCCATCTTCCAGGCCGGTGGACGATTGGCGCAGCAGAATGCTGCCGAAATGGAAGCCTGGGCCAAACAGAACGCGCCTTGGCAGGATAGAACGGGCGCGGCTCGCGCGGGACTGAGCGCGCGTGTCGAAGGCGATGGCGGCATTGGCACGATTGTGCTGAGTCATGGCGTTGATTACGGAATTTGGCTAGAGATTGCCAATGGTGGCCGCTATGCCATTATCGCACAGGCCATTGATGTGTTTGGCGCAAAGCTAATGGATGACTTGCAGAGCATGTTGGCGGGCGGCGGCTTGGCAGGCTTTACCTTTTCGACCAGCGCGTCACGTTTTCGTAGCACGTCTAGCGGTCGTTTTGTCAGCCGCGGCGATATTGTCAGCCACTTGGGCGCTTAGCGCACTTGGTCACGCTCGACATAGCCCACGACGGCTATTCTATCGAGCCGCTGCAACTGGCAATCACATATTGCCCATTCGACCATGTTTGATAGACGAGCTTGCCGTCGATGTAGATTTGGCAACTGATGCGAGCGGCCTGCTTATCGTTCTGGACTGATAGGTACACAAAGTCACCACGCGAGCCGCTCCGTTGATCGACATCGGTTGTTGTGTTTCCGTCGCAGATGCTAACTGATTTTTGCGCTGTGCCGCTTGGCATCTCATAGGTTGTGTCAAACCCGTAACAAGATCCCCAATTGCGGTTGGTCGTGACCTTGTAGACGACACGATGCGTTAAAGGCGATCTACTATCAGAACGACCCAAGGCAGAGGCGGCAAAGGCCAGAAAGATGATCAGAGCCAAGCCAACCATGGCCGTAATACCGGCTATCGCCAAGACCGCAAGACAGCCGCGAGACTTCTTTTTAGGTTGAAGTGTATACATGCAAAATCCTTTATCTCTTAACATAAATAACTTTATCTCCGAGTCTATAGCGACGCCTGCCAATATGCACGCGTCGATTGTCTTAAATGGCTGCATCAAAAGTAGGAAGGTGGCATTATGGGATTAGCTCAAGGTGGCGCAAATTCAGGCGCGGCGCAAGGCTCCATCACCATCAATACCAGTCAATTGGCGGCGGCGCGGGCGGCCGTTAACTCATTTGCCACTGGCGTAAATACTACGCTTACCGGCATTAATCCCGCCATAGTCAAAACGGAGGCCAGCTTTGGCGGATTGACAGGCGCGGCCAATCAGCTTGCTAGCGCCTTTGGTCTGAGCCTGAGCATTGGCGGCGCGGTGCAGCTTGGCAAGATGGCGGTTGCTGCCAGCGAGACGGCTACCGCTTACAATCGTCAGGCGGTAGCTGCACGCACGCTGGCGGGCTCACAGGATCAGCTCAACGCCAGGTTAGCCATCTATGACAAGGCTACCGGCGGCGTGGTGGACAAAGCCACTGCCCTAACCAACGTTACCAAGTTGATGGCGGTTGGCTTTGCCGATACCGGCATTGAGCTAGAGAAGTTCGCCACCGTCATTCGTGGCATCAGTATTGCCATGGGACAGTCGCAGGATATGGTTACGCAAAACCTAATCCTCGAACTCTTTACCCAGCGTGGCGCGCGTCTTGACCAATTAGGCTTGCAATATGACAAGGTCAAGCAACGCGCCGATGAATTGCAGGCATCAGATAGCAGCCTCACGGCCAAGATTGCCTATCAGAACGCCGTTTTGGAGCAAGCAACGGAGCGGTTTGGCAAGCTAGGCAAATCTGCCGAGGGACAAGCGACGGGCATCGAAAAGGCTAAAAAGTCATCTGCTGATTTTGGCCTGGTTGTGGGCCAAATCCTAGGCCCAACCATCAATGCCGTAGGCGCAGATTTTTCAAGAACGCTGGATCGTTGGCAGGCGGGGCTACAGGCGGCGATCAATCTTACGAAGGATTTGGCGCAGGCTGTGCACCTCATAGCCCCAGATGTTTCCGCCACAATTGGCAGCCGCACGGGCATCGGCAGCAACATGCGGCAATCGCCGAAATCGATGGATCGTTCTCCGCTCGAAGGCGAGCGCCAAGTCCACCTGGATTGGGCGCAAGGCATCACCGACCTCAACCAGCAAGTACATACAGACATCATCGACGAAGAAAAGTCATTTGGAGCCTCGCGCGCCAAGACGGTTGCTGACTATTCTAAGTCTGTCGCCCGCGACGAAGCCAACTACGCTCGCGGGCGGCTACGCGCCAATCTTGATTTCCTTGACTCTATGGCCGACGTTGCCAAAGACGCAGCCCGCCGCGAAGCAGGTGCGGCTGCTGACCTGGCGCGCACGATGGGAAGCGCACGCGACGACGGCGCCGCAAGAGTCGCCGACATTCGCAAGGAGAGCGCCAAGCGCCTGGCGGATATCGAGGAAAGCTACGCCGAGGACCGCGAAAAGGCGGCAAGGCAGCATACCGATAACCTGCGCGACGCCGCCAGAGACCTGAATGCCAAGGCGGTGGCAGACGAACAGCACAAGTTCGCCGAGCAGGAAGATGACGCTAAAAAGGCGCACGACAAGGCTGTCAAGGACAACAATGAGCAGCTAAAAGAGCGTTTGGATGATGAAGCCAAGTCGCTGGCTAAGTCGCTCAAGCAACAGCAGGACGCCTACGACCGCCAGCTAATTGAAGGCCGCGAGAATGACCGCCTGCGCTTGCAGGACATGAAGGATGCCTTCGCCAAGCAACAGGAACGCGCGGCGGAAGACCACGCCGAACAAGTGAAGGAGCGAGCAGAAGACCAGGCCGCGCAATTAGCCGAGATGGACACGCAGCACAACTTACGGCTTGAGCAAATCGCCAATCATGCCGCCGCTGACCGCCTCGAACTAGACGCCCAAGCCAAAACAGACTTGCTTGCACTAGGTGTGCGCAACGCGGCTTGGAAGAAAGCTGCCGAGGACAAAGAGAAGGCGCAAGAAAAGTTGTGGGACAAGTTCATGGAGCATGTCAACGGCACGCTCAAAGAGGGCAGGCCCAACACGCCGCAGATTGCGCCAGCCGGCTTTGCTAGTGGCGGCTTTGTCCCCCACGACATGATAGCGCGTGTCCACCGCGGCGAATATGTAATGCCGGCGCGGCAAGTGACGACCATGATGGGCGGAAGCCGCAGCCTCAGTTTCGGCAATATCACCGTTAACGTGGCCGGCACAAACGCTTCTGCCGGCGACATCGCCAACGCCGTCGACCAGCGCATTAAGCAGCACATGGAAGGGTGGGCAGCATGAACACGAACAATCTGAACCTAAGCATGTATATGCTGGATGGCTACCAATTGGACTGGCTCAAAGCCTTTGATGAATCCGTCCATAAGCACATCTTTTATATTCAAGAGGTCGGCAAAAAGATAGGCGTGCCAAGTGACCAGCTAGAGATACACGACTTATCAAAATTCAGTATCCAGGAATTTCCGTACTACGCGCGCACTTTTCACGGCGACAAAGCAGACCCAGATGGCTTTGCGGGAGCTTGGCTGCATCACATCCATTGCAATCCGCATCACTGGCAACATTGGATGTTTGCCGATGGCTTTACACCAAAGGGGAGCAAGGTCGAAAACGGCGTGATTGAAATGCCCTATCACTTCGCGCTCGAAATGATAGCCGACTGGATGAGCGCGAGTTACGTTTATACAGGTTCATGGGATATGGCAGAGTGGCTATTCAAGAATATCCCGAAAATCGTCCTGCACAGCAATACGGCGGAGTATGTGCGACAGACGCTTGACGCGCTCGGCTATGCCGATACGGTCAATGGTCACGAGTTCGCAAAGGCGGCGCAATGACCAACTTTTTGTGGGCCTTTGGTCATGGCGTGGCGCTGGTCGACCTCTTGCTCGTCACGCCACAGCCGAAATGCCAGGGACTCAAAACCACGCAGCGCACGCACAGCCTGAGTGGCGCCGTGCATGAGATTGGCCCCTACACGGAGTGGGTGTTTGAGCTATTTGAAAGCGAGGACGATTACGCAGCGTTGCTGGCACCGGTTAACCTTGACAGCAACCTCTTTGTAGACCTCACCATCTACACGCGCAACCAGCGGCTTAGCTCAACGTTTGTCCGCTACAATGCCCGCGCCATCCTACCTGAGATTGGCCCGGATGGCGGCCTGGATGTGTTTCCGCGCGGCCTGACGATTCTGCATAAGAAATTGATTGCAATCTAATGGCAGCTCCAAGCCTACATGTCTACGTCCACGCGCCGGCGGTAGCGTTCAAGGCCCGCACCAATATGCCGGGCGCTATCACCTACCCCATCACCGCGCTAGTTTTCGATGGAGTCACCGTGGGCGCGTTCGGCGATGTCTTTACCGACATGACCCTTCTCTTGGGGACGGCGGAAGGTCTCGACGACCTTGGTAGGACAAGAGTCCAAAATGTCGCCACCAGCACAACTATTCCTGTGGGGCGTATCAGTCAGGGTCTGGAAGATGGAACGCTCGACGTGCAAGACAACGCGTACATAACCGTCTTTGCTGATGACTTTCGCGTCTGGAGCAAGCCCGTCTATATCGCCGACAATGGCGATATCTTCAAGGATAGCGATGTGGCGGTGGGAACGTGGACGACGACCGAGCCGCCAGTCGCGAACACAGGTCCGGCCTTCGCTGCCACCATTGACAGTATCACCGACCTCATCACCGTAGAGTTTCCAGCCGGCGGCAATGATTTATCCTTCGCCGTGGCCGATGGCGCTACGATTACGGGCTATGCCTGGAATGTCAAAGACGGCACAATCACCGTTGGCAGCGCTACTGACGTCGTCATCACCGCCACCTTCCCCGCCGGCTTTCGCTATGTCGAGTTGACCGTTACCGACAGCAACGCGCTCACCCATACGGCGCGCGTGCCGGTCTACGCACTTGACCCTGACAACGATACCACGCTCCAGCATTACACGATTGAGCGCCACCACGCCGAGCAGAGCGGGCAGGAACTGGACATTCGCATCCTCGACGACTTGTCGCGCTCGACCTATCCCGATGGCACGCTGGTCATGTTCTGGGATGGCGAGCCGATTGTACCGACTGACCGCTCCAATATCCAGTTTGTGGGCTGGGAGCAGTCGCTCTCTACCAATGTGCAAGGGACTCGCACGGGCACGCTGAAAGACACGGTGCTGCACTGTGTCGATGCCGGTGGGCGCTTGCAAGCGCTGGGCAGCTTTGAGCAGAGCTTAGAGCGCAAGGCGACAGTAACCAACTTTACCGAGATGGTCAATCCCACGATGGATAAGTACATCCATTACCTGCTGCATTGGCACAGTACGGCGTTGGCGGTGGCTGACTACTTCCCATCTGACACCGGCGACGATTACCCGTTTGTGCTGTTTGGCAGCAACGGCTCCAGCCTATGGGAGCAGGTGGCGAATGAAGCCAAGGGGCTGGTACCGGGGCACATCTTCACGTGCAACCGCAAGGGACAGCTTGCGGTGAGTGCTGACCCTTTTTTGCAGGACGAGGCAGACCGTACCGTCGCCATTCAGCACACCTTTGACGAGGATACCACTGAGCAAATTACCTTTGACTATACGCGGCCGCCCAAAGTCGCCAGAATCCGCGGCTCCGCCTTATTGACCGCCACTGACTACACAGATGTGGCCGGCGTGCCCACACTGTTGACGGTGCAGTGTATTACCCCTGGCTATGCGCCGTCGCAGGGCATGAACGATGTACAGACCAACGAGGGATTGGCGCAGTCGCAGAACGCGCTCAATAGTGCCAAAGGGCATGAGTACGCACGCGCCAATAGCCGCTATGGGATGATGAACCTGACGCCTGCGGATGATGACAGCTACTATTATATCGAGCCGGCCAACCTAGACTGGGTCCGTGTCAACCTCACGGCTGAAACGGCGGCCTTGCGCGGCTTTGCCTTTAGCAATGTGCGCACACAATGCAAGAGCATTGATTTCCGCTATAGCGATAACGAGACCGGCGTGGTGCGGCGTTCGCAGTTCGTGCTAGAGCCTGAGACGGTGGGGCGACCGGCGATTACGGTGATACCGGAAGGCTCAAGCGCTGTTCCTGTTGACCCGATTCCACCGCCGGACATGGGGCTGATTACGGGCCAAGAGGTGGTAGCCGGCATCGGCAAGTTCAAGGTATACAGGACAAGTGATTTCCAGACGGTGAGCGGCTCAGGCGGTCCGACTTGGGACGCCGTGGACTTGACCGGCGCTGATGAAATCCTAACCTGGGTGGTTGACCCGTTCTCGCCAGGTTATGCGCCAGGGGCAACTAGTGGCAGCGTTGATGGCTGGCTGGCGACGGCAACGGCGGTCTATCGTGTTGAAGATATTTTTGGCACGCCCTCAGTTAGCGCACAGGTGACCTTTGCCAATACCGCATCTTGGCGCACGGTGCAGGCCAGCTTTGGAGCGTATTTCTTCGCCGGCCTCAACCCGTGGCTGATTTGCATTAGCTACTATGGCAGTTTGGGCGGTCACACTGGCACGTGGGCGACCTACAGCATGGACGGTGGCGCGACCTGGGCTGACGAGGTGTTGGTGAGCGCTTTTTACGATTCGGGCGGCGCCGTCAACCCGATTGCCCTCTTTACCTCGCCGCGCACGCCTGGTTATGGTCTTACAGCCGCCCATACCGCCACCACCAATCCCGGCGTTACCCATGGCTTTACAACATCTGATTGGGGAGCCACGTGGACTGAAATGACGGCGACGGAAGACCCGGTTGAGTTGATGCCTGGTTTTGGCGAATTTGACGACAATGGTAGCGGCGTATATACCTATTTAGGGCCGTCCCCGAGTGCTACTATTACTGAGACTGCAACCAGCACAGGTCCGACCATCAATCTGTATGAGACGCTCATCATTGCGCCGCCCGAAGATACCAAGCGCATGGTTGTACTTTGCACTTGGACAAATGAGGCGACCAAAACCGGTGGCTTTGGTTCACAGGGCAGCGGCTTGATAATGAGCAAAGACGGGACCGTTTCGCGTACTGGTTCTAGCAATTATTCGCAGGCAGTGGTTAACGCCGGGCCATTGTCTGGCTCGTTTAGTTGCGAGTACACCTTCGGTTCATACCTTACGAATGATTGGCCTGGCAACCGGCAAGACACAGAGGCAACTCCGCCAACTACTAGCAGTGGTTACGTGCGCTATACCATCAATGTTGGTGCTGATGCTGATGCAAGCAACACACGCACGACGACGGCCAATATCACGCTTACGGTGACGGAGATTGAGTTGGATTCGGGGCTTATTTATGTGCCGACAACTCCCGGCGTCATCTTGCCTATTCACGGCAGTGCTGGCCAAATTCACATTCCTTGGATTGACAATGCAGATGAGGGACTTATTTACTACGGGTCTCTGAGCAGAACAGCTAATCGACTGTTTGACCTCAAGAAGGTAGCGGCTGGCGTGCTGTCGAGCATTTCGCCCAATGACGGGACGCGGGACTATGGCGCCCACGCCGGGCAGTTCGCAATCAGGGCGTTTGACTCGGACCGTCAATTTATGTTGGCGGCTGTGACCGGAAACGATACAACGGGCAGCAGCTCGGGCGACAAGCAAGGTATTTACTTTTCAAGTAACGCAGGTGGTTCGTGGTCAAATATCGTGGCGCCAACCACTAGCACCGAAGTCTACCAAGCGGCTTTCGCAGGCGACGATAGCGCTGTTCAATTTTATTGGGGTCCGCCGTTGTATATCGGCTATAGCTCAAATAGCGGCAGCTCGATAGACAGCCGCGCTGGGAATTTGTCTGCATTGAGCGCGACCAGGTTGATCGGCATTTGTGGCGGGCCAAGCTAATGAGGCAAAGAAAAGCCCGGCTGATTAGGCCGGGCGGGTGAGGCTATTCGGTTGTGTTATTCGGCTGTGAGGTTCTCGACAATGATCTCGATGGCCTGCTCTTTGGTGAGGTTATCAACTTCTTCGCCGTTGTCAGTGACCCAATACTTACCGTTTGTGAAGCCTACGACGGTGGTATCTGCGACTGGTTGCCCTTCGGCGTCTGCGTGTTCGATGGTCTCGATTGCTAGTGTTCGGGCTGTTGCTGCGTTCATTGTCTTAATCTCCTGTTGAAACATGCGGTCGATTGCGAGAGAAACGGTTTCGGTAATGCTGGTTCCAAGTTGTTTGGTGAGTGCGTCAAGTTGCTTTTGTAGTAGTGCGCTTGCCCTGATGTTGATTTGGCTTTTCATGGCTGATTTCTTACAGGTGAATGATGTCCAGAATTACAGGGTTGCTACCAAAGGCGGGCTTAAGAATGATTTCGCCATCATCCTCACCATTTTCGGCGCTATTGCTACCAAGCACGATGACGACATTGCCGCTATATGCTCCGAACGATAGTACCCGTCGTGAGGCAAGTTTGACACTCACTGCACAGATGCCTTCAATTTCACCATCGGTCATTTCGCCGTCATCCCAATGTCGGGAGCAATGCTCAATTTCTTGCCCGATTGTTAACCCGTAATCGGATTCCTGAACACGAAGGCCGATGTTGTCGAAGTCGTAATCTTGATCCATGACTGTTTTGGCAATCTCGTGAAGTTGTACGGCGGTGGCAATCATTTGAGTTTCCTTTGGTCTAGTGTTTCGTTTGCGTCCTTGTAAATAGTATAGCATACGGCTATACAGATTGCAATAGGCAAAATGACGTAGGTGCAAAACTCGTTTGAGGTAATGCGATGATCCCAACATGGTCCAAGACGCTCTTCGACAAAGCGCACGAAGCTGCCGACAACCGTAAA
>Ga0210379_10000897_pt1 | contig 10219 bp, 8 predicted proteins | sample PLMedo_2_FD_155468 | JGI IMG/M metagenome (GOLD analysis project Ga0210379, IMG submission 155468) | Groundwater sediment microbial communities from an aquifer in East River, Colorado, USA - PLM4_32_coex redo | ecosystem: Environmental > Terrestrial > Soil > Riparian zone | place: USA: East... | reverse complement strand
AGATGTAATGAACGCTTGTAAAACCTATGGTGGATTCTATTTGGGTTCAATCGGAGGTCCAGCGGCGATTTTGGCCAAAGAGAATATACTTTCGGTTGAGGTAGTTGATTTTGAAGAACTAGGCATGGAAGCGGTTCGTAAAATTACGATTAAAGATTTTCCCGCTTTTATTATTACAGATGATAAAGGAAATGATTTCTTTGAGAATTTGTAAGGTTTAAAAGCAAAGACATTAAGTTCGAAGATTTATATAATGAAAAGACCGTTTATTCTTAATGAGTAAACGGTCTTTCTATTTTGTGTATTTTGCTTTAATCAATCACCATCTCTGGAATTTCCCCTTCGATTATTAAATCGGCTTCAGTGGAAGCGATGATATGTTCTACGGTAACTCCTGGCGCTCTTTCCAGTAATTTAAATCCTTTTGGTGTGATTTCCATAACTGCCAACTCGGTGACTACTTTTTTAACGCAACCGACGCCCGTTAATGGTAAGGTGCATTTTTTAAGAATTTTACTTTCTCCTGCTTTGTTGACGTGCATCATGGCGACAATAATATTTTCGGCTGAAGCCACTAAATCCATGGCACCACCCATTCCTTTGACCATTTTTCCTGGGATTTTCCAGTTGGCGATATCGCCGTTTTCGGCTACTTCCATGGCGCCTAGAATGGTTAAATCGACATGTTGCCCGCGAATCATTCCAAAGCTGGCTGCTGAGTCAAAAAAAGAGGCTCCAGGCAAGGTTGTTATGGTTTGTTTTCCGGCATTGATAATATCGGCATCTTCTTCCCCTTCAAAAGGAAAAGGGCCCATACCCAGAACACCGTTTTCGCTTTGAAATTCAACCGAAATGTCTTTTCGGACGTAGTTTGCCACTAAAGTTGGAATTCCGATACCAAGATTCACGAAGTAATTGTTTTTAACTTCTTTGGCTATTCTTTTTGCAATATCTTCTTTGGTTAACATAAACTTTTAATTTTTTAAACCATTAAGGGATTAAGTTTAAATAAGGAAATAAATAAGTTGAATATCTATTATCTATTATTTTTCAAATCTTCTAAAATCTTCCGTGTGCTATCTTTTTCTAACAGTTCTCTGTTCAATTCTCTTCTCGTATTTTTCTCCTTGAAAAATACGTTGCACGAATATTCCGGGAATATGAATTTGGTTGGGATCAAGTGTTCCCGCCTCTACCAATTCCTCGACTTCGGCAATGGTTGTTTTGGCTGCGCCCGCCATGCAAGGGTTAAAATTTCTGGCGGTTCCTTTGAAAATCAGATTTCCTGCAGTATCGCCTTTCCAAGCTTTTACAATAGCAAAATCGGCTTTGAAGGCATGCTCCATAATGTGCATTTTTCCATTAAATTCACGAACTTCTTTGCCTTCGGCGACTTCTGTTCCATAACCGGCAGGAGTGAAAAAGGCTGGAATTCCGGCTTGGGCAGCTCTACAGCGTTCGGCCAATGTTCCTTGTGGGATGAGGTCAACCTGGAGTTCACCAGAAAGCATTTGGCGTTCAAACTCGGCATTTTCACCTACGTAGGAGGAGATCATTTTTTTGATTTGTTTTTTTTGCAATAGCAATCCAAGTCCAAAATCGTCTACACCTGCATTATTGGAAATACAGGTTAGATTGTTGGTTTCTTTGTTCACCAATTCGGTTATGCAGTTTTCTGGTATGCCGCATAATCCGAAGCCGCCTAGCATAAGGGTCATTCCATTTTCAATTCCTTGAAGGGCTTCTTGAACGGTATTTACTTTTTTGTTAATCATAATAATTCCTTTATAACTATATCGATTTCTCTTTAAGATCTAAAATTTTGTTGATTTTGATTTTCTCTGAAGTATTATTATTTAAAGCATTAAAAAAACAACCTCAATTGAAAATAATGAATCTACAAAGCAAATTTAGTAAAATAATCGTATTAATTGGAAATTCTAATTAAGTATTAAATAATGCTTAAATTTTCTAAAAGTTATAAATATTTGTAATTGAGCTAAAAAAAAAGAACCATTTTAGATGTTCTAAAATGGTTCTTTGAATAGTATTAAACGTTTTTTTTATAAAGCAAATTCCTCGATATCTTGTTCCTCAGTAGCTGTGGTGTCTTTGACTACAGCTGCGCGAGGGGTATAACAATCTACTTTGATAGAAAGATTAGCTGGTCTTTCAAAAGGTTCTTTGGATACGTTCAAGGTCTTGTCATCATAACATTTATCCATAAAATACCCCCAAATAGGTAATGCTGTAGCAGCTCCTTGTCCATATGCAAGCGTTTTGAAATGTGCCGAACGGTCTTCACAACCTACCCAAACACCTGTTACAAGGTTAGGTACCATTCCCATAAACCAACCATCGGATTGATTTTGAGAAGTTCCTGTTTTTCCAGCGATTGGATTGGTAAACATATATGGATATCCTGTCCAGCGTTTGTCTCCGTTTCCTCCATTTTGAGTTCTCAATCTTGCTCCAGAACCACTTTCGGTTACCCCTTCCAGTAGTTTAATAATGGCAAATGCGATGTCTTTGTTCAAAACATCATGGGATTCTGGGATAGGTTCGTAGATTATTTCGCCACTTTTGTTTTCAATTTTTGATAAAAATTGAGGTTTCGTATAAACGCCTTGATTGGCAAATGTACTGAAGGCTGCTACCATGTCTTCTACGGTTATTTCTACAGCTCCCAAAGCAATGGAAGGTTGATTGACGATTTCAGATTTCACTCCTAATTTATGAGTTAGTTCAATTACGGCTTCTGGGCTTACTTTGTCAATCAATTTAGCCGAAACTGTATTGATGGAATGTGCCAATGCTTGTTTTAAGGTTACCATTCCGCGGTAGTTATTATCGGAGTTTCTGGGTTCCCAATCTTCGGTTACGTGATGGCGCCCTTTACGAATCATAAATGGGCCATCAAGAATGGAGTCGCAAGGAGACATATTCAATTGTTCGATTGCAGTGGCATAAACAAAAGGTTTGAAGGTAGAACCCACTTGTCTGGCTCCTTGTCCTACGTGATCGTACTGAAAGTATTTGTAATTGATCCCTCCAACCCAAACTTTTATATTACCCGTTTGTGGTTCCATGGACATCACTCCGGCTTGTAAAAAGTGTTTGTAATAACGAATGGAATCCAGCGGTGTCATGATGGTGTCCTTTTCTCCTTTCCAAGTGAAAACCGTCATTTTTGTCTTTTCATTAAATGATTTGATGATTTCTTCGTCGCTTTTGTCTTGATCTTTTAAGATAGCCCAACGACTGGAAGATTTCATGGCTTGATTTAGAATACGTTGTGTTTCTGCTTCAGAAATGTTTACAAAAGGCGCATTTTTATTGTCTTTTGTTTGAATGAAAAACTCTTCTTGCATATTTGCCATGTGAGCTGCAACAGCTTCTTCGGCATAAGCTTGCATTCTAGAATCTATGGTAGTGTAGATTTTAAGGCCGTCTTTGTAAATATCGTAATCGGATCCATCGGGTTTTTTGTTATCTTCTACCCATTTTTTCATGTAATCACGTAAATATTCCCTAAAATAAGTAGCTGTTCCTTCTCTATGGCTTTCCAGTTTGAAATGAAGCGTGATTGGTAGGCTTTGTAATTGTACTTTTTGATCTTCGGTGATGATGTTTGCTTTTTCCATTTGCAAAAGCACCACATTTCTACGATTTTTTACGCCTACAGGGTTTTTTACGGGGTTATAAAGTCCCGAGTTTTTAAACATTCCGACTAATATTGCCGATTCGTCAATGGTTAAATCTTTCGGTTCTTTAGAAAAATAGGTTTTTGCGGCAGAGCTAACCCCAACGGAGTAGTTTCCAAAATCATACACATTGCAATACATGGCGATGATTTCATTTTTGGTGTATTGTCTTTCCAATCGAATGGCGATAATCCATTCTTTCATTTTTTGTACGATTCGAAAAGGTAAAAATTTAGAGCCTTCTCCGTGAAATAATTGCTTGGCAAGTTGTTGGGATAAGGTACTGGCTCCTCCGCTTGTTCCTAAACTAGCAATGGCTCTTAAAGTCCCTCTTCCGTCAATTCCGGAGTGTTCGTAAAAACGAGCGTCTTCGGTAGCTACCAATGCTTGTACCAGATTTTTTGGTAAATCGGAATATTTTAAAGCAGATCGGTTTTGTTTGAAATATTTACCCAAAACGACCCCGTCTGAAGAGATAATCTCTGTAGCCAAATTAGAATCCGGATTTTCTAAATCTTCAAAAGAAGGCATGGATCCAAAAAGGCCCCAAGATGCAAACAGGAAAAATAAAGCAATCGATCCCATTCCGTAAAAGAAAATTTTCCAAAATTTCTTGGAGTAATATTTTACATCTTTCTCGATGCCTTTTGTCTGAGTGTCATTTTTTCTAGCAGCCATAATAGTATTCTATTCTTTTTTTTCTATTCTAAAACCAACTTCTGTGATTCCGTCTAAAAGCGTAACTCCTGGAACTTTTCCGGTTTCTCTCACCACTTGTTTGATATGTACTTTGTATTTTCCTCTAAATCTCACATTCTCTTTGTAATAGAGTTTACTTTCTTTAAGATCCGTAAATCCATCGCCTAAGAGTGTTCCGTCAGGATTGGCCATTTGATATTCTAAAGTGTCTACTTTTGTATAACCGTTTGGACTTTCTAAAGACACTATTAAAAAAATATTGTTGTATTTGTAATTGTTGTTATCTCTCAAGTTTACAAATAAATCATACCTTTTTGTAGAATCTAGCTGTGGCAGATCAAAAGTAACTATGCTGTCTTTATTCCAAGCGCTGCCTACAGATTTGTACTCATCAAAAACTCTTTTTTTATCACACGAAAAAAGGAGTACTGTTACCAAAAGGAGTAAAACACTATTCTTTATTCTCATTCTTTTTAATAATTATAGGTTTTCTAGGTTGTTCTGGTTTATTCTCTGCAGTAGCCGGACGGTTAGGGTTTGGCTTATTGCGGTTGTTGTTTTTATTGCGGTTGTTGTTACGATTATTGTTTGGATTCTCTTTATTAGGATTATTTTCTTTGCTGATTGGATTAATTTTTACAGCATTTGGTCTATTGGCAACAATCACATTTTCGCCCGCAATTCTAGGTTTTTTGTTTGGTTTTTTCTTTCTTTTTGGTTGATCGAAACGCGTCAAACTTTCTTGACCCATCGCATTGTTGAAATTTTGCTCTGGCTCAACAATCACTTCGATAGCATAATCTTCTAGCGAAGAAACTTTGTTTTTCAACTTGTTTTCGGCGATGATTTCTTTAACCTGCTCAATTTTCAAGATATGCCAGTTGGCGAAATTATTAGTATAGGCAAACCACATTAATCCTTTAAAAATGTCTTGTTTTTGGCAAATGGCATCTCCTTTTTCGGTTACTAATTTGGTGTCAAACTCTGGAAACTCTTTCAAGGCATCCATGTAGGTGTCCAATTCGTAATTCAAACAACATTTCAATTTACCGCATTGACCCGCTAGTTTTTGTGGGTTTAAAGACAATTGTTGGTATCGTGCTGCCGAGGTGTTTACACTTCTAAAATCCGTCAGCCAAGTAGAACAACACAATTCTCTTCCGCAAGAACCGATTCCTCCTAAACGGGCAGCTTCTTGACGGAAACCCACTTGTTTCATCTCGACTCTAGTACTGAATTCTTTGGCAAAATCCTTTATCAAAAGTCTAAAATCGACTCTGTCATTGGCTGTATAGTAAAAAGTGGCTTTTGATCCATCTCCTTGAAATTCGATATCCGAGATTTTCATTTCTAGTTTTTGGGCAATTGCCAATTCACGAGCACGAACTTTCATAGGCTCTTCTTTGTTCCGTGCTACGGTCCAAATATCGATGTCTTTTTGAGTCGCTTTTCGATATATTTTTGGAACCTCATTACTTAAATGATTGACTCCTTTTTTCTTCATTTGAATTTTTACCAATTCTCCTGTAAGTGTAACGATTCCTATGTCGTGTCCAGGTGAGGCAACAGTTGCCACAATATCACCCATACTCAAAGTCAATTTTTCAGTATTACGGTAAAATTCTTTTCTGCCGTTTTTGAAACGGACTTCCACACAATCAAAAGGAGCTTCGCCATTGGGTAAACTCATATTAGAAAGCCAGTCAAAAACCGTTAATTTATTGCAGCTATCGGTGCCGCAAGTCCCATTACTTTTACAACCCTTTGGTGCACCACCATCTGAAGTTGAACAACTTGTACATGCCATAATTTTATATGTAGTATTGCGATTAACGCAATTTAAGTTCTTAATACGATTAATGGGTAAAGGTACTATTTTTTTGGTTTAAGTTACAAGGGCTGAAAACGGCAAATAATCATAAATTTATACTAAATAGTAACCCATGACGATGATAGTCGTAATGGGTTGTTCTTAGTTAAAAATTAAACTTAAAATCTACGTCTCTTTCACCGAAATAATTTTCACAGGACAGGCTTTAGCCGCCAATTCACAGCTTTCCACAATGGTATGGTCGGATGATTTTAAAGTGTAAAAACCTTTGGCATTTACACTTTTAATCAACACCGATTTCCCGTCTTTTTTGGACATTTGAAATTGAACGGGTGCCATTTCAACACAATAATTGCATCCAATGCATTTGTCTCTTTGGAGCGTTACAATAACCATTAGGCTTCTACTATTTTGTATAACTTGTCTGATATTCGAATTCTAAAAGGCAGTTTGAAAGTACAATCGTCGCCTTTTGTTGCTTTGTCTGTCGTTACATCATTCACGTACATTTCCTCGATAATCATTTCTTGAGCTCCAGTGCTTGGGCCTGTAACCAATATTTTATCTCCAATTTTAATATCGTAAGCTTCAATTTTGAATTGGCCAATTTCCGCTTTTGGGAAAAAATGAGTTCCTTTCCCTACATATACTTTCTTTTGAGTCGCTACCGATCCCGAAACATCGCTCCATTCTCCCAATTCTTGTCCGAGATAATATCCAGCCCAAAAACCACGATTGTAAACGGTATTTAAAGCTTCCATCCAAACAGCAATTTTTTCTTTAGAAAACGAACCAGCATAATAACTGTCAATCGCTTCACGGTAAGTTTTAATAACCGTTGCCACATATTCTGGAGCGCGACCACGACCTTCAATTTTTAAGACCTGAATTCCAGAATCAATTACTTGATCCAGAAAATCCAGCGTGCATAAATCTTTTGGGGACATTAAATATTCATTGTCCACTTCGATTTCAAAACCAGTTTCTTGATCGATTACGGTATATTTCTTACGGCAGTTTTGTTTGCAGGCTCCACGGTTTGCAGAAGAATTATTCGAATGTAAACTCAAATAGCATTTTCCCGAAACAGCCATACACAAAGCTCCGTGACCAAATATTTCGATTTCTACCAATTTGCCGTTTGGTCCTTTGATCTGTTCTTTTTTGATTTGAGCGGTAATGCTTTTTACTTGACGTAAACTTAATTCTCGGCTCAAAACCATGGTATCGGCAAAAAGGCTGTAGAATTTAATGGTTTCGATATTGGTCACATTCAATTGAGTCGAAATATGGACTTCCATCCCAATTCCTCTTGCCATGGCAATAACAGCCTGATCCGAAGCAATCACGGCGGTGATATTGGCTTCTTTGGCTTTGTTCAACAATGTCTTTACGACCGATAAATCGTGATCGTAAATGATGGTGTTCAACGTCAAATAACTTCTAACGTTTTTGGCTTCGCAACGACGGGCGATTTCCGGCAAATCATCCATTGTGAAATTTACCGAAGCACGAGCGCGCATGTTCAATTGCTCAACGCCAAAGTAAATGGAATCGGCACCATTGTCTAATCCAGCTTGTAATGACTCGAAGTTTCCAGCGGGAGCCATTAATTCTATTTTGTTGCTTGTTGTCATGATAAATTAATCTAGAATTTTATATAATTTATCAGACAAGCGGATGCGGAATAGCACTTTGAAAGTACATGTTTCGCCTGCTACCCCTTTTGCGGAAGCGATTTCATTAACAAACATTTCTTCAATGATGAGCTCTTGTTCGCCAGTTGTTGAACCTTTGATTAAGATTTTGTCACCAATATTGATTTCGTTATCTTCAATTAAAAACTGGGCAATACTCGGTTTTGGAAAAAAGTGAGTTCCTTTTCCAATGTATTGTTTTTTGATCTTTGGTTCTTTTTTAGCAACAGTTTTTGATTTTACCATGTCGCTAAGATTAGGAATATTTGCCAAAGGATCTTGATTGTTCTTGAAAGTCAAAACGTCTGATTTTCCTTTTTTGAAGATTTTATTTCCGTTTTTAATACCTCTTCGGATGGCTTTTTGTTCTTCTTCTGGTAAATGGATTACAGTTACGCATTCAGTCGAACAGCAACCTTGCATTTTTTCTTTGCAAGAATCACATTGGATGAAAAGCAAATGACAGCCTTCATTGATACAATTGGTATGGACGTCACAAGGTTCGCCGCATTGATGGCATTGTGAAACGATATCGTCTGTAATTCTTTCGCCCAAGCGATGGTCAAATACAAAGTTTTTACCAATGAATTTACTTTCCAGTCCTTCGGCTTTTACTTGTCGGGTGTATTCGATAATACCGCCTTCGAGTTGATATACATTTTCAAAACCTTTGTGTTTGAAGTAAGCGCTGGCTTTTTCGCAACGAATACCGCCGGTGCAATACATCAATAGTTTTTTGTCCTGTTTATGTTCGGCTAATTGCTCTTCGATAATAGGAAGCGATTCCCTAAAGGTGTCCACATCGGGTCTGATGGCTTTGGTAAAATGACCAATTTCGGATTCGTAGTGATTACGCATATCGACCAAAATCGTGTTGGGATCTTCGAGTAGTTCGTTGAATTCTTTTGCTTTTAAGTGAATTCCGATATTGGTTACATCAAAAGTTTCGTCTTCAAGTCCATCGGCTACAATTTTGTCGCGGACTTTTACGGTAAGTTTCAAAAAGGAATGGTCGTCATGCTCTACGGCAATGTTCAATCGGATTCCCTTCATGAAATCGTATTGTTCTATGGTATTTTTGAATTCGTAGAAATGATCTGCCGGAAGCGAAAGTTGGGCATTGATACCTTCGTGGGCAACGTAAATTCGACCCAGTACCTCTAGAGGGTTCCATGCCAGAAATAATTCATTACGAAATTGTGTTGGATTTTGAATTTGCGCGTAGGCGTAAAAAGACAATGTGAGACGTTGCTTTCCGGCATCGTCAATCATAGTGGCTCTTTCCTCTGCGCTTAAAGTGTTGTACAGTTGCATGCTATAAACTAATTTAAGTTGAGAAAATATGGGTTGATTCTATCCCAGTTGTTTTCAGGATTTGAATTCGGGTGCAAATTTAGGGTTTATTTTTAGATATAAAAAATGACATTTATCAGTTAAAAGCACTTATAATAGTCAGTAACAGGTTTTTTTTGTGTTTGTTGTGAGGGAGTATTTACGCCGCGCTTAATTGTTTATGATGAAGCCTTTTTTTCGATGAAATTCTGGAATCATACTCTTGTTAATTGAAGATAATTTGCTAACTTTCATAGGTTTAAGCGGTGGGTTATTTCGAGTTGTATAAAGAAATCGTGAATTTAAAATTGTAAGATCATGAAATCGCCATGAATCTAAAATCACAATTTGAAATGAAGAATGGCGATACCATATTCCATTAAAAAACAAATATCAACTTCTTATGAAAATATCTTTTGAAAATAAAATATTTGCAGGATTTATTATTAATTTATTGGTAGTTATTGCTTCAGGATGGATTTTTATTGCGCGGCTTGAAGACGGAAGGGATCGTGCAATGGATTCAATGTTAAATTGGATCGAGCTGTCATTGTTTGTTCTTTCCATTATTTTACTGACCATTGTTTATTATATTATCCGGTTTCAATTACGGGCCAAAAACATTTCCCAAAACTCACTTTTAGAGAACAAACAATTGCTTCAATCGATCATTGACAATACCTCCAGTCCCATTTTTATAAAAAAAATAAATGGGGAATATATTCTGGTTAACAAACAGTTTGAGTCTTTATTTCAAATTTCGAATTCAACTATTTTGGGTAAAACAGACCATGATTTTCTGCCAAAAGAGATTGCTGATGCCTATCGAAATTCAGATTTTGAAGTAGTAAAAGCATTAAAAGAATTAAAGACGGAAGAAGTTATCCAGCAGTCTGACGGTCCCCATGTTTATATCGCGGTAAAATTTCCTTTGTATGATTCGAAAGGAAGAATTT
>Ga0210379_10000896_pt1 | contig 10222 bp, 8 predicted proteins | sample PLMedo_2_FD_155468 | JGI IMG/M metagenome (GOLD analysis project Ga0210379, IMG submission 155468) | Groundwater sediment microbial communities from an aquifer in East River, Colorado, USA - PLM4_32_coex redo | ecosystem: Environmental > Terrestrial > Soil > Riparian zone | place: USA: East... | reverse complement strand
GTCCCTCGCCGCTGGTTCCGAACGTCTCCACCTTGATCCATTTCGACGCGTGGTCCAGCTCCGCGAGTTCAGCGATGGTCTGCGCGTAGCTCGACGTTCGAGTCCCTCCGGAGCGGTCGAACTCGGTGGCGAAATCGGAGTGACCGCCTCCCGCGAGAACGGCCACGGCCAGTCCGGTGGCGGCAAGATGCATCCGGGCATTATAGACAGAGCCTCCGGCAGGCGACAATCGCAACCGTCGCCGGCAGCCCGGTGAGCCAACCCGCTTTGCCTTCGGCAGTTATGACTCAAAACCGCTCCCTGGTGCCGGGTGGGCACGGCGGGGGGGTGGAACCCGCTTCGCGTCGGCCACGTAGTGCATTGACAGTCACCCCGAGTGGTGACACACTGGTGATGTAGTAGGCCGCGTTATTAACCACTGCGGAGTCCGCCGGCGGCGGGCTCACTTCTCGTCGCTGGCTTCCTTTGCAGGAAGGAGGCCGTCATGCGCCGAACCCCACACAGGCTCTTGTCGGTTGTTCTGCTTGTTCTCGTCGTTGGATGCGCGTCGTCGTTGCAGCTCACGCGTGACCCACGCCCCGATCGGCTCGCCGATTTGCGCGCTGAGTATTTCGCGATGAATCCGGACACCCCTTATCGCGGAAACGTGGAGCGCGGCGAGGTCGTCAAAGGCATGGATCCGTTCGGTGTGCTGGCCTCGTGGGGCAGCCCCGAGCGCCGCGCCCGCGACGAGGACGCCGCCGAACGATGGGTGTACATCGACACCGACGAGAACTCGGGAGACGCCATTGAGTATGCGTTGTCGTTCCGCGGGGGTGTGCTGGACAGCTGGAGCACGCTGCGCCAGAGGTACAGCGGTCCCGCCCTGCGCGACGAGGAAACGACGATAGCCTTCCCCGCGGATGCACCGACGGGCAAGCGGGTGCCTCAGGAGTAGCTCTGGATCGGGCGGTCGATTTGCGTTAAGAGAGTAGGCGACCGCCCGACGCCGGAGTGGCGGAACTGGAAGACGCAGCGGACTTAAAATCCGCTGGGGCCTTTGAAAGCCCCGTGCCGGTTCGACTCCGGCCTCCGGCACCACTTGCCGTAACTTTAGAGGTGGATCCTCATAAGCCGCGCCGGCAGGATCGCACCCACGAGCGTCCCGACCAGGAACACGGCCAGCCAGTTCATTCCGACACCCAGCAATCGATAATGCGCGTCGGGGTAGCGGACGCGAACGCCTTCCACGGAAGCCCCAGCCGGGATCCGGGGCAGGCCGACCTGAGTCCCCGCGTCGACCCACGAACTTGCGCTTCGCCGCCGGCCGATCGCGCGGCACGATTCCTCCGCTTCGAGAGGGAATTGATACGCCTCGTTTCCCACCTTCAGTTCCATCTCGTGACGGCCGCGGTCGCGGACGTCCACGACCCACACCACCTCGCGCGATGCCCGCACCCGCAGCGAGCGCGTATCGACCTCGGTCGCGGCGGGGCCCGAAAGCGAGGCATCGGCCGTGCGCGGGTCGACGCCGTCCGCCAGCGTCGCGCTGATCAGCGTGCGGTCCCCTGCGCGCAGCGCGCCGGCAGCGAAGCGCTGCTCGACTTGAACGAACAGCGGCGCCGCGAGCACCACCGCCGCGACGATCCCGAGCGCGGCGTGTTTCAGGTACGCGCCCTGCGCGGCGAGCGCGCCGCCGAATGCACGCGTGATCAACACGATGTCGTCGGGGTAGAGGCGCATCTCGAGAATCCGCGCCTTGAACACCTCGCGCGAGCGGGCGATCGCGGCCTGCTTCGACGTCGCGCGAAATACCAGAGCAAGCACCGCCCCGCCGAGTAAGGAGACGGTGAGCAGCGCGGCGAGCCGGTGCGGGCCGAACGGCGCGACCACCGCGTCGAAGGCGAGCGTCAGGATGCGCGCGAGCAGGAACACGTCAGGAGATGTACCCGAGGCCTTCGAGCTGCTTCTTCACGTCGCCGCTCGATCCCGCCTCGGTCTTCGCGAGCTCGCGCTCGAGCACGTGGGCGACGAATTCGTCGGCCGACGCGTACCCCGCCTTCTCCGACGCGGCGCGCACGCGCTCGAACAGGTCCTTTTCGAGGGTGACTCGATTCTTTCCGAACATGGCGGTCTCCTTTGTTTCCGTCAGGGGGTGTCGATCAGCGCGCGCCCCGTCATCGCGGCCGGCGCTCCCACGCCGAACAGCGCCAGAATCGTGACGGGCAGGTCGATCAGGCGCGGGTCGCCCACACGCAGGGGCCGGCTGCTGACCAGAATTCCCGGCACGAGGTGGTGGTCCATGCAATGGTCGCCGGTCCACTTGCCGAGGTTGGGGGTCAACAACTCCGACGTGACCGTCCCCAGCGCCGAGTCGTCGCTCGACCGGTACCCTCGATTGTACCCCACGATCAGGTCGGGGGCGGCGTCCACCTCCGACCCGTGGTACACGTCGCGGGCACGGTAGACGGTCGTCACCACCCGCTCGCCGTTTTCGGGGTCGCGAAACTCGAGCAGCTTCGCCTCGATCTCCGCGACAAGGGCGTCGTACTCCGCGCCGCGCGTGACGATCCCGCGTGCCTCTCGGCCGGCGACGTTCAGGTACAGACCGTTGAGGCCCGCCGCATATGCCCGCGTGCGGCGCCAGAACACGTTGCCGAACAGGGGGCTGCCCGGCTCGTCCGGCCTCACCAGAGCGAGATACCCGTTGCGATACAGCCACGTGTTCAAATGAACTTTCTGATAGTAGGGCGCGAAGCCATGGTCAGACATGACGATCAGGGTGGCGTTACGGGGAATGCGTGCGCGAATCGTTCCCAGCACGCGATCCATTTCCTCGTAGAGCGTGGCGAAGCGGTCTGCGAATGCTCCGTCGGCCGGGTGGGCGGGGTGCGCCGCGTCGGCGTTACGCCACAGAGCGTGACACGACTGGTCGATGGTCGACACGTAGAAGAACAGGAAGCCGTCGCGATAATCCGAGAGAACCGCGTCGAGCATGCGCTCGCGCTCCGAGAGCAGCGTATCAGTCAGCTCCACGAACTCCGAGTCGTTGAGCGCGCCGGCTTCGAGCGCCTTGGTGTCTTCGGCGATCCCTTGCGTGTAGTAGCGACCGACACGCCGCGCGAGGTCGGCGGAATAGTCCTCGGGGGTGGAGATGGGAAGCGCCGGGTGCAGCGGGTCGAGGTTGAGTGGCGACATGTAGAGCTGGAGCGACGGACGCACGCTCTTCAAATAAAATCGGCACATGCCGCGAAGTTTCTTCACCGGGCCGATCACGTCGAAGTCGATCGGGACCCATTCGCTCCACCCGCCGGCGTGGAGGACGGTCTCCTCGCCGCCGACCGTGATTCGGGCCGCGTCGTGCCCGGGATCGACGTCGACGACGGCTTCCCGCTCGAGCGTGGGCTGGCTCTTGCGCAACGAGTTCTTCGGCCCTTCGATTCGAATGCGTGCCCGGTCGCCCGTGGGATCGACCACCACCACGCGCCCGCCGCTCACGTGAGCGCCGCGCCACGTGTCGTCGTCGGTGAAGAGCGAGAACGTCCCGTAACTCCCCAGCAGGTCGGGCGTGCCCATGCCGGCCAGCGTCCTCGCTTTCGTCTTGGCGGGGGGATAGTTGGCCGGCACGCGGATCACCGTGCACGGGACCCCGGCGCGGTCCAGCACCTGCCAGAACGCGTCGCCCTTGCGCAGGAGGACCGTGCCGCCCCCCGACAGCGGGAGCAGCCAGTCGCCGAGAGCCAGGGTTTTCGACGGCTCCTCGATGTCGGCGGCCGAGAACACCGGCGTGTACGTGGCCGGATCCCGGTGGATGAAGTCGAAAATGCCGTGGCCGCCCGGGTCCATGCCGGTGATGAAGTTCGACCACGCAACCGGGCTCTGCGGCGGGATCGACGTCTCCAGACGCGTGAACGAGCCCTCCGCAATCAGCGCGGAAAAATTCGGCATGCGCCCCTCGGCCATGAACCTGGTGAGCAGGTCGGGGTCCATGCCGTCGATGCCGAGCACGACCACCGAGGGATGCTCGCCCGCGGCCGCGGTCGACGCCGCCAGCATCGCGGCCAACAGCACGCACCAGCCGCGTCTCATCTCGCCCGGCTCCGTCCGGTCATGTAGGGAGGAACCGCGACGCCGAAGAGATCCAGAATCGTCGGCCCAACGTCTTCCAGTCCGATCGGCCCCTCGTCCAGCGCGACGTTCGTGAACAGCACGCCGGGGACGATTTCGGAATCCACGCAATGATCGCCGCTCCAGCACTTCGTGTTGTCTTCAAACACCTCGTCGCGCACCGATCCCTTGGCGCAATCCCACGACACGCGATATCCGTCCTCGTAGCCCGGCAGCAGGTCGGGCCCGCCGTCGCGATACGGGCCATCGAGGTCGCGCGCCACGTCGACGACCCGGCGGATGGCGCGGACATCGCCGTCGCGCAGCTCCGTGAGCCCGCGGATGATGGATTGCTTCAGGGCGCCCGCGTCCGCCGCCTCGACGATCCCATCCCGCTCGCGGCCGCGGAGGTTCAAGTAGATGCCGCTCAATCCTAACGCGTACGCCCGGGTCCGGCTCCAGTCGATCGCACTCAGGTACTCCCCGGGGGCGGCCCCATCCTTGACCGCGAGCAGCCCGGCGCGCGCGAGCCACCCGTTGAGGTTGACGCCGCGGCGAAACTGCTTGAAGCCGTGGTCCGACATCACGAACACGGCCGTGTGACGGTCGACGCGGGCGACCGTTTCGCCGACCAGCGTGTCCATGCGCCGGTACATGTCGTGGATCGCCTCGGCGTGGCGCGTCACGTCGCGCCCGGCGTTGGCCGGATGGGCCGGGTCGCGGTAGCGGAAGAACATGTGCTGGAGGCGATCGCTGATATCGAACACGCACACCGCCAGGCCGCCGCGCAGCCGCGCCAGCGCGTGCTCCCACATCGCGCGCCGCTCCGCGTGCAGGTCGTAGGCCTGGTCGAGGAAGCCCTGCTCGTCGATCGCGCCGTCGTTGAGCGCGTTCGTGTCCTCCGCCAGTCCGAGCGTCCCGAACGGGCCCATGAGCTTGGCGAGGTAGACGGCGAACACCGACGGGTGGGAGATCGGAATCGCCGGGTGCGCCGGGTCGACGTGGATCGGGGTGGCGTAGATGGCGAGGCCGTCGTCCAGGCGAACGGGGTAGAATCGCGCGATACCGCTGGCCGTGATGCCGCGCGCGGCGCGAAACACAAGCCGCACCCACGGCGTGTACTCGCGTTCGCGCAGCGCGACGCGTTCCCGTCCGACCACGAGCTCGTAGCCGCCATCGCGCGACCGGCGGATCTCGACGCGCGCCAGGATCGGTTTTCCGTCGATCGGGCTCGCGGGACCCGGGATGTCGACCGCGCCGCCGGCCGCCGGCACGTCGATCACCACGCCGCCCCGCGGCAGCGACGCGGAGTCGCTGGTGATGAACGTAAACGACCCCTGCGTGCCGCGCAAATCCGGCACACACATGCCGGCAATCATGACGCCGTCGATCTTCTCGACCGGGAACGTGATCGGAACCCGCAAGACGGAGGCCGGCACGCCGTGGTCGGAGAGCACCCGCCAGAACGTCCGGCTGCGGCGGAACCCGCGCACGCCGCCGCTCGAAACCGGGAACCGAAGTCGCCCGACGCCGACGAAGCGAGTGCGTCCGTACACTTCGCTCGAAGAAAGGCGCGGGGCGTAGGTGCGGGGATCGCGCGCCAGGAAATCGAAAATGCCGTGCCGCGACGGGTCGGCACCGGTGGCGAACGTCGACCACGCGACCGGCGAGAGGGCGGGCATCGACGTTCCCAGGCGGCGGTAGGTCCCCTCGTCGCGCAGCTTGCGCAGGTGGGGTAGATCGCCGCGCGCGAAAAGCGCCTCGCAGATGTCGGGGTCGAGCCCGTCCAGGCCGAGCACGATCACCTTCTTCACGCGCGCGTGCCGGAGCGAGCGGCGCCGCTTCCACTGGCGCACGAGCACACGCACAGGCAGCGCGAACACCGCGAAGAACGCGGCCCCGAATGCCACCACCAGCGTCACGAACGACGACACCAGCGCGAAGCCGGCGCCGGGTCCGATATAGGCGAACGCCGCGGTCGGCCAGAGCGCGAGCGCGGCGACGGCGATGCTACGAATCCATCGGTTCGACATGGAGGCTCTTGAGAATCATCTGCGGCACATCCAGCAGGGTGAGCTCGCGGCCCTGGGGAACGAGGTCCGCGCGCCCCGTGGCCACGAAGGCGTCGTCCCAGGTGTGCATGCCCTGGAGGCGGCGGGGAACCACGACCTCGCGCCCACGCACGCGCCCCTTCAGGTCGAAGCCGTTGACGGGAACCAGCAGCAGGTCGGGACCGCGGGAGGCTTCACTCCCGTGGTACACCTCGCGCCCGCGGAAGATCCGGCGGATGACCGGCTCGCCCTCGTGCGCGAGCGACGAAAACAGGGCGGTGAGTTCGTCCAGGATGCCCTCGACGCGGTCCTCGGGAACGCCCCCCCGGGGATAGCGGCCGCGGCGATGGACATAGAGGCGCGCCGGGTCCAGCGCGAACGCCGTCGCGCGCTCCGAGATCCCGTCCAGCCCGGTCGCGTCGGGAGCCGCGAAGGCCAGCAGACCGTTCTGCTCGAGGACGGCGTTGACGTTCACTTCGTGGCGGGTGCGGCAAAAGCCGTGGTCCGACAGGACGAAGAAGTTGCGCCCGTCGCCCGAGGCCGCAAAACGATCGTAGACCCGCCCGACGAACGCATCGACCGCCCGATAGTAGTCGAGGAAATTCTGGTGCTCCGGATGAGCCTCGTCGTCGTATGCGTCGAACAAGAAGTGGTGCAGACGATCGGTACCGGTCACCACCACCTGCATCAGGTTCCACTTTTCTTCGGTCCACAGTGCATCCAGCAACCGCTCGCGCGCGATCAGCAATTCGTGGAGCTTGCGGAACAGGGCGGTCGGGTTGTCGCGCACGACCTCCGCGTCGAGATCAATCTCGTAGTTGAGATCCCGCAGCAGGCGCAGGTAGCGCGCGGGGAACACGGACCGGTCGAGGTGGACCGCCACGAAGCCGGACACCAGCGCGCCGTGGATCGGCCGCGCCGGGTAGGTGGCGGGTTGATTGATCACGACGCTGCGCATCTTCCGCTCGCCGAGGCGGTCCCAGATGGTGTCGCACTTGAGGTCGCGAAAGCTCGGAAAGCTCTGGGTGTACGTCCCGGGGTGCAGGTCGGTGAATCCAAAGATGCCGTGCTCACCCGGGTTCTTGCCGGTCATGAACGACGACCAGCTGACGGAAGAGATCTCGGGCAGCGTCACGGTGGTCTCGTACAGGACGCCCCGGGCCACGATGTCCGCGAGCCGCGGCATGACGCCGGACTGCGTGAAGCGCCGGATCATCGAGCAGGGGACGCCGTCGAGTCCGACCACGCAGGCGCGCTCCGCCGGTTGCTGGAACCACTTGAGCATGGAGGTCAGATGTAGCCGAGGTCCTTGAGCCGGCGCTTGATGGTCTCCTCTTCCGACGCGGAGAAGTCGCCCCCGGACACTCGCGGTATGTACCCGAGCACTTCAAGCGTCCCCACGATCCGCGCCACGCTCTCGTCCACGCTTTCGCGGTCGCTGTGCACGACCACCTCGGGTTTCAGCGGCGGCTCGTACGGATCGTCGACGCCGGTGAAATGCTTGATCTCGCCGGCCAGCGCCTTCTTGTACAGCCCCTTGACGTCGCGCTCCTTGAGGACGTCGATGGGGCACTCGACGTACACCTCGACGAAGCGGCCGATCGCGCGCCGCATTTCGTCGCGGACGTCCCGGTACGGGGAAATCGCGGCGGTGATCGCGACCGCACCGTTGCGCGCGAGCAGCTTGGCGACGAAGCCGATGCGCCGGATGTTGGTGTCGCGGTCCTCCTTCGAAAAACCGAGCCCCTTGCTCAAGTTCTCGCGGACCTCGTCGCCGTCCAGAACTTCGACGTTCATCCCGCGCTCGAGGAGGATCTCCTCCACGCGACGTGCCAGCGTCGACTTGCCCGACGAGGGGAGCCCGGTGAACCACAGCGTGAAGCCTTTCATAGATCCTCCATTAAAGCATTGCTATTTGACACGGCGCGGGTGGCCGCCACGCGGTTCGCCCGCAGACCTTTGCGCTAAATCACGTGCCCGATCATCTCCGGCGGAGCCGGAATCGAAAAGTAATCGAGTATCGACGGCGCCACGTCGTAGATGGATACGCGCGCGACCGGACCCGCCGCCGGTTTGCCGCGATTCGCCCACACGAACACGCCTTCCTGGGCGTGATTCGCGTCGTCCGGTCCGGTGTCGTTTTCGAAGATGTGCACGTGGCCGTGTCCGACGGTGCCCGCGCTGCGCCACTCGAGGTCGCCGAAATACACGATCAGGTCGGGCGGCACCCCCCGCGCCTCGCGATAGATCTCTTCGGGAAAGAACACCCGCGTCCCGATCGAACGGCCGTTCTCGTCTCCCAGCGCCTCCAGCTTGGCCGCCAGTTCTCGACCCACGCGCGCGGCGTCGGCCGGCGCCACCCGCCCGCGGGGTTCCCGCCCGGCCACGTTCAAGAACACGCGCGCGTAGTAGCCCCCGTCGCCCCACGCCAGCGTGCGATCCCAGTCCACCATCTCGGGGGTCATGCGCGTCGGATGGTCGGGGTACGACTTGAGGGTCAGATAGCCCTCGCGGATCAGGAACTCGTTGACGCAGATCGCGCCAGCCATGCGCCGGGCTCCGTGGTCCGAGACCACGATCACCGACGTGTCGGCAGGAACCGCGTCGAGCGTGCGACCGATCTCGGCGTCCAGCTCGAGGTAGTAGCGGTGGACGACATCTTCGAACGGGTTTCCTTTCTCATACAGCCGGTGTCCCGGATCGAAGTAGCGCCAGAAGGCGTGGTGCAGTCGGTCCGGCCCCATCTCGACCATCATCGCGAAATCCCACTCCTCGCTCGCGAGCAGTCCGCGAAACGCTCGAAAGCGCCGTTCGGTCATCTGTTCGATCTGCTCCAGCGTCTCCTGCTTGCGCTCGTTGCGAAAATCCTTCACGTCGATGATGTAGTCGCCGCCCGCCAGCGTGTTTAGCCGCTCCTTGAGCTCCGGGGGATAGGTGAATGCCGCCGAAGGGTCCGGCGTGAGGAAGCACCCCACCATCAAACCGTTGAGGGGCTTGGGCGGGTACGTCAGCGGAACTCCCATCACGATCGAGCGCAGGCGGTTTCGGGAGAGGATGTTCCACACCGTCCGGGCCGTCACGTGGGTGGCGTTGACGGTGTAGGTGTCCTCGTAGTCGTGTCCCGCGCGGTTGCGAAAGCCGTAGATGCCCAGCATGCCCGGGTCGTGGGAGGTCATCATGGCCATCCAGGCGGGGACCGTGATCGGAGGGACCGTCGACACGAGACGCGCCTGGATCCCGTCCTGGACCAGCCGGCGCACGTTCGGCATTTCTTCCAGCCACGGCCCGAAGAACAGTTCGGGAGTCACGCAGTCCAGGCCGATGACGAGCAGGCGTCGCGACACGAACTAGCTCGCCTTCGCGCCCGCATAGTGGCGCTGGAGAATCTCGGCCACTTCGCGCCGGGTGAATTCGTCCGGCAGCGGCGCGCCGCTCGCCAGCAGTTCGCGCACCCGGGTGCCGCTCAAGGCCACGCGGCTTTCGGCACCGTGCGGGCACGTCTTCTCCGACGCCATCCCGCCGCAGCGCGTGCAAAAGAACGAGTGTTCGAAGAACACGGGGGTGATCGCGAGTTCATCGGGGCTGAACTGGGCGAAGATGCGCTGGGCGTCGTAGGTTCCGTAGTAGTTTCCCACGCCGGCGTGGTCGCGGCCAACGATGAAGTGCGTGCAGCCGTAGTTCTTGCGAATGATCGCGTGCAGGATCGCTTCGCGCGGCCCCGCGTAGCGCATCGCGTACGGAAACACCGTCAGCGCGACGTGACCGCCGGGGAAGTAGTTCTGCGTCAGCGCGAGGTAACACTCCATTCGCACCACCGCCGGCACGTCGTCGGACTTGGTCTCGCCCATGGCCGGATGAATAAGAAACCCGTCCACCGTTTCCAGCGCACACTTGATCAGGTATTCGTGGGCGCGGTGGATCGGATTGCGTGTCTGGAACGCGCATACCCGCTGCCATTTCTTCTCGGCGAACAACGCGCGCGTCTCGGCCGGGTCGCTCTCGTGGGCGGCGAAGGGTCCGTCCTTGGTGCGCTCGAGCATCCACACCTTTCCGCCCGCGTACACGTCGCCGGTCGAGCCGAGGTA
>Ga0210379_10000895_pt1 | contig 10234 bp, 9 predicted proteins | sample PLMedo_2_FD_155468 | JGI IMG/M metagenome (GOLD analysis project Ga0210379, IMG submission 155468) | Groundwater sediment microbial communities from an aquifer in East River, Colorado, USA - PLM4_32_coex redo | ecosystem: Environmental > Terrestrial > Soil > Riparian zone | place: USA: East... | reverse complement strand
GCTGCCGCGCTTCGGCATCACGCATCGATTCGTGTCGCTGGAGGATCTGGCGAATCCGGCGCGCGTGCTGGGACCGAAGACGAAGATGGTGTGGTTCGAATCGCCCATCAACCCGACGCTGCGCTGCGTTGACGTTCGTGTCGTCGCCGACGCATGCCGGAAGGCGGGCGTGCTCTCGGTGGTCGACAACACGTTTGCCAGCGCGATCAACCAACCCGTGCTCGCGATGGGCATCGACCTCTCGATGCAAAGCGCCACCAAGTACCTCAACGGACACAGCGATGTGACCGGCGGGGCACTCTCCGGAAAGAAACAGCTGATCGATCCGCTGGCAAAGATGCGGCGGCTGTTGGGTGGTGTGATGGATCCGATCCCGGCCTTTGCCCTCGGCCGGGGCATGAAGACGATGCCGCTACGCGTGGCGCAGCACAACGCCAACGCGATGACGGTGGCGCAGTTCCTCGAAGGCCACCCCAACGTCGTTCGCGTCTACTACCCGGGGCTGGCATCGCATCCCGATCACGCGATCGCCAAGCGACAAATGAGCGGTTTCGGCGGCGTCGTGACGGTGGACGTCAAGGACGGGAAAGAGGGGGCCTTCAAGGCGTTCGACCGGCTCCAGGTCATCAAGCGAGCGGCCAGCCTGGGCGGCGTGGAAAGCCTCTGCAGCTTGCCCATTCTCACGTCGCAATATGGCCTGACGGACGAGGAACTTGAAAAGGCGGGCGTTTCGAAGGGGATGATGCGGCTGTCGATCGGCCTCGAGGACCCAGCCGATCTTATCGACGATCTCGATCAGGCGCTGCGGTAGGGATCATCAGGGATCAGAGATCAGGGATCAGGGATCAGGGATCAGGAGCCGGCCTGATCCCTGATCCCTGGTTTCTGATCCCTGGACTCATGCAGGAACTCCAGCACCAGTTCCAACATGCGCTGGTTGATGCGGCTGCCTTCGTAGGTTCCGAACTTCTGCTGAAATGCCTCGAGCGGGACGACGGCCTTGGCCATGGTGCGGTGGCCCCCGGCGCTGCCGATCCCGGCGAACCACCGCTTCACGAAATCACCGGCGTTCCGGGAGAAGCCGAGGTTGCGCACCGACACGACGAAGGTGTCGTTGACGACGCCGCCGATCACCGTCCAGTGAACGTCCTCGAGCTGCATGAAGAAATCCGCCACATAGGGCACGAAATCCTCGCGCGGCGGCTCGCCGATGAAGGCGCAGAACACGTGCTCCACCATGCGGCCCTGTTGCCACGCCTTGATCACATAGTCCAGGCGTTCGCCGGTGATTTCCGCGCCTTCCATCTTGCGAATCATGGCGGCATCCGCCAGCGGATAGAGATGCGAGAACGCGTCGAGGTCGGCGCGGTTGGCGTGCCGGTTGAAGAACAGCGTGTCGGACTTGATCGCGTACAACATTGCCGTGGCCGTGCGCTCCGAGATGTCGATGTCCACGGCGCGGAGGTGCTCGGTGATGATGGTCGAAGTCGAACCGTACTCCGGTCGGATGTCGGTGAAGATCGCGCTGAAGCCCGTCTGCAGGGGATGGTGATCGATGACGAGGTCGACGTGCGGCAGCAGGCCCGGGAAATAGTGCGGCTGGACGTCGACGAGCGCAATCTTGTCGAACTCCTTGATGCTCTCGGGGGTGATGTTCTCAATCTTGAGATCGAGGAGCTTCACCATCCGCAGGTTCTCCGGCCGCGTCACCCCCTGGAGGCATCCGACCACCGCCGTCTGCTTGGTACGCCGCAGCACCGTGCGCAGGGCCAGGCCGCTGGCCATCGCGTCGGGGTCGGGATCGTTGTGCGTCAGGATCAGGATGCGGTCGGCATCCTCGAAGTACCGCTGGTACTGCTGCACGCGCTGGCGCGTCACGGAGCGGCCGAGCTCGGTGAGCAGCGGCGGTCCCGTCAGTTCGGCCAGCGTGAGCGTGGTCAGCTCGGGAAAATCCTCACGCAGCTCCTCCGCCCGGCGCACGTCGGAGGGGCTGGTACCAAGAACATAGATCAGCGTGCCACCCGCGCCGCGCAGCGCGTCAAGCACCTTGCGCAAGCCGCGGCGGCCGTTGTCTTCGACGATGACGGGGGTGGTCGGGGAGAGGCCGGCCTTGACGAAGCTGTCGACGCGCGTGGGATCGGCGACCGAGACGGCGAGCGCCGAGTCGTGGAACTTACGGGCCAGACTTCGGCTTTCGGTAAGGACGTCCAGTTCCGCCTGGGGAGCGAGGACTGCCTCGAGAAGCCGAACGACCAGCTCCGTGTGGCAGACCGCAAGACAACGCACGATCACCGATTATACCGTCCATGGCGCATCGCCGGTCGAGCCATGGCGGCTGAAGGGTCTGGTAGGATGACCGGGTGCGTCGCCTGACCGGGCTCGTGATTCTGGCGTTCCTGCTTGGGGTTTCTGCCACCAGTGCGCGGCAGCTCACGTTCCGATCGGGTGTGGACCTGACGACCTTCGGCGTCACGGTGCTCGACCGCAAAGGTAACCTGGTCACCGATCTCGATCGCGACGACTTCGAGGTGCTCGAAGACGGTAAACGGCAGAACGTGCAGTTCTTCGCGCGCGGCGACGGCGACACCAGTCCGGAATTGCACCTGGGCCTGGTGCTCGATACCAGCGGCAGCATGACCGACGAGCTCAAGCTCGCCCGCAGTGCCGCGGTCAGGTTCCTCAACCTCGTTCCCGAGGCCGTGGACATCACGCTGGTGGACTTCGACACCCAGGTCCGCATCACCCGCTATCCGCAGCGCGATTTCGCGCGGATGGTCGAGCGCATTCGCATGCGCAAAGCCGAGGGCCTGACCGCGCTCTACGATGCGCTGGGCACCTATCTCGACGGCGCCGAATCGCAACCGGGCCGGAAGATCATGGTGATGTATACCGATGGCGGCGACACGCGGTCGGCGTTGAGCTTTACCGAGACGGTGACGTTGCTCAAGGCGTCCCAGGTCACGGTGTACGCGATTGGCCTCGTCGAACGCACGGGCTCGGCCCGACTCGAGATGCAGATGAAGATGCGCGAACTGGCGGAGACGACCGGCGGCCAGGCCTTCTTTCCGATGGAGATGAAGAACGTCGAGGGCGCGTACGAAAAGGTCCTGGCCGAGATCAAAGGGCAGTATCACCTCGGCTACCTGTCAACCAACACCTCGACCAACGGCGCGTGGCGCAAGGTCGAGGTCAAGACCACACGCCCCGACCTGAAGGTGCGCTCTCGCAAGGGCTACTTCGGCCCGTTCAAGAAGGAGCCGCCCGGACACTAGCACTGTACGCACTCCACGCACCTTATAGTACGATGGTGTGTTCACAGACACGCTATCATGCCGTCCGTATCCGACCGCTTCACGCTGGCATCCGATTTCGAGCTCCGCGGCGATCAGGTGCATGCCGTTCCGGAATTGGTGTCGGGACTCGATCGCGGCGACAAGCACCAGGTGCTGCTCGGCGTCACCGGGTCCGGCAAGACCTACACCATGGCCCAGGTCATCTCGCGCGTGAACCGTCCCACGCTCGTGATGGCGCACAACAAGACGCTGGCCGCCCAGTTGTTCCAGGAGTTCCGGCGGTTCTTTCCCGAGAACGCGGTCGAGTACTTCGTCAGCTACTACGACTACTACCAGCCCGAAGCCTACGTGCCGGCGAGCGACACCTACATCGAGAAAGAATCGACGATTAACGACGAGATCGACCGCATGCGTCTCTCGGCCACGCGCTCGCTGTTCGAGCGGCGCGACGTCATCATCGTCGCGAGCGTGTCGTGTATCTACGGTCTCGGCTCGCCGGACGCGTATTACGGCCTGGTGCTGCCGCTCGAGAAGGGACAGCGCATCGACCGCGACCAGATCCTGCGCAAGCTGGTGGAGATCCAGTACGAGCGCAACGACACGGATTTCGGCCGCGGCACGTTCCGCGTGCGCGGCGACATCATCGAGGTCTATCCCTCGTACGAGGAACTGGCGCTGCGGATTGGCTTGTTTGGTGACGAGGTCGACGAGTTGACCTCGTTCGATCCAATCACGGGCAAGGCCAAGCGCCGTCACGAGCGCACTGCCGTCTATCCGAAATCCCATTTCGTCACGGGTCGCGAGAAGTTGCGCGACGCCGTCGTCACCATCAAGGCGGAGCTCGAAGTGCGGCGGACCGAGCTCGAACGCGAAGGTCGGGTGCTCGAAGCGCAGCGGCTGCACCAGCGGACGATGTTCGACCTCGAGATGATCAAGGAAATCGGCTATTGCCACGGGATCGAGAATTACTCCCGCCACCTCACCGGACGATCGGCGGGGCAGCCTCCGCCGACCCTGCTCGACTACCTCCCGTCGGACGCCCTCGTCGTCGTTGACGAGTCTCACCAGACGATTCCGCAGATCCGCGGCATGTATCACGGGGACCGCTCGCGCAAGGAGGTCCTGGTGAACTACGGGTTCCGCCTGCCGTCGGCGCTGGACAATCGGCCGCTCAACTTCGATGAATGGGAAGGACGCGTGGGGCAGCTGGTGTACGTCTCCGCGACGCCGGGCCCGTACGAGTTGCAGAAGGCCGGCGGCGTCTTCGTGGAGCAGGTGATCCGCCCGACCGGGCTGATGGACCCGCCGGTCGAAGTGCGGTCCGTCAAGGGGCAGGTCGACGATCTGCTGAAGGAGATCCGCGACCGGGCCGAGCGGCGCGAGCGCGTGCTGGTCACGACGCTGACCAAGCGGATGGCCGAAGATCTGACCCAGTATTATCAGGAGCTCGGCGTCAAGGTGCGTTATCTACACTCGGATATCGACACGCTCGAACGCGTGGCGATTCTCCGCGACCTGCGGCGTGGCGTCTTCGACGTCCTGGTCGGCATCAACCTCTTGCGCGAGGGCCTGGACCTCCCCGAGGTGTCGCTGGTGGCGATTCTTGACGCCGATAAGGAAGGGTTCCTGCGGTCGGCCGGCGCCCTCATCCAGACCTCCGGCCGGGCGGCGCGCAACGTCAACGGCCGCGTACTCATGTATGCCGACACGATGACCGCGTCGATGAAGGCCGCGATCGGCGAAACCGAGCGCCGCCGGACCCGCCAGGCGGCCTACAACGAGGAAAACGGGATTACGCCCACCAGTATCGTCAAGGGCATCGATGACGTCTTATCCAGCGTGTACGATCGCGATTACTCAACCGTGCCCGATCCCCGCGATACCCGGATGACGTTCCGCACGCAGGCCGAGCTCGATGCTCACATTCACGGCCTCGACCAGGAGATGCGGGCGGCGGCGGCCAATCTCGACTTCGAGCGTGCGGCGTCGCTGCGCGACCAGATCCGCGCATTGAAGACGCGCGAGCTGGGCCTCGGCACCGCGGAGCCGCGATGAGCGTCTTTCAGGAAGGGGATTGGCTTACAGAATTTCTCAAGAAAAGCCTCCTGGAAGTGCAGGAGTACGTGAAGTTGTGCTTTGCGGCGATTCGCGGGTCGGTCAGCCGGCCTTTCTATCCGCGCGATGTCATGGAGCAGATCGACATCATCGGCCTGGGCTCGCTGACGGTGGTCATCCTCACCGGCTTTTTCACGGGCGCCGTACTGGTGCTGCAATCGGGCATGACGCTCGATCAGTTCGGGGCGCGGCCCTACGTCGGCCGCTTGATTAGCGCCACGATGATCAAGGAGCTGGGCCCTGTGCTCACGGCGCTAATGCTCGCGGGCCGCGTCGGCGCCGGCATCGCCGCCGAGCTGGGTTCGATGATCGTCACCGAGCAGATCAGCGCCTTGCGGGCGCTTGGCACCGACCCGGTTCGCAAGTTGGTTGTGCCGCGGGTCCTCGCCGGCTTCATCATGTGCCCGATTCTGACGGTGGTCGCGAACACCGTAGGCATGCTGGGCGGGTGGATCATGGCCACGAGCCAGTTGCGCGTGGCGTCCAGCGTCTATTGGACGTCGGTGGTCGATGGCCTATATCTTCAAGACGTCTGGATGGGCATCATCAAGCCGTTCGTCCTGGGCTTCGTCATCGTCACCATCGGCTGCCACGTCGGCCTGCGCACGAGTGGCGGCACCCAGGGCGTCGGACGCGCGACGACCAACGCCGTGGTCGCGGCCTCCGTTACGGTCCTGGTCGTCGACTTCTTTCTCACCCGTCTCCTGATTTCGGTTTTGTTCTGATGCGCTACAAGACCATCGCCGACGCCGGCATCCCCGTTGAACTGGTCGAAGCCCACGCGCCCGTGGTGCTGTTCCACAAAGTCTGTCTGGCCTTTGACGACAAGGTCATCCTCCAGGACGTCAGTTTTTCGGTGCGTGCAGGGCACACCAAGATCTTTCTGGGCGCCAGCGGCGCCGGCAAGTCAACGATTCTGAAGTTGATGCTCGGCCTGCTGAGGCCGGACTCGGGGACGATCTGGGTGTTGGGCCACCGCGTGGATCAGATGAACGAACAGGAGATGATGGGTGTTCGCCATCACATGGGAATGGTCTTCCAGGAAGGCGCGCTCTTCGACTCGCTCACGGTGGGGGAGAACGTGGGCTACAAATTGTACGAGGAGACCCAGATGCCGCTGGACGATGTGCGGCAGCGCGTCGAGGAAGTGCTGGGCTTCGTGGGCTTGAGCGAGCACATCGACAAGGCCCCGTCGGCCCTGTCGGGCGGCCAGCGCCGCCGGGTCGCCATCGCGCGTGCCATGGCCGCCAAGCCGACGCTGCTCCTCTATGATGAACCGACGACGGGCCTCGACCCGATGACGTCGCTGACGGTGGACGCCGAGATCATCAAGCTCCGCGACCTCGAGCGGGTGACTTCGGTGCTCGTGACCCACCAGCTGCGTGACGCGTTCTATGTCGCCACGCATTCGGCGGCCCCCAGTGGGAACGGCCAGCCGAAGATGGCGCCGGCCACCGCGGCCAAGATCGAAGAGGCCGACTTCGTGATGCTTCGCGACGGCGTCGTGGCCTTCGAGGGTTCCGCCGACGAACTGCGCCAGTCAGAAGATCCGTACTTGAAGACGTTCCTTTCGTAAGGGGTTGCCGTAACATGCCGCGCACACGTTCACTCGCCTGGTCGGAACTCAAGTTTGGATTGATCGCCGTTTTCGCATTGGTGATGGCGGCAATCCTGATCTTCGCTGTCGGTGGCAGCGGCGGGTTCTTCTGGCAGAACTACCCGCTCAAAGTGGTGTTCATGGACGTCGCCGGGATCAAAGCCGGCTCGCCCGTTCGCGTCGCCGGTGTTGGCGTGGGGACGGTGAACGAGACTACTTTCGTCCCCGGCGGCGTCGAGGTCTGGTTCGACATCAAGGACGAGATGAAACCGCTCGTGACCGACCAGTCGCAGGCCACTATCGGCTCGATCTCCCTCCTCGGTGAAGGGGCGGTGGATATCTCCGCGGCTCCACAAGGCAAGCCTCTGGAGCCGTGGAACTATGTGCGGACGGGTGAACTGCCGGTGAGCATTGCCCAGCTCACGGGCACCGCCACCGACACCCTGGGCAGTGCCAACAAGTTGATCGAGGACCTGCGCGCCGGCAAGGGCACTTTTGGCAAGTTCTTCACGGACGACTCGGTGTATCGCGAGTTGGATGGCTTCGTCACTGCCGCCGAGAAGGTCACCAGGGCGATTTCCGACGGCAAGGGCTCGGCGGGCAAGCTGGCCAACGACCCAAAGCTGTACAACGAGCTCGAGGCGTCGGTCGCGAACCTCAACGCCCTGACCTTGAAACTCAAGAACGGCGAGGGCAGCCTCGGCCAGCTGCTGAACGACCCGGCGCTGGCCAAGTCACTGACGGCAACCACGAGCAATTTTGAGACGCTGTCGGGCCGGCTGAACAAGGGCGAGGGCACGGCCGGGAAGTTGCTGACCGACGATGCGCTCTACAAGCGATTCGACTCGATGACCCAGCGGCTCGACACCTTGGTGCAGCAGCTGAACGAAGGCCAGGGCACCGCCGGCGCCCTGCTGCACGACAAGCAGTTATATGAGAACATGAATACGGCGGTCACCGAGATCCGAGGGCTCGTGACTGAGATTAAGAAAGACCCGAAGAAGTATCTCAACGTGAAAGTCAGCATTTTCTAGGGAGCGCATCATGTCCAGAGATAATGGCGGCACGGGAAGCGTAATGGTCGCATTCGTGCTCGGCGCACTCACGGGTGCCGCTGTCGCCTTGCTGTTCGCGCCGGCCTCGGGAGAAGAGACGCGCGAGTTCATCGGCCAGAAGGCGCGGGAAGGCAAGGCCAAGGCCCGCGAGGCCATGGACCAGGGCCGTGAATACTACGCGCGCCAGCGTGACAACCTCGCCACCGCCGTCGATCGCGGCCGCGAGGCGTTTCAACAGGCGCGGGAGCGCGGGGACCAGGCGTGAGCCCGACGGGCGAATTGTTTCTCGGCGTCATCGCCTTCGCGGTGCTGGTGATGGCCTTCATCCAGGTGGGGGCCATCGTTGCCGGATTCCGCTTGGCGAAGCGTGTCGATCAGATCGCCCGTCAGCTCGATGAAGACATCAAGCCGCTCCTCGCCAACCTCACGGCCATGTCGGCCGAAGCCGCACGGGCGGCCGCGCTCGCCGCCCGCCAGGTCGAGCGGCTCGATCGCGTCTTTGGTGAGATGGCGGTTCGGGTGGACGAAACCCTCGCCGCCGCCCAGGCATTTGTCACCGGGCCCGCCCGCCAGGGCATGGCGATCGTCCAGGGTTTCAAGGCCATGTTTGACGCTTTCAGGGGCTTTCGTGAGTCCAGCCGGCGTCGCCAGGCCCACCGCGACACGGTCGACGACGAAGAGTCGCTCTTCATCGGCTGATTGACGCGGACTCGCTCAGGGTGTTACATGAGGGGCATGAAATTGCGCTCCTCCTCGTGTTCGGTCCTTCCACTGGCTCTTTTCACATTCTTCGTCGCCGCCGCGCCTGCCGCGGCGCAGGCCCAGGAACCCAAATCTTCGGCCGCCGCGAAGGAACTCGCGCAGTTGATGGGCAGCAGGAAACTCGACAGCATCGCGGCGCGCATGCCCGACGACCGGGAGCAGTTTGTCGGCGCGCTCACCTTCCCGGGAACCTTGATGGTGGTCTGGGCGAAGACATCGGCCCCGGCCGTGGTCAATGAAAAACTGATTCGCAAGGAATACCGCGAAGTCTACATGGACCTCAATAGCGCCTCGATCGCCGACTCGAAGCATTTCGTCACCGACATCGGCGCCGACGGCCTCAAGGTCAAGCCCGATACCAAGGGAGGGCCGTCAGATACCCACGACTTGGGCGCCAAGGCGATCAAGTTCGACGGCAACTGGAAAGAAGACAAGATGTCGGAGGCCGACTACATGAAGGCGTACGCCGAGGCCGACGCCGCGTATGCCAAGGCCGTCGACGTGCTGGTCGCCGAACTCAAGAAGGCCGGATAGGCCGCGTTCAGCGGATACAATCGCTGTCGCTGAATGCGCTTATCTTCGAGGACGCTGGTCACCGCGTCCCTAATCGCGATTGCTGTTGCCGGGCTCTATGCCACCCGCCTGGGGTTCTCACCGATCTACCTGATGCACGACGAGTCGAAGTTTGCGCTCCAGGCGCAAGCGATCGCGGCCACCGGTCGTGACCTGACGGGACACCGGCTGCCGGTCTACTTCACCGAGGAAGAGTTTCCCGCGGGGCGCGATCCGCTGATCATCTACGCGACGGCCGCTGCTCTGAAGGTGCTTCCCTTATCGGAAGCGGCGGTCCGCTTGCCGACGGCCCTGCTGGGCGTCCTCGATGTCGTGCTGATGTTCTTCCTCGCGCGGCGGCTGTTTGGCAGCGATCGGATGGGCGCCGTGGGCGCCATGGTCCTGGCACTCGCTCCGGGGCATTTCATGCGCAGCCGGCTGATTCTCAGTCCGGTCTTCGCCCTGCCGTTCATCCTGGCATGGTTGCTGAGCCTGACGCGGTTCCACGGAGGAGGCCGGCGACGAGACCTGATTGCGGCGGCTGCTTGGCTCGGAATCGGGATGTACAGCTACCTCGCCTGTATGGTGATGATGCCGGTCTACCTCGCCCTGACGATCTGGATCGTCGCCGAGCGCCGGGCCTGGCCGTTGCTGCCCGCCGCCGCCTGGGGCTTTGCGATTCCCCTGGTGCCGATGGCCCTCTGGTATGCCACGCACGCGGAGCGTTACTCGCAGATCATCGACGCCTATCGGCTGTTCAATGCCGGTCAGCGCGGGACCGAGGCCGTGCCGTCGCTGGGACTCCTCGCAACGCTTCGCCTCCGGCTGGATTTGTACTGGTCGTTCTTCAGTCCGGACTT
>Ga0210379_10000893_pt1 | contig 10240 bp, 10 predicted proteins | sample PLMedo_2_FD_155468 | JGI IMG/M metagenome (GOLD analysis project Ga0210379, IMG submission 155468) | Groundwater sediment microbial communities from an aquifer in East River, Colorado, USA - PLM4_32_coex redo | ecosystem: Environmental > Terrestrial > Soil > Riparian zone | place: USA: East... | reverse complement strand
ATCAAGGACAAGCAGACGCGCGAGCAGCAGGCGAAGACCGCCTCGGCGAGGAAATCCCTCATCGGCTCGGGCGACCGCTCGGAGCGCATCCGCACCTACAATTTCCCCCAGGGCCGCGTCACCGACCACCGCATCAACCTGACGCTGTACAAGATCGAGCGCATCATGGACGGCGAGCTGGACGAGCTGGTGGAGGCGCTTTCGGCCGAGCATCAGGCCGAGCTGCTGGCGCAGCTGGCCGAAGAAGCGGCTTGACCGTCGGCGAGGCCTTGCGAGCGCTGGACGCGCGCGAGGCGCGCCTGCTCCTGGCGCAGGCCACGGGTTTTTCCGAAGCCAGCGTGCTGGCGCATCCCGAGCGCTCGCTGCCCCCGGAAGCCGAAGCAAGGTTCCTCGAGTTTGCCGCACGCCGCGCGCGCGGCGAGCCCATCGCCTACCTCCTCGGTCAAAAAGAGTTTTACGGCCTGCCGCTCGCGGTCAACCCCGCGGTGCTGATCCCGCGGCCGGAAACGGAGTTGCTGGTTGAATTGGCCCTCGCCCGCAAGCCCGCTTCGGTGCTCGACCTCGGCACGGGTTCCGGCGCCATCGCGCTTGCGATCAAGCGCCATCTGCCGCAGGCGCGCGTGGTTGCGGTGGAGGCGAGTGCGGCGGCGCTCGCGGTGGCGCAGCGCAATGCGGTGAAGCTCGGCCTGGAGGTCGAATTCCGCCATGGCCGCTGGTTCGAGCCGCTGGCGGACGCGCGCTTCGACCTGATCGTTTCCAATCCCCCTTACGTCGCCAGGGGCGATGCGCACCTGGCGCAAGGCGACCTGCGCTTCGAGCCGCAGTCGGCACTGGTCGCAGGTGCCGACGGGCTCGATGCCCTGCGCGACATTGCGCGCGGCGCGCCGGGCCACCTAAAGCCGGGAGGCTGGTTGCTGGTCGAACACGGACTTGGGCAGGAAACGGCGGTCAAGGGACTGCTGCGGCAGGCGGGGCTTGAAGACCTCGCCACCTGGCCCGACCTTGCCGGCATTGCCCGGGTCTCGGGCGGAGGGCTAAAATCGTGACCATGGACACCCAACAGCGCATCAAGGAACAAGTTACCGGCAACCCTGTAGTCCTCTACATGAAGGGCACACCGCAGATGCCGCAGTGCGGCTTCTCGGCGATGGCCATCCAGGTGCTGCAGGCCTGCGGCGTGCCGAGCCCCTTCACCGTCAACGTGCTCGCCGACCCCGAGATCCGCCAGGGCATCAAGCAGTTCGCCAACTGGCCGACCATCCCGCAGCTCTACGTCAACGGCGAATTCGTCGGCGGCTCGGACATCATGCGCGAGATGTACGAGTCCGGCGAGCTGCAAAAGCTGCTCGACGGGGTGAAGCAGCAGGCGTAGCGTGGGCCGTCGGCCCACCGTACGGTCAGACGCCTGAAAGGCGGGCGTTGGCCATGGTCAGCCGCTCGACCAGGATCTCCATGAAGGCGCGGTCGAATTTGTGCCGGCAGATGTCGGAGGCCTGCGCCAGCTTCTGCGTCGGCACCGAGATGATCTTCGACTCCGTCATCACGGTGACGTCGGCGCCGCGCAGGTGCTCGTCCTTGGACAGGTAGGCCATCTCGCCGAAGCATTCCCCGGCGTGCAGGATGTTGAGCAGCTTGCCCTTGCGCGTCACGCGCACCTGCCCCTCGGCGAGAATGCAGAAGAAATTGCCCGGCTCGCCTTCCTTCATCAGCAGCTCGCCGGCCTGCGCGCTGCGCCAGTTGGAGATGCGCGCCACCTCCCACAGTTCCGCGTCGGTGAAGTTGGCGAAGAACGGCAGTTTCCTCAGCGACTCGAACTTGTCCGAGTCGGCGAATTTCTGGCTGCGCCCGCCCAGGCCCTCGTTCCTGAATACTTCCGCGAGATCCAGCGAAAAGTCCTCCCAGGCGGCGTAGCGCCGCGCCAGGTCCTTCGCCATCGCGCGCTTGACGATCTCGTCCAGCGCCGCCGGGATCTGCGGCCGGTAGGAGGAGGGCGGCTGCGGCTCGACGTTGGCGATCTGGTAGATCAGGCTGAAGTTGTTGGTGGCCTGGAACGGCAGCCGCCCGGCGAGCAGCTGGTACATCACCACGCCGAGCGAGTAGATGTCGGTCTGGTGGTTGAGGGCGTGCTCCTTCACCTGCTCGGGCGACATGTAGGCCGGCGAGCCGATGGCGGAGATCTGCGTGACGTCGCCGCTGGCGATCAGCGCCGCGCCGAAGTCCGAGACCTTCACGTCGGTCTCGCCGGTGTAGAGGATGTTGGCGGGCTTCAGGTCGCGGTGCGTGATGCCCATCTTGTGCGCGAATTCGAGGGCCCGCGTGCACTTGAAGACGATCTCCACCACGCGATCGATGGGCAGCAGTTCCTGCGCGTCGCCGTGGCGCTCGAGGGTTCCGCCGTCGACGAACTCCATCACGATGTAGTGCAGCTTGTCGTCGGCCACTGCGTCGTAGATCTGGCAGATGTGCGGGTGCTGGAGCTTTCCGGCGAGCGAGGCCTCGGTGATGAAGAGCTTGCGGTACAGCTTGCCGCGGTCCGCGTCCTGGAACGCGTCCGGCATCACCACCTTGACCGCGACGTTGCGGCTGTAGAACGGGTCGTTGCACAGGTAGACGACGCTGGTCGCGCCGCGCCCCAGCTCGCGCAGCACGGGGTACTTGCCGATGCGCTCAGGCATCGCGGCGTCGTTCATGGCGCCTTGCGGCGCTTGCGCGAGCGCGCCACCGCCGCCTTCACCTGCGCGGGCGCGGTGCCGCCGACGTGGTCGCGCGCGGCCACCGAGCCTTCCAGCGACAGGCTGTGGAACACGTCCTCGCCGATCGCCGGCGAAAAGCGCTTGAGCACGGCGAGCGGCAGGCCGGACAGGTCGCAGCCCACGGCTTCGGCTTCGCGCACTGCGCGCGCCACGATGCCGTGCGCATCGCGGAACGGCACGCCCTTGCGCACCAGGTAATCGGCGAGGTCGGTGGCCGTGGCGAATCCCTCGAGCGCCGCCGCGCGCATCGCCTCGGGCACCGGTTGCATGCCGGCGACCAGTTCGGCGAACACCGCCAGCGAGTCCTGCAGCGTGTCCACGGCATCGAACAGCGGCTCCTTGTCCTCCTGGTTGTCCTTGTTGTAGGCGAGCGGCTGGCCCTTCATCAGCGCGAGCAGCGCCACCAGGTCGCCGAGCACGCGCGCGCTCTTGCCGCGCACCAATTCGGGCACGTCGGGGTTCTTTTTCTGCGGCATGATCGAACTGCCGGTGCAGAAGCGGTCCGGCAGGCGCACGAAGCCGAAGCGCGGGCTCATCCACAGCACGATTTCCTCGGCGAAGCGCGACAGGTGCACCATGGCGAGCGCGGCCTGCGCGCAGAACTCGATGGCGAAGTCGCGGTCCGACACCGCGTCGAGCGAGTTGGCGGCGACGGCCTCGAAGCCCAGTTCGCGCGCCACGCGCTCGCGGTCGATGGGGAAGGTGGTGCCGGCGAGCGCCGCCGCGCCGAGCGGCAGCACGTTGACGCGCTTCCTGCAATCGGCGAGCCGCGCGCGGTCGCGCTCGAACATCTCGTGGTAGGCCATCAGGTGGTGGCCAAAGGTCACCGGCTGCGCCACCTGCAGGTGGGTGAAGCCCGGCATCACCAGCGCGGCGTGCCGCTCGGCTTGCGTCAGCAGGGCGTCCTGCAGTTGCGCGAGCAGGGCGTCGATGCCGTCGATCTCGTCGCGCAGCCACAGCCGCACGTCGGTCGCCACCTGGTCGTTGCGCGAGCGCGCGGTGTGCAGGCGCTTGCCCGCCTCGCCGACCAGCTCGGTCAGCCGGCGCTCGATGTTGAGGTGCACGTCCTCGGCCTCGAACGTCCAGGCGAAGGCGCCAGCCTCGATCTCCTGGCCGATGGCCTGCATGCCGCGCTCGATGTCGGCCAGGTCGCCCTTGGTGATGACGCCGCAGGCAGCGAGCATGCGCGCGTGCGCGAGCGAAGCCCTGATGTCGTGCTGCGCCAGGCGCCGGTCGAAGGCCACCGAGGCGGTGAAGCGCTTGACCAGGTCGCTCACAGGCTCCGCGAAGCGCTCCGACCAAGGGGCCGGGGCGTTGGAAGGAGCGCGCGTGGCGTGCTGGCCCCCGCGGCTAGCGCGTCTTTGCCGCTTGGAGTCTGGAGGGGCCATGGGGCATACTCGGAAGCGCGGCGCATTGTTAAAGCACCGCAGTATGCCCATGAGTATAAAGCAAAACTTCTCGGCCGACGCTCTGCCGGATTTCCGTAACCTCGGCGTCATCGCGCGCGTGCTGCTGGCGGTGAATGCATTCGCCTTCGCCGCCGCGCTGGTGGCGGAGCCGGCCTGGGGCGCGGCGCTGGATCGCTTCCTGCGCGCCGCCGCGCTGATCGAGCCGATTCTGCTCGCGACCCTGGTTGCGCTCTATGCGCTCTCGCCCCTGCTCGCCCGCCTGGCCTACTGGCAGGGCTGCGCGGCGGTGCTGGCGCTCGCGCTTGCGCTGAGCGGGTCGGTGCATGTGGCAATGGTCCCGGCGGACAACGAGCCGGCGGCGCTGCTGCGCAGCTTGGCGCTGGCTGCCGTGACCGTGGCTTCGCTGCTCGCCTACCTGCGCCTGCTGACCAAGGCCTATTCCCCCGCGCTGGCGGAGGCGAGGCTGCAGGCGCTGCAGTCGCGCATCCGCCCGCACTTCCTGTTCAACAGCCTGAACGCCGTGATGTCGCTGGTGCGGCGCGACCCGCGGCGCGCCGAGCGCGCGCTGGAGGACCTCGCCGACCTGTTCCGCGTGCTGATGCAGGACAGCCGCAGCTTCGTGCGCCTGGCCGACGAGATCGCGCTGCTGGAGCGCTATGCCGCGATCGAGCAGCTGCGCCTGGGCGAGCGGCTGGCCATCACCTGGGAGCTCGAGGGCGCGCCGCGCGACGCGCTGCTGCCGCCGATGGTGCTGCAGCCGCTGCTCGAGAACGCCGTGTACCACGGCATCGAGCCCGGCACCGGCACCGGCACGGTGGTGGTGCACATCGAGCGCCGCGGCGCGCGCGTGCTGGCACGCATCGAGAATCCGTATTTCGAGGAGCACGCGCGGCGCGCCGGCAACCGCATGGCGCAGGCGAACATCCGCGAGCGCCTGCAGCTGTTTTTCGACGCCGAGGCGCGCCTCGGCAGCCGCGTCGCCGGCGGGCGCTACCTGGTCGAAGTGGAGATACCTTACCGGCCGGCGGAGGCATGAGTCCCCTGCGCGTATTCATCGCCGACGACGAGGCGCCCGCGCGCGAGCGGCTGCGCGAGCTGCTGGCGGACATCGCGGGCGAACTGCCGAACGAGGTGACGGGCGAGGCGCAGAACGGCCTCGAGGCCATCGAGCGCCTGCCCCCGAGCGGCGCGCGGGTGCTGCTGCTCGACATCCAGATGCCGGGCATGGGCGGGCTGGAAGTGGCGCGGCACCTCGCGGGCCTGGCCACCGGGCCGGCGGTGGTATTCGTCACCGCGCACGACCGGCACGCGGTCGAGGCTTTCGAGCTGAACGCGCTCGACTACCTGATGAAGCCGGTGCGCGCCGAGCGCCTTGCCGCGGCATTGCGCAAGGCGGCCGCGGCAGGCCCGCCGCCGAAGCAGCAGCTGGCGCACGCCGCCAGGCAGCCGCGCGAGTACCTGTCGGTGGTGGAGCGCAACCGCATCGTGCTGGTGCCGGTGCGCGAGATCGTGTTCCTCAGGGCGGAGCTGAAATACGTCACGCTGCGCACGCGCGGCGCCGAGCACCTGATCGAGGAGCCGCTGGTGGCCCTGGAGACCGAGTTCGCCGAGCGCTTCGTGCGCGTGCACCGCAACTGCCTGGTGGCGCGAGCCGCGGTGCGCGGTTTCGAGCGCGCCGCGGGCGGCGAGGAGGATCCCCACTGGAACGTGGTGCTGGAAGGGATCGCCGAGCGCCTGCCGGTCAGCCGGCGGCAATGGGCCGCGGTGCGCGCCCTGGTGAGGGACGCTTGATGCGGTTGCGCATCGCCACCCGGCGCAGCCGCCTCGCGCTGTGGCAGGCCGCGCACGTGAAAGCCAGGCTCGAGGCGCTGCACGCCGGGCTGGCGGTCGAACTGCTGCCGCTGTCCACCCGCGGCGACGAGCTGCTCGAGGTGCGGCTGGACCAGGTCGGCGGCAAGGGCCTGTTCGTCAAGGAACTGGAGAGCGCGCTCGAGGACGCTCGCGCCGACCTCGCCGTGCACTCGATGAAGGACGTGCCGGCGCAGCTGCCGCCGGGATTCCGGCTCGCCGCCATCCTCGAGCGCGAGGATGCGCGCGATGCCTTCGTCTCCCCGCGCCACGCGTCGCTGGGCGCATTGCCGCGGGGTTCCCGCGTCGGCACCTCCAGCCTGCGGCGCGCGGCGCAGGTCGCCGAGCGCCATCCCGGCCTGCAGTTGCTCGCCCTGCGCGGCAATGTCGAGACGCGCCTGGCGAAGCTGGATCGCGGCGAGTACGAGGCGATCCTGCTGGCCGCCGCCGGCCTCAAGCGTCTCGGGCTGGAGGGGCGCATCCGCGGCCTGCTGTCACTGGAGGAGAGCCTGCCCGCGCCGGGACAGGCGGCGCTCGGCATCGAGTGCCTCGAGCGCCGCGCCGACGTGATCGGCCTGCTGGCGCCGCTCGAGCACGCGGCGAGTTCCGCGTGCGTGCGCGCGGAGCGCGCGGTGAGCATGGCGCTGGGCGGCAGTTGCACCATCCCGCTGGGCGCCTACGCGGAACTGGCGGGCGGGCAATTGCGGCTGCGCGCACTGGTGGCCGCTCCCGACGGCCGCCGCGTGGCGCGCGTCGACTGCGCCGGAACGCCGTCCGACCCGGAGGCGCTGGGTGCGCAGGCCGCCGAGCAGTTGCGCGCCCAGGGTGCCGGCGAGATCCTCGCGGCGATCGGCTAGCTGTGGCACTGGCGGGCAAGCGCGTCGTCGTGACCCGGCCGCGCGAGCTGGCGCAGGGCTTGGCCGCGCTCATCGTGCAGGCGGGCGGCGAGCCGCTGCTCTTTCCGACGATAGAAATCCGCGACGCGGAGGATCCCGCGCCGGCGCGCGCGCTGCTCGCACGGTTGCACGAGTTCGACCTCGCCGTGTTCGTCAGCCCGAGCGCGGTGCGCAAGGCGTTCGAGCTTGCAGCGGGGCGCGAGTGGCCCGCGCGGCTGCGCGTGGCGGCGGTGGGCGCCGGCACGCGGCGCGAACTGGAGAGCCGCGGCTTGCGCCGGGTGATCGCGCCGGCGGGCCAGGCGGACAGCGAGGCACTGCTCGCGCTGCCGGAGTTGGCCGGTGCCCGCCGGGTGGCGATCTTCCGCGGCGCCGGCGGCCGCGAATGGCTCGGCGAGGCGCTTGCGGCGCGCGGCGCGCGCGTGGAGTACGCCGAGTGCTACCGGCGCGTGCGGCCGCCGGCAGCGCCGCCCCCCGATGGCCGCGTCGATGCGTTCTGCGTGAACTCGGGCGAGGCGCTGCGCAATCTCGTCGCGCTGCTTGGCCGCGAGCGCGTGGTTCAGGCGCCGCTGTTCGTGCCGCACGAGCGCGTGGCGGGCGCGGCGCGCGAACTCGGCCTGCGCGAGCCGGTACTCGCGGGACCAGGCGACGCCGAGATGCTCGCCGCGCTGGTTGCATACTTCGGCGGCGCGAAGTAAAAACCCAGTATGGACGCTCCTGAGCGCAAGACCCCGAACGCCTGGCGCATCGCCGTGGCGGTGCTGGCGCTCGCCGCGCTCGCCGCATCCGGCTGGGCGTGGCTCGACGCGCGCAGCCGCATCGGCGCCACGCAGGACGAGCTGGCGCGGCGCCTGCGCGACATCGAGACCGACGCGCGCGAGGCGCGTGCGCTCGCGCGCCAGGCGCAGGAGTCGATGCGCGAGATCCAGGGCAAGCTCGGCGCGCTGGAGGGCAAGCTCGCCGACGCGCAGAGCCAGCAAGTGGCGCTCGAGGCGTTGTACCAGGACCTGTCGCGCAATCGCGACGAGTGGCAGCTCGCCGAGATCGAGCAGGTGCTCGCCATCGCGGCGCAGCAGCTGCAGCTTGCCGGCAACGTGCGCGCGGCGCTGCTCGCGCTGCAGCTGGCGGAATCGCGGCTCTCGCGCACCGACCGCCCGCAGTTTCTCGCGGTGCGCCGCGCGCTGGCGCGCGACATCGAGCGCCTCAAGGCGCTGCCGGCGGTCGACCTGCCGGCGATGAGCCGCCAGCTCGATGCGCTGGTGGCCGGCGTCGATGCGCTGCCGCTCGCCTTCGACGGCCGCGTCGAGCGCGCGCAGGACAAGCCCAGGCCGCCCGCCGCGGAGCAGGGCGCCGTCGCGCGCATGGCCGCGGAGCTGTGGGGCGAGCTGCGCCAGCTCGTGATCGTGCGCCGCGTGGACGCGCCCGAGCCGCCGCTGCTGGCGCCCACGCAAGCCTATTTCCTGCGGGAGAACCTGCGCTTGCGGCTGCTGAACGCGCGCCTCGGGCTGCTCGCGCGCAACCAGGGGGCATACCAGGACGACCTGCGCGCCGCCCAGCAGTGGCTGCAGCGGTACTTCGATCCGCGCGCGCGCGCCACGCAGACGGCGCAGTCGCAGCTGCGGCAGCTGCAGGCCGCCGTGCTGAATTTCGAGCCTGCGCCGTCCATCTCCGACAGCCTCGAGGCGGTGCGCAGCTTCAAGTCGCGCCGCGAGCGCTCCTCCGGATGAGATCGCTCGCCTGGCTGCTGGCGGTGTTCGCCGCAGCGGCCGCGCTCGCCGTGGGCGCGCGCTTCGACCAGGGCTACGTGCAGTTCGCCTGGTCGCAGTGGCGCGCGGAGATGTCGCTGCTGATGTTCGTCGTGCTGGCGCTCGCCGCCTTTGCCGCGCTTTACGCGCTGCTGCGGCTGGCGCTGCACGCCATCGCGCTGCCCTCGACTGTGCGCGAGTTTCGCCAGCGCCGCCGGCACGGGCGCGGCCAGGCGGCATTGGCGGACGCGCTGCAGGCCTGGCTGGAGGGCCGCTATGTGCGCGCCGAGAAGGAAGCCGCGCGAGCCTGGGAGACCGGCGCCGCCCCGGGGCTGGCGTCCATCATCGCCGCGCGCGCCGCGCACGAGCTCGGCGCGCCGGAGCGGCGCGCGCAATGGCTGGAGCGCGCGCAAGCCGCCGGCAAGCACGGCGCGAGCCTGCTGTCGCGCGCCGTGATGGCGCTGTCGGAGCGCGACTATGCGACCGCGCGCGACGCGCTGCGCAGCCTGCAGGACTCGGGCGCGCGCCACATCGCCGCGCTGCGGCTGCTCATGCGCGCCGAGCGCGGCATGCGCAACTGGGAGGAGGTGCTGCGGCTCACCGCGCAGCTCGCCAAGCGCGACGCGATCGCGCCGGGACTGGCGGAGGACTACCGCAACCAGGCACACACGGAGCTGCTCGCGCAGGCAGCGGCGGAGCGCGGCAGGTTCGAGGAACGCTGGGACCGCATCCCCGCGCGCGAGCAGGCCAACCCGCGGCTCGCGGCGGTGGCGGCGCGCCATGCGCGCGCGCTGGGCCTTGCGGCGCTATCCCGCGAAGCGGTGGAGAAGGCGCTGGCGTCGGACTGGGATGCGACGCTGGTGTCGCTCTACGGCGAGCTGCCGCGGATGGAGCAGGCAGAGCGCGTCGCGGAAGCGCGCACGCGCATCGAGCGCGCCGAGCGCTGGCTGCTGGAGCATGCGCAGGACCCGCAGCTGCTGGGGGCGCTGGGGCGGCTGTGCGCGCAGGCGGAACTGTGGGGCAAGGCGCAGAGCTACCTCGAGGCGAGCCTCGCGTTCGGGGAGTCGCGCGCCACGCGCCTGGAGCTGGCGCGCCTGCTGGACCGCCTCGGGCGGGGCGCGGACGCGCAGCGCCACTACCGCCGCGCCGCGGAGCTCTAGACCCAGTCCCTCGGCTGCAGGAAGTCGGTGGTGAGCTTGGCTTCCGGCGATCCGGGCGCGGGCTTCCAGTCGTAGCGCCAGGCGACACGCGGCGGCAGCGACATGAGGATCGCCTCGCTGCGCCCGCCCGACTGCAGGCCGAACAGCGTGCCGCGGTCGTACACCAGGTTGAATTCCACGTAGCGCCCGCGCCGGTAGGCCTGGAACTCGCGCTCGCGCTCGCCGTAGGGCGCGCCGCTGCGCTTCTCGACGATCGGCGCATACGCGGTCAGGAAACGATCGCCCACCGACTTTACGAGCGAAAAGCAGACGTCGAAATCCGGCTCGTTCAGGTCGTCGAAGAAGATGCCGCCGATGCCGCGCGGCTCGTTGCGGTGCTTGAGGAAGAAGTACTCGTCGCACCATTTCTTGTAGCGGGGGTAACGCTCCGCG
>Ga0210379_10000892_pt1 | contig 10243 bp, 10 predicted proteins | sample PLMedo_2_FD_155468 | JGI IMG/M metagenome (GOLD analysis project Ga0210379, IMG submission 155468) | Groundwater sediment microbial communities from an aquifer in East River, Colorado, USA - PLM4_32_coex redo | ecosystem: Environmental > Terrestrial > Soil > Riparian zone | place: USA: East... | reverse complement strand
CTGTGCGGTGACACGCTCGGGGTTTGCGGCAAACTCGGCATCAGCCTCCGCGCGTCGGGCCGCGATGAATGATTCTTCCAGCGCGTCAGGCGCGTTCGCATTGATCAGCGGCAGGATTTCTTCTGGTGTGTTAAGTACAGGTAGGGGAACGCCTTCATCCAGCGCTCGAACTGGAGATTGCGCTGGTACCTGCGGCGCAGTCGGTTCCGTACTCGGCGCAGCCGGCGCCGCTGGTTCCGCACCAGCCGCAGGTGCAACGGCAGCAGGAGCAACAGGAGTAGTAACCGCACTGATAGCACCGCCACCCCCACCAACAAGACCACCAACCACGCCGCCTCCGACAGCAGCCTCTCTACGGCGTTGAATGTTTTCACTTGAGCTTGGATCAAAGTTAGGGTCAATTGCTGCACGTGCGCGAATAGCCAAGTCTTCTTGGCCCGCTTCGGTTGGGGCTTCCTCAGCCGAGCCGAGGACAACGCCCTTCATGATTTTGTCGAGAAGTGTTTTTGCACCCGCCTTAACGGCTGCTTTCTCCGGCTTCAGAAGAATGCCGGCGAGCAGGCCGGGACCGAGCGCATCGAGGGCGGCAATCGGTACGGAATATTTGGCTGCGGTAGCTGGGTCGTCGAGTCCGGCTTCACGTTGCTCGTTATAAACGTCGCCGAAGTTCTGCACGTAGGACGGTACAAACGCGCCAGCAGCGCCGCCAACCATCGAGGCTAGGGCACGCTCGCCCATAAGACGTGCGCCGCCCTTAGCGCCAAGAAAGGCGGCTAGAGCGGTAAGTGGGAGTTGTACTGCGTTCTCGGCCAAGAGGCCAGCGGCATAATCCGCAGCGGTGCCGAGAGAATTGACATCCGTGTACGATCCGACACGCGGTGCCAGATCAGCAGCCTGCGCGTTGAGGTCGGTAGCGATCTCGCCCGCGCGAGACTTGACGGCGCCAAACCCTGTGCCCTTGGCAACCGCTTCTGCACCGCGAGCAACTTCCGCGCCGAGGCGCAGTGCCCCACGTTTCAGACCTTTTGATACTTCGCCCGGACCCTTGATGTCGCCAAAGATGCCCTGATCCGTCGTTTCATCCAGCCCAGCTACGGGGTCAAGATTGTCAAACAAACCCATTTGGTTTCCTTATTGGAGAGCGGGAAGTCCGTACTCCGCAAGACGTGCGTTCAATGCGTCACGTACTTTCTTGGTGTTGCCCTGTGCCTTCAGCGTTGCTTGTGCCTCGGCCATCGCGCTTGTGGCATCATATCCTGCCGGAAGTTCCTTGCGCACTGCGAGTTGCTTCGCGACTCCGCGCTTGACTTGAATGACTTCAGACTTGCCACCGGGGACCATCGACGGGATCACTGTCGTGCTCTCTGGCTTGTCATTGCCTTCTTCGGCCTTCATGAATGCAGCCTCGCCACGCAGGAACGCGCCACGCGCGGCCAGTGCGGCAGTCGCGGCAGCAGCATCTCTACGAGTGCGCATGCCAGATGCGTCGATTGCCACGCGTCCGCCACGAGTAATACCCGCCCCCGGTGCTGTTGGGGTCGCGCCGCCACCACGGAATTCGCGAGTCTCGCCGGTAGCTTCATTACGAATGAAGCCGGTGCCGACCGGCAAGTCGCCAGTGTATGGGCCATCAAGCGCTGCGGAAGCAGCACGATTCGGTGTTGCGACGCGACGAACACTCGGAGTCACGTCAGGGACGGCAGAAACCGGAGCTTGTGTGGTGAGAGGCGGAACGATCGGAGCCGGCGCAGTTGTGTCAACAGACTTAACCATTCTTCCTGACGCTGGATCGAAGAACGATCCACCTGTAAGCATGCGGCCCACGCGGGGAGCAATGCCAAAGGACGCATAGTCGCCGATGTTGCGCGCTACATTCACCACGTTGGCGCCGATCCGACCGGGTGTCGTGCTGGCATCAAGACCAACTGACTCGCCGAGGGCCGCGACATCTTCCGGCGTATCGACGATGGATTGAACCGCTCCGCCAGCAACACCACCAATAGCGCCGAACTTGCCCACACCACGAGCGACGCGGGCAAGGCCGCGACCAGTGATAGCTGGGTTCAGCAGGTTGCGCAGCCGCGCAAAGCGAGTGAGCGGAGCAGCTTCGGTGGCAACAGCAGGGGCGGGAGTAACGGACGGCGTAGCGCCTACACCCCTGAAGACGTTGCCGGCTGCTTCCATGCGGGCCACGGCTGCTTCGCCGAACTTGGCGACACGAGCAGCGCGATTGGCGCGGGCCAATACTTCTGGATTGACGGCGTCTTTTGAGGACAGAGCGGTCTCGTATGTTGAAATGTCGAATGGGCTTGCCATGTTATCTCCTTATGCGACGCCTTCAGCTTGCAGCGTTGTGAGCGCGTTGATCGCGTTGATCGCGCCAGCGGCCAGCGCGCCGGTAACAGAGGCGCCTTGACCAGCGGCGGTCAACTTCAGTTCCTGCGCAGCCACGATGCCTTGGAACGTAGTCTTTGCATTCTCGATCGCGATCTCAGATGTCTTGATGTTCGTTTGATAGTCGAGCGCACGTGAGTTCTGGATCAGGCGCAAACTCTCAGCGGCGGCGCTGGCCGTAGCCTTGTACGCCTCGATGTCGCTGCCGTACCCGGAAAGGATGGCGGTCACGTTCGCTGTCTGTCCTTGCAGGTCTGCACGGTACTGATCCACGCGAGCCCTGAACTCTTCGACACGCTGATTTCCCTTCGCGATTTCCGAGTTTAGGCGCGCGATCAAGATGTCGGATTTTGTCTTGGCGCCAGCAACCTTGGAAGTGTACGCTTGAACTTCAACTTGGTACGCCTGCATCTTCGAGATTTCCCCCTTAATGCGGCTGTCGTACATGTTGAACTCGGCAACCTTCGCCTGTACCTGCGACGTGAAAGCGTCGATCAGTGCACGGAACGAGTCAATGCGGATGCGTTCGATGCCGGCCTGAATGCTGGCTGCTTCTAGGCGCGTCTTGTACACACTTACCACGGTGTTGACCGCGTCGAGTTGCGCTGAGTACAGCGCGACCGCGTTACGCTGAATCTCTGACTCGATGCGCTTGCCTTCCATCGTGGTGCGATACACTTCAACCAGCGCAAGTTGGGCGCGAATGCGTGCCTCGAACACCTGCGCTTCGGTCTTGTACGCTTCGAGGCGCGCGTTGAAGCGTAGCACCTGCGTCTTGAAGATTTCAATTGAGGCTTCCAGCGTGGCCTTCGCCGCGTTGAGCGCACGTTCCATGATGCTGTTATGGAAGCCAATGAGAATCTGTTCGAGACCCTTGACCTGTTCGATCGTGAACTGGCGAGACTGCACGAACAGATCGCCACGCTTGAGTGCAATCTCGCGCTCGATCGAAGCGAGCTTGCTTGCAAGAAACTGGCGAGCGCGTTGCAGCGCCACGTTCAAGTCGCCCGGAGCCATCATGAACCCGCGAGCAGCGGCGTTCACGTACAGTTCGTCCATATCGGCGGACGCAGCTTCCGACTCGCGGTCGCGTGCGCGAGACCATAGGCCCGCTTCGTCGAGGGGTTCAATGCCGTAGCCGCCATTCTCCAGATCATTCAGGAGCTTCGACTTCAGTTCGTCGAGCAGAGCGGACTGGTACAGCACCTCGTTGAACGTGAATATGTTGCTCGGTACCAGCAAGTCATCTTCCGGCAGAGTCGCAGAGAAGTCAGGAATGCTGATGCTTGGCACATCCGGCAGCACAATGCCAGTGAACGTAGGTGCCACTGGGAACGTGATGTCTGGAGCGCTTGGAATCACCGGGTCGCTGATCGCAGGCGCAGTGGGCGGAGTCGGAAGGGCACCACTGGGTGCGTCTGGAATCGTCAGGATCGGTGCGGCCTTGTCAAAGTCAGGTACCACCACGTCAGGTAGCGTGGAGATGAGAGAGTCAACAAAGGTCGGAAGAATAGCGGCGATCGTAGGAATAGCCGGAGGCACTGGGCGGAACCCGAACAGGGTAGCCGCCACTCCACCGTCGCCGTTGCTCACGTAGTTGGTTTCTGGCAGACCATCAATGTTGATGCTGTCCGCCGAGGCAAGGCTCGATAGTGCATCGAGAAATACCTGCGCCTGCGCGACGGCGCCAACCGCAAAGTCGTGCTGCTCATTGATGATGTCTTGGACGCCCATTGAATTACCTCTCGTGAACCAGTATTATACCCTAAAACACCCGGCGTCGCAGGACATCTGGCCGCAGGATCAGGCTATTGATTGCGAAGTCCGAGCCGTCTACGTTCTCGTATCCGAACTGCCAGTATGTCGATTTCGGACCCTTGCCGATCTGCACCCGACGCTGTTGAATCTCGGTGTTGCCGTTGTCCGGCAACAGGTACTCGCGGGTGCCCTGACCTTGCGTGGCAGTCGTGAACTTGCTGTATCCGTCCGAGCGGTACCCGATATAGATTCGCGGGATGCGCTTGTTGAAGCTGGTGCCGTAAGCCAAATTGCCCCATAGTACTCTCGCGGCGATGTCGTCGCCGTCGTCAGTCATGCTGGCGTCAAGCACGCGAATACCGGTCGGGCCAGCCGCGAGCATGCGCCCACCGAAATTAGCGAAGCTGTTGAAGTTGAAGTTTGTGTATTCAGTAAGCGGACCTTTGCGCATGTTGAGCGCCCAGATGCGGTACTCGCCGAGTTCGGCTTGGTAGCCAGTGGCGACGAGTTGCAGCATCGGCAGAGTCATGCCAGCCAAATACTCTATCGTGCCGTGCTCGCTCGCGAAAAGTGTCAGACTCGGCAGTATGATGTTGACCACGCCAGCGGTGCCAACGAGGCCGAAACTGGCAAGGCGCAGGCGAGGGAGCACCAGATTCATCGTGCCGAGAGCGCCCGAGATGCCGGTGGCATTCAGGCTGAATAGCGGCAACGTGTTGCTGGCGAGGTATAGTCCCGGCGCTGACGATTGTGCAGCCAGCGTCAGCATCGGTAGCGTCAAGATGGCCGAGCCTACCGCGCCGACTGCGCCCTCGGCCAACAACGTAAGCATCGGCAGTGTATTGTACGCTGCGATGTCATCGTTGGATAGCAGCGTAAGCATCGGAAGCACGATGCCGATGGCGCCTGAGTTGGGTACTCCGCCAAGTACATCGAGCGTGATGCGAGGAAGATCAATATCGGCGGTGGCAAACGATCCAATCGGATGGCCGGCGCTGGCGAGCGTAAACATCGGCAGCGATACGAATGCAGAATCAAGCACGGTGGCAAATGCGTCCATAGTCAGCACAGGAATGTGCAGACTTGCTGTTCCTACCGCGCCTACTATGCCATCAGATGCTAATGTCAGCATCGGCATAGTAATTGTCACGTTCGGGCCGTATGGGCCATCGAACGGAGTGAAGTCATTGTCGCTGGGGAATATGGCCTCGTCGCCTATATGCCCCTCGTCTATGTGTCCGGAAAAACCGAGAATTATCGGGACGCCCCAGCGAAAAACACCATCTGAAACGGTGACCGATACCGCAGACGACTCGAAGTCAACCAGCGTTCCATTGAAGTGCAACGAGTATCTGTCATTTACGTGGTCATACTGGATGGCGATGTGGTTCCACTGAGTGGCAGCAAAATCAGCATTGCCCTCAGTGACCTTATCGAGTATGTCGAACGAAGTACCATCTGTTCCAACGCTCCATGTAAGAACAGGTATTTCATCAACCTCGGCAATGCAGACTTGTACTGCGTCGCCATTTGTACTTGAAGCAAACGCGAACAGCCGGCGAGTGGCGGCGGAGAGTGGAACTGCATCGTCGTACCTGTACCAAAAGTCAACTACCCAGCTATCCGGACCGAGAGTATCAACGTCGGTAGATTCGATATAATTCGACCCGTCCAGCAACAACGAGGCGCTGCCGAATTTGCTCTGAGCAGTATCTAGTTCCGCGCCGTTGTTTGTCCACACGTATCCAGCGGAACCGGTGTCCGGATACGTAGTGGACGCGTCGGTACCGTCAAGGTGCAGAATTGATAGGTCGGCCATTTTGTCTACCTATGAGGCAAAATTAAACGGCCCGCAGGAGTAACCTGCGCCACTCGTGCGGGCCGGCTTGCGTAGCACTATTACGCCGCAGGTTGGGTAACAGTGAAGGCGGTGATGGTTTGAACAGCCGCAGTCACGATCGCTGTCGAAGTCAGGTTCATGTTCGCGCCGGAAGTGCCGACGTTACCGTCGAGGCGCATGAGAACTTTGTTCGTTGCGTCGGACGCACCAGCGTCAGCCACGGTACCCATCAGACGGAACCAGCCGGCTGTCGCAGTTGCGACGGCTGCGCCGGACCACGTTTGCGTGGAGTCTTTGACGAGCGCGCCATCAGTTGAGATGCCAAACTTCAGACCGTTGACGTTGTTGACGCCGGAGGCCATGTTGGTATCGGTCTTCGTGATGGTTGTGACTGTCGAGGCAACAACCCATCCGTTCGGAAGAGTGCCAGGCCGGGCTTCGCAGTGATCGTAATAACGTCCACTGTACCGCCGACGTTGGACGCCTTGAACAGTTTGTTCTTTGGGTTTGCATTGATCTTCGTTACAACGTCGGTCGCAGTCTGGATAAGCGACGTATTGAAAGGCGTCGAACTGCCCATGATTTCGATGCTGTTGACGGTAAGCGTATCAACGGAACCTGACGCGCCGCCAGTCAAATCGACGGAACCGGACGACTGAACCTCGGCGGTGAAGGCACCTTCGTTGTCGGTGATGGTGACAAGCAGCGTGCCGGCTTCAGCATCGTCGGCGAGAGTGGGCTGGGAGCCGGTGAAAATCTTGATGCGACCACCTGAGAACGCGCCCTCGAAAGAGCCGCCTTCAAGCAGGAAGTTACGCAGAGCAGTGGAAAGACGAAGTGCCATGATGAATCTCCTTTAAGATATGTTCTGGGGTTAATCTCGTAGTGCTGCAACGTACTGAACTGTTCCCTTGTGGCGGCGAATCATACCAGCCCCCTTCGCTGCGCTCGGAATTGCGAACCGATCCTGCGTGATGTTTGTAATCTGTCCGCCGTCACGGGCCACGCAAATGCCCTGCGTCGTAGTAAAAACTGCAACTGGTCCATTGCCCTTGCCATCAAAAATCATGTCGGCGGTACAGTAATCTGTTGTGCCGAGGATCGCGCCGTAGCTCAGGGCATCATTGAACTCCCATTTTTCTGGGATGCTGCCCGAAAGCCAGAACAGGGCATCGGATGTACTCAAGTATACACCGTCGTTCATTGGCTCCACAAGGGTAATGTCGCCGGCAAACGGGTAGTTCTTGCGTAGATCGAATAGCTCATAGGCAAGCGGCTCGGAGTAGAACAGCACGGACCCCGAGGCCACCAAGGACCGGCCATTGAACGCGCGTACGATCTGGCCGGCTGGAGGCGGGCCGAAGAACTGGGTGCTCAGGACCACGGTCTGCTTGACCGGCGCGACCAAGTTGAAGGTCGTCTGAGCATTCGGGATCGTGCCGGCGTGGTACAGGGTCTCGGAATTGGTGTCCGTCGCCCAGACCAGCTTCGCGAAAACGCTGGGGTCGTATGACACCGGTAGGTCGGTCAAGGCCATGCCGCCCTCGGTGACTTCGAAGCCCTCGGCACGAGGGGTTCCGGACTGTTGGCCGTCATTGCGGATGAAGGTCACGGCATATTGGTACCTGCCGGCCCGTAGGGTGCCTCCCATCGACGCGGCGTTGCCTTGGGCCATTGGGGTAGCCAAGCCCCACGTGCGTGCCTCTCCGGCCTGCACAACGCCCGTTTGGAGGCCGTTCGACCAGCCTACGTAGTTGCCCAGAACCGTGTATGAAATATCGCGGAGTGGGATAAGGTCGGTCCTGAGCGTGTCGAAGGTGAAGTCCGGGAAGACGCGGATAAGGTCAGTCCCGTTGCGGGAGGCGAGGCACATGCCGGCGCCGACGAACAGCGAACGAATGTCGCCTGACACCACTGGCGCACTGAATCCGGGACGGAGGGAGATTTCGAGGCTGTCGTCGATGTCCACGTTCGTAGCAACGACGAGGTCTTCGAGGCCCAGACGCTCAGCCGGGACCACATTGCGGAGCCCGGCGAATTCGCTGTGTTCATAGACACCCTCGTTTGGGTTAGTAATTGCCACGGTCCCACGCTCCGCGTACCCAGCCGCCGAAACGGAAGCGCGCTGGGCCAAGGGTCATCTTCATGAAGTCATTACGGGCTTCTCTGCACTGGCGGTCGAATTCTTGCAGATAGCCAGCGCCGAGGCGGGCAGCAGCGGCATCCACATTTGGAGTGGTCAGCGCCTTGCCGGCTGCGTACATGCAGAGCAATTCGTGGTACTCAGCCTCGATCTCACACACAGCAGCCGGATCAGACACAGTAAGCTGCACGACGGGGAGGTGAGACACGCGCATCTGCGCGACGAGCCCGTTCTCCGTTATACTAGGAGTCGCGCGGAAACGTATAACCCGCGTCTGCACATCGACCGCGTACCAGTTAGGGCGGCCCGGAGTCTCGATGTATGGAGAGTTGATGTCGAAGAAGTCTTGGTTAGGGTAGGAGAACACGCGCGAAGTGATGTCTTCGAAGCTGATGTTGCGAAGATGCAGATCGGAATCGGAGAGATTCACCGACAGCACTCGGAGAACACGCGAGTGCAGATCGTAGTCCTTCACGCCGGTCGCCAGCGTCACGCCTGTGAATGCGGCCTTTGCCACCGTGTATCGTGAGTTGAGACGCCACGTCTTGCGAGCAAACTCGTCGGCGCCCCTGTTGAGAAAAGTGACAAGAGATGCGTCCGAGAAAAGATCGTCTGGAACGCCGGCAAGTAATTCAGCGCGGTCGTCCAAATAAACTTTCGCGGTGTGTTCCAGCATCTCTTGCAGGTTCATGTTATACCTCGTTGCTGTTCAGGTCTTCGAATGTCTGCACGCGCTTGCCGTCGCTGTCAATAGCCTTGCCGAGTTTCTGGTAAGGAAAGCGGCGAACCTTGCGGGTGACGGAGCCGTTCGGCATGCCGGTCAGGCTGTCAACCTGCGTGACTGACTTGTCGAGAATTGCGTGGTCGAGCACCCCGAGAACTTCGAGTGGCACTTCCACTACGCGGCCACGCGTGATCTGGTATACGCGGCCATTCACGCCGACAGGCACAAATGAAAGTTCAGTCGCGTCATTGCCTTCATCAACGATGATGGCCCAGCGCTCTTTGCTCGACGCGCGGGACGCATTGGCTCCCGGAATAACAAGCTCCGGTGCTTCTTGGGCGGAAATATTTGCCGCCTTCAGTTCTTCGATGATCTTGGTCAGGCGCGCGATCTCTACGTTTTGTGCCTCGACCAACTTGACTTCCAACCCACCACCAACTGCTGTTTCCATAACCCCCTCCTGTGTTGGTTAGTACTTCGAACGTGCGATCGGCGCTTCTGATGCCTCGCTGAATGCGTCGTCGTATTCTTCGGACTTGCTCACAATCGCCGGCAGTTTTTCTTTGAGCAACTTCAATAGCGCTCCGGTCGATGAGGCCACGATAACTTCCGGGGCCGGTGAGGACATGTACGTGCTGCCTTTCTTTGCGTTGTTCTTCTTGACCTTTTCTTCTGCCTCGACATCCTTCAACTTGATGACGAAGCCGTTGTCTGCCATGCAGATCGTGCAGATTTCGTTCTCGCCGTAGAGGCCCATGACACTCTCCTTAAAGACGGAGTGGTCCCTACCTTTCGGCGAGGACCACCCCTTCTAGATTACGCCCACGCGATCCAGTGTGCTTGCACGCTGGTTGCGATCAGCGCAGCCGGGATGCTGACGCCCGTGAACTTCTCACCCGCGAGGTTCAAACGCGAGTTGTCGGCAGCTTCGGAGGCTTCGGTAAGCGGCAGGCCAACGCTGGTTGTGCCAACGACGCCCTTCGCTGTATCGTACACGGTCCATGTGCTGACGGTGCCGGAATCGAAGTCTTTGATCATGCTCGGCATGCCGGATGTTTCGAGGGTCAGCGTGCCGTCATTGGCTGTCTTCCAGCCGTTGGCGTCAGCCATTCCGTCGAACACTTCGTACGAAATCTCGGTGCCGCTGGCGTCGATGATCTTGAAGTAGCGCGGCTTGAAGCCGAGATTCAGGATGGACTTCTTGACGGTACCGGTGTCCTTGAAGGAACCGGACGCGAAGTAGACCACCGGGATTGCGTTGTGGTTTGCTGATGTGATAGCCATTGCGTATTCTCCTTGGTGATGGTTTCGTCAGAACCGGGGGCCGAAGCCCCCTAGTTTACTGATTAGTTCGTCGCAGCCACTTCACCACGAACGATCCAGA
>Ga0210379_10000890_pt1 | contig 10253 bp, 12 predicted proteins | sample PLMedo_2_FD_155468 | JGI IMG/M metagenome (GOLD analysis project Ga0210379, IMG submission 155468) | Groundwater sediment microbial communities from an aquifer in East River, Colorado, USA - PLM4_32_coex redo | ecosystem: Environmental > Terrestrial > Soil > Riparian zone | place: USA: East... | reverse complement strand
CATGGTGATGAGCGCAAAGCAGGACGAGACGAAAGAGCGGCGCCTCGAGCGGGTGATGAAGGCATCAGAGAAGGGGCTGCGCCTCATCTGATGAGCCGCGCAGAATCACACCGATCCAAGGAATTCAAGACGCGCCGGACCGTTTTCTGGCAATATTGCGCGGCCGGGGAGGCATATGTCATGCGCACGAGTGCAATAGTTTTCGCATTGGTCTTATCAATGTCCGGGTCCGCATTCGCACAGGACTGGACTGAGTACCAGAATAATCAGGACGGCTTCAAGATCAATTTTCCGGGCCAGCCCAAGGTGACGGAGACGACCTGGAAGACACAGTTTGACTACACGCTACCGGCCCGTGTGTACAGCGCCGAGCGGGGCCGCGAACGGTATTCGCTGACCGTTGTCGACTACAACGGCCTCGAACCGCAGGGCGTCGCGCGACGGAAAGCGTGCCCTCCCGGCGCCGAGCCCTGCATTGGCAGCGATCTCAGCGGCCCCGGCTTCTGGAAGCATGATGTGCGGGGGGCCATGATCTACGCGTCGTTCAGGTACATCCAGCGGGACGCAAAGGTCACTCACTTCCTGTGGAGCCATGAGGACCTGGTTGAAGGACTTCAGCTCCAGCTGACCAACAACGCCGATCAATCCCGGACCTTCGTCTACATCTCCATGCACGAAATGAAGCTTTACGTGCTCGAGGGAACGGTGCCGAAGGGCTATCCCCCGCCGGCCTTGATCCAGCAGTCGATGGGGTACGTCGACAAGGACGGGAACGGGATTCGTTATCAGACGATCTACTCCAATGAGATCTACGGTCTGCGAGACCGCGAACCACCCTCGCACGGTGGCGGCGGTGGCGGAGCTGGTCGCGGAGCTGGTGCTGGCGGTCAGGGGCAAGGTCGTGGCGGTGGCCGCCGCGGTGGTGGCGCCGGCAACGTCGAGCAGCCGTAACCAAACGGCGATTCGGAGAATCGGTCTGATGCACCCACTGAAACTCGTACTGCTGACGTTCGCTGTCTCGACGGCGCTGTTGACGGCCCAGGGCCGGAAGACGTTGGACATTTATTCGATCGACGTCGAGGGGGGCGGCGCCACGCTGTTCGTCCCGCCCTCGGGTCAGTCCCTACTCGTCGACTCGGGCAATCCCAGCAACGGCCGAGATGCCGACCGCATCGTCGCCGCGGCGAAGGATGCCGGCCTGACTCAGATCGACTATCTGGTGACGACCCACTTCCATGGCGATCACATGGGGGGGTTGTCCGAGCTCGCCGCGCGGTTTCCGATCCGTCACTACGTCGATCACGGGGACAACATCCAGCCGGATGGCTCCGGGGCGAGGTTCTTTGCCGGCTATCTGGAGCTGGCGAGCAAAGCGCAGCGGACGTCCGTCAAGGTCGGCGACAAAGTGCCCATCGCCGGGTTGGACTGGCTGATCGTCGCCTCCAACGCGCAGCTCCTCCAGAAGCCGCTGCCGGGAGCGGGGCAGCCGAACCCCGCGTGCGCCACGTTCCCGAGGCAGGTCGAGACCAACTTCGAGGATTCGCACTCGGTCGGCAGCCTCGTCTCGTTTGGGAAGTTCCGCCTCGTCCACATGGGCGATCTGACCGTTAACTTCGAGTATGAGCTGATGTGCCCGAACAATCGCATTGGCACCGTTGACGCCTGGATCGTGTCGAATCACGGCCAGGTGAGGTCGGGCTCGGCTGTCCTCGCACATGCGTTGCAGCCGCGGGTCGCCATCATGAACAACGGCGTGCGCAAGGGCGGCGTGCCGGACACGATGAAGATCATTTATACGATCCCCGGTCTGGAGGATCTGTGGCAGGCGCACTTCTCGTTGCTCGGGGGCCAGGAGTACGCGGCCCCGGGCGCCTTCATCTCGAACACGCTCGACGAGCAGCCTGCGGCGGTTGAGATCGCGCCGATGCCGCCGGCCGCGCCAGGCACGACGCTTCCTCCGGCGCCAACGCACAGCGGGCCGGCGTATTGGATCAAGCTGTCGGCGCAGCAGGATGGATCGTTCACCGTAACCAACAGCCGGAACGGGTTCACCAAGATGTACCGGCCGAGAACGACCGTCCAGGGCACGAGGTAAGTCTCCGGCGAGCACTCGTCGGGCGCAATCGCGTCATCTCTTGACACTTCCGTCATGCGGGAAATGGCATCCAACCTTGCCTCGGAATAACTCGTAGTGTTTTCATGAATATGGGCAGGCACCCTGCCCTGACCAGCGGCTATGCAGAGACGCCGCGTCTCTCGGCGTAATAGAGAAGTATGTCGAAATTGCCTGGCGCGTAACCAAGTACTCTCAGCAGCAGCGCAACCTGTCCACGATGGTGAACCCCATGATTAAGCGAGTGGTGCATCAGCTCTCCCAATGGCATCGTTCGCTTGTCGGGCGGAACGATTGTGTATTCGACGTCGCGAGCCAGGTCGTCGTCTTTCAGCTTTGACAGGAACTCGCGTTCGTACACCTCGACTGTCTTCGAGGTTTCTATGAGGGATTCGGCCGTTGCATAGTCGGCTGGATTGAGACGCGGGCCACGCTGCCGGCCGCCGCAGCGATCGAGCCAGCCCCATTCAGCGCTCAGGATATGCACCATCGTGTTCCTGATCGATCCGTAGCTTCCGGCAACATCTCGCGTGAATTGTTCGGGCGTAAGCTGCGAGATGACATGGACGAGGTGCTTGTTTGCCCAGCAGCCGTAACTATAAAGACTCTCTAGATCCTTGACGGTCATATGACGCTCCTTACCTGGGTAGCAGCCACACTAGCTGGCGACATTAGCGGTTTCCATTAATCATTGCGACTACCTCGCGTAGGATTCAAACGATATGTTGGAAGGGGGAGCCGTCTGGGGCCGTCGCGTCATTCTTCTCCTCGCCACCATCGCTTTCTGTTCGGCACTCGTGGTGGCGTTCACCGGCGGCTTCGTCATCAACGTGTTCGGACTACGCGCGTCCTCCCACGACGTCGTGCGTCCGCTTGTTGCGGGCGTGGTTCTGACGGTCTTCTATATCGCGATTGCCCGCAAACACTGGCGCTCCGACCTTGAGATACTGACCCGCATCAATGCGCCGATGTTCATTGCGACGCTCTGCACCGGTGCCGCGCTTGTCGTCGGCATTCACTGGGGAAACTTCCTCGGCGCGGGCCCCGATTCTTCGGGCTACGTTAGTGAGGCCGACCTGTGGGCTCATGGGAAGCTCACGATTCCTGCTCCCGTGTGGGCGAATGACGCGCGTTGGACACACGCGGTCTGGTCTTCCGGGCCAGTTGGTTATCGTCCCACCCAGAGGCCGCTGGATTTCGCGCCGGTCTACTCGCCGGGTTACCCGTTGATGATGGCGGCCTTCCAGAAGGCTGGCGGGCGTGATGCCGTGTTTTACGTTCTTCCGATACTCGGCGCGCTCGCTGTGTGGGCCTCGTACCTGCTTGGCCAATACCTTAGCAACGCGTGGGGTGGAGCGATCGCCGCCCTGTTGATGGTGTGCAGTCCGACCTTTCTCTGGTACCTGGTGCGGCCGATGAGCGATGTTCCGGTCACCGCCTGCTGGGCCATGGCGCTCGTATTCGCGTTGAGCGGTGGTTCAAGAGGCGCGGTTCTCTCGGGAATCGCTGCTGGAGCGGCCATTCTCGTGCGGCCGAATGTTGCTCCACTCGCCGCCATCCCGATGTTGCTGCTCGCAATGACGGGCGAATCGAGAATCCGTCGTCTGTTCGTGTTCGGTGTGGCGGCGGCCCCTTCGGCGTTGGTGATTGGAGGCCTCAACTGGTACTGGTACGGCTCGCCGCTTACATCGGGGTACGGCACTCTCGATGCTCTTTATTCCACGAAATTCATTTGGCCCAACCTTCAGCGTTACTCGGCATGGTTGATCGACACACAGACGCCGCTGATCCTCCTCGCCTTCGCGGCACCCTTCGTCCTGAGACCAACACGTGAGGAGAAATATCGAGTCGTTCTGCTCACCGTCGTCTACCCGATCGCCGTGTTTGGGATGTACGTCTCGTACCTGGTGTTCGATAGTTGGTGGTACCTGCGTTTTGTGCTGCCGGCGTTTCCTGTGTTGTTTGCGAGCCTTGGCGCGATTCTCATCGAGTCCGTGCGCCAGTCACAACGGCGCACGACAGCGATACTGTTGGTCGCCGCCCTCACGGGATCCATGGCGTTCCAGGGATGGAGGTACGCACAACAAAAGGGGGGGTTCCGGGGCGAGGATCGGTTCGCAAGAGCTGTCGATTTCGCCAACACCCTGCCGCAGAACACCGTCCTCGTTTCGCTGGGACATTCGGGGACGCTGCATTTCTACACCGGCCGAGACGTCCTGCGGTGGGACCTTCTTCTCGGAACTGAGCTGGACAGCGCGCTGGCGTACCTTCGCCGTCTAGGGCATCCGGTGTATTTCATCGGCGATCCGTTCGAGGCGACAGAATTCCAACGTCAATTCGCGGGCCAGCACACCCTCGACGATTTCGAGCGCAGGCGTGTGCCGGCTTTCGAGGAGCAGTACGTCGCATACGATCTGAGCGCCCCTTAGCTCCTTAGGCACATTATCGCGACGCTGCGACAGCGCAAGGTCGAGCACCTGGCGGAACCTTGGTCTGTCGCCTATCGGGGCGGCAGTTGCGCCTGGAAATTCTGAACTGCGCGCTGGACCCTTTCGCGCGCCTTTCTTTCGGCACGGCGATGCCGTGCGCCGGACATGGCGTGCGTAGCGCGCGCGACAAGGTCACCAACTGGAACGCCCACGCGTATCAGCTCTCCGTTCCTGTCAGGCGGAAGCAGTGTGAACATACCGAAGCGCTTGGGAGCCGGAGTTGTCCAGAGAGGGAATATGGGAGTGGTGAGTCGAGGCTGCTGTTGCGCGCGTTCCAGGGCAATCCGCACCCGTTCGACTGAGCTGAGCGAGTTGGGTTGCTGTGCTTCCACGGAAGCCGCTAAGGACACGACCAGGACGAACGAGGCGCCGACGGTGACTCGCACGCGGCTTTTCATTGCATTAGAGCGGAATTCATTCGCCCCCGGACGCTAGCGATTTTCACGTCGACGGGCCACAGAGACACAGAGGCACAGAGACTATTTTCAAACCATTTCTCCATGTCTCCGTGGCTCCGTGACAGTGTCTACCATCCAGTTCCACTGCGCAGCTTCTCTGTTCCATGTCGCCGCTTCGAGTTGCCATGCATTCGCATCCTGATGCCATGCTGAAGCCGTCGTCCCGACGTCATCACCGCCGTGACGCCATGCTGAAGCTGTCGTTTAGATGGCATCACATCAGGATGCCATGTTGCAGCGGTCGATTCGCCGGCATCAGCCTGCCGATTCCCTGTTGACGCGACAATAAGCCATTACGACCGGCGCTTGTTCGCTGGTATCGGAGCGAGGTGACCAGCGTTGTCCTGCGATATGGCGCGGATTCCATGCCATCGCGCACCGTTACCATGATAGTTCGTGCGTTATCGCTTCCGTCTGGAGGCGATTCCATTTCCGCGGGCCCTGATGCGCGCAGTCGGCTCCGCGATCGCATGGAGGCCGGGTGCGTGCAGGCTTCAGTGTCTGCCGTTTCCCATGTCCGCCGAAGACGAACGACGCCTGATCCCTCGCGCCGGTGCCTGAACGCTGCTTCTGCGCGCGCTGCGTTCGCGCGATAATTTGCACGATCACGCGCAGTCTCACCGCAATCAACCGTGACGATTACTGATCGGATTGTCGGCTGCCTCAAAGGAATTGCGACTGGCGACGCCATTGGCAAGCAGACGGAGTTGCTATCGCATGAGGATGTGTTCCGCTGGTACCCGGATGGCATCAGAGGGTTCGAAGGGACTCCTGGGTCGATCATTCCTCGATACGTCGGCAATCGGAAACGTGAATGGCGCATCGCGGAGACCACGGACGACACGGAACGGACAATTGCCGTGGCGCGAGCGATCATCGCCGAGAGAGGCAGCGTTGCGCACGCGCGCGTGGGTCTTGAAATGCTGCGGTGCACGAAGTGCGTCCATCCAGGCGTAAAGTCGCTCTGGGAATTCCACCAAGCTGCCGATCCTGCGCGAGTTGCTACGAACCACGATGGTTGCGGAGCCGCTATACGCGTCGCTCCGGTTGGCATTTTGTTCTGCTCCGAGCGCCTGGATGATCTCGTGAATGGAGCGCGTGAAGCGTCGATTTCGACACACGGCGGCGCCGTCGCCATTGCTGCCGCGGCTGCAACTGCTGCAGCGGTGTCAGCAGCAATTGACGGGTCAACGCCAACTGACATCATCCTGCTGGCTGAACGGGCGGCGATAGAAGCCGGGCACCGGTGGTGCGGAGACGCGTCATCTGCGTTCGCGAGCACGATCAGAGGTGTTTACGAAGAACTCAAGCGCCTGCCTGGGCTTCGTTCCACCGATGTAGTCACACGCTGGTTTCCGGATCGGCCCATGACGATTGTGCCGGTGGCTTTGGGCCTCGCGACGGTAATGCATTCCGCGCAAGAGGCGATCTTGCTGGCGGCCAACGTCGGGGGAGATAGCGACTCCGTCGCGTCAATCGTAGGAGCCGTTCTCGGCGCTCGCGATCCAACCACTATCAATGACGATTGGTACAGCACAGTTGAAGCGATCAATGAGCACGATCTCTTGGCGGTCGCTAGCGAATTAGCCAAGCTCCGCCACTGACGCGCGAGAGGCCAGTCTCAGCGCTCGCTAGCTCCTATCCCTTCTTGACGTTGACGGGATGCATCGACGTCCTCGCTCGAGAAGCCCGCGGCGGACGTACGGGACACCTCTTAAATCTGCGACTCGAGCCGAGCTCCTGAACAGGGCGCCGTTATGCTTGTGCTTGACCGGTCTATCTGGCGGCATAGGAAAATCTGATCGTGCCGCGCTATCTCTTCAGCGCAGTCATTGTTTGCATCGCTGCCGCGTGCGGTTCCGGGGAGTCTGGCATTACTCAACCGAGTCCGCAGGCCGTTCTTGTCCACAACACCCTGAACGCCGCCGACAACCGAGCGTCCCGCAGCCTGGTGCCGTCGAATGAACGTCCTCCCAGCCCAGTCGGCTTCCCTTTCGCTCTCCCTCGAGCGTTTGACGATTTCACGAGTGTCGTGACGACTGCGATCCGGACCGTGTCGTGGCAAGGGGGGTATTGCAGTGGGGGGCCGACACCGCCGCCGGGCACCAGTCCACAGCCTCCGGCCACGGCGGCGGCGAGTTCGTTCCAGCTCGGGTTCTACCGCGACAACAATTCCGGATACCCTAACTGGCCGAGCACAGCGCTGTACGAAGTCACCTTCACGCCTGCCGACGTGCATGAGCGGTTCACATTCGACAGCGGGTCAACCGCAAACGGTTGCTCCTGGGAATCGCCCAACGCGACCTACTACGACTACACGGCTGTTTTGCCGACGCCGTTTCCAGTGACGGCGGGCACACGTTACTGGCTGCTTGTGCTCGCCGACACACGCACCACGGGAATCGGTTGGGGCTGGCGAGTCGGGCGGCAGGACAACAATCACTCGGCGAACATGGTGCAATCTCTTCAAACGGGTCCGTTCGATTTGGCATTTTCTCTGTCCGACCAGTGATCACTCGATCACTGGACTCCGAGTAGACCAAGACGACGAACGACGTCTTCCAGCAATTGTTGATTTCGACGATGCGGCGTGCTCCGCGCAGCGCGGATGTCAACGAGCGCTCGTCGTGACAACCGACCCTTGCAGATTCGCTCCAGCGTCACGAGCGCAGCCTTTCTCACTTCTTGACGTTGACGGGATAGGAGCTAGCGACTGGGGAAACTGCCCGTCTGCAGCGGATTGGGGGCCATTCGCGCTTTCTCGCGAAACTTGTCGGGGAATCAACTCGCGTGAATAGAGGGCGAGCGTAGCATGCAACGAAAACAGGGTTGCGGTGGCGAGCCTCGGCGCGAAAACGGCAGTTTCAGCACGCGCGAGCCGTTGCCCGCGTCAGCTAACTAGCCACGCCGCAAACCGGTGCCATACCGCACTGGGTCCGATGATGAACACGCGCACGTTGCTGATGAGGAAGAGTGCGACAGCCGCCCACAGCGAGACCGGGTGAATACGCCCGCGGGTAATGCGGTCGAAGACCGCGCCCGAAAAAAACAGAATCAAGAGAATCGGCGCGATCAGCCCACGGTTTGCGCCGACGTGCCCAAGCAGGTGCGTCACTGGCGCGGGCATCAAACCTCCAAGCACGGCGAGCAACATCAAACGCTTGTGCACATCCGGCCGGCGTCGATACACGAGGGCCAGGCTCACCAGAATCGCAAAATCCAACAAACTCCCGAAATTGACCACCGCTGCTCGCAGCGCATCGCCATCGACGTCCACATCTCCGCTCAACTCGAATCCGCGGCGTGCCATGGCAACGGTTGTCTGAAAACCACGAGGATCATCACCGGGACAAGTCCTGCCGCGGCCGCACCGAGACGTCGGTGGATGGCGACCCGTGACGTCGCCGCGAGAAGAGTCTGAATGAGGTAGATCAGGAGCCACGCGACGAATACAGCACCATGGAAGACGACGAGCGGCGTGAGCCCTGGGCACCCCGATGGCGTGCGTCCTGAGCGATTCCAACTGATCGCGCCATATCAGCCGAATCCGCAACGATGGCTGAGGATGCCGTGGATCGACCGCTACTCAGGCGATACGTTCCGCATCACAACGCGAGGGCATCATGGCGGTACGGGTGTCGCGCGCGTGCAGACCTATGGCGAAGTCATCGACGGCTACGAATACCATCCCGAGGCGAAATTCGCGGAGGCACACGGCCAACCGTGCGGTAAGCAGACCCTCGGCCTGCTGCAACGTCGCCACGTAAGAATCGGCGAACTCACGAACATCGGCAAAGAATCGAACAGCTTGGAAGAGGTGCAAGCGGGCCTGATCCACGATGAACATAACGTGTACACGGCGTACGAAGACCCTCGGCGAACCGACTGGCAGACCAAAGTATTGAAAGCGGTGAAGGAGATGCGCCTCGCAGAAGTAGTTAAAGCGTGCCGCGGGCGACTCTCACGAAGGGGACTCATCGACATCCGCGCGGGCAGAAGTACGCCACACCGTCGAAATCGCGAGTTGCTCGCCTCCATCGTTCGCGCGATTCGTCCGGTTGACTAGTTTGAATCGCTACCCACTATCTTCGCTGACTGCTCGGTGGCGCGGAACGAGATGAAAACGAAAAGGACTACTGAATGGGGTGATTGGTTCCACGATGGAGACCCAGATGCCACGCATGAACGTCTTGGTAATGCTTGGTGGGCTTGGATGTTCTGGGTGTTCATCCTAGAGCAGAGTGCGGATTACATTTGGGAACGCTCCTTCTACACCAGATTGCGTTCAGGCCAGCTTCGCATGCCCATGGCGCTTTGTGTAAACGCGATGTTGCTTGGATATGCAATCGAATGCGCTCTCAAGGCACTCTGGGTTAGGAAGGGGAATGCTCTGGTTAAAGATGGGAAGTTTCTCGGCGTCAAACGAACTCGCAATCACGACCTCGTACAGCTAGCAGCTGCGGTCGGATTTCAGCTTGACTCTAGCGAACAGCGCGTGCTGCTGCATTTTTCAAAGGCCGCCATGTTTGCCGGGCGTTATCCGATAGCAAAATCGGCTGGTGCGATGATGCCTTTCGTCGATGACACTCTCGGAAAATCTGACGTTGGCTATTTTTCGTCGAATGAGTTCCGGACCGCAACGAGTGTCATCAACAAGATCCTTCGTCAGGTGTCGGGAAAGAAGCGTCGGGTTTCTGCGCGACGGAGAATGCCGGCGCGTTTCGTAAATGAGTCAGGGCGCTTCGTCCGCTAAACACTAACCATCCGACCCAGTCGGGCCGGCATGTGTCAGTTTGCTCGACGGCATCGCCGAGTTGCTCGGTGACAAGGCTTATGAGACAGCAACTCGTTCCGCAAGTCTCTGCGCAAGGACGGCATCAAACCGGTGATCCCAGGCCGATCAAATCGGAAGAAACGCATTACGTCACGACAAGCAAGCCTATTAAGGATCGCAACGTCATCGAGCGCTGCTACTGCAGGCTCAAGGACTTCAGGCGCATCGCAACGCGCTACGACAAACTCGCTCGGAACTACTTCTCAGCCCTGTGCCTCGTTGCCGCCGTGGCATTCTGGCTTTAGTCGTGCGCGGTTTTCCGCTTTTGGATAGCATGGCGAGCGTGTCGGCACCCGGATGACGACGGGAAACCATGAAGGGGAGCTTTGAATGAGCTCGCAGCGAGTGTCGGGAACCGC
>Ga0210379_10000889_pt1 | contig 10256 bp, 7 predicted proteins | sample PLMedo_2_FD_155468 | JGI IMG/M metagenome (GOLD analysis project Ga0210379, IMG submission 155468) | Groundwater sediment microbial communities from an aquifer in East River, Colorado, USA - PLM4_32_coex redo | ecosystem: Environmental > Terrestrial > Soil > Riparian zone | place: USA: East... | reverse complement strand
GTATTTGCTGTGAATCCAAGTGTTGATTCTACCCATGAGAAAGTATAAGCGCCTGATCCGCCTGAAGGGGTGATATCTATAGAGCCATTTGAAACCAAGCAATCATTATTATCAACAACATTGTCCACCGTGATGGCTAAAAGTGCAGGGTATGTAAGGATTCTCACGGTAGTATTATCCGACCCATTATCATCCTGCACAACCAGTAAATACGGTTTCCCTGGCGCAATTGCTCCTGATAAATTTGAGATTAATACCGGTACGCCGATGGTAGCAACTACAGGGCCTTGATTGGGAGGGCCGAAACTAAAAACGGTTATGGTCCCGGTTCCTGCAGTTACCAAGACTTCATAAGAACCATTACTTGCGCCTTCGCAAGCACCTTTAACATTTTGAACAGTGAATGTTGGTTGCGCATAACTTTTGTAGGAAAAAAATAGTGCCCCTACAAAAACGAGCAACTTAAAAATCTTAGTAACCATGCATCATCAATTGATCGTTACATTTATTGACTTCGGACAATAATTATCTTCTTCTCGTTTCCCTACAATAACTATTAAATATTTTCCTTCAGCGAGATTATTAAATGTTGACTTTTCAACATTGAGTTCGTTCCGCTTGTCAGGACCAAAGAGGCTTACTTTGAAGGTTTCTTTATTTAAGCTTTTGAAGTCAATAACTATAGATGGCTTCTCCGTTGTGTTATTTATTGACTTGACGACCTTGGCATCGGCATCAATCGTCTTGCATTGAGCAAACGAGCTGATTGTTCCGAAACCAAGAAGAAGAATTGTGAGAATCTTAATTCTAAGAAGGTTAGGCGTGCTCATGCTAAGACATTATTGAAATAATTACGCAATACTATATAGTCTTCAAAAAATTATTGTAACCAGTATATAAAAAAATAAAGATCAGTGTTACAATTGTCAGTTCAAAAAATCAATCTCTCAAAAAATTAAGGCACCTAAGCTATGTACCTTTACTTGGAAAAGTTAAAATTTTCGTTTGAGTATTTCGCTCAATACCACAGCCTTTTTGATCCCTTCCGGGTCTTTAAAGACCTTTAGATACTCAGCCGCCAAGTCAGGTCCAGTCTCTTTTTCAAACTCTTTAAACTTTCCAAAACTCACAACGGTGTCTCCAACTTTCATCGTTTCCTCTAACGAAGGCCTGAAGAACGCCTGCTTTTTAGCTTCTTCATACGTTTCATACACCTTATTATCCTTTCGATAATCGGTGTCAACTTCTTCCAGGTCTTTTTCCTCTACTTCCAGGTCATCGTCATAGTCAACAACAGGTTCCTGTTTTGGCTGGGATTTGGACTCGGTAATCTCTCGCAATAAGTCTTCAAAACTAAGCTTTTTGGGTCCTACACTTTTCGCTGGCTGATGAGGCCTTCCTGCCTGTTTTGCCTTTTCTGTGCCAGGAAGCTGAGCTGGCCGGTCAGTCGGCTTCTTCCGCATCCGACTTATCAGATAAATAACCCCAATAATCACATATAGCCAAAACTGAAACCTATCCATTAAAAACAAATTTAGAAAAAAAAATGAAAAAGCCGCTTACCGACGCCTAATGCTGTTTTGCGGGCTGAATTCTCGACGAAAAAATTTGACCATAAATCAGCATCCTTCTATAATGCCAGTCGCTATATTTTTTTTCTGTCTGGCTCATTAAGGTTTCTTTGATTCCAGACAAAAATGTGGCTTTTCAGGCCTCTCCAACGACGGGAAATTTTTATTTTGAATTGCCAGTGTGAGTGACTTATCTTTGCGCTCCCTTTTGAAGAGAAGGCAGTAGGCAAATTGGTTGTTTTATCAATCCATTACCCCACGCCGCGTCACGTAGAGTGAACTGTTGACTTTCAACTGCGGACTTTTTTTACCTTAACAACCACTAAAGAGCATGCAATTAGCGAAACTGGAGATCAAAGGCTTCAAGAGTTTTGCCGACAAAATCGTTATCAATTTTGACGAAGGGATTACGGGAATTGTTGGACCAAACGGATGTGGAAAGTCAAACGTAGTGGATTCCATTCGCTGGGTACTGGGCGAGCAGAAAACCAGCGCGCTACGTTCCGAAAAGATGGAAAACGTCATCTTTAACGGCACCAGCCAGCGCGGCGCACAACAAATGGCCGAGGTGTCGCTCACCATCAACAACACAAAAAATATCCTCCCGACCGAATATTCAACGATAACCATCACCCGAAGACTTTATCGATCGGGCGAAAGCGAGTATTTGTTAAATGGTGTTCCCTGTCGATTGAAGGATATCACCAACCTTTTCCTCGATACGGGGGTAGCATCAAACACTTATTCCATCATTGAGTTAGGCATGGTGGATGATCTTTTGAACGATAAAGACAACAGTCGTAGAATGCTCTTCGAGGAGGCGGCCGGTATTTCGAAGTTCAAGAAACGCAAGAAAGAAACGTTAAAGAAGCTTGAAGATACGGATGCTGATCTGGAACGGGTAGAAGATCTACTCTTCGAAATAGAGAAGAACATGAAGAGCCTGGAAAAACAGGCCAAGCAAACGGAGAACTATTACAAGATCAAGGAAGAATACAAAGAGAAGAGCATCCACCTTGCCAAGGTGGTTGTGAACAAACAAAAGGAGAAGTTCAACGTCATTCATAAACAAATAGAAGAAGAGAACGACAGGAAAATTGCCTTAGCTGCAGACATTGCCGAGAAAGAAGCAGCAATTGAAAAGGCAAAAGCAGAACTTATCATCAAGGAAAAGACATTGTCGTCCCGCCAGAAAGCTATCAATGAGTTTGTGGCAAAGATCCGGCATTACGAAAGTGAAAAGCAGATCAAAAATGAACGGCTAAAGTATTTGAACGACCGCGCTTCCGGTCTCCGCGATCAGATCGATCAGGATCGTAAAAGCAATGACAGGGCAAGATTCAGCATTCAAAGTCTTGAAACTGAAAGAGGCGCTGCGGAGCAAATTTTCCATGAAATTTCTCAAAAGCTTGAGAACCTTAAAGCGGATTACGAAACGCAGAAGGGTGTAACCATAGAACTTCAAACGCAATCCGATTCCATACGAAGAGTTCAGCGTGAAAAACAGGAAGAAAGTTTCCAGATCAACAAAGGTGTGGAAATCCGGGAAATACAGGTTTCATCACTGAAGCAGGAACTTGAAAAAACGGCATCAGATTCAACCCAGCAAAATGCCAGCCTTGTAGAATTTGAAAATAAATTACAAATTCTTCAGGAAGACCTGGCGCAAAAAAATGCCATTCAGGAAAATCTGAAAAAGGAAGAGGAAGAAGTTCAGGAGCGCATCAGTGGGGCCGAAAAAACCATTGAAATGATCCGTGAGGAACTGAATGTAACAGGCCGGAAACTCGATGCGCGTCAAAACGAATATAACCTTACAAAGTCTTTGGTTGAAAACCTTGAGGGGTTTCCAGAAGCGATTAAATTTTTGAGGAAAAAAGTAGGAAAGAACGCTCCTCTCCTCTCCGATATTCTAACAACTTCTGAAGAATATCGCGTTGCCATTGAAAATTACCTCGAGCCATACCTTAACTATTATATTGTTGAGCATGAGGCTGAAGCTTATGAAGCCATCAATATATTAAGTGATGCCGCGAAAGGCAAAGCTCATTTTTTCATTCTGGATGCTTTCGAAAAATTTGAATCCACAATAGGCCGGATTTATGACAACGCATTTCCGGCAACGGAAATAATTGAATACGATCAGAAGTATAAAAAACTGATGACGTATATTCTGGATAAGGTTTACATCTTCGAAGGCGACATTAAGAATATTCAGGCCAGTGATGAAAACACCTTCATCACGAAGAACGGAAAACTCACCAAACGCAAGTTTAGTATATCCGGTGGATCGGTTGGCTTGTTTGAAGGTAAAAAGATCGGCCGTGCAAAGAACATGGAGAAGCTCGAAAAAGAAATCAAAGAGCATACTTCAAAATTAAATGATATCAGGTCGAGTCTTTTAGATAAACAAGCCGATCTTGAGAAGCTGCGCAACAACAAGTTGCGCCAGCAAATGGAAGAATTGCAGAACGCTATTCGCCAGGTGAATGATGAATATGTATCCGTCCGCACAAAACGCGAGCAATTCTCTCAGATGCTCAACAATGCCGACTTACGCCGGGAAGATATACTCGAAAAGATTGACACGCTCCTCAAAGAACTGGATGAATTAAAACCAAAAGCGCAACAAGCCCTTCACGATCTCGAAGAGCAGGAGAATAAACTTTCTATTATTACAGAAAATCTCTCCGCAAACAGTGAGCTGTTAGGCCAAAAGTCAGCGGCGTACAATGAACAGAACATTTTCTTTCACCAACAAGAGAATCGCGTAAAAAGTATTGAGCAGGAAACCCGCTTCAAGCAGGAATCTATGGATCAAAGCAGTCAGCGTATCGAGGTGAATGTTGAAGAGCTGAAGAAAAATGAAGACGAGGTTAAGCGAATCATTGAATCCACACAATCCAACGATGAAGAACTTCTGGGCATGTATGCTGAGAAAGAAGCAATGGAAAACGGATTGAGTGAAGCTGAAAAAGAATATTACGAATCCCGCGGGAACATTGATCAGGTAGAAAAACAGTTACGTGAAGTGCAACATCAGCGTCAGAATGTTGACACGCTGTTGATGGAGTTGCAAAACCAACTCAATGAAAGTAAGATGCACCTGAACTCCGTCAAAGAACGACTTTCCGTGGAGTTTAATATTGATCTGGATACTATCCTTGGAGAATCTACTCCGGAAGAGTCACAGCATCTGGCCAACGCTGATGAAGATAAATTTCGGCAGGATGTGCAAAAGATGCGCGACAGGCTTGATAACATGGGACCTATTAACCCCATGGCTATGGAAGCCTACACGGAGATTAAGGAACGCAACGACTTTATTCTGGCGCAAAAAGATGACTTGCTAAAAGCGAAAGAATCACTCTTTAATACCATCAGTGAAATTGAGGCCGTAGCCAGTCAAACATTTATGGAGGCGTTCAATAAAATTAAGGAACACTTCATTCGTGTATTCCGCTCTTTGTTCACGGAAGGTGATGAGTGTGATTTGCGGTTAGCGGATCCTAATAATCCCCTTGAATCGGATATCGATATTATTGCTAAGCCAAAGGGAAAACGGCCGTTGACCATCAACCAGCTTTCCGGGGGTGAGAAGACCCTTACCGCCACGGCTTTGCTCTTTTCCATGTACCTGCTGAAGCCTGCTCCATTCTGTATTTTTGACGAGGTTGATGCACCCCTTGATGATGCGAACATTGATAAATTCAATACCATCATCCGTAACTTCAGTAAAGACTCACAATTTGTGATTGTCACGCATAACAAGCGTACCATGACCTCTACCGATGTAATCTACGGAATTACGATGGTTGAAAAGGGAATCTCCCGAGTGGTTCCGGTTGATCTCCGGGAGTTGGCGTAACCAGGTCTTAATCACAGCACCTCATTGGTTTCTCACGGAATACACAGGAAGACTCGGAAAATACAATAATCAATTCCGTGATTTCCGGGTGTTCCGTGAGAAATAAAGGCTCTTGAAATTCAAGAGCCTTTTGTATGAAGTTACCCCCGTAGTCGTGCATAAATGACTGAAAGATTTTATTGCACCTTTTATCAGTTTAGTTCCGAAAGACAGTCAAAATCCTCAGTTTTTAGGAAGATTACGGCCATTGCATGAAACTATTTAAACTGATTTTGCGATTGTTTACGTTCAACTTTTATATTTGCACTTCCTTTTAAATAAGGGGCTTATTCTTCACTGGAGAGGTGGGTGAGTGGCTGAAACCAATAGTTTGCTAAACTGTCGTACGGGTTAAACTGTACCGGGGGTTCGAATCCCCCCCTCTCCGCAATTTGTCGCACGGTTCCTTAAGGTGGTGATGTGATACCTATAAATTATGTTTGATTTCGAAAAGTTAGAAGTATATCAGATCGCCAAAGGAGTTGTAACTGATTCTCTAAAGATCATTTACTCCAACACCAACCTTGACACTTACATCAAGGACCAGTGGAAGAAAGCCAGCCTGGACATTTTGTTGAACCTTGCGGAAGGAACAGGCAGAATGAACAGCGTCGATAAAAAACATTATATCACGATTTCGAGGAGTTCGGTATTTGAATGTGTCGCTATCCTGCAGATTCTTGGCGAAACCGGAGCGCTGCCTTTGGCAGAAGCTCAGAACCTATACGACCGGTATGAAAAGATTTCCAAGATGCTGCTGGGCATGTATCGAAGTCACGAATAAATTGCTGGGTTCAGGAAAGGGTATATCAAAAGATTTTGGTCCGGTAGCTCAATTGGATACCTGCCTGCCGGCAGGCAGGGAGCATTAGATGTTGTTTGCTATATGTATTTTGTTTACGTATTGCGTAGCTGTAAAGATGGTCGGTTTTATGTTGGAATGAGTACCAACGTAGAAAATCGGTTGTCAGAACATAACGGTGGTAAAACCAGGTCAACAAAAGGTTTTAGCCCATGGAAAATAATCTTTGTTGAAAAGTATTCAACAAGAGTTGAGGCTAGGAATAGAGAAAAGTACTTAAAAGGAGGTTCAGGAAAAGAGTACATCAAAAGAAATTGGTCCGGTAGCTCAATTGGATAGAGCATCAGATTTCTAATCTGACGGTTCGGGGTTCGATTCCCTGCCGGATCACTGAAAAATATTCGAGATTTCCGTGTCGGAGGGTGTGGGACCCGGGTCTGATTCGGGACCAGCACAAGTGGCCATCATAACGACAACGACTAACAAAAGAATATGCGTCAGGGTCTATTTCATAGCATTAGATTTTGATATTGATTGAAAAGCGATCTATTATCTAGTCTCCACTTGCACCGGCTGCAACCCTGGCGCCCGTCTCATCCGTTGGTGCATATTTGGGCACGATAACATCCCAAGTCGCTGTTTGTTTGAATGTGCCCGCGGCGGTACAGCTGCTCCACGGTCTGTCAATTGTTTTCGTCCAGCTTCCCGGACGGATATTGAAGTTTTCGGCAATTTCCATCACAACGGCCCCGTCGAGTTCATGAGTAGGAAAGCCAAACAAAGCATCATATGGCATTTCGACTGGTACTACAGATTCGGCCTGGTTAGGACATTGAGTACGGACTTCATATACGCACGGTATGCCGGGTACGCTGATGATGATAAAACTGATCTTCACCGTTTTCATCTCCGGCCCCCAATTATACATAGCAAACAGTGGTAGTTTGGTTTGGTTCGGGATAGTATACTTAGCTGTTCCACTTTTTGGAGAAGGCGATACGGTATATTGAGAGCGACAAGGGCCGACATTGCAAGCATCATACTTCCTGCCAGTAACCGAATAAGTTGCTGATGATCCATTGACATTGAAAATGAATCCACTGTTAGGCGAATAATCGGGGTAGGTTGGTTTGGTTGGCGTCTCGCCGATCTTTGACCTTCGCAGATGCACGTCCGCCCGAAGACGTAGATCAACAACGCCATCGAACTTGATCCCATTGTCATCGGCAGAGTAATTCAATTTTATAATGTATTCTGTCAAAGGGACAGCGTTGCTTTTTACACCTTGAGCCGATATGACAACGACATCACCAACCGAGCCATCGCCTGTTTCTGGAATGATACACGTAATCCCATAAGGTGACCATGAATCAACGGCAACAGATACATTATTTACCCCGACATGCCCTTGATCCCATCCAAATAAACCTTTAATAAATAATCTGCTGGTGTATTCATCGACTTCTATTGACTCGATGGTTGGTCGAAGTAGAACTTCACGTTCCATAGTCGTTCGATATGTGAGTTGAGCTCCATTTTGCGCCACGCCAAGGCCTTCACTTCGCATGTCAGCAAAGACCGGAGCAATGTCAAACGGGCGCTGATTAGGATCCTCTTGAGAAATATTTCCACCGGAGTTAGCCCCAAGCAGCCTGTCAAAAATAAACTGACTTGCAAGCGTAGTGGTACCGTCGTACGTGACTGAGGTCCATCCTATAAAAGTTGCCTTTCCATTCGTTGCTTGCGCTATCATCCTTTCACGAAATGCTACATTGCCAGTTACAGTCTCATTAAAACCATTGCACGCATCCACGTAGATGAGACAGTTCTCTCCGAAGCTCATATACTCTCGCACGAATGATGAAGTAATTCCATAATGAGGTTCGTTTGCTTCGGTGTGGTAAGTGGCAAACATGTAACACATTCTCTCCGCGTCAAGCTCTGTTTTGTAAGTCACTTCCGTTCCAGCTGTGACAAGGTCCGTTGTCCAGAGTGCCATTATTGAACGCGGTCCCTGTCTTGTGTGGAGTTGCCCAGCACCTCCGTGTGTGTAAATGTAAAAGACAGCGTCGCCAGAAACTGATTTTAGATTCACGATGGAAGCATCTTTCAGTTCGACCTGATAACCTGCGTCAGCCTCTGCAAAAATGCCCTTGAGCATTTCAGGGTTATTGGTGAAGTACGTGCCAAGTCCTTTGAACAAGCTTACTTTTTTTGACTTTGGCATGTCCTCGGTTCGACCACTCGAATTATTCGACCTGCTGCGGCTTGAGGAACGCCCACCTGTCGCTACTCTTCCTCCGATGTTATCTCCCAATGGAGTGTTTACAAAAAGTACGACGCGTCCGTCAACGAAAATGGCGTAAAGATCCTCTCCAGCAAATCCAAAGGAGTAGAACGCTGGTTGCGTTGCCAACCAGGCAAGGAAGGTTATGCGGTCTTCAAGACCTGCAAGATTATTTAGTTCAGCAGATTTTTTCTTGCATGCCTCGAAGACCTCCATGCGTTCTTCGGTGGTGATTATTGTGTCTCCTGCACCTGTCGGTGGAGTTATTTCCTCTGGTCCTGAGCATGCCGTCAGAATAGCAACGATCGACATCAGCACCAAAGAAGAAGAAGAAAAGATCTTTTTCATGATGACCCGATTTGGATAGGAAAAAAACGATTACGCGAGACTCTGATTCTTTGTGAAAATTTACGATTTTCCAGTGTCAAAGGGAATCACCATAAAAGGTTATTTTTTGTCTTAGAGATTCTATTCGTGACCTCATGCATACCTACGCCCTCGTTGGTGTTCTTCACCAATTAGCGCACTGAGCCTCAGGGACCACAACTCATATCATCCAACCGATTTCTTCTTAGCATGTCGATTATTCGCTGCGAAGATTTGTTGGTGAAGAACACCAAAGGGCGGAGGAAACCAGACAGAAAATAGCGGGAAAAACTTTACAACCTAAAATTTAACGTTTCTCTTTGAGGTTAATAGTTTCGGATTACTCGCTGAGGGGATAAGTACATCAGGGAGTAATGGCCGGTTGAATGCTGGCCCTTTTCTTGTATTACTCCAGTCAATCAAATTGGATTAATATGGAGAATACAGAAAAGAATCCGGAACAATCAAAGGTCATTGAAGAAATGTCCAAAACAATTCAGAAATTGACTAATGACCGCTATTTTAGAACAGCTGTTAATTCAGTATTTGATTCACAAACTGTCTCTAATTCTGTTCAGCAATTAAAAGTGTGGAATAACGGGGAAAAAAGGCCACAAACTAACCTCGGCGATCAATTCATATTTTAATGTCTGGAATGATCTGCGGGTGATGCTGACACATAATTTTTGAATCTTCCATAAGGACCTCATAACGTAAAAGCGGCGAGGTGCATTGACACGCTTTCTTACAATCTTGCTCCGTTTCCACCAAGCGAGATGAAACGTCAACAGTTTAGTTTCTGTCAAGGAAATAACTCCACTTACACGCCTGGGTTGAATCGGAGGTAAATCGCTGTGATAAGAATATGGATGAAAATATTTGTCCGGGCTCCGCGCAATTATCATTTATATAATCGTGGATGTTTTCTAATTTCTGTTTCACTTCAATGCCGGCCGCCTGAAGTTTTTTTAATTCGCGGTTCGCCTCCAAATGTTTTTTGAAGATGTAAGTGTCAATTGAATTTGAAGACGTTAAGGAAGTTAGTCCGTTGTTGGATTTCAAGATCACTCCGGGAATCCAATTCTATCCAAAAGATTTTGAAAACGCGGATCTTCTCTGATCGCAACCGGTACCCACTGTACATATTTAAGCATGAGCAGGATCGGGTCTCTGTCAATGTAAGCCTTTTCAAAGTAATCAAAAGCTTCGTCCGTATCATTCAGATAAGCGGCAGATATTGCCGTAAACGTGTTGGCAACGTATTCACTTTTGGATTTTTCTTTTAAGCCATCCATCAATACACGGGCCTCATCCGAACGCCCT
>Ga0210379_10000887_pt1 | contig 10269 bp, 8 predicted proteins | sample PLMedo_2_FD_155468 | JGI IMG/M metagenome (GOLD analysis project Ga0210379, IMG submission 155468) | Groundwater sediment microbial communities from an aquifer in East River, Colorado, USA - PLM4_32_coex redo | ecosystem: Environmental > Terrestrial > Soil > Riparian zone | place: USA: East... | reverse complement strand
ATCTGGACCGAGGAGATGTTCGTCAAGATGATCCGGACGGGGAAGCACATGGGTCAGAGCCGGCCGGTGCTCCCTCCGATGCCGATTCAGATCTACAAGAACCTGAGCGACGCGGACTTGAAAGCAGTCTTCGCGTACCTGCGGAGCCTCCCTCCGATCACGAACCAGGTGCCCGATGCCGTGATCGCCCCGCCGCCCGGGTCGTAGCGCTACACTCCGACGGCATGGGCCGGATCCTCGGGTTTGCCGTCGTCCTCCTCGTGACCTGCGGGACCTCGGCCTGCACCCGTCCGAAAACGGTCGCGCCGTCCCGCGCCGTCGCGAACGCGATTCTCGTGGACGTCGGAGGACCTCCGATCGACGCGGCGGCGGGGGACCTGAACGGGGACGGCCGTCTCGACCTCGTCAGTGCCGTGCCGGAGCAACGCCGGATCGCCGTCCGGCTTCAGCGTCCGGACGGTTGGAGCGCGGCCGATCCCCTCTCGCTCCCCGTCGGGCCGCACCTCACGGCGCTCGCGGACGTCGATGGGGATCGGCACCTGGACGTCGTCGCCACCGCGCACGACTCCGGTGACGTGTGGCTGTGGCTCGGCGATGGGACGGGGCACTTCTCAGCCGCTGACCGCTCGCCGTTCGCCGCGTTCCAGCGCGAGCGCCCCCACAACCACGGACTGGTGGTCGGAGACCTCGACGGGGACGGCGACGCCGACGTCGCCGTGGCCGACCAGGATGCGCGCGCCGTGACCGTGTTGCTGGGAGACGGGCGAGCCTTGAAGCCCGCGCCGGGATCGCCGATCGCCCTCGGCGGGCAACCCTATCCCCCGGCGCTCGGGGACCTGGACGGTGACGGCCGGCTCGACCTGATCGTGCCGCTCGTCGGAGGCAACGCGATCGCCTCTCTCCGGGGCAACGGTCAGGGGGGATTCGACCACTTCCCCGGATCGCCTCGACCCACCGATCTCGCCCGGCCGTACGGAATCGCACTCGGCGACATCGACGGGAGCGGGACCCTCGACGTCGTCGCGGCCCACGACGACACGGATCGGATCACCGTCCTGCTTGCGGCGGCGGACGGTCGTCTCGAGCCCGCGCCGGGCTCACCGGTGTCCCTGGGCCGGCGCGTGGGAACGAGGATGGCGCTCGCGGACATGGACCGCGACGGGCTTCTCGATCTCGTCGGCGCCGCAGGCGCATCCGTAATGGTCGCGCGCGGGGACGGACGCGGGGGCTTCGTGCCGCACCGCGCCGAGCCGATCGGGGAGAGCTGGATGGCGATCACGGCCGACTTCGACGGGGACGGGCGGCGCGACATAGCGGCTCCCGACAGGGGTGGCGGGACGATCCGGATCTGGCTTCAGGGTCTCTGAGCGGCTCCCAGCGCGCGCACGTACGCCGCGAGCGGCTCGTAGTCCGCTTCGGCGATGACCCCGTCCCACGTCGGCATCTTCACCCCCGGCTTCGCCAGCTCGGGATGACGGACGTAGGCGATGAGCGCTTCGTCGGTGGGATAGTTGGCGCCGCCTTTCCTCAGGTCGTAGAGGCCGACGCCGGTGTCGCCGTGGCAGCCGTTGCAGCCGTAGCGGTAGTAGGCGGCGCGACCGGCGTCGGCGCCGTCGACCTTCACCGCCACGGGACGCGCGACGGCGTTCACGATCGGCGGCACCGTGCGCAGGTAGGCGAAGATCGCGCGAGCCTCGGCGTCGGAGAGCTCCGGGTACGGCACCATCGGATAGACGATAACGCTCGCGTCCGGACGCACGCCGAACCGGAGGAGGCGGACGAACTCTTCCTCGGACCACTTGCCGATGCCGGTCGCGGGGTCCGGCGTGATGTTGGCGGTCGTCACGATTCTCCCGTTCATGTCGGGCATCGCGTTGCCGCCGCCCAGGTAGCCGGCAGATCGCTCGGGCGCCGCCTCGTCGAGCTTCGCGAAGTCGAGGGAGTGGCACCCGTAGCACTGCGCGCGCGCCTGGACGAGATAGCGGCCGTAGGCGACCTGGTCGGCCGGATCCGGAGCCGCGATCGGGGCCGTGGGGTACGGGATCGGCTTGAAGACCGTGCGGGCGAGCGCCTTCGTGAGCAGGCTGGGCTTGCTCGGCGGCCGCTTCGCGCTCACGGGGCGCACCAGCGGGTCGTCGGAGCGCAGGAACGCGATGACGTCTTTCAAGTCCTCGTCGGACATCAGAGGAAGCTTGACCATCCACGGCGGCGTGTACCGGCCGTCCCGCGTCACCCCCGTGCGCAGGAGGTACGCGACCTGGCCGTCGGTCCAGGAGGCGATGCCGGTCTCGCGATCACCCGTGATGTTCGCGGAGTGCGCCCAGCCGAACTGCGCCGGCAGATCGGCCATCGGCTTGCCGGAGAGAGTCCCCGTTTCGTTGTCGAGGTGGCAGCCGACGCAGAGCATCTGCGCCGTGTGGCGTCCGCGCTCGACGCGCTCGGGCGTGACCTCGACCGTGAGGTCGATCGAGCCGGGCGGGTAGGTTGGAATCCCGCCACGGCCGATGACGAAAAGCGTGGCGCCGATCGCTAGAAGAACGAGAAGGATCAGGAGGCCGGCGATTTTCAGGAGTCGTCGCATGGGCGTGACGGCCCGGCCGGCTCTCGCCGGCCGGGCTACCGGATCACAACGCGTCGCAGGACGACGTGAGCGTATCGAGGTTGATCGTGCAGTCGGCCACCGGCGTCGCGCCTTGCGTGGCCGTCGCCGGTGCGGTGTTCGTGCCGTTGAGCACGACCGTGACCTGGAAGTCGTCGAAGCCGATGACGACCGTCTCTCCGGTCGGATAGTCATCGTCATCGCACTGGACAAACGTGCCGACGATGGTCGCGTCGTCCGTGTGGCAGTTGACGTTGTACTCGCAGTTGTTCACGTCGATCGTGCCGGTCCCCGACGTGGCGGGGCCGTTGTTGATGAAGAGGTTCGTCAGCGTGAGAGCGATCGTGCTGCCCGGCACCGCGGTCACGTTCATCTGCATCACCCCCACATGGTTGGAGGCTCCGAGTCGATCGGTAGCCTCGATGCGGAAGAGTCTACGGTTTCTCGGTGGTCCCTTCACGGAGAATTCGACGCGTTCTCGTGGTGCAGACTGAGGTTATTTTCGATTTGCCGCGCGGCGTGCGGATCCGCACGGTCCCCGTCCCGAACCGCACGCTTCAAGGGGTGGTGCCTCTGCCCTCCCGGGCTTTTTCGCTGGCATCCCGCTTGCCCTTTGCGTGGTCATGGACCGCGAGATCCCCAAGGGTGAGCGTCGGAGAAGGGTCGCACGGCGCGTTGCGGTCGCCGCTCCGCTCGTCGCCCTTGCGGTCGTCCTCGTCCTGTGGCTCCCGGCGTTGTTCTCGCCCACCCTGAGCCGGACGCGCATCCGCACGGTCCGGATCGACCGGGGACGGGTCGAGGCCGTGGTGGAGGCTTCGGGAACGGTCGTGCCCGCCCTCGAGCGCGCGCTCTCGAGCCCCGTGGACTCGCGGGTGCTGCGCGTGCTCAAGCGTCCCGGAGACGCGGTGTCCGCGGGCGATCCGTTGCTCGCGCTCGACACGTCCGCCGTGCGCCTGGACGTGGAGCGGCTGACGGACCACCTCGAGGGGAAGCGCAACGCGGAGGAGCAGCTTCGCCTCGCGCTCGAACGCGAGCTCCTCGAGCTGCAGAGCCGGCTCGAGTCCGGGCGTCTCGACCGCGAGGTCTTGCTGGCCCGTGTCGCCCGGCAGCGGAAGCTCGCGGCCGACGGCCTGGTCTCCGCGGAGGTGCTCGCCGAGACCGAAGTGGGTGCCCGGAAGTCCGACATCGAGCTCGCCCAGCTCGAGGGGGCGATGGCGTCGGCGCGGCGGCAGTCACAGGCGCGGATGGCGGGGATCGCCCTGGAGGTGGCCACGCTCGCGAAGGAGGCGACCGAGGCGCGCCGCCAGCTCGACCTGGCGACCGCGCGCGCGGACTCGGCCGGGATCGTGACGTGGATCGTCCCGCAGGAGGGCGCCGCCGTCCGGCGCGGCGACGTGATCGCCCGGGTCGCCCGACTGGACAGCTTCCGCGTCGAGGCGACCGCCTCCGACATGCACGCGGCGCGCATCACCGTGGGCGCCCCCGTGCGCGTCCCCCTCGGAGGCCGGACGCTCACGGGAGCCGTCGCCGCGGTGTACCCGGCGATCGAGCAAGGCACCGTGCGGTTCGCCGTCGATCTGGCCGAGCCGTCGGACACGGCCCTCCGCCAGAACTTGCGCCTCGACGTTCATGTCGTCGACCGCGTGCGTGACGGCGTCTTACGCATCCCGCGCGGCATCGCCACCGGCTCGGGACGGGTCCAGCACGTGTTCGTCGTGCACGGGAACCACGCCGAGCGAGTGCGCGTGCGGCTGGGGGAGATCGGCGCCGAGGCCGTCGAGGTGCTCGAGGGACTCGAGGTCGGGGACGAGGTGATCGTGTCGGACATGCAGGACTACGAACACAGGGAAACCGTGAAGCTGCGCTGAGCGCGTGACGATGGAGGAACCGATGATCCGCCTGGAAGACGTCAGCAAGGTCTATCGCACCGACCGCATCGAGACCACAGCGCTCGACGGCATCTCGGTCGCGATCGACCGCGGGGCGTTCGTCTCCGTCATGGGCCCGTCGGGCTGCGGCAAGAGCACGCTGCTCAACGTCATGGGGCTCCTCGACGCGCCCTCCGGCGGGACCGTGAGCCTGGACGGCGCACCGATCCGCGGTTACCGCGATCGGGAGGTGGCCTCGCTGCGCAACGCAAAGGTCGGCTTCGTGTTCCAGAGCTTCCACCTGATCGCCGATCTCACCGTGTCGGACAACGTCGAGATTCCCCTCCTCTACCGGCGCATGGCCGGCGCCGAGCGTCGCAAGCGCGTGGCGACGGCGCTCGAGCGCGTGGGGCTGACCTCCCGCCGCGACCACTTTCCCACGCAGCTCTCCGGAGGGCAGCAGCAGCGCGTGGCGATCGCACGTGCGATCGTCGGGAATCCGCAGCTCCTGCTCGCGGACGAGCCTACGGGAAACCTCGACAGCCAGATGGGCGACGAGATCATGGCGGTGCTGCACGAGCTGAACGAACAGGGCACGACGATCGTGATGGTCACGCACGACCCGCGGCTGGCCGAGAGCACGCATCGAACGATCCGCCTCTTCGACGGCCGGCAGGTGCAGTGATGCGCAGCACCTTGAAGCTCGCGCTCAAGGTCCTCCTGAGGCGCAAGTTCTTCACGTTCGTGTCGCTGTTCGCGGTCGCCTTCACGCTCCTCGTCCTGCTGGTGTCCGCCGCGATGCTCGACCACATCTTCGGTCCGCAAGGCCCCGAGGACCGGCCCGATCGCACGCTGGTCGTGTTGAAGGCCGAGATCGCCGGGGAGCAATCGCGACGGAACGGCTGGGCGGGGTACGGGCTCTTGGCGCGCACGCTCCCCGAGATGCCGGGGGTCGAGCGAAGTACCATCTTCGCGGTCGTCCGCAAGCTCACGACCTACCACGAAGGGCGCAAGATCACCTGCTTCACGCGCCGGACCGATGGGGAGTTCTGGAACGTCTTCCGCTTCCAGTTCCTCGAGGGTGCGCCGTACGGGCAGGACGCCGAGACCCAGGCCCTTCCCGTCGCCGTCGTGAGCGAATCCACCCGCGATCGCTTCTTCGGGCCGGGGCGCGCGGTGGGGAAGACGCTCGAGCTCGACGGCCGGCGCCTGCGGGTGGTCGGCGTCGTGCGGAACGTCCCCTCCATCCGGTTCCTGACGTTCGCCGACGTGTGGCTCCCGACCTCCCTGAGCCGCTCCGACGCGTACAAGAAGGACCTCGTGGGTGACTTCGCCGGCGCGATGCTGCTCGCCGCCGGTGCCAACGCCGACGATGTCTCCGCCGAGTTCGCGCGCCGCGTCGCCAACGTCCCGATCAACGACGATCGATTCAAGACGCTCTCCGCCCACGCGAGCACGCTGTTCGGCGCGGTCGCCAGCTTCTTCGTCTTCGAGGGCCTGGAGGGGAAGCCTCCCGCGGTCATCCTGGGCGTCCTCTGGCTGATGGCGATCCTGTTCATGGCTCTGCCGGCCCTGAACCTGATCAACCTGAACCTGAGCCGGATCCTCGAGCGCGCCTCGGAGATCGGCGTGCGCAAGTCCTTCGGCGCGACCTCGGGCGCCCTGGTCCGCCAGTTCCTCGTCGAGAACATCGTCCTCGCGGGCCTCGGGGGCGCGCTCGCCTCCGTGCTGACCGCGATCGTCCTCGCCGCACTGAACCGCAGCGGCCTCATTCCTCACGCGAGCTTCGCACTGAATTTCCGCGTCCTCGGGTGGGGCGTGCTCCTGACGCTCGTCTTCGGCATCGTCTCCGGAGTCCTCCCCGCGTGGAGGATGTCTCGTCTGCACCCAGTCGGTGCGCTCCAGGGGAGGTTCGAGTGATCCGCCACCTGCTCAAGCTGGCCTGGCATCGCAAGCGCTCGAACGCCCTTCTCCTGGTGGAGATCACGGCGTCCTTCCTCGTCGTCTTCGCCGTGGCCGTGCTGGCGCTCTACTTCGGGTCCAACTGGCGGCGGCCGCTGGGCTTCGATTGGAAGGACACGTGGTCGATCCTGATCAGCGACGAGACGATGGAGGGCTCGCAGGATCCGGAGAACGACGCGCGCCTCGCCGCGCGGCTCCTCGACGAGCTGGAGGCCGTCCCGGGCATCGTGGCGGCCGCGGGGGTGGACAGCCCGCCCTACGTGGAGTGGACGAACACGAACAACCTCAAGGTGGACGGGCGCATCGTCGAGTTCATGAGCAGCGGCGCCACGGTCGGCGCCGATCGGGTGCTCGGCCTGAAACTGATCGCGGGCCGCTGGTTCACGGGCGAGGACGACGCGCAGCCGTGGCAGGGGGTGGTGATCGATCGCGACCTCGCCAACGACTTCTTCGGAACCGTGCAGTGCGTCGGCCGCCCGGTGCCGGGGACGACCAACGAAGGCGAGCACGAGCAGCGCGTCGTGGGGATCATCGAGGAGTTCCGCAAGAACGGCGAGCTCGCCCCCCCCGGGAACTTCCTGTTCTGGCACGTGTCCGCGGAGGCGCGCACCGGGCCCGCGCGGACCAATGCCCTCGTGGTGCGCGTGGCCCCCGGATCCTCCGTCGCGCTTGAGGAGGCCGTGGTCGGACGGCTCCGCGCCCTCGCGCCGCAGTGGTCGTTCGACATCCGTCCCCTCGAACAGCTCCGCTCCACCAGGTTCTGGATGGTCTGTACGCCGCTCCTGGTCCTGGGCATCGTCGCGGAGTTCCTCCTGCTCATGGTGGGACTCGGGCTCATCGGGGTCGTGTGGCAGAATGTGGCCCGTCGCACGCGGGAGCTCGGCTTGAGACGCGCCATGGGCGCGACACGCTTGGGAATCTGCAGGCAGGTCCTCGCCGAGCTGGTGCTGATCAGCGCGATGGCCCTGCTCGTGGGGACGGTCTTGGTCGTGCAGATTCCCCTCTTCGAGGTCTTCGACATCCTCCCCAGCACCATCGTCTTCGGCGCCGCGCTCCTGGCGATGGCGAGCGTGCTCGCGATCGCCCTCGCCGCCGGGCTGTACCCCTCGTGGATCACCACGCGGATCCACCCGGCCGAGGCTCTGCGCCACGATTGACCATGCGTGAGACGGCGACGAGCTCCGGTGCGCGCGTCCTGGTCGTGGACGACGATCCCTCCGTCACCGCGTCGCTCTCGCTGCTCCTGAAGCAGCACGGCTACGCTCCGCGTGCCGCCGCCTCCCCCGCGGAGGCGACGGCACGCCTCCGCGAGGAGCCCGTCGACCTGGTCCTCCAGGACATGAACTTCTCGCGGAGCACGACCGGCGAGGAGGGGCTCGCCCTGCTCCAGGAGCTCCGTGCGATCCAACCGGACCTGCCGGTCGTCCTCGTCACGGCCTGGGGCTCGATCTCGCTCGCGGTCCAAGGCGTCAAGGCCGGCGCCGCCGACTTCGTCTCGAAGCCCTGGGTCAACGCCCAGATCCTGCAGACGGTGGAGACCGTGCTCGGCGTGGTGGCCGCGAAGGCGGCGAGCCCGGGGCCTCCCGCCGACCGTGCCGATCTCGACGCCCGCTACGATCTCGCCGGACTCATCGGCTCCGACCCCAAGTTCCTCCGCGTCCTCGAGCTCGCGGGCCGCGTTTGCTCCACCGACGCCTCCATCCTGATCACCGGTGAGAGCGGAACCGGCAAGGAGCGCCTGGCGGAGGCCATCCACAAGAACAGCCGGCGGCGTTCCGGCCCGTTCATCAAGGTGAACCTGGGAGGCATCTCCTCGACGCTCTTCGAGAGCGAGATGTTCGGCCACGTCCGCGGCGCCTACACCGACGCCCGTCAGGACCGCCGGGGACGGTTCGAGGTCGCGCACAGGGGCACGATTCTCCTGGACGAGATCGGCGAGCTGGACCCGGCCTCCCAGGTGAAGCTCCTGCGCGTGCTCCAGGACCGGACGTACGAGGCCTTAGGGAGCAGCGAGACACGCACGGTCGACGTGCGCATCCTCTCGGCCACGAACCGCGACCTTCCTTCGCTCGTGGCCGCCGGGCAGTTTCGCGAGGACCTCCTCTACCGCCTGAACCTGATCGTGCTGCGGATGCCCGCCCTGCGGGAGCGGATCAGCGACGTCGACGGGCTCGCGCTCCACTTCCTGGAGCAGACCGCGCGCACGCACGGGCGCGCGCCGCTGACCCTGACCCCGGGAGCCCTGCACTGGCTCAGGGCGCAATCCTGGCCGGGAAACGTCCGGCAGCTCCGGCAGATCGTCGAGCGGGCCGTCCTCGTGCTCGACGGCGACCGGCTCGACGCGAGCCACCTGAGGGCCCTCGAGGAGCTCGGCGCAGAGGGGGAGCGCGCGGTCGCGCTTCCCACGCCCGGAGCCATGACCTTGGACGAGATCGAGCGCGCCATGATCGAGCGGGCGCTCCAGCAGTTCGGTGGCAACCTCACGCGGGCCGCGGAGGCGCTGGGCGTGAGCCGCACCGCGCTCTACCGCCGCCTGCAGAAACACGGGATCGAGTCCCGCCGGGATTGACGGTGTCCCTACGACGGCGCGTCCTGCTCTACCTCGTCGTCGTGCACGTCGGCCTCGCCGTCCTTGTCATCCTCACGCTGCGCGCATGGCCGTGGGTGTTGATCCCGGTCGAGGCGGGGCTCGTCGCCTCCTTCCTGCTGGGAGCGCACCTGGTGCGCCGCACCTTCCTCCCGATGGAGCTGGTGCGCATGGGCGCTCAGCTCATCGGCGAGGGCGACTTTTCGACGCGTCTGAGGCCCGTGGGCATCCCGGAGACCGACGGCCTGGTCGGCGTCTTCAACCGCATGATCGACCGGCTGCGCGAGGAGCGCCTCCGGCACGAGGAGCAGAACCTCTTCCTCGACCGCGTCCTCGCCGCCTCGCCCGCCGGTGTCGTCACGCTCGACTTCGACGGGCGCGTGGCGCAGGCGAACCCGGCGGCGGAGAGGATCCTGGGCCCCTCCGTGACGGGCAAGCCCCCGAGCGAGATCGTCGGCCCGGTCGCCGCCGCGATGAGCGCCGTCGAGCTCCACGGCTCGCGCGTGGCCGCCTCCGGGGGACGGCGCTTCAAAGTCTCGCGCACCGAGTTCTACGACCGCGGGCATCCTCGCACCGTGTTCCTCCTCGAGGAGCTGACCGAGGAGCTGCGCGCGTCGGAGCGCGCGGCGTACGAGAAGCTGATCCGCATGGTGACGCACGAGGTCCACAACTCGGTCGGGGCGGTGGGAAGCCTGCTCGACTCGCTCCGTCACTACGCCCCGCAGCTTGCGCCCGAGGATCGAGCGGATTTCGGAAACGCGCTCACCGTCGCCAGCACGCGCCTCCAAAACCTGCGCGTGTTCATCGGGGGCTTCGCCGAGGTCATCCGGCTCCCCGTGCCCGAGCTGCGGCCGGTCGGGCTCGCACCCTTGATCGACGACATCCTCACGCTCCTCAAGCCGCAGATGGAATCGCGCGGCATCGCGTGCGGCTGGGAGCGCCGCGATCCGGTCCCCGACGTACCGGCGGACAAGAACCAGATCGAGCAGGTGCTCGTGAACGTGCTCAAGAACGCGATGGAGGCGGCGGGAGGCGGCGGGCGCATCGGCGTCCGCCTCTGGCGCGAGAACGGGACGACCCAGCTCTCCGTGCGGGACACGGGACCCGGCATCGCCCCCGAGGCGCGCGACCGCCTGTTCACCCCGTTCTTCAGCACCAAGCGGGACGGTCTCGGCCTGGGTCTCACGCTGGTCGCCGAGGTGCTGGCGCAACACCGCTGCACGTTCGACCTCCGCGACGTCGAGGGCGGCGGC
>Ga0210379_10000886_pt1 | contig 10271 bp, 10 predicted proteins | sample PLMedo_2_FD_155468 | JGI IMG/M metagenome (GOLD analysis project Ga0210379, IMG submission 155468) | Groundwater sediment microbial communities from an aquifer in East River, Colorado, USA - PLM4_32_coex redo | ecosystem: Environmental > Terrestrial > Soil > Riparian zone | place: USA: East... | reverse complement strand
CAACAGGCAAACAGCAGGCAAACAGCAGGCAAACAGCAGGCAAACAGCAGGCAAACAGCAGGCAAACAGCAGGCAAACGCCATGATACACATTTTCAGCCACTACGTTCCCGGAAGATTGATTATTCTCGCGGTCCTGGAAGCCGTGGTCTTGTTGATCTCGGCATGTGTCGGCATTTCCTTGCATCTTGCCGGATCCGGAGCGGCCATCTCGGGTGCCGGAGCAGCAGTGCCGCCCCAGGCGGTTGCGTTCGCCGTGGGCATGATGACCATCTTTTCGAGCATGGGGCTGTACCAGCCGGATTCGTGGGACCGAAATCGGTCCGTCGGGGTGCGCTGGGCTGTCGCCTTCCTGCTGGGATTCGTGGTAATCGCCCTGGCCGCGTATCTGGCGCCCTCGCTAATTTCAGGGCCGGTCACGCTCGGCGGTACATTGATCGTGGCTTTAGCTGGAAGCTTTCTGGTCCGCTCCGCCTTTTACAAGTGGAATAACCTGGGCGTATTCAAGTCGCGCGTGCTGGTCCTGGGTACGGGCTCCCGGGTAATGAAGCTCGCAGAATATGCCCAGCGCAGTTCGAACCATCAGGTGATCGGCTACGTCGCGCTGCAACCTTCCAGGCACTACGTGCCCCTGCCGCACGTCCTTCCCATGAGCCCGGGAGACACGCTGCTGTCCATCGTCGAAAAATACGCGATCGACCGGATCGTAGTCGCGGTAAGAGACCGGCGGGGTGGCGGGTTCCCGGTGCAGCAGTTGCTCGAGTGCAAGATGAAGGGCGTCGAAATCGTCGAGATGCCCACTTTTTTTGAGCGCGAGTACCGGCAAGTAATGCTGGAGTCGCTCAACCCGAGCTGGATGGTCCTCGGAGACGGCTTCCGCCAGGGGTACTTCGGGACTGCCGCAAAGCGCCTGTTCGACCTGACCGTGAGCGGGGCGCTGCTCCTGCTTGCGTTGCCCATCATGCTCGTCGCCGCGCTGTGCATATTCCTCGAAAGCGGTGGGCCCGTGCTATTCCGGCAGGAGCGGGTCGGCCAGGGCGGACGCATTTTCACCCTGTACAAATTGCGCAGCATGAAAAACGATGCCGAGCGCAACGGGACTCCGCAGTGGGCGAAGATCAACGACGACCGTTCCACCGTAGTCGGGCGGTTCATCCGCAAGTGGCGGGTCGACGAACTGCCGCAGATCTTCAACGTGTTCCAGGGGGATATGAGCTTCGTCGGCCCGCGACCGGAACGGCCGTTTTTCGTCGACCAGCTGGTAACGCAGATTCCCTTCTATGCCTTGCGCCATTGGGCCAAGCCGGGGATCACTGGCTGGGCACAGGTACGCTACCAATACGGCGCGTCGGTTGATGATGCCATCGAGAAACTTCAGTTCGATCTTTACTATGTGAAGAACCACTCCCTGTTCCTCGACATCATGATCCTGATCTCCACCGTGGAGGTCGTGTTGTGGGGGCGGGGGGCCAGATGAAGCGCTCGTGGCTGAACTGAGAACGAACATGACCGGTGGCGTTTCCCAGGTTGCGGAAAGGGAGGCAATATGAGTATGAAAGTCTTGGCAAGTGAGAAGATCAAGTGGCTGGCTGCCAAGAATAGCTGGTCGCTGGCACAATCGGAAGGATTTATCGATGGCGATGCCTGCCGCCGGCGCGGCACGATGCCGTCGATGTATGCCCAGATCGGAATCGATGAGTACAGCCTGGGCTTCCGGGCCGGTTACTACGAGCGCAAGGTTGATCCTTCTGGGTTGACGCGCTCCGGCAAACCTGATGCGCCGCGGGTGTGGCAGGGTTCCGGGCAATCGTAACGCCCTTCTGCAACTCGACAGTAAGCCGGTGAGACGTGGTGGCTGCCCAGGTCAGTGCCGGCCCAATTGGCTGAGAGTCTTCTAAGAAAATGCTCTCGGACCGGTAATATATCTTCCAGGTGATGTTTGAGCCTGGTTTTTTCCTGCCTTCTGAGGCGCTCGCGCGGTGCGCATTGTCCGCTGGATTTGAACGCATTGTTCCGGCAGCGGCTTGCTCGAGCTTTCTTGTCATGTCCTCCCCCTGAGCCCAAGGCCTTGTTTGCCGCCACATGGAAATCGGCGCGGGAGGCCTGGAGGCAGCCGATTCGGTATCTGGCCCGAAAATTGCGGTGTTATATCGCAAGCCGCAATAAATGGGACCCTGTGAAAAATCTGCCGAAGGAAAAATTCAAGGTGCTGGCAGCGATGTACGACTGGTCGCTTGATTATGCACAAGGCTATGTGGATGGCGAAATCTCCCGCCTGCGGGGCCGGAAGGCCTCGGAACATGCACTGATCGGAATCGATGAATACAGCCAGGGGTTCCGCGCTGGGTTCTTTGAGCGCCGGAATCCGGCTGCAACAGGGCAGCGTCCGGTCCTCCCTGCGGAAAGCCAGTGAGGGCGGACGTGTAGAGAATCGGTCGAACCCGCCGATGTTGCGACACATCCGGCGCAGGGTGGTCGGGCGACCAGTTGCTTACCTAAGTAGATTCGTGCCCCGCCCCGCGTTGTCCTGCCCCTCCAGTATCGATTTCAGCAGTAGCCTGCGGCGTCAGGCCCATCCTCAACGAAGCAACCGTATGTGCGACACGCATCTTGGCTGACGTGTCGACGCGCGGTTCCCGCTCGTTTCGCGCAACGGCACGTCGTCGCCATGCAGCACATCTGGCATCCCTTCGCTGAAGCGGGCGGTGCGGTTGGCAGCTGGCAATATGTTGTGCGGCAAGTCCTGATGGCCCTGGTTCCGTACGTGAAATAATGCCAATCAGACGCGCGTGACAGCGCGTGACAAAATCTGCCAGTACTAGTAGTTTGTTGAAAAAGTACTGAAGGGGCGGTATCTTTTCGTCGTGCTGGAGGAAGGTTTCGTCCAGTAACGAATTGATTCCATTGATACATGTTCCCCGGCACCAGCTTCCGCCCGGGGCGCCGAGTCGGCATTCGACAGGCTGCTAACGGACGCCGTAACGCGGATAATGTGTTCGGCGAGCGGCCGCAGTAAGCCGTAATAGTGCGATGACAACAATCCACAATCTGCTCTTTCCAGCCAAGTCAGATTCCGGCAGTGCCGAGGCCATCGACTTTGGCCGTATTGAAACGGTACAGGTGCGCGTCCTCGTGCTGGCAAGATGTGTGCTCGCCGCCTCGGCGTTGGCGATGGTTCTGGTGGATCCGTCGAATTTCCAGCGTATGGCCTGGCTGACTTATGCTTCCCTAGGGATCTATTCGGTTTACTCGGTATTTCTGGCCATGGTGTCGTACCGGTCGGGATGGCCGGTCCCTCCGCGGCTGCTTCATTGGGCGGACGCTGTTTTCTTCGCGTTCCTGCTGAGCCAGGCGGACGGGGTGCACAGCTTGTTCTTACTGTTCTTTCTCTACCCGATCGTGGTTGCGTCGTTCTGTTGGGGGCTCCGCGACGGCTTGCTCGTCACTGCCATGTGCTGCACGCTGTTCGTCACGATCGGGTTGGTTACCGCTGCACAGACCGGTACCGTGTCCGGATACACGCTGATAGCCACTGCTTACCTCGTCGCTTTCGGATATATGATTTCCTGGTTGGGCGGCTACGAGCGGCTGCTCTGGCGCCGGCTGACGCTATTGAAGGAAATCAATAATCTGTGGAGTCCGCGATTCGGTGTGGATCACGTCCACGGCAAACTCCTCGACCGGTTGCTCGAGTTTTACGATGGTTCCTTGTGCGCGCTGGTGCTGCGGCGCCCAAGCCCGGCGCTGAACTACTTGATGTACAGCGCGACCCGCGGCAAACCAGGGCAATCGGCAACGCCGGCCACGGTGACCGAATCGGTAGCCGGCGCCTTGTTGAGCCTGCCCGATTCTCTGGGCGCGTTCTACCACAATCCGGCGGGGTCCTGGCGGCACCGTTTTTACGGCTATTTCGCCTACGACTTCGACTTGCGCGTGGCGACCGAGGCTTTCAAACAGGACTGCGCGGCTTTCGCTAATTTGCTTGATACGCAGGCATTCGTCACCGTCCCCTTTGCGCAGCGCGACGGGACCGCGGGCAGGATATTCCTGACCAGTCCCCGACCCGGTTTTTCGCATGCGGACATCGATTTCCTCGCCCAGGTGTCGGATGCCATGTCCACCGTCGTGGAGAACATGTCATTGGTCGAGGAACTCGTGACCAAGGCAGCCGACCACGAGCGACAGAACATCTCGCGCGACCTCCACGACACCACCATACAACCCTATATCGGCCTCAAGCTCGCGCTCGACGCGCTGTATCGGGAGGCCGGGGAGAACAACGCACTTGCTCCACGGATCTCCGAGCTCGTGCACATGACCGAACTCACCGTGCGTGACTTGCGCCAGTATGCGACAGCACTGAAGGAAAAATCCGCCGTGGTCGGTGACTTCCTGGTCGCCGCGGTACAGAAGCAGAGCGAGCAGCTCGGGCGTTTCTACGGCATCAACGTGGAGGTCAAGAGCGACGTGTCCTCCAAACTGCGTGGACAACTGGCGGGCGATGCTTTCAAGATCATCTCGGAGGGACTGAGCAACGTCCTGCGACACACCTCCGCAAAGAAGGCTTTCGTGTCCATACTGTGCGAGAATTCAAACTTGTTGCTGCAGGTTGGCAACGAGGTGGTGAACGGGTCGAGTGCCAAACCGCGGTTTATTCCCCGTTCCATCCACGAGAGGGCGAAGTCTCTGGGTGGCGATTCCTTCGTCGAACAGCGCCCGGACGGTCATACCGTCGTCCACGTTACGCTGCCAATGTAAAAAACAGGGATTACCTACCCATGACTGACTCCAACCCGGCACCGATACGTGTCTTCCTCATTGATGATCACCGCAGCATTCTGTGGGGGCTGGAACGGCTGATAGAAAGCGGCAAGCCTGCCATGGAGGTGGTCGGCAGCGCAACGAACTGCGCTGAGGCGCTCAAACTGATTGACGAGACGGCGCCCGACCTGATCCTGCTGGACATCGACCTGGGCGGTGAAGACGGAGTGCGGGAAATCCCGAAACTAATCGCCAGATCGCGCGCCAAGATCCTGGTGCTCACCGGGTTGCGCGACGAGTCGATTCACGACGAAGCCGTGCTGGCCGGCGCGAGCGGAGTAGTGGAAAAAGAGGCGTCGGCAGAGACGATTCTTACGGCGATCGAGAAGGTGCACGAGGGGCAGCTGTGGATGAATCGCATTGCCACAGGCAGGATATTTGTCGAGTTTTCCCGCGAAAACGCCGCCCAGTCAGTCTCGCCGGAACGGGCAAAGATTGCATCGCTGACCGATCGGGAGCGGGAGATAGTTGCTGTCGCGGCGAGTCACGCCGGAGCGAACGCCAAGGCGATTGCGGAAATGCTGCACATCAGCGAGCACACCTTGCGCAATCACCTGACGTCCATCTACGACAAGCTCGATGTCGCCAACCGGCTCGAGTTGTTTGCGTACGCACACAAACATAACCTGGCCGAACGTACTCCCTGAGCGCAGAGTGGTCTTCGCGCGACGCAATCATTTTTCCAGCACGGCAGGCCTGGTCGAACTCGACGCGCTTGAGATCATGAGACGGCTGCGGCCCATGCGGGGTCGCATCCACGCCCACGGCGTGGAAATTCTGCGCCGCCTTCCGCGGGCGCAGGGTGAGGGGGCTACAAGTGACCAGTCACCGGTTTCTCAACCGGGTGCCGCCAGCGGCTTTCCCATCAACGGGCGCGGTAGTTCCTTGCGCCCCGAATCGCTGGACGTGAGCACGCCGATGTCGCCCGAAAGCTCGCCGCCTTCCTCGATCGCCAGCTTGCCGTAGCGGATCTTGCCGGTGACCTTGCCGGTGGCGTGGATCACCAGCTGCTTGCGGGCAGTAAGTTCGCCTTCGAAGCTGCCGTGGATCTCCGCGACGTCGATACCGGCCGTGCCGCTAAATACGCCCTGCTGAGCGATCTGGATCACGCGGCTGTCCATGGTAGCCTCGATGCGTCCTTCCACTACCAGCGTATCGCAGTCGGTGATTTCAGCGCCCTTCAGCTTGATGTCCGGACCGACGATGAGCTTGCTGCCCTTGCTTTCGCCGACGCCGCGGGGGGCTTCCGGCTTGGGCGCCTCGGCTAGGGGCGCGCGCGCCGCGGCCGGTGGCGGGTTGCTCCCCGGGATGGGGGAGGGTGAACGGAAATCCTTGCGCAGTGCATCTTCCTTGTTGCCGAATAGGCCATCGCTCTTGAACATGGACATGGCTGCTCCTCATCGAAGTTGTCAATTAATTGCGGATACAAAAGCAAGGCTCATGCCACGACTGGCAAGCCGTTTGTATTCAACGACCCTGCCCGCAGCGGACTGCCAGACAGAGGTTGCATTCGTCGCTGGCGGACGACGCGCGATCGCACGAATGTTTCAACGGGTTGTTTTGTTGCGACTAACGTTGTAGCTGCTCGGCGACGCGAGCAGGTACAAAAAAACGCGGCGGGACTGCCGCCGCGTTTGAAAAAGGCCGCTTGCGCAGCCTTTGACCGGGGGGAGGAGGGATCCCCGGTGAAGGCGAACCGCTTAGTGCTTCAGGCTGGGCTTCAGGAAGTAGTGCCCGAGCGCCGCAAACTTTTCCTGTACCCACACCAACCCATCCACGATCAACTCCGCGCTATGGAGGTTGCTGAGCGCAGCGTGCCGGTCGGATTCATTCATGCGCGCCTCACTAATGCGGGCGTAAATGCCTGAATCGAGGCGTCTTTCATTAGATTTTCTCATTTAGTCCTTCCTTTCCCGGCACAAGACCGGACTTAATTCACATAATAGCTTTGTCACCTATCCCGATGACTCTGTGTGCAAGTATGGACCTGATCCGACCCGAATTGTTGCACCGCAATGGATGATATATAATGAGCATAAAGATGAGAAATACTAACTTAAATGCCTAGCCGCCTGCCTCCGCTCAATGCGCTTAAAGCGTTCGAGGCCGCAGCGCGCCACCTGAGTGTGAAAAAAGCCGCAGCCGAGCTGAGCGTCACGCCTGCAGCCGTAAGCCACCAGATCAGGGCACTGGAGGATTATCTCGGCCTGCGCCTGTTCCACCGTCACAACCGTACCCTCGACCTGACCGCGGCCGCGCGCGCGTGCCTGCCCAAGCTGCGGGAGGGATTTGACAACCTGACGCAGGCAGTTGAACGCCTGCGCGCGCACCAGGGTGGCGGCATGCTGACCGTGAGTGCCGCGCCATCCTTCGCCGCCCGCTGGCTGATGCCGCGGCTGCACCGGTTTCTTGAGGCCCATCCGGATATCGACGTGCGCGTCTCGGCGCGCCTGCGGCAATCAGCCGAAGGCGGGAGAAGGACGGCGACGGCGGAGCGCGCGACGGTGGACGTCTGGCTTGCCGATTCCGACGTCGCCATACTGTATGGTCATGGCGACTATCCGGGTTTCAAGGTCGACAAGCTGTTCCCGCTCAACATCACCCCGATCTGCAGCCCGCGCCTGCTCACCGACCCCGAGCACCCGCTGCTCAGTCCCGCGGACCTCCGGCACCATATGCTGCTGCACGACGATACCGGCGATCTCTACGATGGCGTGCCGTTCTGGGACTTGTGGCTGAAGGCGGCGAACCTGGAGGGCCTGGAACTGAAGCGGGGCCCCCATTTCAGCCATGCCGTGCTCGCGTTCGAGGCCGCCGCCGAGGGCCGTGGCGTGGTGGCCACGATGCCGGTGCTTGCGGAGTCCGACTTGAATGCCGCGCGGCTGGTGACACCATTTGCGCTGCGCGTGCCGCTCGCGTCCGCCTACTACCTGGTGTGCACCGAGGACGCCGCCAGCCGCCCGGGGGTGGCGGCGTTTCGCAACTGGCTGCTGGCGGAAGCAGCCAAGGAAATTTCGGGAGCGTGATCCATGACCAGTGAACGGTCAGCGGACTTCGCGCCGGTGGACCGGCGGCCTTCCCCTGTCACCAAGCACTGGCCACCTGTCGCGCTTCACAACAGTCCGTCAGGCCGGCGCGGCCGCTGGCCGCTGGATCTGCTTGTCGTTGATCGGCAGATTGATGAGCGCCGCCAGCACGCCGAGCGCGATGGTGAGCAGCCACATCAGCCGGTAGGAGCCGGTGGTGTCGAACAGGTAGGCGGCGATCCACACGCCGAGGAAGCTGCCGACCTGGTGGAACATGAAGGCGATGCCGCTCAACGTCGCCAGATACTTTACCCCGAATATCTGGGCGATCAGCCCGCTGGTGACCGGAACCGTGCCGAGCCACAGAAAGCCGATGGCGGCGGCGAACAGGTAGACTGAAGACGGGGTGAGCGGGAGCACGATGAAGGCCGCGAACACGACCGCTCGCGTGAAGTAGAGAACGGACAGCACGTACTTCTTGGTACGGTGCTGCCCGAGCCAGCCCCACATGTAGGTGCCGAAGATATTGAACAGGCCGATCAGCGCCAGCGCCATCATACCGGTGTCCGGCGTCATGCGCTGGTCGATGAGGTAGGCCGGAAAGTGAACCGAGATGAACATGAGCTGGAAGCCGCACACGAAGTAGCCGGAGCAGAGCAGGACGAAGCCGCTGTGCCCGAAAGCTTCGCGCAGCGCTTCGGGTATGGACTGCTTCTGACCGGCCGCCTGTGTTTTCTTGTTTTCCACCAGCGCGGAAGAGAGCGGCAGGATCAGCAGGATGGTCAGCGCGCAGATCAGCAGCGCGTTGTGCCAGCCGATATAGTTCATCAATGTCTGGCCGTAGGGCAGCATCAGGAATTGCCCGAACGAGCCCGCGGCGCCGGCGATGCCGAGCGCCAGCGTGCGCTTCTCGGGCGGAAAGGCGCGCCCGACCACGCCGAAGACGGTGCTGAAGCCGCTGCAGGAGAGCCCGATGCCCACCAGCAACCCCGCGCTCAGGCTGAATTCCCAGCCGGTCGTGGAGTACGCCATCAGCACCATGCCCACCGCGTAGAGCAGCGTGCCGCCGATTACCGCCCGCGCGGTGCCGAACCGGTCGGAGATCATGCCGGCGAACGGCGTCGCCAGCCCGTAGACCAGATTCTGGATCGCCAGCGCGATGGCGAAAGTCTGCCGGCTCCAGTCGAGGTCGAGCGTCATCGGCTGCAGGTAGAGCCCGAAGCTGTGCCGCGTGCCGAGTGACAGGGTGAGGATGCTGCCGCTGCAGATCAGTACTACGAGAGGCGTCCTCCAATTGGATTGCATCATGTGGGCCGGATGTTCGTCGCGAATGCGCGCATTGTAGCCGATGCATCGGCGCGGATGCGGTGGCGGTCCACAGTGCGGAGTTGACGCTGACAGGCGTACCAATGGAGAATACGCTCCCTCGCGCTCACGATTCGGCGCATCACCGGATGCGGGCGCATTCCCGAGTGGGTCGCTAGCTCAACTGGTAGAGCAATGGACTCTTAATCCGGAGGTTCGGGGTTCGAGTCCCCGGCGGCCTACCACTCCTTAAATCGGACACGCAGTGCCGATTTAAGTCCGCCGGTACGAGGCGGACGGCGATGCCGCCGCTCAACCGGCGGGAGTACAATAAACGATTCAGGGTGTGGCGCAGCTGGGTAGCGCGCGTGCCTTGGGCGCACGAGGTCGTCGGTTCGAATCCGACCACCCTGACCAACAACGTGAGGTGCAAGGTGTGAGGAGTGAGGCGGGATACCCTGTCCCACGCCAAACGTCCAACTCGTCACGCTCGTTTCTTCACGCCTCACGCCTAACCCCTCTCGCCTCACGCGTTCGAGTATGCCGGTAAGGCTAACCATCGACGAAGGCCGCGTCCCGGTCAAGGTCTACACCGACGAGGTGGAGGCGAACGCGCGGCAGCAACTCGTAAACCTCTCGAAACTGGCCATCGTCCACCATCACGTGGCGGCCATGCCCGACGTTCACACCGGCATCGGCGCGACCGTCGGTTCGGTGATTGCCACGCACCGCGCCGTCATTCCTGCCGCTGTTGGCGTGGATATTGGTTGCGGGATGATCGCCACCCGCACCTCGCTCACCGCCAATGATCTCGATGAGCCGCGGTTGAAGCGCGTGTTCGATCAGATCTCGCGCAATGTGCCGGTCGGGCGCGACCAGCACAAGGAAGGGCGGGCGCTAACGGATGCGGCAAGGCCATTCGGGCGCAGCCTGAGAAGGATCCTCGATCGGCACCCTCAGCTCGAGAAGCGTTTCCCGCGGACGCAGAACTGGGTGTGCCAGCTGGGTACGCTCGGCGGCGGCAATCACTTCATCGAGGTGTGCCTCGACGAGGCGAGTCAGGTCTGGGCGATGCTGCACTCAGGCAGCCGTGGCATCGGCAATGCGATCGGAACCTTCT
>Ga0210379_10000884_pt1 | contig 10280 bp, 9 predicted proteins | sample PLMedo_2_FD_155468 | JGI IMG/M metagenome (GOLD analysis project Ga0210379, IMG submission 155468) | Groundwater sediment microbial communities from an aquifer in East River, Colorado, USA - PLM4_32_coex redo | ecosystem: Environmental > Terrestrial > Soil > Riparian zone | place: USA: East... | reverse complement strand
GATCTGCCGCGCATCTCGGATGTCGAGCACCGGGTTGTCGTCCGTGCCCTCGTCCCCGCCATAGAGGGCGCTCTTGACGACCGCAGTCGTCGAAACAGTTTCCGCGGAAAAGGCGCCGTGCAGGAGGCCTAGACCAGCCGCGAAATTCAGCAAGTACGGGCCGGCGCCAGAGAGCGAGACTATTTCCGTGGTGACGCCGTCATTGCTCGCGGTTCCGCTGATTTGCACGCGCCGACCCACTGCGAACGCGGCGGGCCACGGTGTCGCTCGAGATATGGTATCTGGCGTTCCGGTCGCGAACGTAAGCGACTCCGGTCCGACCGTGCCAAGCGTCGCGAGCGGGGCACCATCCGCGGTGATGTGGATCTGACGGCCGTACCGGGCGCGGGCCGACTCGTCGGGGAACCCACCGACGGTGTATTTGCCTTTCTGGACGCGAACTCCGTCGGTCATAATGTAGAGGTACTGTTTCGAGAGAGTGGTCGGAGTCGTGATGTTTGAGTTCGCCCACACGTAGCTGGCGAAGGTGCCGGCCACTGACCCCGTCACCTCAGAGCACACATTATCGTCGAGCGCGATCGAGGTGTCCGTCTCCAGGTCAAAAATCTCGATGGTGACGGCACCTAGGGTCTGCCCAGCGGCGAACTCACCGAGGAGATAGACCACCTCGCCGAATCTCTGTGTCGTGTACCTCATTCGCCGAACTCGTCTTCGTAATTGGGGGAAATGCGGTCAACAGCCCAGTCACCGATTCGGTCACCGGTCATCTGAATCAACTCTACCACGATGCGGAAACCGGCGCCCTGAAGCGTGACGCGGTGGGAGAACAACGTGGGCACCTCGCCAGTTCCCTCGATGACCTGCCGCCGCAGGTAAGCACCCCCGCCGACGAGATAGCCGGTCCCATCAGTCACGTCGACGATGTAGTCTTGCTCGTCGAGCGTCGTCTCGTTGATCTCCGTCACAATCACCGAGAGCACGTCGATCGGGCTCGGCACCACGCCGGAGGAGTCCCGGGAGACGAACCTCGGGTTGAAGAGATACGTCTTCACGTAGGACGACGTGGAGAATGTGTTGCTGAACCTGCCGCCCGAAAGGTCGAGGTCCGTGCGCGGGCTGCGGATCTCGACGAGGGTGGCGTTGTTGTTGAACGCTTGCAGTGCGAGCACCTGATCCGAGAGCAGCAGCCCGCCGATCGTGGCGTCAACCGTGATGGACGACTGGGCGTTCTGTCGACCCACGAGGATGTTTGCCTGGTCCCCCGTGCCGTATGCAGCTATCGCGCCCGAAGCGTTGCCCTCGTTGCCGTAGCAGGCCACGGATTCGACGAGCCCGTCGTAGACGTTGAAGCGCCCCACGGTGACACAACCAATTGCGTCACCCCCTACGTTGAGATGAATCTCGTCGATGCCGCAGGGGGCGATGAAGCTGCCGTACAGATTCAGCGGAGTCAGCGCGGACACCGCAGGCGTGAGGCCCACCCATACGCCGCCATCCGCCATTGAGTAGCGGTCGCCGGGTCGCCGCCCGAGAGAGAAAGTAAGGGTCGAGTCCCACGACCCTGAGTTGAGCAGGAAGAAATTCGGCGTGCAATGTCTCCCCACCCACACTTCTTTCAAACTGGCAAAAAAGGCTGGCGTCGTAAGCGTCGAGTAGTCAAACGCGAATCGTGCGATCCCCTCCATTAGGACGAGGTTCATCTTCTCGCCGGTTCCGGCTTGGATCGGACCAAGCTGGAGGAAGTCACGCAGCTCGCCGGACCCGAAGTAGGGAGATCCGCCGGTCGGGCCATTCTGCGGAACACCGGCGTAGGAGCCGGTCAGCATATTCGCGGCGGTGATGCCACGCGCCTGAAAAGTGGCGCCAGAGCCCACAAACTCATCGACGAGCGTGCCGTTCGCGAAAGTGAGCACTGTCGCGTTGAGGCCGGTGATCTCGTCCGTGACGCCATCGTTGGAAGACGTGCTCCCGACGTGGACGTGCTGGCCTACGGCAAAGCCCTCGGCGATCCAGCTATCGGGAGTGCCCGCGCGAGTAATTGTCTTCGCGGATGCCGAGAACGTGAAAGTGTCGGTGCCAGCCTTCGTCGCGAGGATCGGGTCGTGGTCGAGGAAGTTGACGGTGATGTTGCCCCTGCGGACCTCGATCGTACCGTCCACGGCCTGATTCGTCATCCCAGTGCCACCGTCGGGCGTCCGCACCATCAGCACGTCTTCGCTGATGACGGCGTGTGCGATCCACGCGCCATTGTTTGCGGTGGTCGCGCTACCGCGGAAAGCGACGCGGTCGTTCTTCACCACGCCGGCCGTTCGGAAGTTCGCGCCCGCCACTTCGATGAAGGCAAGCTGAGTGTCGAACGAATCGACGAGGACGGACGTGACGTTCGAGGAGCCGAGCGTGCGCGCCGCAAGGCGGACGATACGTGCCAGAGTGCCCTTCGCCGCGCCGGTGCCCCCGGATTGATCGACGGGCGCTGGACGAAGCTGGTACGTGTCGGGGCTGGGCGCGGTGTCGAGCACGGTCAGGGTGTAGAACCCGTTGTTCGCGGCGGTAACGGTGTCACCGAAAACCTCCATGAGGTCACCGATGAGCGGGGGGCCGCCCACGTCGCCGCCGGTCACGGTGACGACGCCGCCAGTGATCGAGACGATCACGCGCGTAGTAGCAGCTCGAGCGCCCTCTGACTGCCGGTAGGTGAGAGCCATCTACGCGCTCTGCGCAGCCAGCAGATCCCGCTGCGCCTGCTGGTACGCGATCTTTTCGACGACGCGCACCACGCGGGCATTCAGTGCCTCCGTCGCCTCCGTCTTGAACACGCCGCCGGGGAACGCGGCCACCTCACCGAGCGCGGCGTTGACCGCCGCGAGGCGGGTCTGCAACTCGGTGATCAGTACGTCGTACTGCGCCACCTTCTCGTCCCGCGCGTCGAGCGACAGTGCCCCGCGGCGTAGCTGCTCGAATATGCACTGCGCTCCGTTGAGAGCACGCACCGGCCCCACTTGCAGCAGACGAGCCTTGAACGACGGGTAGGTGGCCTCGTCGATGATCGCGAGGTCATAGGCTTCCTGCATCATCGCATCCACCCACCGCCCCGCGGTTTCCTGAGTGACAGCGAGGCGATTCTGTAGGCGCTGGATGAGGCCGGCGCGCGTGCCGCCGCCGCTCTCGCGCCAGTACGAGACAGCTTCGGAGAAGGCGTCGGTCAGGAGAGTCGCGGCGGCCACGAGGCCTCCTTGACGGACTACTCCGCCGGTGCGGGCACAGGTTCCTGCGGGCCGCCACCACGCTGGCCGCGCTTCGAGCCGCCGACCTTCGGTTGCAGCGACCGCTCCATGTCCGTCTTCTCAGCGGCTTCGCCGGAGAACTCGATCGCACCGGCAACGGCGCGGGTCGACTGAATCTCCGGCTCGACGAGCTTGGAGCCGGGAGCCAACCGTCGGGTGAACTCCCAGTCGACGCCCGCCGGGCTTGCGAGGAGCTCGCGAGCATCGATGCTGAACAGGCTCTGGACTTCGCCTGTGGTCTTGTGCTTGAGCTGAACGATGGTGGCCATGGGCGTGGTTCCTTCGTTGGGTGGAGGAGCGGGGCCCCGGTCTGTCTACCCGGGGCCCCTGGAGCAGAGAGGCCTACTTCGCGATGCTGAGGTAGACGAACGGCGTGATGATCGGCGTGGTGCCGGTGAGCACCATGAAGAGCCGAGCGTACCGATACAGCACTCCGCCGTAGCGGTTGTCCGCACCGCAGACGTACCGCCCGAGAGCGAAAACGTCGTCGGAGTTCGTGGCCGCCACTGCGACGCCGGTCTGGTCGCCGATCGGCAGAATGACGCGGCTCACGACGGCGTCGGCCGCCTCGAACAGCGTGCCATCGGCGTCCGTGTCGTTGCAGAGCTGAAGGACGAACATGTACGCTTCGTCCCCCGTGGTGCTGTCGATGACACGCACGTCGACGATGAAGTCGAACGCGGTATACGCGACGTTCACGATGCCAGTGCCCGACTGCGTCACGCCGAAGTCGAGGACTCGCGCCACCGTGGCCACCACGCCCGCTGCCGACGCCGAGATGGACACCGCGTCCTGAAGCAGCGTATCCGCATCGAAAGTGAAGGAGTTCTGTGCGAGTGCCTGAGTACCCATGGGGTTTTCCTCCGAGAGTTGGTCTTGAGCGAAGCCCGGCGCCGACTAGGCGACGAAGGCTGCGTTCGAGATGTTGCGCAGGCGGATCACCGACCGCGGGTGGTTGATGTGGAAGTTGTTGTACCACTCGATGCGGGTGTCTTCCCGCGGAGTGGTGTTGTCCTCGCCGAGGTTGCGGACCTGCATGCCGCCGTTCTCGATCCCCTCGAGACCGTCGTCGCCGACGCCACAGACGTAGATCGAGGAGGCCGTGGCCGTCGCACCGGAACCGCCCAGCTCGGTGAAGCCGAGCATGATATCGTTGTTCTGGTTGTCCGCGACGCGGATGACCTCGATGTCGTTGTACATCAGCACCTGCCGACCGAACTCGTTCACCACCATGCGGATGACGCCGATCGAGGTCGAGCGCGCAGACTGCGTGAGACGCAGATGCATGCCGCGACCCATCAGCATGTACCGCGCGTTGTGACAGCGCGCGATGGCCTCGTCGAGCAGGAGCAGCGACAGCGCATCGCCACCGTCGGTGGCGCCCGCCGACACGACGTTGAAGCCGTTGAGCCGAGTCTGCAGGCCGTCGATCTCGCGGGGCTCCGTCGAGGAGTCGCCCTTGAAGAAGTCCGACACCCACAGGTTCGAGATCGCCTTGATCTTCATGGCGACTTGGCGCGTGGCCTGATCCGCGCCCTTGGTCTTCAGGATGAACGGGTCGATCCCGATCTCACCGCCGTAGATCTTGAGCGACTGGATCACTTCCTCGATCCGGCCCTGCGACTTCGTGAACGCCTCGTTCACACCGCGGACTGCCGCATCGGGAAGCACTGCCTCCTGCGTGATACCGTCGGCCGAGCCGAGGATCCCGCGGAAGGGGAGAACCTGCAGCAGACGCTGGTCCTCGATGAAAGTTTCGATCACTCCGCGAGTGAAGAGGTTGTCCTGCCCCTTCGCGGCTTCGATGAGCGTATATGCCATGGGAGTTCTCCTGTGAGTCGCCGAATCCTACGCCGACTCTCGGGCGATTGCCAGCCCGAGGCCGAGCTTCTGTCGGGGACTCAACTTTTCGATGTCGGCGTCGGTCTTCTTTTTGCCACCGCCGCCAGCACCGCTGTTTGAGCCTCCGCCGCTGGAAGCGCCCCACCACAGGGTCTTCCCGGTTTCGAAAGTGGACTGGAGCCACTCCGTGATACCGAGCGGAGACTTGCCATCCTTGCCGATGATGGGCGAGCCATCGGGACGCTTCGCAAGCGGCGCGTCCTCGTCGTTGAGCGTGAAGATGTCGCGGGCGGCGCGAATCGCGTCGCCGAGTGCCCGGGGATCTATCGGCGGGTCCATCGCCAGCGCGAGCTGTCGGACCTCCGAGTCGATGACGAGAGCCTTGATGCGGTCGGTCTTCCGAGACAGAACGCCAGCCAGCTCGTCGATCTTCCCCCGCGCAGCGTCGCGCTCGGACTCTAGGCCCTTGCGCAGATTCTCCGTGCGGAGGTTGATCACATCCTCGAACTTGCCCTCTGCGATCAGCTTCATCTCCTCGTCGCCATCGAACTTCGCGAGAATCGCGCGCACCTTGGTAGAGTCGAGACCCTCCCACTGCTTCGCGAGGTCGGCGGCCTTCTGCTCGGCCGTTCGCTTCTCTGCGAGGATCTGGTCCCGGTTGCCGCGAAGGCCTGCGGTCTGCTCATCAGCCCACTTCTGCAGGATGGAGAGATTCGCTGCTTCCTTCTCTTCCGGCGTCGGGTTGCCTTCCTTGTCGGGGGTGAACCGCCAGCCGGAGTCACGAACGCCCGGAACTGCGTTGAACAGCTTCGGGAGCCCGTCGGAGTACGGGAAACCGGGTAGACGACGATCGACGTGTTGCTTGCTCATCACACCTCCTGGTGTCGTTTGTCAGAGTGGGAAGGGGCTACTGCCTCCAAGCTCCTGCTTGGAAAAACTCCGACGTTGAGGGATAGTTCTACACCGACGGTGGGTGTAGGCGCAAGTCTCAGGTCGGAGGGAGCACCCCAGCCGCTCGAGCGACACGGTCGATGCGCGTGAACCAGCCCGGATTGTTCTTGGCGTTGGGGTTCCCCCGGAACTCCTTGCGCCGCGCGCGAAGCACCGACTCCGATGCGAGGCGAGCCATCCAACCGCGCACCGCCACCACTGTTCCGGGGCCGATGTCCCCGTCGTGCTTCGGCAGTCCCGCAAGCGTCTGAAGGGCGTTCGCGGGGTTGTCTTCGCCCGAGAGGTAGGCCCAGTCGACGACCACGAGGCAGAGCGGCCACGGCAGAGCTTCGCAGTGACACGGCAGCCAGAAGCGCTCGTAGAACAGAGTCTTGGCGTCTTCGACGGTGGGCGGGCCATTCGCCCAGAGCTCGGGCCAGTAGTTCTTGGCGACGCCGTGGATTGTTGCCCCGCCCGGGTCGGTCGGTCGATTCACCGCGTGGCAGATACCAGAGGCCGCGCCACCCCAGCACTCCTCTGAATGCACGAAGTGCCAAGACCGTTCGAGATTGATGCTGGTCACTTCGGCGGCGCCTTCTTCGAAGGTGTGCCGCGAGAGACCGGCTTCTTCGCCGGTGCTTTGCCGGCCGGCGCCGCGGGCGCAGGCATGGCCTCCGCCATCTCCGCCGCCGCGCTCGCCGCCAGCTCGGAGTTCTTCGTCGCCCGCTCCTCGTGCTCCGCCTCGCGCGCAGCCTTCTCTTCTTCGAGCGTCCGCTCCGCCGGCATGATCTCGCCGCGCTGCAGGTTGTAGTGGTAGACCTCGTCGCTGAGGGCGCCCTCCTGCCACGACTTCACGAGCGCCGTCAGCTCCTCGGAGGTGAGGCGCGTCTCGACGAAATCGCGGTTCAGACGAAACTTGACGGCGTCCTTGTTGCCCCCCTTCCATCCGGCAGCGAACTGGCACGCAGCAGTGAAGACCTGCTCGACGGTGCGGACACCGGACAGTAGAACGCTAGTCTCTTCGCGCGCGTTGAGGCGCGTCGTCTCAGACGACATGTTCTCCCGGTCCTCGCCGCGGATCAGCCGCGCGCCAAGGACGGCCATGCGCTTCTCCTTGTCCTCCATCGCGAGGCGGATCGATGTGACACCAGTGCCGGTGTATTCGATCATCCCGGCCTTCACGTCCTTCGAGACGCTATGCCAGATCTGCGCCGGGCCAAAGGTGGTGGGCCGATCCTCCGACCGGATACCGAAGACGTAAGGAGTGGGCGAGCCGATGATGTGGAGCGCCGTTTCGTAGTCGGCCGAATTACGGTAGTGGCCGAGGTTCACGTTCACGAGATCGATCATCGGGGGCTTCGTAGTGCGTGCCCGCTTGTCGAAGGTGTTCGCGAAGAAGAACGGAATCTCCCGCAGCGGCTGATTGAAGCGCTTCGGTGTGATCAGCTCGCCCACCCGCTCGAAGCTCCCGGGAGTGAGCGTGGCCGAGCTGAACGGGGTCGAGGCCTCATCCTGCACGCGCGCCCAGCGCTGCTGCTGGTAGATACCCGTCTCGTCGAGGAACAGCTCGCGGATATAGGTGGTCGTGGTTTCGTTCGAATCGAGCGGCTCCTCTTGGAGCACGACGCGCGAGAGCTTCCTAAAGCCGGTCGTGAGCTCGATCTTCTCTTCCCAGCGGAAGATGTCCTCCGCCTTCCATGTTGCGATGTAGGGCATCGCGTTGTCGATCTGCGGCATGTCGACGAGGAGCCCGTACCTCCCGAGCGAGAGTACCTCGCACCGCGCCTCGCGCACGATCTCTTGCATCGTGAACCCTTCCGGGCTCGCGAGCTCCCTCATCGACTCAAGTTGACTGGGGATGTCAATCACAGGGTCGATGCGAAAAACGAGCCCCACGAGACCGCCGAGCGTGCGGCCCGACACCCCGTAGAAGTTCGCGCGCTGCAGGTAGTTCTTGAAGTCGATCTTCTTCATGCCGCGCGGCTGAGGGAGGTAGGCCGTGCCGCCGTCCTTGATCGTGTCCTCGCCTTCGAGGCAGTCGCGGACCTTCTCCCATTGCGGGAGACGCACGTCGTAGTCGGGGGAGGTGTCTGTGATGTCTTGGTCGAGCGGCATCAGACGAGGCCTCCAAGGTCGGCAACTACGAAGTCACCACTGAGTGTTGCAGGCGCGAAGGTGAGCGCCAAGGCGTCAGCGTAGTCGGGGCTGAGAACGCCGCGGGCGGCCATGGCTCGCTTCGACTCGATCATGATCTTCCCGGTGTTGGTTCGATCCCAGGTCGGAGCGGACAGCTGCGCGATCAGAATGGGATCGTCGGGCATCGCCAGGAGCTCGTCGAGGGGGTGCTCCACGCCACCCTCTTCTCCCCTCAAAAAGAGCAGGTGCTCGTGACTCTTCTGCAGCCGGTCCCGAAGGATCCACCACAGCTCGGCCCGAAGATTCGCGAACTTCTCAGTAGATCTCTTCCCGTCAGGCCAGATGTCGTCCGTCGGTGTCTGTCCGACGTTGATCGCATTCACCTGCACATAGCCGAACGTGGTAGTGACCCCTTCGCGAGTCTCTTCCCGCGCCAGCACCCACTTCTTCTCTCGCTCGAAGGTTGCAGACGTTCCGGCTCCGACTCCGAGCGGATCGTAGTTCAGTACGTCGACCGCGTCCTCACGAGCGAACTGCATCGCCTTCAGTGCTGTGTACGACGGATCGCTGTCGCCCCACGCCTTCACGGGGTCGATGAAGGGTCCGAAGCGCGTGATGTACGCGCTCTTGCCAGACCCGCCGCCGCCCACGTCTAGCCCAGCGATGCCGTGCTTGAAGACCGGCCAGTCCACGAGGCGATTCAGTTCAACGGCGGAACGCACCCACTTGTTCGGGATGACGATGCGCTCGATCGACGCGGTGTAGTCGATGTCTACTTCCTGCGCGATGATGTGCGGCTCGTAGCGGCGCTTCTGCTCGGCGTACCACGCGTCGTTCTTGCGCGGATCCTGCCGCCAATGGAACCGGAATACGGGGAACTTGCCCGACGTAACCTTGCGGTAGAACGGGTTGCCCATGCCGTTCGCAGTGCTCACCCAGATCTTCACGTTCGACGTCTGGCTGAGCGCGCCCTCGACCCGATCGGGGTGCTCGAGGAACGCTGCCTCATCGATGAAGTAGATGCTCGCACGACCCCCGCGGCCAATCTGATCGCCAGCCTCTCCCGTGATCGACGAGCCGTTCTCGGGATTCAAGAACTTCATGAACGGGGCATGGCTGTCCTCCTTGTAACCGGCTGGCAGGAACTCCTGCGGCAGGTTCCGAAAGAGGATCCGACCTTTCTCAAAAAGCGCGTCGGGGTCGCCGATCTTGTCGACCTTCACCTCTTTGTAGGAGCCGAAGCCGATCTTCGCGCCGCTGTGGAAGGTCCACATCCAAATGCCGAAGGCCATGCACAGCCACGAGATGCCCATCTCTCGGCTCTTCTCGACGACGCCGTCCTCCCCGTTCCGCCAGCGCTCGTAGAGCCACTGGATGAACTCTCGCTGGCGAGGGAACAGCACCATCGGAACGAAGGCCGTACGACCTTCTTTGCCCAGCAACCGCGGATCGAACGTAGTCACCCAGTCTTGGATGTAGTCGATCGGGTGGGTCTTGTAGTGAATCCTCAGCGCGAGAAGGAGCTTCTGCCCCTCCGTGAGGACTTGACCGCTAGGAAGCTCTTTCGCCGGGGTCGGGTCTTGGATTGCGCGGAGACGACGGACGCGTTCTTGGATGATCGGGAGGTAGTCACGCTTCTCCCAGTCGAAGGCTTCGTAGGCGGCGGACGTCGTGAAGTCGGGGGGCGACTCAACCCACGTCTTGATAGTGCTTGCCGAAGCCACCAGGCGCCCTCGTCCGTTAGATGCCAATCGCGGTCTTGGCCATCGACGAGGCGCTTGAGCACTACCTCGGGGATGCCGTCGACCGTGAACACCTTAGCCGGGCGGCGACGAGTCTTCACTCAGCGAGCTCTCGGGCGCGGTACTTGGCGCCGAGACGCGTGACCCGATTCACGCAGGACTGGGGGATCGAAGCGGTGGCCCCGACGTAGTCCAAGCCGACCTGCGCTTGCATCGTCAGCACGAGGTAGTCGTCCTTGTCCGCCACGACCCAGCCCACCGTTAGGATGATGGCCTGCGCGTCGTCTTCGCGTACCTCGGCGGCGCTGTGCCAACCGCCGACTCCGAATGCATCGAGCCACTCCAC
>Ga0210379_10000882_pt1 | contig 10293 bp, 18 predicted proteins | sample PLMedo_2_FD_155468 | JGI IMG/M metagenome (GOLD analysis project Ga0210379, IMG submission 155468) | Groundwater sediment microbial communities from an aquifer in East River, Colorado, USA - PLM4_32_coex redo | ecosystem: Environmental > Terrestrial > Soil > Riparian zone | place: USA: East... | reverse complement strand
GTGGGGAACCGCTCCCGCTCTCTACCAGGGCGACTTCGTCAAGCCTGGTCAGAAGGGCGGGCTTCCTGTTGCCTGGGACTTCACCGTCCTGACGAGCATCTGCGCAAGCGGCCACGGCGTACGCTTCCCCAGTGGCTGGTACGACCAGAGCGTGGCGGCCGCGCACCCCTTCGCCTACGTTGCCACGCCCATCCTCGGCACGACGGACATCCCCGACTCCGAGCGCTGGCCGGTCGCCGACGCCGTGACCTACTTCGCGGCCGGGCGCATGGTCGGCGCGCAGGAGATTCCTCGCGTGTCCTCGGGCGGCGACCTGGAGTCCAGCTCCACGGTCAGCACCGGCGCGCGCACCACGACCGGGTTCGTGTTCCTCCAGCAGTTCCAGTCCCTGCTCCAGTCCATTGGCATCCGGTACCGGAACTACTACCGACCCCTGGACGTGCAATGACACTGCGCTCGGGGGCCGACGTCAAAATCGGGTCGCGCGAGTTCTTCCTCGACGACACCGCGCAGGAGCCCTACGCCCACGTCCTCGTGTCCCTGTACTCCGACACGCAGAAAATCGCGGGCATGGACGCCACGACGGCGGACCCGAACGTCCTGCTCTGGCCGTACGACGACTTCGCCGGGGGCGTGGAGAACAAGTACTACTCCGAACTCATCCCCGACACCTGGTGGTACGGGAACGCCAACCCGCGCGTGCGCGGTTCCATTACGGCGCCGCCCGACACTACACTGACGAACCTGACCATGGCGACTGCGGCGGACAAAGCGTTCTTCGTCGCGGTCGGCGGCAAGCTGTGGCTGGGCGTGGGGCGCGATGTCTACTACTCCGACGCCGGAGAGACGTGGTCTCGGTGGAACGGCGCCGCGCTCTTCGCCGCGGGCTACACCATCGACGGCATGTCGCACGACGGGGCCTGCGCGTGGGTCACGGCCGCCAACGGCTCGACGCGGAAGACTCGCAAGGTCCTGACCACCACGACGGAGACGACGGCCGTCGAGGACCACGCCGATACGGGCGTCATGTTCGGCATGGCGATGCTGGAGGGCCAGGTCTACGCGTGGAACGGCGCGGCACTGTTCAAGTACGACTCGACGGAGACGCTCCCCATCATCCACGACGACCTCGTGCACAAGGTGCACCAGCCGTTCTCCTCGGGCGGAGAGTTCGGCGGCATCGCCGCGTCGGACAACTCCATCATCTACTTCACGGCGGGCAATGGCTTCACCGAGGTCTTCGAGTGGCGGTTCTCCAGCTCGACGTCGTCCTTCATCCCGCGCCCCATCTGGAAGCCGAGCCCCGGGTTCACCGCCCGCTTCATGGTCTCCACCATGGGCGTGTTCTACCTCCTCGGCGACTGGGTGGACCAGGCCGCCATCTTCGGCATGTCGGCCGTCAACCGCGAGCCCCTGTTCCTCTCGTACGTGGGCCAGGCGTTCGGCGGGAGCGGCAATCCGCTGACTCCGACGGCCTTGTGTGGGAGCTACGGCACGTCCGTGCTCGTCGGCATGACCGACGGCGACACGAACTACTACTTCGTGTACGACGCGGAGCTGGACTCCCTGACTCCGCTCGACCAACAGGCCACCAGCGATGAGGGTCTCAACCTGGCCGTCTCCACGTACCGGAACCGACGCGTAGCCGTCGGGTCGGTCGGGACGACGGGCAAGGCGCGCTGGTGGAAGCAGGACTTCGACACGCCGACGCGCTCGTGGGAGTGGGTGTCGAGCGGCTGGAACCTCGGCTACCCCATGGACGAGAAGCTGCTGTTCGGCTTCGAGGTCGTGCAGGACCCGACCATCGCCGCCGGTCAGATTCAGGTCCTCTACCAGAAGGACGAGGACGGCTCCTGGGTCTCCGCCGGGACGACGGCCGCCGGGGTCAAGTACACGAACCTGGACAAGTCGACCGACAACGTCAAGTTCAGGAACCTGCGCGTCCGCATGCTCGGGACGGCGGGCGCCCGCTGCTTCTCCATCACGGCGCGGACGTACATCAACGCCTACCAGGAGCTGTGGCGCCTCGTCGTCAAGATGCGCGACGAGGACCCGACCAACCGCCCCGCCACCCGACAGGCGCGCGCTGCGAAACTGCGCGAGTGGCTGAACGAGCTGGCGAAGGCCAAGTCGGTCGTCACCTTCCTCGACGGCCGCGTCAACCCGGCGAAGGGGAAGTACTCCACCCACACGGTGGTCGTTGAGTTCGCCAACTACGGCGGCCAGCGCATCGCCCGCGCCCAGGGGCACTACGAGGGCGCCGCGGAGATTCAGCTCCGCTCTACGACGCCCACCGGCGCATGAGCCGCCGCAAGTTCCGCGAGGACAAGTCCAAGTTCTACGGGGCGAAGCAGGTCCTCCAGGACCTCAACGTCCCGGCGCACGCCGTCGTCCACGACCTCGACGTGTCGCTCGCCGGGGGCGGCGCGAGCGGCTACACCGTGTTCTGGTCCTCGAACACCTTCATGCACTCGGACGACATCTCGCAGCCCCTGTTCGTCCCCGAGGACGGCACCATCGACGTCGTCTACGCGTCCCTGCCACTGCTCGCCATCAACACGTTCGAGGTCGACGTCTACCTGAACGGGTCCAGCATCTTCGCGCCCATCGACCGGCCGAAAATCCTGTCGGGCCAGTCCCTCGGCGCCGACGCAGTCCCGACCACCACCGTCGTGACCGCGCGCGACGCCCTCGAAGTCCAAATCCTGAGCACGGGCGACAACTACGGTCGCGCCGTGGTCTACATCGTCGTCCAATAGGAGGAACCTGTGGCCGTTCGAACCGGAGTCATGTCCAGCGCCACGCCGGGCAAGGCCATCTACGACCTCATCGCGGCGGACCTGGCCGCGAACCCTAACTGGTCGCGCCCCGCGGTCTCGTCCCTGACCGGCGCCACCAACTCGCACGGCGCCAACTGGACGTCCCAGATTTGGAAGTGCACGGTGGGCGCGCAGGTCTTCCACGTCATCTTCTCGTACGACGTCACGACCACGCCCCTGGCCCTCTACATCCAGTCGGCCGAGGCGTACGACGGGTCCGACGGCGGCGGCTCGCCCGTCGCGTCGAAGTTCCGGCGACACGGCGGCGCCGGGGCGCTGACCACCACCGGCGACGGCACCGCCGTCACCCCGGGCGCGACCGACGTAGCGAACTCCGGGGACGTGTTCCTGAACTCGACGAACCCCAACTTCGCCATCACCAATGTGCTGGGGTCGGGCTCGGCGTTCTCGTACCTGTTCAAGGTGGGGAACAAGGCCATCACCATCGCGTACAGCGTCGGCGGCGTGAATCGCTGGTGTCACGTCGGCGCGTTCGAGTCGCTCGTGACGGGGCCGCCGGACCCCATGCCCCTGGGTCAGTTCTCGCACCCCCTCAACAACCCAACGCCGAAGGACACTGTCATTTCCACCGCGAACCACGGCGAGGGAGTGGTCAGCCGGAACCCCGGACTCGGCACCGGGACTGAAGAGGGCGCCTTCTTCGCTAACCTCAATGCCCTTCACGCGCCCATCACCAACATCCACTACACGCCCGGGGCAGCATCGGCCGACGCTACCGGCCCCTCCATGCGGTCGTACGGGGCATCCGTGCCTCGTTGGTACACCAAGGTCCTCATGTCACAAGCGGTCATCCACCAGTCGGCAGAAGGACACTCGAACCTCCTCACAAAGCCACAGCAGACGTTCCGAGGCTACTACCCGGACTTGTTCGCGGGCATCATGGGTGGTGTGACGGAGCCCACGGGCGGCGGCGTGGACTCGGTCGTCATCGACGGCGTCACGTACTACTGGTTGGGCCTCAACTGCATCGGGGCGGGTATTGCCATCGTTACCACCAACACTGGCACACTCATCGCGCTGAGGGCCGACTGATGGCGACCACCAAGGCCACCGGCCTCATCATGCCGGACGCCGTCGCCGGTACGCCCGGCCACATCACCCCGCGCCTCGCCATCGCCGGGCACCCCGGCTACCTGGAGGTCGGCGCGACCACCCTCTCCCAGCCGGGACTCCCCGAGGGCGACGCGGCCACGTTCCAGCCCGAGGACGACGAGATGCTGGGCGGCTTCGAGACGGGCGCCGTTGCCATCCCGCACTTCCCCCGCGGCGCGGCCGGGAACCGGAACGCCGCGCATCACTTCGAGCTGTCGACCGTCATCCGCAGCCGCTACACTCAGAGCAACCCCCGGTACTACCACGTCGTGATGCCGACGCCCCTGGAGGACGGAGCCACCGGCCTGCCCGACCCCCTCGACGACGAGGTCTACAGCGTGTCGGCGTCCGAGGGCGAGAAGGACGGCTACCCGCACGGCGGACAGGGCCAGGCCGCGGCCGAGGCGCGGAAGTCGAACCTGGCGCACGAGGTCGACCAGGTCATGAGCGACAGCGAAGTCTCCGCGACGGGCGCCACCGGCGTCTGGTCGTTCGCAGGACGAACTTAGAGGAGGAGCAGTGGGATACGTTCCGAACCAGCACGGACCCGTGCAGCTCGCCGCCACGTACGGCGATGTCATCGCGTCGGACGGCACCAACGTCCACGTCATCCGCACCATCACCATCGTGAACACCGACACGGCGTCGCACACGGCGTTCCTGACGGTGGGCGCGGGCGCGGCCGCGACGGAAATCTACGAGACGGCGGGCGTCCTGCCGAACACGACCACCATCCTGAACGGCTGGTGGGTGGTGCCGCTCTCGACGGCCATGCAGGGCAAGAGTGACACCGCCTCCAAGGTGACGGTCACGCTGTCCGGCTACCACTACACCTAAGCCGATGGCTGCCTGGTACCCGAGCGAACACACGTACACCGGCGAGCTGGGCGCGCGGTACGTGCTGCCACACTACGCGACCATGCCCGACCTCATCCGTGTATTCGACACGGCCGTGAAGACCAGCGGCTGGCAGCGGTGGCAGCGCAAGCTGTGGCGGAAGGCGCGCACCGTGGGCCTGTACCGATGGGGCTACCCGGTCAAAGTGGTCGAGCTGCGAGACCCGGACGCCTACCGACCCGAGGGCATCACGCTCCGGGTGCAGCGGCCCGACCCGTTGAGCAGTAACAACTACGGCGGCTTCGGACTGGCGCCCATCGACGCACCGTCGACGTCGGACTTCGACCAGGCCACCTGGGATGCCGGGAAGGGGTTCGCCCTCATCCACCCGAAGACGCTCAACGATGCCTTCTCGGCCCGAGTCCCCGGCCGCCTGACCGGCGTCATCTGCCACGAGGTGGGTCACGCACTGGGCTTCGGCCACGGCGGCACCGGCATCATGCGGTCCGCCATCGACCCGCCCTACTACCCGAACGCGGAGGAAATCTCCGCCCTACGCAGCTACTGGGGGACCGCATGACCAAGCTGAAGACCCCGTACGGCCCCATCTACCTGAGCAACCCGGGGCCGTTCCAGAAGTACGGCAACGTGAACGTCTACCACCAGACCGAGAGCCGCGACGTCATCCTCCAGGCTCCGGCCCTGCGTGCCTTCCGAGCGGCGGAGGTCCGGTTCGGACACCGCATCCTCATCACGGGGGTGGGCTACCGGTCGTACGCCGCGCAGCTCCACTACTGGCAGGGCGACAAGGCCCGCTACGCGCACCCCGACGACTCGATGCACGTCGAGGCGCTGGCCGTGGACGTGGCGCAGGACCAGGGTCGGCTCCGCGCCATCGGGCGCGCGCTCAAGGCCGAGGGCTGGTTCCCGGGAGCCGCGTTCGGCGACATCCCTCACTGGTCGTTCCGCGTGGTCGGCTGATGGACAGCATGCACCAGCCGCGCGACGAGAACGGGCGGTTCGTCGACCTCAAGGAGTTCGTCGAGCTGCTCGTCAACGAGCGCACCGAGGCCCACCGCGCGCTCCACACCGTCGAGAAGGAACAGCTCTCGGAGGCGCGCCGCATCGTGGACGACCGGCTGCAACAGATGAACGAGTTCCGCGGCGCGCTGGAGGACCAGGCGGGCAAGATGGTGACGCGCGAGCTGTTCGACACACTGGTCGACAAGGTCGAGGAGCTGCGACGGACGCGGGCGTTCTGGGCGGGTGGTGCCGCCATCGCCGGGTTCGCCATCTCGCTCATCCTGCGACTGCTGGGCGTCACGGCGGGGCCGTCATGACCTTCTTCCGGTGGGTCGGCATCATCCTCTGCCTCGTCGTGTTCCTCGGGGCGGGGTACGAGTTCTTCTCCCTGTGGACCCCGCTGCCCACCCTGAGTCGCATCACGCAGGGGCTGCGGGACGCGGGACACCAGAAGACCGTGTTCGTCATCAGCATCCTCTGCGGGTTCGTCCTCATGGCGCTCGCGCAGTGGCTGTACTTCCACTTCAACTACGAAGCCCGCTCGGGCAACTAGGGGGTGACACATGGACACAGCAACCATCCTGACGGCCGTCGCCGCGCTCGGCGCCGCGTACGCGGCACTCGTCGAGGCCACGGCCAAGGACCTGTCGCGGCGCGCCAAGGCCGCACTCGTAGTGGGGTCCGCGGCACTCGCCGCGCTGCTCGTTCAACTCGCCGACAAGCTGTAGGAGGAAGAGCATGGGTGCCATCGGGTCACGCGTTCCGCCGCAGCAGTTCAAGTGCGGCGGCTGGACGGGGTGCGAGCACGACCACGATTTCTACCGCCCGGAGGACGTGCTGTACGTCCACCTGGCGATTGCCGTCGAGACCTTCCGCGAGGACCCGCACATCTACTCGACCGACAAGGAGGCCGAGGCAGTACGCGACGGCTTGCTCTACGTGAACGACAAGGCCGTCATCCCGACGGCGCTGGGCCTCTGGTACGAGGACTGCGCCGCGAACTAGGACAGCGCAAAGCCCCGACCCGCATTCGACCGGGCCGGGGCTTCTGCGTGTCTACTCGGCAGTCAGGGCCTCTGGCAGGTTGTCCTGCTCCGGGTCCTTGCCGTGGTACTGGGCGTGCTCGGCGGTCTGCTGGGCCTCCGCGGCCTCCACTGCCTCCTCCGCCGTGGGCACCCGGGCCTGCTCCTCCTGGTACGCCTTGATGGCGGCCTCGGTCTCCTGGATGTCCCTCTTGAGGTCGGCGCGCTTGAGGGCGCCGCACTCCAGCCGGACCAGCAGGTCCAGCATGCGCGCCGTCGCCTTGAGCAGGTCGATGATGTCTTGCTCGGCCTGCGTGGGCGGCGTCACGTCGACCGACGTACCGTCGGGCAGCTCAATCCGTGGCATCTTCCACTTCCTCTCGTCGTCGTGCGAGATACCGCACCAGGTGCTGGCGCGTCTCGTCGGTGTCCAGGTGGTCCTGCGCCACGACGGCGGAGGCCACCACGAGCAGCAGCTCGCGGATGTCCTCCAGGACCTGGTACTCGTCGCGCGAGTTGCCAACGTCCGCCCACCGCCTCATCGGTAGTCCCTCGTCCCCGGCGGGGGAACGTCGGGGCCGTGCCGCACGTTGCCAATCGCCTCGCGGATGGCGTTCTGTAGGTGCAGCTCCTTCGCCACGCCGTGGAGGGCGCGCGCTATCTCCGCAAGCGCGTTCTCCAAGCCCGTCGTGTTGTGCAGGAAGACTCTCACAGGTTCACCCCCAGGTACTCGAACAGCTCATCGTTGTCCAGCACGAGCATCTGCTTCAGGCCCGCCGTCGCAGTGAGGACCCACGCCTCACCCTTGTTCTTCACGCCGTCGTCCCCGCCGCCCGCTTCGACGGCGCAGTGAAGGACCTCGTGAAGCAGGCAGTCGGCCTGCATGGCGGTCGTCATGTCGGCGCGGATGACGATGCGCTCGTGGTCGAAGTCGGTGTACCCCGAGTCCGTGTCCTCGACCCCCGCTGGCAGGCTCACCCACTCGGGGCTCGCCTTGTCCACGAACATGACCTCGAACTCGTAGTGGTGCGTCCGCACTATCACTGTCCCGCCTCCTCGAACCAGAGTACGACCTCGTCGCCCAGCTCGTCCACGGTCACCGTGAACAGCGTGCCGTTGCCGAAGTTCACGTCCACGAACGGGCCGTCGCCGTGGACCACCCACACGTCCGCGAACTTCTTCAGCGCGCGGAGGGTGCGAGACTGCCCGACGCCGGGCTCGACGCCCTTCGGCTTGAACTCGATGATGAGGAGCTTGCCCTTCCGCTCCAGGATGAAGTCGCCGTCCATCGGCGCGACGCGGCCCGGCAGCTTGCTCGACACCCATCGGTAGTCCCGTAGGCCCATGTCTACGTCACTCACCTTCGTCCCGCACGTCGGGCAGCCTCTCAGCGGCTCATTGCTCATCCTTGTCCTCCTCGCAGTTGCACGGCCGCCGCGGGTCAGGTTTTCCCGGCGGGTGGGTCCACTTGTACAAGCCCTCGTCCGTGACGTGGCCGACCATGGTATGGCCGTCCGCGAACAGCTCGACCCAGGTCCTCATCGCTTCCCACACCCTCCGTTGCAGCAGTGCGGCCCCGTCCGGGCGCGATACGTGCCGCCCGCCGTCGCGGTCGCGGTCGTGACGTCGATGAGGAACTTCTCGCGCTGGCGCAGGACCGCGCGCTGCCGGTCCTTGCAGTACTTGCCTCGCGGGCTACACGTCAGGCGTATCACGGCTCCATCGCGTCCTTCACGTCCTCGAACACCTGCGCGGCCGTCGTGCTGACGAGTTCGGCCGAGACCACCTCGTCGTCGAGGTACTGACGCCCGCCGGTCATGCGCGGAACGCCGTCCTCGATGCGTTCGTACTCGATGCTCACCTTCCAGGTCATTTCTCGTCCCACCCTTCACAATAGTGCGGCACGAACACGAGCGGCACGCGGAGGTTGAAGCCGTGGCCGACCTCGCACTCCCACTGGAGGGCTTGCATCTCCTCGACGATGAGGCGACGGAGCCACTGCCAGATGAGTTCGTCGTGAATCTGGGCGAGCAGCAGGAGCTGCGGGAACTCGCGGTCCACGCGCAGCATGACCCGGCGCAGGATGTCCGCCGCCGAGCCCTGCACGACCGAGTTGACGGCCTGGCGGTCCCCGTAGCCGCTCGCCTTGAACCCCTGCCCTTCCTCGAAGGTGGGGAGGCGCCGCCGGTGGCCGCCGATGGTCTCGACGTAGTGCGTGTCCTTCGCGCGCCACATGACGCGGTTCTTCCACGCGGTCAGGCGGGGGTAGAACGAGTCGATGGTCTCGATGTACCCGCGCGCCACGTCTTGCTTGGTCGGGAAGCCCGCCTTGGTCAGCGCCATTGCGAGAGTGCGCGCCCCACCACCGTACTGGGTTCCATAGTTGATTTCCTTGGCGGCCCCCCGCTCCGGGTCGTCGTGTCCGTACCGACCTCCAAAGATGGCAGTCGCAGTGAGAGCGTGAGGGTCACCCCCCTCCGCGAAGACCTTGACCAGGCGAGGGTCACCAGAGAAATGCGCCATGAGCCGCATCTCCAGTGCGTCGTAGTCCCCGATGATGAACCGCCCACGGAAGAGCGCACGGACACGCTTGCCCAGCTCCCGCCGAGCCGGTATGTTCTGGAGGTTCGGGTCACTGGAACTCAGCCTCCCTGTCACGGTGCCGGTTTGGTTGAAGCGTCCGAAGATGCGGGTGGAGGTCGGGCTCTCATCGCTCTCGCGCCCCGGGACCGTTATCCCGACCTCCACCGCCACCTTCGGGAACTTGTCGAGGTACGTGGCGAGCAGCTTGTCGAGCCGCTTGAACTCCAGGCAGTACTCGCGCACCCACGGGTCCTCGCCGTGCTTGTACAGCAGCTCCTTCGCTTCGGTGCTGGGCTTCCCGCCCTCGGTGTCCTGGCCCTTCTTCTTCGCGGGCGGCGTGGGCTCCAGCCCGCGCCCGCGGCAGAGCCAATGCCCGTGGATGAGCGTGCGCCCGACGCTGGTGATTTCGAAAACGTCATCGCCGGGCAGCGGGTCCATGCTCATCGGCAGGTCTTCCTTCAGGGCGAACACGTTCGAGAAGAGGTACTCCCTCACCTGGTCCGGCGAGTTGAGGTTGAAAGACTGCGGCAGAGATGCCATGCCGCGAAGCCGTCCTTCGCTGTCGTCCCGCAGGCCGCGCACCTCAGCCGCCAGCGCAGCGGTGGCAGGCAGGTCAACAGGAAGACCTCGACTCTCCATCCGAAGTAGGACCCCCGAGTACGGGACCTCCTCCGCAAGCCAATACGCCTCCCACTCATCGTCGACCAGCTCCTTTCGCAGTCGGTAGTACAGCGAGCGCAGCGTGTCGACGTCGCGGATGTTGTACCCGGCGAAGTTCCACTTCACGGCGTCGGGCCACGAGTCGTACTCGTCGAGCGCCCACCGCTTCTGGAAGTACAGGCGGTTGCCGACGGACGTGATGGCCTTCTGCTTGACCAGCGCGGGCGTGTACTTCT
>Ga0210379_10000880_pt1 | contig 10298 bp, 9 predicted proteins | sample PLMedo_2_FD_155468 | JGI IMG/M metagenome (GOLD analysis project Ga0210379, IMG submission 155468) | Groundwater sediment microbial communities from an aquifer in East River, Colorado, USA - PLM4_32_coex redo | ecosystem: Environmental > Terrestrial > Soil > Riparian zone | place: USA: East... | reverse complement strand
GGGCTCGACCTGAGGTGGCTCGCTGCCCGGGCTCTCCTGCGCAATGGTCGGGACCGAGGAGGGTCCGCGCTCCTCGCCCGGCTCGAAAAAGAAGGAGTAGATCCCCACGGCACCCAGGAAGAGCCCCATGCAGAGCAAGAGGATCACCACGCTCCGGTTGTTCGCCCATCGCATCCTCGATTGGCGAGCGCTCGCCTCGGCCACGGGGACGGCGGCCGCAGCTTCGACCTGCGGGGCCTCGACGGGATTGTCCTCCCCGGTTTCCCCGGGCTCATGGTCTCGAGCGTCGGCGGGCTCGTCGCATGGGACATCGCTCGGTCCCTCCTGCTCGGCCTCCACGGTTGCGACGGCACGCTCGCGCCGGTTCCGCTCGGCCAGCTTGGACTCCCTCCAGTCCGCGATGGCGGCCTCGACGGGGCGTCGGCCGGGCTCGGGGCGCGGGGGCTCCGTCGGGGCCCGCCTCTTCTGGTGGCGTTCGCGATCGTAATCGTCGATCAGCGGCTGGGGATCGAAACCCAGCACCTCCGCGTAGGCGCGGATGTAGAGCTTACCGAATGCTCGACCGGGGAGGGCATGAAACTCGTTCTTCTCCAGCGCGTCCAGGTAGCCGGGCTCGATCCCGGTCGCGGCGCCGATCTCCTCGATCGTCGTATTGCGGGCCTCGCGCTCCTGCCTGAGCCGCTCACCAAAGCTGGGCATGGCCCACAGTTTAGGCCCCCTCGCGAGCGGCATCAAGAAAGGCCGCAACTCACGCGGCGCTGTCGGTCAGGATCTGCCGGCAGACGTCGAGGCACTCGCCGCAAATGTGTCCTGCCGGCCCCGTCAGGAGCGTCCTGTCGTTCGTCCTCCGTTTGCTGCAGAACGAGCAACGGGCCCTCGCACCTTCCTTGGCGGCCACGAGCTGGATCGCGGTGTACTGGTCCACCGACTTTTCGGTCCGGTGTGGTGGTTTACTGGCGGAGAAAAAGGTGCGGCGGGAAGGGGGCGAATCGTCGCGGCGGAGACGGCCGCGCGTCGTGCCGCATCGACGAGCGGTTCCTCCGCTCGTCGATGCGGGTGCTTACCGCGGAACGGCTGCCCCCGGAAGAGCGGCTGACCCGCCTTCCCGGCTCAGCAGATGTCTTCGCACGGGAACGCGCATTTTGCTTGGCATTCCGCTCGGGTGCTGTACGACTTCGATCCGCAGTACCAGCGACAACTACCCCACTCCGGATCCGACGGTGCGATCGTATCCGGCCCGGTCGGCGCGGTCAGCGAAGGCGTCGCCGGCGCGGCCGCCGAGGGTGCGATCGCACTCGCTGCCATTGCAAACACCAGTACGCAAAAAAGCAGGGGAAGCACGGCTCTCGATCTCTTCATGATGATCACCCTCCTTTCGGCGGACGATACTCCACGCCCCGCGCTCGGTCAATAGGCCTGCCTGTTATTTGACCGGCGTTGGTGTGTACGTCCACGTCCAGCCCGCGTTGACGGTGCCGGCGTCGGATTTGTTGACAAAGGATTTGCCGTCGGGCGTGATGTTAGAGCCGCCCATCTTCCCCATGGCCAGCAGCATCGCCAGCGGGACCGGGAGGACTTCGGAAGCGGCTGCTGACTTTGCGGCGGTCCTTTCCCAGGTGGAGCCGCAGGACGCCGCGGCGCTGTTCGGAAGCAGAGGAACTTCGGCAGCCGGATAGTCACGCCTGCTCTCCATGATGAGGCCGGCGGATGACATGCGCACCATTTCGTCCGGTTGGTCCTTCAGGCTGAGAATCGTGCTGAACTCGAACGCGCCGCTGACCTTAGGTGCGGGACACCCGGCCATCGGCACGATCGCGCCTGTCTTCGATGGAAAGTTCTTGATCGCCGGCTCACCCACGAGTTTGTTTTCTTCCTGGTTCCAGTCGAACTCGATCTCCACGCGGTCTGTCACCGCCGCCTCACCACGGGGTAGGATGATGAGCGTTCCAGAGAATTCCCCGACCGCGCGGTAGTGAACGACCTTCGTCTCCGTCCACTTCAGCATCGCATCCGCGTCCTGAGCCCAGACCGGGCGGGCGAAACCCACACACATCCATGCGAACAGCAGTCTTTTCATCGCTTGGTCTCCGCCATGACTTCGTCCTAGCCTTGCCTCGACTCTTGCCGGCGGGAGGAATCCAAAGGGGCTAGACAGTTCACGCTGCATTTCGCGCTATCATGCGCCCGATAAGCCTCGATCTGCGTGCTTGTCGTCGACGGTGCGTCGCTCGACCTGGCCTCATCCTCGACGTTCACCCCGAAGTAGTCCCGATCGGAACGGGTCCCTAAATAAAAAACCGCGAATCGGGATCACGGCAAGTGGTGGATTCGCAACGAGTTGCTCTTGAGGTTTCCGGGACTTCGAAGTAAAAAGCCCCCCGAACGGCAGCAGTCTCCGCGAGAGACGCCGTCCAGGAGGCTCCGAAATGAACGGTCGGATTGTAGTCGATCTGCCCCGTGTTGTCAGACGGCGGCTGGAGCGGGCCTCGCGTCGAACCCGCGACGCCGCCCTGCGAACTCGAGTTCAGATCGTCCTGCTGTATGACCGCGGCTGGGGCGCCCTGCGGATTGCGACTGCACGGGGTTGCGTGCCGGCGCCGCGGTGCGAGTCGTGCATCGGTTCCTGGAGCGTGGCGAGGAAGGACTGATGGATGGGCGCCGAGACAACGGGGCTCCCAAGGTTGACGGTGATCTGCTGCAGGCGTTGGCGGAACTGGCGGCGGGCTCGCCCGAAGACCACGGTTGGTCCCGCCCCACTTGGACGAGGGAATCGTTGGCGCAGAGCTTGGCGGAGCAGACCGGAGTGGCGGTGAGCGTGACGACGGTCGCACGAATGCTGGCGGGGCTGCACGCCCGCTGGGGCATGGCGCGACCGACGGTAGCCTGCCCCTGGTCGAAGGCCCGCAAGCAGCGTCACCTGCGGCGCCTCACCACGGTGTTGGCGAATCTCCCGCGCGGGGAAGTGGCCTACTACGAGGACGAGGTCGACATCCATCTCAATCCGCGCATTGGACGTGACTGGATGCTGCGGGGTCAGCAGAAGACCGTGCTGACGCCCGGGAAGAACGAGAAGCGTTATCTGGCCGGGGCGCTGGCGACGGATGGGAGCGACTTGGTGTTCGTGCAGTCCGAGCGCAAGAACTCCGATCTCTTCGGCGCTCTGCTCGACAGGCTGCGCGGCGTGCACCCGCGGGCGCGCCGGATCCACTTGGTTCTGGACAACTACAGCATCCACTCGAGTCGGCGAGTCGCAGCGTATGTGCGGGCGCATGGAGACCTGTTCGTGTTGCACTTTCTGCCTCCCTACAGCCCCGAGCACAACCTGATCGAGCGTGCGTGGAGAGAACTCCACGCCAACGTCACCCGCAACCATCGCTGCCGGACCATGGCCGAACTCATGCAGCGCGTGATCTGGTACCCGCAAAGAGAAGCTCGCCGGCTCCGACGCCGGTCAAAGGTCAAACGCTTGACCCGAACCCGGGCCAGAGCGGCGGCATGATGCGATGACTTGCTACTCCGAATCGTGGTTGGTTATTTAGAACCAGCGGGAACGGGCCCTGATGCTCGAGCGCGCGACCGGGACATGATCGCACTTCTCAACTCTGCAGGTTCGAGACCAGGAGGTCGAGAAAGGCGCGCACCTCGACCTGGGTCGGGCAATCGACGATCCAGTCGTCGCCGCTCGGGACCGTGCCGCAGCCATCGACATGGACCCGCAGCAGCGCGAGCTGTTTCAGCGCGCTGGCAAGCTGACCCTTGGCGACGCGTTGCTCGACGGCGTCGAGCTCCGCGAGCATGGCCGTGCGCGCACCCCCGCCCACCAGGACGCGATCGGGCAGGCTCGCGATCGCGTTCTGGATCCACTCCACGTCGTCGCCATCGAGGATTCCGTCGTCGTCGCTGTCGGAGTCGAGCGGGTTGGTGCCGTTGTCCACCTCGATCCCGTCGTTCAGTTGGTCGTCGTCGCTGTCCGCATCCTTGGGGTTGGTCTCGCCGGCATCCAGCGCGCAGTTCTGGTTCGCGTCCTCGATGCCGTCGAGGAGGCCGTCCGCGTCACCGTCGGCGACGAGCGGGTCGGTGGCGTTGCTGCCGTTGACCTCGCAGCCGTCGGTCAGCAGGTCGTCGTCGCTGTCCGCATCGTTGGGGTTGGTCTCGCCGCCATCCAGCGCGCCGTTCAGGTTGGCATCCTCCGTGCCGTCCGTGAGGCCATCGTGGTCGGTGTCGGCGTCGACCGGATTCGTCGGGTTGGCTCCCTGGACCTCCACGGCGTCGGTCAGGCCGTCGCCGTCGGTGTCGAGGACGAGCGGGTTCGTGCCATGCACGTTCACTTCCGCGCCGTCGAGCAACCCGTCGCCGTCCGTGTCGGGGTTCGAAGGGTCGGTCCCGGCGCTCGCCTCGCCGCAGCGTGAGAGGTCGTCGGCGTCGGTATCGACGAAGCGATACGTGAGCTCGAAGGCAACATCCGAGAGGTCCCCCGACGATGCGTGATGCACGACCGGGACGTCGGGGAGGCTGCTCGCGCCGAAGTTCGAGGCGGCGGTGAAGCTCAGGGTGACTCCGCCAATCGTGTCCTCGTCCGTGTCGAACTCGCCGAAACCGAACGCGTCGAAGGTGGACTCGGTCCAGCCCCACGCCGTGGCGACCAGCGTGTCCGTTGGCTTCAGGCACAGCGCCATGCTGTCGGCCGGCAGCTCCGGCTCGTTGCCGACGAAGTCGGCGACCGACCGCCGCTTAGAATTGCGGAAATCTCCCGTGTAGGCCACGAGCGACAGGTTGTAACGGGTGAACGGATCGATCGAGCCCTCGAAGGTCCCGCCCTCCATGCCCACGACCTTGACCTCGACCTCGATCGGGCCGCCGCTGTCGCGCGCGCACGCCGTGCCGAGCGGGTGGGGCGAGGAGGATGGCTCGTCGTGCGCCACCCACAGCGCCATGGGGATGCTGGCCCGGGAGAAATCGCCCGAACCGCCCTCGAGCGAGTGCAGCAGGCGGCACCATTCGTGCTCCGTCTGCAGCTTCGCGGAATTGAAGGCCTGGACAAAGAGGGGATGGTCCGGGTTGTCGTGATGGAAGCAGTTCTCGAAGAGCGGGCCCTCGCACCCCGACGAGATGAAGCCCGGCCCTTCGCCGTGGCGGATGCAGACGCTCTGCGCATCCGTGCAATCCCCGCCGGTCGGCGCGCCCGGTAGCGAGACGTCGCTTTCGGGGCACTGTCCTCGGCCGCCGTCGAGCGGCGAAGCCGAAGCCGTCATCAGCCCGCGGAACGTGGCGCCGCCGATCGTCACGATGGCGACGGTGGACGTGGGATTTCCGGCCGCGTCTCGCGGCAGATCGATGTGTGCGCCCGCGGGAGGAAGCCCTTCCACCAGCACGATGTCGTCTCCCGGGAACAGGAGCTGATACGGGCCCGGAAGCTGCCAGGGTCCGAGACCGCTCTCGAGCAGAGTCCCGCCGCCGGAGTCGAAGCCGAACCCGACCGGAGGTGCATCGACCCACGACGAGTGGGAGTAGAAGTCCTGGATCGGGTGCAGCAGCAGGCCGAAGTGCGTCGCCGACGTCTCGCTGTCGGGCGCGCTCGGATCCAGCGCCGCGATCGAGGCGGCATACCTCTCGTTCACATAGGCGGCGGTTTCCGCGAACAAGCAGTTCGTGGCATGCCTCTCGGGCAGGTCGTTCGACGCGCCGAAGTCCTGGTCGGTGTCCTTGTCGACGATCAGGGAGATGAGATCGTCCGACAAGAAGCTCAGGGCGTCGGCGGTGATCTCGTCGTGCCCCTCATCCGAGCAGTGGAGCCCCCCGGCTCGTTGGACGCAGAATGCGCTGGCATCGCCCACGGACAGGATCGTGAGCGTGCAGGTCAACACCAGTCCCGCGGCGATCGAAGAACGACTCATGGTAGCCCCCCGTGTCGAAGGTGAGATCCCCTCTAACTGGAGTATCGGAATCGGAGGGGGAAACCCGACAGGGAATTCCGCTCGAGCGGGTCTCTCAAGGGTGCGCGGGCGCGCCCGGAGGGTCCAGCGGCAGGAAGGTGCCGTCGTCGATCCGCCCGTCCTGCGCACGGTAGAGCGTGGCGCCCGACACGAACTGCAGGCCCGCCGCGTCGGACGGCGCGACGACCGCCGCGGTCTGGTGGAAGCGGACCCGCCCGATCGTGGTGTCGAGCACGATCCTCTCGCTCGTGTGCAGGTGGCCTCCGAGGGCAATCTCCAGCCGGTGTCCGCCCAGGCGCTCGAGGAGATCGGCGGCGTTCGACACCAGATGACGGTACTGCATCCGCCCGTCGATCCGGATGAGGGTCGGCGCGGGCGGATCGTCCGTGTAGCCGGAGAGCCGCTCGACGGCCGAGACGAGCGGGATGTGATTGAAGGTCACGACTGGAATCCCGTCCGGCACCTGCGCCAGGTCGCGCCGCACCCACTCGAGCTGCGCGGTGTCGATGTGGCCGTAGTACCGGGTGTCGTCGGCGTCGACGCTCTGCAGGCCCACGAAGTGGATGCCGCCCCAGGTGAAGGAGAAGTACTCCGGCCCCATATAGCTCCGGCAGAGCGCGCGCCCGTACATCGGATGGTCGGGACTGACGAGCGACGACGCGCGCTCGATCCCGAAGACGTCGTGGTTGCCCGGCACCGTGAAGACCGGGACCGGGAAGAGCGCCAGTTCCTTCTCCAGGAGCTCGTAGTAGCCGCGCGCCTCCGCCTCGCCGACCCGGAGCGCGTCGCGCACGAGATCCCCGGTGAGGATCACGAAGTCGGGCCTCTTCGCCTCGACCAGCGCGCGCAGGAGCCGCATCCGCGGCACGGACGCCTCGCTCAGGTGGGTATCGGAGGCGTGCAGGAAGGTGAAGGTCGTCGACCGTGCGCGCCGCACGAGCGGGAAGTCGATCGTGGCCCGCGGCGGCGCGGTACTTCCTGCCTCGGGCCTCTCGAGGAGCCGCCAGAACCGCACCGGCGCCGACCAGCCGTCGGGCAGGCTCACCGAGACGACCGCCGCGCCGGGCGCGAGCACGAGCGCGTAGCCCCCGTCCGCCCCGGTCGCCGCCACGTCTCGCAGATCCGAGACGGCGACCCCGCCGATCCCCTCCTCACCCGGGTCGCGGTGGCCGTTGCGGTTCGCGTCGTCGAAGACGACGCCCGCCACCCGCCCCGACTCGCGCACCGGGGGCGCGGCGGGCGCGGATGCGGCGCTCGCGGCGACGGCCAACCCGAGGAGCAAGCACCTCACGGAGTTTCTCTCATCGTATCGTCCGGAGTGTCACCCAGCTGGCGGCGAGGCCGGACGTGAGGCCGCGGGCCCCGCCTCGAGGAAATGTCGCAGCTTCGCGTCGTCCGCGAGCGGTATACTGGTCCAGCGACCTTTTGTGCATCACGCCCAGACCCAATCGCAGCCACCTCAATCGGTTACGATCTCCGCGGGACCCCATTCATCAGACTCGCGGAGGCCTCATGCACCGCAAGATCCCGATCTGACTGCGGTTCCGACACGACTCGGCTTCTGGGTTCCGTGGCGGCCGGCCGCCCTGCCTCAGGAGTGGCCCTTCTCCTGGTGGGTCGTCGTCGTCGTCGATGACTTCTCGCGCCGGGTGCAGGGCTTTCAGATCTGCGAGCGGAAGCCTGATGCTCAGGCACTCTGCAGCTTCCTGGCGCGGACGATTGGAAAGGTAGGAGCCGCACCCCGCCACCTGATCAGCGATAAGGAATCTATGTTCACGAGCGTCGGGTTCCGGGCGTGGTGCCGAAGGCGGGGAATCCGGCTGCGCTACGGGGCCGTCGGCAAGCACGGGAGCATCGCGATCGTCGAGCGCTTCATCCGCAGCATCAAGCACGAGTGCACCCGCAGGTTCCAGGTTCCGTTCCGGCGCGACCGAGTGCGTGGTGAGCTCGCGCTCTACGTCGCGTGGTACAACAACTATCGCCCACACGGCGCGCTCGGCGTGAGGACGCCGGATGAGGTCTACCGCAGCCTCGCGCCGGCGTGCGAAAAGCCTCGTCTCGAACTGCGATCTCGATGGCCGGTTGAGTCGAGGTGCGCCTCGCCGCAGGCGCCGTTGGATCGCGGCGGACCTCACGAGGCCCGCCTTGAAGTGCGCTTCCTTGGCGGACGACGGCACCTGCCGATCGTTTCACTGCGCCGCGCCGCGTAACCATCGTCACGAACTCCGCCTCGTCGCGAAGCGGCCCGAACACGCCACGGAAGTCAATCAGATCCCCAACATCGAGTTCGCCCGCAACGCCGGCCGCGAAGCGAACATAGAGGCGATGGCCCCCTAGACACGCACCTCGACGACATCCTTCAGGATGATCACCTCTGTGATCCCCCATCGAGATCATCTGTTTCCCGTCCCCAGGTCAGGCGTGGGCTTCCCTGGTCGACGAAGCACCTCCGTCGCGACTGCGCTGCACTGCTCCTCCACCGCGCGCCAGTCGTCCCATGGCGCGATGATCCCCTTGTACTCGGTGAGGTCGACGTCGGTGAGGTCGTACGGCGCCGGATTGGAGAGGGTGACCACGACAGTGGTCAACATGTCGCCACCCTCACCGGCGAACTCCGCATACAGCTGGTTCATGCGTTCGAGCGCACCCGCGCTGCGGCGAAGCCCGAGATGCTGCGATAGCGCCGCGACGTCCAGGTAGTCGCGCGTGGCGTTGCGTTCGACCGCGAGGAACGCTTTGATGCGGAGCATTTCCTCAATCGTCGGAACTCGAATGCTGCGGCCCCCCGGAACGGAGATCTCCGTCGTCTCCAAGGGAGCCGACCGCCTCTGATTGCGAACGCCGGCCGCGATGCCGCCCACGCTCCCAAGCACCATCCTGCCCCTCACACGCCGGCTGGTTCGCCAGCCGACGATCGATTCCAGTGCCGCCATGGCGGAGTCGTAGTTCTTCGCCAAGTCCGTCACGACGTGATCGTGATCAACGGAGTACCGATGGCGGGCGTGCAGCGCTGCGGCGCTACCGCCGACCAGGATCGCGCCCGGTACCTTGGTCTGCAGCCCCGCGGCGTGCGCAAGGAGTGTCTCCCAGTCCGGGACCTGTCGGCGCCGAGTCATCCGGGATTCCGTCGTCGTCCTTTGCGCAACAGCTTCGGGAGGAGCGTTGCGAAGGCACGGGCCTTCGGCTCGTGTGCGCTCAAGGCCGCCGCCACCTCGCGGACCCGGCGGGCCGCGCGCCCCGTCTTGTCCGCCTGAACGGCTCGAACCAGCCCGCGCCATGCGTCGATGTCGCCCCGCGTGATCACGTCGTCGATCGCCGCCTTGGTGAGCTCCCGGCCCGCGGACCGGGTCAGGTGTCGATGCTCGATGAGCGGTGCATCAAGCTCGGGTGGCCGCACATCCAGCACGAGGTCGAGCGCGGCACAGATTCGCACGACCTTGTTGAGCCCGAGTTCGGCCAGCTTGCCGGATTCGAGCGCTGCGAGCGTGGAACGGCCGACGCGAGCCTGGGCGGCAAGCTCTTGGAGCGTGAGCCCCTTCCCACGGCGCCCTTCTGCGATGAGCCGCCCGATCGATCGAAGATCCATGCGTCCAATATATGAGACTCTTCCGGAAAAGTCCAATATATGGGACTGTAGTGGTGTGCTGGTCCACCGACTCTTGCGGGTTCACGGCCGCGACCCAATGGCAGTTGCCTCAATGGGTTAGGATTCCCGCGAGCGCTTTCATCCAGCATTCTCGCGGAGACCCGTATGCGCCGCAAGATCCCTCTACCCCGGCGATTTCCATCCGGCGAGTCGCGAGATTAGGCAGGAACGTAGGCCAACCTGATCACATCCTCGCCAATCCGATCATTAGCCATAAGGCGGAGCGGCGGCCGGGGCCCGGCGAAATATGGCTTGCCGTGACCAAGCACGACGGGGTGCAGGTAGATTCGATACTCATCGATCAGGCCAAGTTCGGTCAGGCTTTGCGCCAAGTCCGGGCCAGCAACTTCGATCTCCCCGTCGCGCTCGGCCTTCAGCTCGCGGATCGCGCCCTCAAGATCATCCTCAACAAGCCTGGCGTTGGGGCCGACCGACTTCAACGAGCGCGAGACGACCCATTTCGGCTGGTTCCGCCACGCCGCCGCGAAGGCGTGTTCCTCTGCATCCCATTCAGGATGATCGTCGTCCCAGTAACGCATGACCTCATACATTTGGCGACCGTAGACACTGCCCGCCTGCCCCTGAGCCTCCTCGATGAAGTGGCGGAAGAGCGTGGGGCTTGGCGCAAACGCCATATGGTCGACGTAGCCGTCCAGGGACTGGTTCATTCCGAACACGAGCCTCGCCATACCACTTCCTTTCCTCACGCGGCACGTCCG
>Ga0210379_10000879_pt1 | contig 10307 bp, 7 predicted proteins | sample PLMedo_2_FD_155468 | JGI IMG/M metagenome (GOLD analysis project Ga0210379, IMG submission 155468) | Groundwater sediment microbial communities from an aquifer in East River, Colorado, USA - PLM4_32_coex redo | ecosystem: Environmental > Terrestrial > Soil > Riparian zone | place: USA: East... | reverse complement strand
ATCATTCCCTGCAACCTGTGCGGCTCGCAGGAGAACCTGAAGCGCAACGAGATGAAGCAGCTGCTGCGCGAGTGGGAAAAGCGCTACCCCGGGCGCGTCGAAACCATGCTGAACAGCCTGAAGCACGTGCGGACTTCCCACCTGCTCGACCGGGAGGCTTTCGACTTCGACCGCCTGCCACCCAGCCGTGATATTGGATTGCGATCGCAATCCAATGAAATAAAACAATAATTTAGTTTTCCATATGGAAATAACGCCCTTGTTGTTTCCACTTTGTCAAAATTAGTTTGTCATGATAATCTCTCGCTTACCATGAACTGTGCGGAACGCCTTGTCGCTCTCTACGGCAGCCAAGCGGAAGTCGCGCGCCGGCTGCGGCTCGACCGCGCGGTGGTCAACAACTGGATCAAGTTCGGCTACGTGCCGGCGCGCTGGGCGATGGAAGTCGAGGCGCTCACCTCCGGCAACATCTCCGCCGTCGAAGTCCTCAACGAAGCCGGCGCCAGGAAGCCGCTCCGGTTCAAATCGCGGCCGGACGGCGAAAGCCTGTTCGGTTCGCCTCTCACAGGGAGTAACGCCATGAACGAGTTCGCGCCGCGCAAACGCATCAACTCTTTCCATCCGCCGCAGCGGACGCTGATGGGCCCGGGACCCACGGAGATCCATCCGCGCGTGCTGACCACCATGAGCCAGCCGGCGATCGGTTACCTCGACCCGGTCTTCGTCGACATGATGGAGGAACTGAAATCGCTGCTGCGCTACGTCTACCAGACCAGGAACCCGCTCACCTTCCCGATCTCGGGCCCCGGCTCGGTCGGCATGGAGTATTGCTTCGTCAACCTGGTCGCACCGGGCACCAAAGTGATCGTGTGCCGCAACGGCGTGTTCGGCGGGCGCATGATCGAGAACGTTGAGCGTTGCGGCGGTACCGCCGTCGTCGTCGAGGACAAGTGGGGCGAGCCGATAGACCCCAACAAGCTGGAAGATGCGCTCCGGAAGAATTCCGATGCGCGCGTAGTGGCGTTTGTCCACGCCGAAACCTCCACCGGCGTGCAGTCGGACGCGAAAAAGCTGGTGGAGATCGCGCACAAGCACGGCGCGCTCACCATTGTGGACGCCGTCACTTCGCTCGGCGGCACGCCGGTGCTGGTGGATGAGTGGAAAGTCGATGCCATCTACTCGGCAAGCCAGAAGTGCCTCTCCTGCACGCCGGGCCTGTCGCCGGTATCGTTCTCGGAGCAGGTGGTCGATTTCGTGAAGGCGCGCAAGGACAAGATCCATTCCTGGTTCATGGACATGAACCTGCTGCTCGGCTACTGGGGCGAGACCACCCGCACCTATCACCACACGGCTCCGACCAATTCGTTGTTCGCGCTGCACGAGGCGCTGCTGCTGATCTACGAGGAAGGGATAGAGAATTCCTGGGCGCGCCACCAGCGCCACCACGTGGCGCTCAAGGCCGGCCTGGAGGCGATGGGCCTCAAGTTCCTGGTGAAGCCCGAATTCCAGCTGCCGCAGATGAACGCGGTGTATTGCCCCGAGGGCGTGGACGAAGCCCTGGTGCGGCGCACCCTGCTCACCGAGTTCAACCTCGAGATCGGGGCGGGACTGGGGCCGCTCGCCGGCAAGATCTGGCGCTTCGGCCTGCTCGGCTACTCCTGCCGGCCCGACAACGTGATGCTGTGCCTGTCGGCGCTCGGTTCCGTGCTCGAGGACATGGGCCTGCCGGTGCACGTAGGCGACGCGGAGGCTGCGGCGCATGCGGCTTATGCGGCCATGCACGCCAAGGCGGCACAGGCAAAAGGCAAGAGCAAGTCCAGAGCGGCTGCCTGATTGCCGGGACCCCTCTTTTTCATAGGGAAAAGGGGTTGTGAGTTAGTGGTCACTTCAGGCCGCTTTTCGCCATGGGCATTGTCAAGGTCAGCGGGGCGGATCTCGATATCGTGCAGACGGGAGCGGGGCGCCAACTCGTCCTGCTCCATTCCCTGCTGACGGACCGTTCCGCATTCGATCTCGTCGTCCCGGAGCTGGCCAATAACCGGCGCCTCACGCTCGTCAATTTGCCGGGATACGGCAAGTCCTCCGCCGCCGGACCGGACATCGAGGATTACGCCGATCGCATCGCGGCAATGCTTGCCGCGCTGCGATTACCGCAGCAAACGGACATCCTGGGAAATGGTTTTGGCGGCTTCATTTCGATCGCGCTGGCGGCAAAGCACGGGGCCAGTTTCGACCGGCTGATCGTTGCCGATGCGCTGGCCGCGTTTCCCGAGCCCGGGAAACTGCCGTTGAGAAACCTGGCGGCGAAAGTAGCGCGGGAAGGAATGAGCGGCGCGCTCGACGTGGCGATCAGCCGCATGTTTCCGCCGGTCTTCATTGCCGCGAATCCCCGGGTGGTCGCCGAACGCAGGCAGGCTCTGGAGCGCGAAGCCGACCCGGCGTGCTTCCAGGCGGCGTGCCTCGCGCTCGCCCGGCTGGATTTCACGCCGGTCCTCGGGCAAATCCGCAACCCGACGCTGGTGATGGTGGGCGCACTCGATCAAACCACACCGCCCGCGCTCGCGCGCGAACTTGCAGCCGGAATTCCGGGCTCGCAGTTCCTCGAGATCCCGGGCTGCGGGCACTGCCCGCAGATTGAGAACCCGCGGGCGTTCATCGACGCGGTCAACGGCTTTCTGTCGCGTTGATCTTCAAAACCCAACCTCTTACCGCGAAGGACGCGGAGGACGCAGAGGAAAGCAAGAACATGAATTGAACCGCCAAGACGCCAAGAAACATATACAAAAATAAAAGCGAGACCAGGAGGGGCACGGAGAAAAACAAGTCCACTCACCACTCACGCTTTTTCCGCTCTCAGCGGACCTTCTCTCGGCCGAAACCGGCTTCGCGGGCGCGGACGATGGCTTGTGCCCGGGTGTTAATGCCAAGCTTGTCGAGGATCGTTGACACATAGTTGCGTGCGGTGCGCTCGCTGATGTGGAGCCGTTCGCCGATGGTTGTGTTGTCGAGGCCTTGGGCGACGAGTTCGAGTACTTGGTGCTCGCGCGCGGAGAGTTCATCGAACGCCAATTCCCCTGAGCCAGCTTGGCTGGAGGGCGACGCCGGCAGGAAATCGTTAAGCGCGTCTACCAGCTGCTGCCACGCCGGCTCGGTATCCAGGAGCACATGGTTACGGCTCTCGAGCGGCACGAACCGCGCACCAGGTATGAGCCCCGCGACCGCCCGCCCCTCCTCGAACTGGATTATTGAATCCCCGCGGGCGTGGAGCACGAGCGTCGGGCAGCGGACTTTCGGCACGATCTCCCGCACGTCGATCCGGAAGAAAGCCTGCAGCAAGGCGACGGCGTTGGCCGGAGACGTTGTCCGGCGAACCAGATCATTGAACGATTGAAATTGCTCTGCCGATGCGTCGGGCATATGCAGCGATGTGAAGAATTGGCCGTACGCCGGGGTGTCATTGGGCCAGCCGAGTTCCATCACTTTGAGCCGGGCTTGCGCCTCCTCCACTTCCCGAGGCGTTGGGCTGCCCGCCAATTTATTACGAACGTAGCCCGCGTAGAGGACAAGATGGCTCACTCGGTCTGGGTGGCGTACGGCATAGGTCATGCTGATCGCCGCGCCGTTCACTGTTCCGAACAAGACGAACTGCTCGAGGCCAGCGGCCTCGATCACCGCTTCAAGGTCCTCAACGAACTCTTCGAAGGAGAATTCGATCCCCTCCCGGTCTGACAGGCCGCATCCGCGCATATCGTATCGGATGAGCGTGTGGCGCCGCGTCAGCAGCGAAAGCCAAGGACGCCAGACGGGGCTGTTCCAGTCCAATTCAAGGTGATGCACCCAGTGGGCCGCCCATACCAGGGGCGGACCGGAACCGCAGGTCGCATAGGCGATGCGCGCGCCGTCGCGGCTCGTGCAAAAACGAATCTGCTCCGCTGGGCGGGACATCGGGATACGCCGGGGCACTTTGCCCAATCATAACGTGCCGGGTCCCGATGGGCGAAGCTGAAGAACACATGGACGAGGCGGATGCTGGCGGCGGAATGCAGCATCTCACCGATTGGATGTAGCGAGCCATCGGTTCCCGGGGAGCCGTAGTTGACCTTTTTCGGGAGCGCTTTTGCGAAGGCGATCAGTTCCTGCAAAGTGGAAAACGGAGCCTTTGGATGCGCCGTCGATCATGGCCACTTCACTTTCGATACAAGCGAACCGATTAGTGTCCTTAATCCGGTTTTATGCCCAACTCCTTGATTACGTTCGCCTGCTTCGGCACCTCTTTCTTAATGAACATGGCGAATTCCGCAAGCGAGTTGCGGCGGAAGTCGAGGCCGAGCAAGCCGAGCCTGTCCTTGACGTCGGGCAGATCGAGAATCCGGTTCATCTCCGCGTTCACGCGGTCGGCGATACCGGCCGGCATGCCCGCCGGTCCGAATACGCCGAACCAGTTCAGTTCATCGTAGCCCGTGAATCCTTGCTCCGCGACGGTCGGCACGTCCGGCAGCAAAGCGTAGCGCTGCGCGCTCGTAACCGCGAGCGCCCGGATCTTCCCCGCCTTGATATGCGGAAGCTGTAATGACACCGAAGTTGACAGCACCGGCGTTTGCCCGCCGATCAATGCGGTGACCGCCTGCGCCGGCTGGTACGGTACATGCGTAATGTCGATCTTCGCGAGGGCCTTGATGCGTTCCATCGACAGGTGGGGCGAGGTGCCGATGCCGGGCGAACCGTAAGCGAGCGGAGTCCGGCGCGCGAGCCGGATCAGCTCCTGCAGGTTTTTCGCCGGGACTGTCGGGTGCACGGAGAAGGCATCGGGGGTGCTGGCGGCGAGGATCAGCGGGGTAAAGTCCTTCAATGGATCGTAGCCTGCGTTTGCGTAAAGGGCCGGATTGACGGCGTAGGCGGCGCTGGACATCAGGATTGTGTAGCCGTCGGGCGCGGCGTGCTGGACCCGCTGCGCGCCGATGATCCCACCAGCCCCGGGCCGGTTGTCCACGATGACTGTCTGGCCGAGCGATTCGGAGAGCTTCTGGCCGATCAGCCGCGCGAGCGAATCGGTAATGGACCCGGCTCCGAATGCCACGACGAACGAGATCGGTTTCTGCTTTGGCCATTCCTGGGCTGAAGCCGTCGAGGTTCCTGCCAAGAGGATAAGCCCAAGGAGCTTGATAAAGGCGATTGGTCGGGACATGTTGCCTCCGGATTCTGTTCGATATCCATTGTGAAGAAACGGCGGAAGAGCGTCTTGGGGCAACGGTAATGTTTTGCGCCGGCAACACGCCCGTGATCCGGGGCGAATGTCCCGGTCGGTTACCGGTTTGCTGCAGTGGTGTTGCTCTTGGGGGCTCTGTTCGCCGCCGAGCAGCCCGAACTGGAAGGCAGAAGGCAGAAGGCAGAAGGCAGAATGCAGAAGGAAGCAAGATACCGGTCAACGGTTTTTCTTACACTTCATCCTTCCGCCTTCATCCTTAATCCTTAATCGGCACGCCACGCTTCATCGGACCAGTAGTGTGGCGAGGCCGAGCAGTATCCCCATGCTCACCACGTCGGTCGCGGTGGTAAGGAAAATGCTGGAAGCAGTGGCGGGGTCGAAGCCAAAGCGCTTCAACGTGATCGGTATCAGGGAACCGCAGAGCCCGCTGATGATGCAGGCGCCGACCAGTGCCATCCACACCACGACTGCGAGTGCGATGGCGTTCGGATTGCCCTGATAGACCGCCATGATCAGCATGCCTATTGCCGCGACCAGGCCGGTCAGCGTGCCGTTGTAGAAGCCCAGCCAGGCTTCCTTCGTTACGAGCGCCTTTTCCTTGCCGCCCTTGAGTTCGCCCAGCGTCATGCCGCGCAGAGTGACGGCCAGCGCCTGGCAGCCGGTGTTGCCGGATTGCCCGGCCAGTATTGGCAGAAAGACTGCGAGGATTACCAGGCGGTCCACCGTATCCTGGAATACGGCAACCACTGCGCCCGCGATGAACGCTGTGAGCAGGTTCAACTGCAGCCAGGGATGGCGCAGCCTGAAGCTCTGCTGCAGCGGCGTGGCGAGCCGTTCCTCCTTGTCGACACCGACCATGGTGCCGACCTGGGCGGTGATCTCGATCGCTTGTTCCTCGAACATCGCCTGCCCGCGTACCAGCCCCAGCAGCACGCCGTTGGCGTCGCACACCGGGTAGACCGGGTAATGCCGCTCGAGCACGAGCTTCATCGCGTCGTTGAGCGGCAACTCGGGGCTGAGGGCAAACACGTTGTGCAGCATCACCGCATCTAACTGCGTGTCGTCGGCGGCGAACAGCAGGTCGCGCATGGTGATAAGGCCGCACAGCCGGCCGCCTTCGTCGACGATGTAACCGTAAGTGATGAACGCGATCTTGATCAACGCACGCAGCCGCTCCACCGTTTGGGCGACAGTCATCCCCGGAGTGAACACGGAGTAGCCCGGTTCCATGAGCCGGCCGACGCTGCCTTGCGGATAAATCTGGTTGCGCTGCCACTGCAGCGCGATCTCGGGCGCAACGGCGTGCAGCGCGCCGTCCACCAAGCCGCCAGGCAGTTCCGCAAGGATGTCCTGCGCGAACCCGGGGTTCAGTTCGAGCAGCACAGCGGCGATCACCGCGGCCGGATACTCCGAGATCAACGCCGCGGCGTCCTGCGCCGAGCGCGCCTTGACCTCGGGTATGAGCGCCTTGTAGGCCGGCTCCGGAGGGTCTGCTTGCGTGCTGGATTGTTCGGAATTCACGGTTGCCCCCGTTCCTTTTTGCATCTGGTCGATGGGCGCCGGATGATCGGCACGAACGTGTCCGTTCGAGCCGGCGCGGCTAAAGTGGCGGCAGTGCCGTCCACTTTGGCGGCTAATTGTGCCCCAGAAGGCGGCGCGGGAGAATCCATCAGGGGCTAGAGGCCAAGTCTTTGCCAGATGGTGGTGCTGAGCCCGGCCTGGTTGAGGGTATAGAAGTGCAGTCCCGGCGCTCCGGCGCGGAGCAGGTCGTCGCACAGGCGCGTGACCACGTCGAGGCCGCAGGAGCGGATCGACGCGGTGTCGTCGCGGTAGCTCTCCAGCCTGAAGCGCAGCCAGCGCGGGATCTCGGCGCCGCAGGCGTCGGAGAAGCGCGCGAGCTGCGCGAAATTGCCAATTGGCATGATGCCGGGGACGATGGGGATCGCGATGCCGGCCGCTTCGCAGTCGTCCACGAAGCGGTAGTAGGCGTCGGTGTTGTAGAAGTACTGCGTGATCGAGGAATTGGCGCCGGCGTCGATCTTGCGCTTGAAGTTGCGGATCTCGTCCGCCGCGGAGCGCGTCTGCGGATGGTACTCGGGATAGCAGGCTACCTCGATGTGGAACCAGTCGCCCGTGTTTTCCCGGATGAAGGCGACCAGCTCGTTGGCGTAGCGCAATTCGCCGCTCGAGGCGAGTCCCGAGGGCAGGTCGCCGCGCAGCGCGACGATGTGCCGGATGCCGTGTGCCCGGTACCTTTCGATCTGGGCCTTGAGCTCCGCGCGCGAGGAAGCGATGCAGGAGAGGTGCGGCGCGGCCTCGTAGCCGGCGGCGCGGATCTCGAGCACGGTCTCGAGCGTCCCTTCGCGCGTCGAGCCCCCGGCGCCGAACGTGCACGAGAAGAACTTGGGCTTCAACTGCCCGAGCTGCCTCCATGTTGCGCGCAGCTTTTCCTTGCCTTCCGGCGTCTTGGGCGGGAAGAACTCGAAGCTGAAAGTCCGCGGATGTTTCTTCTGCGATTGCATGCGAAATCAGGGATGAGGGATGAGGGATGAGGGATGACCCCAAACCGCTGTTCGCAGTTCCCTCATCCTTCCGCCCTCCGCTCTCATCCCTAGTATCTGTAGTGGTCCGCTTTATATGGCCCGTTTATCTGCAGGTGCAGGTACTCGCACTGCTTCTCGTTCAGCACCGTCAACTCGACCCCCAACTTCTTCAGGTGCAGGCGCGCCACTTTCTCGTCGAGGTGCTTGGGCAGAACGTACACTTCATTCCGGTACTGGTCGCCGCGCGTATAGAGCTCGATTTGCGCAAGCGTCTGGTTGGTGAACGAGTTCGACATCACGAACGACGGGTGCCCCGTCCCGCAACCGAGGTTAACCAGGCGCCCCTCGGCGAGCACGATCAGCCGCTTGCCGTCGGGGAAGATCACGTGGTCCACCTGGGGCTTGATGTTGTCCCATTTGTACGCCTTGAGCGCCGCGATTTCGATCTCGGAGTCGAAATGGCCGATGTTGCAGACGATCGCGTTGTGCTTCATGCGCTTCATGTGCTCGTGCGTGATCACGCCCAGGTTGCCGGTCGCGGTCACGAAGATATCGCCCTTGTCGGCGGCATAGTCCATCGTCACGACCCGGTAGCCTTCCATCGCCGCCTGCAGCGCACAGATCGGGTCGATTTCCGTTACCCATACTTGCGCCGAGAGGGCGCGCAACGCGCCCGCGCTGCCCTTGCCGACGTCGCCGTAGCCGCAGACGACCGCGATCTTGCCGGCGATCATGACGTCGGTCGCGCGCTTGATGGCGTCCACCAGCGATTCACGGCAGCCGTAGAGGTTGTCGAATTTCGACTTGGTGACGGAGTCGTTGACGTTGATCGCCGGGAACGGGAGCCTGCCTTCCTTCTGCATCTGGTAGAGCCGGTGCACGCCGGTGGTGGTCTCCTCGGTGACGCCCTTGATGTTCGCCTGGACGCGTGAGTAGTAGCCGGGCTTTTCCTTGAGGCGTTTCCTGATCGCGTTGTAGAGGACGGTTTCCTCCTCGTTCGTCGGGCGCGAAACCAGGGACGGATCCTTCTCGGCGCGCGTGCCGAGCGTCACCAGCACCGTCGCGTCGCCGCCGTCGTCGAGGATCATGTTGGGCGTGCCCCCGTCGGCCCATTCCAGAATACGGTGGGTGAACTCCCAGTATTCCTCGAGACCTTCGCCCTTGTAGGCGAACACCGGCACGCCGGAGGCCGCGATCGCGGCCGCGGCGTGGTCCTGGGTCGAGAAGATGTTGCACGAGGCCCAGCGCACTTCCGCGCCCAGCTTGACCAGGGTCTCGATCAGCACCGCCGTTTGGATCGTCATGTGCAGCGACCCCGCGATGCGCGCGCCCTTGAGGGGCTGCTTGCCCTTGTATTCCTCGCGCACGGCCATCAGGCCGGGCATCTCGGTTTCGGCGATCGCGATTTCCTTGCGGCCGAATTCGGCCAGTTTGATGTCGGCGACGTGGTAGTGGGGCGACTTCGAGTTCAACACCGCAGCATTCATGGATTAAGCTCCTGAAAAAGCAAAACGCCCGCATCGTTTCCGATGCGAGCGCCGTTGTTCTGTGCTGAGCCTGGCCGGGATACCCGGTCGCAACGCTCCTCAGCAGGGTCGAATTATACCGCAGGGTCCGGTTGCCCGGCCACCCGGCGCAAACCTTCGTTACTTGACTCCGGCGTCGGCCCTGAGCGCTGCCGCCTTGTTTGTGCTCTCCCAGGTGAATTCCGGCTCATCGCGTCCGAAGTGGCCGTAAGCCGCCGTCTTTTCGTAGATCGGCCGCAGCAGGTCGAGCGAGTGGATGATGCCCTTGGGCCGCAGGTCGAAGTGCCTCTCGACCAGCTTGGCGAGCTTGTCGTCGGGGATCTTGCCGGTGCCGAAGGTCTCGACCAGCACGCTCACCGGGCGCGCGATGCCGATGGCGTACGCGACCTGGATTTCGCACTTCTTCGCCAGCCCGGCGGCAACGATGTTTTTCGCGACGTAGCGGGCGGCGTACGCGGCCGAACGGTCCACTTTGGAGGGGTCCTTGCCCGAAAACGCGCCGCCGCCGTGGCGCGAGTATCCGCCGTAAGTGTCGACGATGATCTTGCGGCCGGTGAGTCCCGTGTCGCCCTGCGGCCCGCCGATCACGAAGCGGCCGGTGGGGTTGATCAGGTACCGGGTGTCCTTGGTGATCATGTTCTTCGGCAGCACCGGCTTCACGATCTGCTCGATCACCGCCTCGGTGAGCGGCTCGTGCGAAATGTCCGCGCTGTGCTGGGTCGAGATCACCACCGTGTCGATGTGGTGGGGTCGTCCGTCCACGTAATGCACGGAGACCTGCGACTTCGCGTCCGGCCGCGCCCACGGCAGTCGCCCGTCGCGGCGCAGCTCGGCGTGGCGCTCCATCAGGCGGTGGGCATAGTAGATGGGCATCGGCATCAGTTGCGGGGTCTCGTCGCACGCAAAACCGAACATCAGGCCCTGGTCGCCGGCACCCTGGTCGAGGTCGAGGCCCTTGCCTTCGTCCACGCCCTGCGCGATGTCCGGCGACTGCTGGTCGTAGCACACCAGCACGCCGCAGCTCTTGTAGTC
>Ga0210379_10000878_pt1 | contig 10314 bp, 8 predicted proteins | sample PLMedo_2_FD_155468 | JGI IMG/M metagenome (GOLD analysis project Ga0210379, IMG submission 155468) | Groundwater sediment microbial communities from an aquifer in East River, Colorado, USA - PLM4_32_coex redo | ecosystem: Environmental > Terrestrial > Soil > Riparian zone | place: USA: East... | reverse complement strand
AGCGGCTGGTGGTGGAGCAAGGACTCGGTGGTCGGGCGGCTGGCGGCGGACGTCGACGTCGGGTTCGCCTACGCGATCGTGGTGGTGCCGTTGTTCGTGGTGGGGGTGTGGAGCACCCGCCGGCGCTGGCGCGAGCTCGCGTTCCCCTACGGCGTGGTCGCGGTCCACACGGCGATCGCCGTCGTGTTTTTCGGTTCGCTCCGCGGGCGCATTCCGGTCGAGCCCGTGATCTGCACCTTCGCCGCCGCCGCGCTCGCGGCGCTCACCGGCCGGCTGGCGCGTTTTCGCGCGAGGTCGCGCTCCGCGCCACTCCCGTCAGGAACATCAGCGCGATGAATACTTCGCTGTCGTCGAGGTTGTTCTCGGTCAGCGCGCCGATCAGCACGGCTGCCACCGCGCCGAGCGCCCCGACCGCGTAGTGTCGTTCGAGCGACCCCGGCGGGTGCCGGCGCACCAGACGCACCAGCGAGACCACCAGCACGGCCAGAAACGCCGCCAGCGGCACGAACCCCACCAGCCCACGCGTCGCGAGCACCTGCAGGTATACGTTGTGCGAGTCCACCGTGGTTCGCACGTGTCGTTGCGCCAGGCGCTTCTCGGCCTCGATGGTGTAATCGCCCATACCGACGCCGAGCAGCGGGTGATCGAGGAACATGTGCCACGACATGTCCCACAGCACCAGCCGCGTGGCGACGTTTCGATCCGCCTCGGTGGTGGCGAACTCGGTGACCGCGATGGTCCGCCCCTGGTCGCGTGCGTACACCAGCGTGAAAGCCACGAGCACCGCGAGCGCGAGCGCGCCGGCGAACGCGAGCGCCCGGCTCCGGAGCGTCACGCACACCACCGCCAGCCCCGCGAACACCGCGATCCACGCCCCGCGCGTCATGGTGAGCATGAGGGCGACGAACTGCATCGCGATCGCGAGCACCAGCCAGCGGCGGCGCGACGCCACCGCCGGCGACGTGGCCACGGCAGCGTTGAACGCGACCAGCTGGTAGAGAATGCCCGCGAAAGTCATGGTGAAGAGCGTGCCGCCGACGCGGTGCGCGGCGCCGATGGAAACCGGCCCGAAGTGCACGCCGCCCGCGCGCTGGACGAACGCCACCACGCACGCCGCCGCCGAGGTCGCCGCGAGCGTCCAGAAGGCCGGCTCGCGCGCGCGCACGCGCGCGATGTGGGCGCCGACCATGAAGACGATCAGGATCTCCCAGTACGACTCCCAATCCTTGAACGCCCGTTGCGTGTTCTCCGACGTCCACACCGACGGGAGCGCCGAGAGGACGAGCACCGCCGCCGCGAGCGCGAGTGGGTCCCTTCGCGCCCCGCGCAGGACGTCGGGCCACGAGCGCCCGTGCGAGGCCACCCAGAGAATCCACGCGAGCGCGGAAAAGCCGATGGCGATGTTGGCCCCGGCGATCGAGAAGGGAATGAAGGCGGCGAGCAGGACGAACGCGAATTGGAACAGCCGCGTCGACATGGAGGCGAGCGATGCCACGGCGGGGCGGGCCTAGAGGCGGATGCCGAGCGAGACGCGGTGGGTGGTTCCGAACGCTTCCGCGTCGTCGAAACTCGCCGCGTAGTGGAGGGTGACGCGCCCCGCGAACGCGCGCGCGCTCGCCCCGAACGATGGGACGGTGCGGGTGTCGCCGGCGCGGAGCAACGCCACGCCCCCGCGCAACGCTACGTGCGCGAAGAGGTAGTCGCTTTCGGCGCCGATCATCGCGCGTGACCACGATCCGTAGCTGCGCACCGCGTCCGCTTCGATCGCCACCCGCTGAATGCTGTGCGAGGCGAGCCCGACCACGTATTCCCGCGCCAGCTGGTAGTCGTGCCCGTCGTCGTAGCTGTAGCGTGAGAACGCGTCGCGCGCGACGAAGGCGAACTTCCAGTTTTGCGACAGCGCCAGGCGCCCCGCGAAGTCGATGCTGGAACCGAGCGCGTCGAAGCCGGCGACCCCGCTGGACGACGTGAACAGCTGCGCCGCGATGGCGACCGTCACCAGCGGCTCCGGCGTCAGCGCGTAGGCGACCCGCAGGTGATTCTCGTGGTACGACTCCCCGCCGACCACGTCCGCGGAGAGGTTGGTGAACATCGCTCCCACGACGTGGGTCGATGTGTTCTCGACGCGCGACGAGCCGAGGGGCATCAGGAACACCGCCTGCGACTCGCCGATCGAAATCCCCGGCACCAGACTCTGGTACGAAACCCCCGCCGAACGCGGCGCGCTCGCCAGCCCGGCGGGGTTCCAGTCCACCGCGCTCTCGTCGTCGACGATCACGATCGCCGCCCCCGCCATCCCCCAGGCGCGCGCGCCGTAACCGGGCAACCGAAAGGCGCCGCCTTCGGACGAGCCCGCATGCCCGGTCGACGGGACCAACGCCGGCCATAACGCCGCCAGGCCGGCCAGCATGACGATACGATGCTTCATGGCGCGTCCGGATCGTAGAGAAAGACTTCGCGGACGATCTCCTGCCCGCCGTCCGCGTAGAGCAGCGCGGCGACCGCGACCAGCGGACCCTTCTTGGTCGCCACCCCGCTGCCATTGCGACCGTCCCAACGCAACGTGTAGAACTGCAGGTCGCTTTCATTCTCGATGGTCGCAACCAGGTCACCCATCACGTCGAAGATCCGAAGCGTCACTCCGCTCGCTGCGCGGGGCGCGTTGACCTCGAACGACGCGCCCGGCGTGAACGGAACCGGGGCGAAGAAGCCCGCGGACTCGTCGAACCCGACCACGATTGTATTCGACGGCGGGCTGGTGTTGAACGCGCTGTCGCGCAGCACGGCGAAGATCTCGTTGCGGCCCGGCTCCAGGGGCACGTCGACCGTGAGCGAGTTGCTGGCCGCGGTCGAGACGGAATCGACGAGTGCGCCGTTACGGTACACGCGCACCATCGCCCCCGCATCGCCGCCGTCGTCGACTTCGCCACGCAGCGGGTACGCGCTGGCGTGCCAGCTCCCGTCGAAGGGTTCGAGCACCGGCGCCGGGGGTGCGGTCGCGTCGAAGCGGAACGTGAAGTCGTACGTCGTCACGCGGCCCCCGCCGTCGACGGCCCTGAACCCGACGGTGTGCGATCCCTCGGTCGCGATCGAATCCGCCAGCGGCACCGCGAAGAAGAGTGTGTCGTCACGGGTGTGGGTCGCAAACACGCTCGTGAACGGCCGGGTCGACGCGTAGCGCACGCCCAGCGTGTCCACCCCCTGGCGGTCGAACGCCCAGCCGCGGAGGCTGTCGGGGACCACGGATACGCTCTCGCCGTCGACCAGGCTGGTGGGTTTGAAATGAGGGGCGGTGGTGTCGATCCAGAAGTGATACGTCGACGCGGTCGTGTACCCGGCGGCGTCGACCAGCGACAGCGTGACGCGGTACTCGCCGTCCGGGAGGGTGGCGGCCTCGCTCGTCGCGTCCCAGACCAGCGCGTATGCGCCGTCGGCCCCTGCGAACGGCGGGTTGGTGGTGAGCGACACCGGGGTCACGACGGCATTGCTCGGATTGGCGAATTCGCTCTTGAGCTCGTCCGGCGGCCGCCCCACCGACACCGGGGAGGTGTCGGTCACCAGAAACGAGATGCTGACTGCCGTCGGACTGCTGGCGACTCCCGGCGCGTACGGGTCGGGGACAACACTGAGAACCTGGACCTGTGGAGGCGTGAGGTCGACGAAAATGGGAAGCGATCGCACGACGTCCGACCCCGACTCGGGGGTCACGCGCAGCGTGACCACGTACGCGCCCTCGGGCGCGGGCGATCCATCCCAGCGGCGACCCTTCCAGTACGAGTCGCGCGGCGGCCCCGGCACGTCGGGCGCGGGCGCGCGCAGCGTGTCGACCGGCGTCGTCGAGTCCGCCTCGAACACGACCAGCGAAACCGCCAGCGCGTTCTCCGCCAGCGCATAGCGCACGCGGGTGGAGTCCTGCTTCGTGTCGCCGTCCGGCGAGACCACGGTCTCCCGTACCTCGAAACGCGACACGACCTGTGCGGTGGACGGGCGGGCGAGGGTGAGCGCGACCGCCGTCAAGAGCAGCACGATTGGGGTAAAACGGGAATGCGTCAATGAATGGGTCTCTTGGTCTATGGAACTACGCGGGCCTGCCGCGGAGACCCGCGTCGCTGCGGGTCCTGTCACCTCGTCACCCCGCGGGCTTCGCCTCGCGGGGGCCCCGACTCGGTGCCACCCGCAGCTCGTGCGCGCATCGGTCAGGCTTCCCGGGTCACCCTCGTGCTGGACCGGATTCGATCATAGCGCAGCGCCAGCTGCGATTGCCAGACACCTTTGCTCGCACGGTCGCGGCCTACGTTCGTCCGGCCTCCACCCGCTGCAGCAGCGCGGGCAGGGCCTCGCGCGCACCCGCGCGCACGAACACGTCGGCGAGCGGCGTGACCGGTGTCGGCTCCGGGTTGATTTCGACGACCCGTGCACCCGCCGCTCGCGCGATTTCCGGAAACCCGGCGGCGGGGTACACCAGACCCGACGTGCCTACCACCAGCAGGACGTCGCACGCGTCGAGCGCCGCGTACGCGCGCCGCAGGTGGCCGGCGTCGAGGGGTTCGCCGAACCACACCACGTCGGGGCGCAGGTACGAACCGCACGCGCACCGCGGTGGTACGTCCGGTGTCTCTTCCGAAGGCGTCGCGGGGTGGTCGCGATCGAAGCACTTGTACCGGAAAATATTTCCGTGGAGTTCGATCAACTTCGTGGAGCCGGCGAGCCTGTGGAGGTCGTCGATATTCTGGGTCAGCAGCAGGAAGTCTTCAAACCGTGCCTCCATGCGGGCGAGGGCGACGTGGCCCTCGTGGGGATGCGCCTCCGCGATCATCGCGCGGCGCTCCGCATACCAGCGCCACACCCGCGCCGGGTCGCGCCGAAACCCGCTGCGCGTGGCGAGGTCTTCCGGACGGTAGTTGTCCCAGAGCGCACTGGGCGCGTCGCGAAAGGTCGGAATGCCGCTTTCCTTCGACACGCCGGCGCCGGTGGTAGCGACCACCCGCGCCGCGCCGCGGAGCCACTCGGCGGCGCGTTCGATGCGCGCGCCGACATCATCCGTGCGCCCGGAAGTCATCCGGCGCCCCTGCGGCCGCCGCGGTAGAACGTGGCCAGCGAGATGCCGGTCAATATAAACGCCGCCCCGATCCCGACGCGAACCGAGATCTGTTCCCCTAGGGCGACGTTGCCGAGCAGCACCGCCAGCACGGGGATGATGAAGGTCTGGTACGACACCAGCGTGACGTCCATGCGCTGGAGCACCCAGAAGAAGAGCGCAAAGGCCACCACCGAGCCCGCGACCGCCAGGTAGACGATGCTGGCCCATGTGGTCGCATCAAACGAGCGTGGGTCGGCCCGTTCGAAGGCGAGCGCGAGGATTGCGGTCACGAGGGTGGCGGTCGCGAACGGGAGCAGGAGCGACGCGACCGCGTGGTACCCGTGGCCCCATTTCTTGGTGGCCACCGACCCCACCGCCGACGCCGTCACGCTGCCGACCACGGCGAGGGTTCCCAGCGCCTGCTCGCGGCCGATGCGCAGGCTGTCGGAGAAGATGACCCCCACGCCCGCGATGCCCACGGCGATGCCGACAAGTTTGCGCGCGGTGAGCGGGCTGGCGAGCGCCACGCGGGCGAGGATCGCGACCAGGAGGGGGAGGATGGCATAGATGACGGCGGCGAGGCCGGAGTCGATGTGCTGCTCACCGTAGTACACCAGCGAGTAGGGGAGCACGATGTGGAACACCCCGAGAAACACGCCGAGGCGAACGAAGCGCGTGTCGCGCGGAATCACGACGCCGCGGACGCGGAGGATGATGGCCACCAGCAGCGACGCGATCGCCATGCGCACCGCCACGCTCGTCAGCGGCGGGGCTCCCCGCAGCCCCACCTTGATCACCATCCAGGTGGAGCTCCAGATCAGACACATGCCGGCGTACGCGGCGGCGACGGGGATGTTGAACCGTGTGCTCAAGGGTTTCCTCATGCGCCGGAGAGCCGGTGCTTCGCGCCCGCGGCCGCCGGGGCGCTAAGCCATCCCAGGGCCGGTGGTTATCGGCTGCCAGGGACGCGCGCGGGGCGGTTGCGAGGTGGTGATGTTGACACCGAGGGTAGCGATGAGATACCATAAGCATCGATAAATCAATAGATTTACATCAGAGGTATCGACTCGACCTAACTGGTAACGGCGCCCCTTTGAAACGCCCCAATCCTGGACTCCTCGTCGTGCTCGCGGCGGCGGCGGCGGTGCATTTGGCCGTCGCGGTGCTGGATTTCCCGACCCTGGCCCGCAACGGGTTTCTCTACGACGACAGCTTCTATGCGTTTCAGATCGCGCGCCACATCGCGGCGGGGCATGGTCCCACCTTCGACGGCATCCACCTGACCAACGGCTTCCAGCCGCTGTATGTGGGGATGCTGGTCCCGCTCTTCGTGGTCGCCGGCGGGAACGAGACCCTGCCGATCCACCTCGCGCTGGCGCTGTCCGCGCTCTTGAGCGTCGGGTCTGCGTACCTGCTCTACCGGTTGCTGGCGGGCCGCGTCGGGGAGACGGCCGCCACCATCGCGACGGCGGTGTGGGCATTCGCTCCCATTGTCGTGCGCCAGAGTGCGAACGGCCTGGAGACGTCGCTGGCACTCTTCGCGTTCGCGTGCAGCGTCACCTACTACCTGGAGAAGATCCGACCGATCGCCGCGCTGCCGCGCCGCCGATTCGTAGCGCTCGGCGCGCTGCTGGGGGCGACGATTCTCGCGCGCGTGGACCTCGGGTTGCTGGCGCTCGCGATGTGCCTCGACTATCTGCTCGTGCTGCGCCGGCGCGGCGCGACCGCGGGTTGGGCGCGCGATCTCGCCGCCGCCGCTGCCACCGGTGCTGCGGTGTGCGCGCCGTGGGTCCTCTTCAGCATCCTGAAGGTGGGCACCCTGGTCCCGGAGAGCGGGCGGGCGACTCGATTCCTCGCACTCGCGTACGCGCCGTTCTTCGGACTCGGCGACTCGTCGATGGCGACCACGGGCCCGAGCTGGTCATTCATGGCGGCGCTCTTGGTCCGGTCGGTCGAGTCGCTGCGGGTGGTTCCGCTACTGCACCCGCTGTTTCGCGGATCGAGCAAGCTCGGCGAGCGGATGGTGCCCGGAAGCGTCGACGTGCTGACCGGGGCGATCGCCATCGTGCTCGCGGCCGCGTTCGTAGTGTGGTGGTGGCGTCGTCGCCGTACCGCGCCGCACACGACGCGCGAGTTCGATTTTCTGATCGTGTTTTCGGTGGTGTTGATCGTCACCTATTCGTCGGTGGTGTACGGCGTCTTCTTCTTCCTCCGGTACTATTATCCGATCTACTTCGTGGCCATGCTCTTCGCGGGCCTGGCCATCGACGACGCCATCGCGTACCTGCGCTCGCGCCCGGCGCGCGTGCGACGCGCGGCGCTGGCCGCGTGCGGCGTCTACGCGGCCGCGCTCATGTTCATGGGATACACCAGTGCCTTCCGGAGCACGCCGGTGTACCGGTTCTACGACGCCGCGTGCTGGATTCGGACCCATACCGACGCGTCGGAAACCATCGGCGCGTTCCAGAGCGGCGCCATCGGCTACCTCTCGCACCGCACCGTGATCGCGCTGGATGGAAAGGTGAACGGGGAGGCGTACGCCGCCCTGCGCGGGCATCGGCTGAACGACTACGTCGCCAAAGCCGGCGTCGATTTCGTGATCGACAACCTGCCCGTGCTGGATCTGTTCCTCGGCCCCTGGTCGGACGCGGAGCGGCAACGCATCGAGTCGGGGCGCGCGTTCAGCGGCCGTGAGTACGGCCTGCCCGGCTGGATCGGGTACCGGGTTTCGTCGCCGCACGGCGTTGGAGCCTCCACCGCCCCAGCCTCGCGTCCCGGCCAGGATCCCTAGCCCCCCCGGAGCTCTCGGGCGCGCCAGCTTGCCCGGCGCAGGCGTAGCGACTCACAGCTCCTTTTCCAGCACAGCGACCAGCGCCACACGGAAATGCCGGAGAACGTGCGTGGAGTTGACGATTCGCTCGTAGGCGATCCCGAACGGATAGGTCAACGGGCTGAACCGAAGGTACTCCGGGCGGGGTTCCAGGAACCGCACCTCCCGCACCCGGAACCCCGTGGCGGAGGCCAAACGGTAGATTCTGCGCTCGGTATTGCAGCGATAGTGAGTCGGGAAAATGTCCGGACTCGTGCGTCGAAAGATGCGGGAGATAATGAAGTCGTGGAGTGAGTGGGGCAACAGACGGGAAGTCAGCGTCACGTAATGCCAGAGATTTGGCGTCTTGATCACCAGCCGTCCCTGCGGCTTGAGAACGCGCGCGACCTCGCGGAAGACGTCCTCCGGCGCCGCCAGGTGTTCAACGACGTACCACGCGAACGCGAGATCGAACGTGCTGTCGGGGTAGGGAATCGCGTCCGCGGCCCCCAGTCGCGCTTCGTCCAGATGGGTGTTCTCGAGCACCCTGGGGTCCAGATCGACCCCACACACCCGTGCGGCGGACCCGCGAAACCAGGCGAACTCGTTTCCGCCCCCGCCCGCGCCCACATCGAGCACGACGTCCTGCTCCTCAATCAAAGACAGAATCATCTCGCGACATACGGCGTCGTCCCACACCAGGACATAGCCCGGATAACAGGCTCTGTCCAAGGCGCGAACCATAGACCGGGGCAGCGAACGAAGCTGCCTGGTTCGAGAAAGTGGTATCGGGCCCGACTTCTGTTCCACGCATGCACCCGTTTGACTAGTCCCGCCCCACGACTCGCTCGAGCTTCCCGACGTGTCGCGCCCGCCCCTCGCGCCGCGTCAACACCGGCAGACACCTCGGCACGATGCTCATGGACAGCGGCGTTTCCCGGCGGCCGAGATACTCCCCGTCGATATGGATTGGAAATGGTCGCTCGGCCGCGATCGACACACGCGCGCCGCGATACCATTCGATCCCGGGCCGCCCGAGGTGCGCGCCGCGCAGCGCGCTGGGCAGGATCGACAGCATCCGGGCGCGCGACATCCGGCGCGCCACGCACACGTCGATCAGGCCGTCGTCCGGGTACGCGCGCGGGTTGAGATAGAAGCCGCCCCCGGAGCGCACGCCGTTGCCCGCCGACACCAACAGAAAGTCTCCCGTCACCGTGACGTCGTCCACCGCGAGCGTGAAGCGCCCGCTCTCGTAGGCGGCGAGCGCCTTGAACACCGCGGTCAGATAGAGCGGCAGGCCGCGCAGGCGCCGGATCGCCAGGCTGTGGTAGGTGACGGTCGCCTCGAACCCGATGCCGATCGAGTTGGCGCAATAGCGGTCACCGCAGTCGATCACATCCAGGCGCAGGCCGATGCCGTCCTCGATGACGCGCCGCAGCTCGTCGGCCGAGCGCGGGCAATCGACCAGCGACGCGAAATCATTGCCCGATCCGGTGGGAATGACGACAATGGGCACCGGACGCGGCATGAGCCCGTTTACCACTTCGCTAACGGTCCCGTCGCCGCCGACGGCGCAGACGACGTCCGCCGACGTAGCCGCCGAGCGTGCGAGGTCGACGGCGTGGCTCGGTCCTTGCGTCCACAGCAGGCTGACGTCGCCGCGGACGGCTCTCGCGTAACTCTCGACCAGGGCGCGCGTTCTGCCGCGGCCGGCGGTTGGATTGGCAATGAAGCTCACACGCATGTGGACACGTCGGATGGCGTCGCCGCCGCGGGCGCGGCGCGCCCGCCCGAGGCTACCCGACCCCCTCGGGGGCGGGAAGCGGAATCGCGCGCTTACCGCCCTGGTCGTGGCCCTGGCCGCGCTCGCGGCCGCGTCCGCGAGCCGCGCGTCGGACCCGTGGCACGTCGACCCGGTCCCGGAAGTGCGGGCGATCTGCCACGCGGGGGACGCACTCTGGGTCGGCACCTCGGCGGGCGTGTTCGTGCTCGACATCCGTAACGGCGCGCTCGTCGACCACGTCGTCGCGGGCCCGCGACTCCCGTCGGCGTCCGTGCGCGCGATCGCGGCACGACGCGACAGCGTATTCGTGGGGACCGACGCCGGCCTGGCGCGCCTGGTCGGCGGCACGGCCACGGTGTGGACCCCGCGCGCCCCCGGCAAGCTCAAGGCGATCTCGCTCGCCCGCATCCACAACATTTCGTTCGGAGCCAACGGAGACTGGCTCATTTCCAGCGGCGGCGGTGGACTCGGCGTCGTCACGGGCGCCGGAGCGTACGCCTTCACCCGCCGCGACTCGCTGCTTGCCGACAACGTCTACGGCGTGATGGAACGCCGCGACGGCGTCCGCTGGATCGCCACCACCGCGGGACTGTGCGCGCGCATGAACGACACCACGCTGGTGTCGTTTCAGGCGGGCGCCGG
>Ga0210379_10000877_pt1 | contig 10316 bp, 8 predicted proteins | sample PLMedo_2_FD_155468 | JGI IMG/M metagenome (GOLD analysis project Ga0210379, IMG submission 155468) | Groundwater sediment microbial communities from an aquifer in East River, Colorado, USA - PLM4_32_coex redo | ecosystem: Environmental > Terrestrial > Soil > Riparian zone | place: USA: East... | reverse complement strand
CAACCTGGGCCTGGCGCTCGAGACGGAGGGCCGGGACGCGGACGCTGAGCGCGCCTACCGCGCGGCGATCGCGGCCGAGCCCGCGCACGTCTTCGCGCGCGTGAACCTGGGCCGGCTCTACGGGCGGAGCCGGCGCCTCGACGAGGCCCTGCGCGTGCTGGGCGAAGCCGACTCGCTCTCCCCCGGTGACCCGCGGGTGCTCAACAATCTCGGCACCGCCTGGTGGTCGAAGGGCGACACGGCACGCGCGGCCGCCCTCTACGAGCACGCGCTCGATGCGGACCCTGCTGCTCCGTATCCCGCCGCCAATCTCGCGCGCATGCGGCGCGGCCTGCCCGCGCCCTGACGCCGGGCGCCCGGGAACGAAACCGCGGCGGCACGCGTGTGCGCGCCGCCGCGGCGTTCGATGCCGCTCTCAGCCGTTCGCGCCCTGGAGGATCGCGAAGGTTCCACCCTGCGGATCGTGGAGAACCGCGAAGCGTCCGACGTTGGGCACGTCGGTCGCAGGCTTGAGGATGACGGCGCCCAGCTTCTTCGCCTTCTCGATGCGCGCGTTGCAGTCGTCCACCGCGAAGTAGGTGAGCCAGTTGGACGGCATCGGGCCCCATTCCTTCTGGATGGTCATCATCCCGCCGACCTGGGTCGAGCCGATCGAGAAGACGGTGTACGTCATGTCCGGCATCGGCATGTCCGCGAGCGTCCAGCCGAACAACCCGGCGTAGAACTTGCCCGCGGCCCTGGCGTCCTTCGTGAGCAGCTCGCACCACGAGATCGAGCCCGGCTCGTCGCGGACTCCGGCGCCCGGGTGCGACTTGGCCTGCCAGATGGCGAAGGCCGCGCCGGTCGGATCCTGAAGCACGCTCATGCGGCCGTGCTCCATGACGTCGAACGGTCCCGCGAGGATCGTGGCGCCCAGCGTGGCCGCCTTCTTCGTGGTGTCGTTCGCGCTCGCCACCGCAAAGTACGGCAGCCAGTGGGGCGGCACGCCCTGCGCGAGCTGCTCCTTCTGCATCTTCGAGAGCCCGCCGACCTCGCGGCCGCGCAGCTTGAGAAGCGTGTAGGTGCCGGCCTCGCCGGCCGGCGTGTCCATCGGCTCCCAGCCGAAGAGGCCCGCGTAGAATTTCTTCGCGCCCTCGGGATCGGTGGTGCCCAGTTCCGCCCAGCTGAACGTGCCGGGCGCGTGCGTCGTGATCTGGCTCATGGCTGAACCTCCGCGGTGGTTTGGCTCCTCCCGTGCGGGGGCGCGAACCCTAGCAGGCGGGCGGAGCCGTTCAAGGGGCGGGATGACGAGCGGGGGAGGGCGGAGGGACGAACGCGGGATCGGTCCGAACCGGGTGGAGCACGCATCGAAAGGGGCGATATGCGGGTTGGACACCCGCGCCGAGCCCACCTAGAATCCCGGTGGATTGAGGCGCACATCTCACCATGGAGAGCCCCGATGAAAGCCGTCAGGATCGCACTCGCGTTCGCGGCGCTCGCCGCCGCTCCCGCGTACGCCAACCTCGGCGGCGGGTCGAAGAGCGACGAGCCGCAGAAGCCCCCGCCGCAGGGGATCAGCTCGATGTCGTACACGCCCCGGGAGGAAGCCGAACGGCTCTACTCGGATGGGCGCGAAGAGGTCGCGAAGGCCAAGAAGGAACTCGAGGCCGGCAAGGCCAAGAACGCGGAGAAGAAGTTCAAGAAGGCGCTCGATAAGGGTGAGCGCGCGGTCGCGATCGACCCCAAGTACCACGAGGCGTGGAACCTGGTCGGCTACTCGTCGCGCAAGCTCAAGAACTACGATCATGCGCTCGTCGCCTACGACAAGTGCCTCGCGCTCAAGCCCGACTACACGCTCGCGCGCGAGTACCTGGGCGAGGCCTACCTCGAGATGGGCAACCTGCCCAAGGCGCGCGAGCAGCTCGCGTGGCTCCAGGGCAACGCCGCTGCGTCCCAGGACGCGAAGGACCTCGCGAAGGCCGTCGCGGACTACGAGCACGCGCACGGCGGAGCCGCGCCCGATTCCGCGGGGGCGCGCCCCGACACGAGCCGCTCGGCTCCCGCCGACACGAGCAGGAGCGGAAGCGGCTGGTAGCCGCATCGCGCGGCACTCTCCCCGAAACACTCCGGCCCCCGATCTTGCGAGATCGGGGCCGTGCGACGTGGCGCTCCGACGCCGAGCCGCGCTCGAGCGTGCGGATTACTTGCCGGGCTTCTTCCCCGCGGGTGGCGTGCCGCCGGCCTTGTCCGGCTCCACGCGCTTCGCCTCGATGCCGATCGAGATCGCCACGTCGTCCCCGAGCATCGTTCCGCCCTGATCGAGCGTCTGGTTCCAGACGATGTTGAAATCCTTGCGGTTGAGCGTGGTGGTCGCCTCGAAGCCCGCGCGATAGCCGGCCGAGTATCCGCTCATGTCGAGGGCGCCCGCGCCCAGGAAGGCGCCGTCCAGCACGATCGGCTTCGTGATGCCGCGCATCGTGAGGTTGCCCTCGATCCTGAGCTTTCCGTTCTCGCCCGGCGTGACCTTGGTGCTCTTGAAGGTGATGGTGGGGAAGCTGTCCACGGCGAAGAAGTTGGAGCTGCGCAGATCCTTGTCGCGGTAGTCGTTGTTCGTGAAGATGCTCGCGGCCTGGATCGTGGCCTCGACCGAGGAGTTCGCCAGGTTCTGCTCGTCCAGCATGATCGTCACCGCCATCTCTTTGAAACGTCCCGGCACCTTCGAGAAGAAGTGACGGATAGTGAAGCTCGCCTGGGAGTGCGGGGGATCCGAGTCGAAACGCACGGGTGCGGCGGAAAGCGGCGCCGCGAGAGCGAGCAGCGCCGCGGTGCCGAGCGCCGGAATGAGAGCCAGTCGTCTCATGTGGAGCTTCTCCTTGAGAGAGGGGATCGAGGCCGCCGTGACCGCTTCTCGCGCGAGGTTGCACCGCGCGCGGGGCGAGTCCGCAAGCGGACCAAGCTAGCAGGCTCCGGCTCGTCGCGGAATCGCGCGTGCATGTTGGACGCGCCCGCGCGGCCTTCGGTGCTTCCCGGCATGCACGATTTTGCCCGGCCTTGACCCGGACCCGGCGCCCGGGCCGCGCCGGAGAGGGCCGCTTGGCGCCCACCGCCCGCGCGTTTAGCATCCCCAACCGTGTCCCAGTTCGAACAGGCCTCGCCCGACGTCCAGGAGCTCCTCGGCAAGCGCATCAGCCAGCTGGGGCTCAAGCTCGAGGGCTCGCCGGTCGAGCGCTTCGTCCTCCGGCTCCACCGCGAGCTCGAGCAGAAGGGGATCAAGCGCTGGAAGCCGGTCTGCTATCTCTCCGACGAGTGGGGTTGCCCCGACGGGCATCCGGTGATCGGCATCCCGTTCTATCTCGCCGATCCCAAGCTCGCACGTCTCGAGCGCGAGATGAACGACCTCGAGGACGACCGCGAGATCATGATGTACATGCGGCACGAGGCCGGCCACGCGTTCAACTACGCCTACCGCCTGTTCGCAGCTCCCGAGTGGCGCCGCATGTTCGGCCCCTTCAACCGCCGCTACCGCGACCACTACCGGCCGGTGCCGTTCAGCCGGAAGTACGTCCGCCACATCGCGGGCTGGTACGCGCAGAAGCATCCGGACGAGGACTTCGCCGAGACCTTCGCGGTGTGGCTCACGCCGCGCTCGGGATGGCGTCGCAAATATCGGTCGTGGCCCGCCATCCGCAAATTGCGCTATGTTGACCTCGTGGCGCGCCGGCTTCGAGACCAGGAACCCATCGTCACCAGCGGGGACTTCGACCGCACGGTGGACGACATGAAGGTCACCGTGGAGCAGTTCTACCGCCGTCTGTCGCGGCAGAACGGGGCCGCGGTCAACCTCGCGCTCGAAGCGGACCTGGGCGATCTGTTCCTGACGCGCGGCCGGCGGCGCAAGGGCATCCGCCCCGCGTGGGAGATGGTCGAGGAGAACCGGCTGCCCCTGACGGACAAGATCACGTACTGGACGGGCGTGAAGCGCCCGCTGGTGCGGGCGCTGATCGAGCGCATCGTGCGCACGTGCCGCGAGCACGAGTTCCACGTGGACACGGCCCGCGAGGCCGCGACGCTGGTCGAGCTGACCGCGTACGGCACCACGCTGGCGATGAATTACCTCACCCGGGGGCGGTTCGTGCAGAGCTAGGCGGCAGCCGGGGCAGGGACCGCACCGGATTCAACGCGAGGAACGCGATGGCCAAACTTCGGATCGGCGTGCTGTACGACTTCTGGTGGGACGATGGCGGGAAGCACCCCGACGAATCCCGCCCGCCGCGGAAGACCGCCGACGAGGACGTGCAGGAAGTCTACGAGGCGCTCAAGCGGGCCGGCCACAACCCTGTCTACCTGCGACTCGACGGCACGCCCCAGAGCCTGATCGAGCTGGCGACCTCCGAGAGCGACCTGATCTTCAACCTGGTCGAGTCCTTCGGGGGAGACGACCGCCGCGACACCAACATCGCGGCCTATCTCGAGCTGCTGGGCCGGAAGTTCACCGGTGCCGGCGCTTCGGGCCTCTACCTCGCCCAGGACAAGGCGCTCGCCAAGAAGATCTTCGCCTTCCACGGCATCCATACGCCCTATTTCGCCACCGTCTATCGCGGCCGCACCGAGCACTCGCACGACATCCAGTTTCCGGTGATCGTGAAGCCGGGGCGCGAGGACGGCTCGATCGGCATCGCGTTCGGAGCCGTGTGCGGATCCATCAAGGAGCTGATGGAGCGCATCGACTACATCCACAACGAATTCGACTCGCCGGCCCTGATCGAGGAATTCATCGAGGGCCGCGAGTTCTACGTCGCCGTGCTGGGGAACGACAAGCCCGAGGCGCTGCCGATCGTGGAGATGGATCTCTCGAAGCTGCCCAAGGGCACGCCCAAGATCGCGGGCACCGAGGTCAAGTGGGAGGAGGACACCGAGGCCTACAAGAAGACCCGGCCGTTCCTGCCCGACGACCTCGACGAAGAGCTGGAGGCGCGGCTCAAGTCGGTCGCGGTGCAGGCGTTCCAGACGCTCCAGCTCCGCGACTACGGGCGCATCGACTTTCGGCTCGCCTTAGACGGCACGCTTCACGTGCTCGAGGTGAACCCGAATCCCTACCTGCTGCCGAGCGCCGAGTTCTGCATGGCCGCGCGGCAGGGCGGGCGATCCTTCCCGCAGCTCATCGACCGGATCGTCGAGGTGGCGATGGCCCGGTACACGAACGGGAATTCGTGATCGATCAACTTTCACCGGTGGAACGTTGGTCCCCTGCGCCGGGGCCGCCCTACCTGAGCAGGCTCACCGGTCGCGAGATCGTCATCGGGCCCGAGCGCAGCAGGACGAGATAGATCCCGGCGCGCGCCCGCTCGCCGCGGTCCGTCAGGCCGCGCCAGCGGAAGGGATGTTCGCCCGCGGCGAGCGGGCCGTCGTGAAGCAGCGCCACCCTCGCTCCGAGCAGGTCGACCACCTCGAGCCTGACCTTCTGCTCGCGCGGCAGCCCGACGTCGAAGCTGACCGTTCCGCGACTGGGATTGGGGCGCGGGGGCTGTGTGAAGGCCAGCCGTGTCGGAACTCGCTCACCGGGCACTCCGGCGCTCGTGGTGACGATGAGCACGCCCCGCATCCCCGGCTCGTGGAAGAAGCAGAAGTACTCCACCGTGTCCGGGTCGGTGAAGGTCGAGTCGAACTGAGGGTGCTGATCGTCGAGCAGGTAGTCGAAGCCGCTTCCCGCTACGGGGTCGCCCGACTCCTTGCCGCTGGTCAGCGTGTGGATGCCCGAGACGAGCTGCCACCGGACGGTCGAGCCGGCCGGCACCACCAGCGTGTCGGCCGTGGTCTCCGCGCTGCCATCCGCGTCCCAGCCGTGGTCCAGCGCCCGGATCACGTAGGCGGGCACGAGATTCTCGGGGCTCACCTCCGGCCAGCGCGCGGTGGTGGACCCGGCGGCGGTGCGGATGTCAAACCAGCCGGGCCGGCCCTCGACGGCGGAGATCGTGGTCTCCGCCGCGCAGTGGCCGCCGGAGCGCGCATCGCGCGGGGGGCCGGCAATCGACAGGAGCGCGAAAGCGCAGAGCGCGAGTCGGGTCGGGATCACCATCATGGTCTTTCGAGCGGCGCCATCGTCGACACCTCGCTGCGAGCCGGGCGGGGGGTCCCGGGCGAGATTGTACCTCGCGCCGGCCGCCGGCTCCACGGCCGATCGGCGCGCCCGGGCCCCGGTCAGATCGCGGGCCGGATTCGCCCCGGCGTCACACCGTCTCGGCCCCGACGCGCGGCTCGCCGCGGGCCACGACGGTGGCGGCCGCGAGATCCCCGGTCACGTTGATCGTGGTGCGGCACATGTCGAGGAAGCGGTCCACGCCCAGGATCATCCCGATGCCCTCGGGCGGAACTCCCACCAGCCCGAGGATCATCACCACGACCGGGATCGAGCCGGCCGGCACGCCCGCGGTGCCGATGCCGCCCAGGATGCAGATGAAGACCACGGTGATCTGCTGGGTGAGGGCGAGGTGCACGCCGTAGAACTGGGCGAGGAAGAGCACGGTGACGCCCTCGAACAGCGCGGTGCCGTTCTGGTTCGCGGTGGAGCCGATCGTCAGCACGAAGCGACTCACGTGGGGCGGCAGCTTGAGGTCGCGCTCGGCCACGAGCAGGGCGGTGGGGAGCGTGGCATTGCTCGAAGCGGTCGAGAACGCGGTGATCATCGCCTCGCGGATCGAGCGGAAGAAGTGGACCGGGTTCATGCCGCCGAGCCACGCCACCGAGAGCGAGTAGACGACGAACTGCTGGATCGCGAGCGCCAGCACCACGACCAGCACGTAGGCGCCGAGCTGGGCCAGAATGTCGTGGCCGAGGCGTGCGGTGAGCGTGAAGAGCAGGCACGCGACGCCGACCGGCGCTGCCTCGATCACGATTCCCAGCAGCCTCATCACGACGTCGTAGAGGCCCTCCAGCATCCCCTCGAAGCGCCGCGCGGCCTCGGTGCGCGTGACCGCGAGCCCGATGCCGAGGAACAGCGAGAACGCCATCACCGCCAGCATGTCGCCGTCGCCCATCGCCTTGACGACGTTGCCCGGGACTAGATTGACGAGGAAGTCGGTGCCGGTGGCGCCCGCAGCGGGCGCCGCGGTCGGCGCCGCCGTCGCCTGCCGCCCGATCCGCGCCTTGAGCTCGGGCGAGAGGCCCTCGCCGGGACGGACGAGGTTCACGAGTCCAACGCCGATCAGCACGGCGATGGTCGAGACCACGACCGTGTAGGCGAGGGTCTTGAGGCCGATGCGCCCGAGCCGCGAGAGGTCCCCGATGCCCGAGACGCCGAGCGCCAGCGCCGAGAGGATGAGCGGGATCACCAGCATGAAGAGCAGGCGCAGGAAGATCCGCCCGGCAGGCTCGGTGACGTGACGCACGAAGCCGTCGAGCGCCGGCGAATCGCCGAGCGTGACGTGGGCGGCCACGCCGAGCACGACGCCGGCTGCGAGGCCGATCCCCATGCGCAGCGAGAGTTGCGAGCGCATGCCCGTCAGCGGCCCGTTCTCCCGGCCGCGCCCGCGGCCCCCGCACTCGGCGCGATGTTCGCGTTCATGCTGAAGAAGTTCGTCGGGTCGTAGCGGTCCTTGAGCGCGGTCAGCCGCGCGAGCCGGTCGCCGTAGGCGGCCCGCACGCCCGCGGCGTCCTCGTCGGAGAGGAAGTTCGCGTAGACGCCGACACTGTGCGGCCGCAGCGCCTCCCAGCCCTCGCGCACCCAGCCCTTGTGACGCTGCGGCTCTGCGCCGGCGGGGGGCCAGGCCGCGATGAGGTTGAGCTCGAATCCCACCTCGCGCTCCCCGACCGCGGTCGCGTCGCGGGCGACACGGCTCACCGCGCCCCCGACCGCCCACCCGCTGATCTGGGAGAGCGGCGAGGTGATGGATTCCACGCGGCGGACCAGGGTGTCGATCACCTCGTCCGAGAGCTTCGGGAGACGGTGCGACTTCCAGTAGTAGTGGATCCCGTGGGGCGCGCCGCCATCCAGCATTCCCTGGAGGAACGGGTAGGGAACGGGGCGCACCACGTCCGCGATCGGCGTTCCGATCGCGCGCAGCGGCGCGATGACCTTCTGGCCCTCAGCTGGATCGCCCGCCCAGACCAGCAGCAGGCCGACGACCGGTTTCCCGTAGTGCTCGGCGGGCAGGAACGGCATGGGCGGCGCGAGCCGCGCGAACAGGGTGATGCCGAGATCGTCGGGTGCGGCGGGAGCCCAATCCCGGACGAAGCGGAGCACGGCGGGCGCGTCGACCAGTCTCCAGAACATGGGGCCGCCGAGGACGATCGGCCCCACCTTGTGGAGCTGGTACTCGAACGCGGTCGCGATCCCGAAGTTGCCGCCGCCGCCGCGCACGCCCCAGAACAGATCCGGCTCCGCCGCTGCGTCCACGCGCAGGCGCGCGGCGTCGGCCGTCACGAGATCCACCGAGCGCAGGTTGTCCACCGTGAGCCCGAGCTTCCGCATCAGGTGCCCGAGCCCGCCGCCGAGCGTCAGGCCCGCGATCCCGGTGTGGCTGATGACGCCGCCGGTGGTCGCGAGCCCGAAGGGCTGGGTCGCCCGGTCGAGCTCGGCCCACAGGAGCCCGCCGGCGGCGCGCGCGGTGCGGGCGGCCGGGTCCACGCGCACCGCCTTCATGAGCGAGAGATCGATCATCACGCCCGCTTCACAGACCGCGTACCCCGCGATCGCGTGCCCGCCGCCGCGGACCGAGACCGGCAGGTCCCGCTCGCGCGCGAAGCGCACGGCCTCGACGACGTCGTCGGCGCCCGCGCAACGGGCGATCAGGGCCGGGCGCCGGTCGATCTCGCCGTTCCAGATCCGGCGCGCCTCCTCGTAACCCTCCTCCTCCGGCCGCAGCAGCGCCCCGCGAAAGCGCGCGCGCAGCCTCTCGACGGCTCCGGCTTCGATCGGTGCGGACGAAATGGCCATTCCGTTCTCCTCTCGGTCGTGTCCCGTGGACCGCGCGGGAATATCCCCCGGCGCGGGCGGATTCTCAAGCGCTTGGGCGGAACGCGCCGCGTGGCGCTATCATGAGTGCACCATGTCCGCTCCCGATGCCCGAAAGGCCCCCGCGAACGCAGCCCTGGCGACCGCGTCGCTCCGGGCGCCCGCCGGCGGTACCGCGCCGCGCGAGCCGGGCTGGCCCGCAGCGGTCGCCGAGTGTCGCGCCGTGCTCTCCGACCTGATCGCGATCGACACCTCGAACCCGCCGGGCCGTGAGCTCGTTGCCGTGCGCTACCTCGAGGCGCTGCTCGCGCGCGAGGGCATCCCGGGCCGCACGTTCGAGGCGGCTCCCGGCCGCGCCAACCTCGTCGCGCGCCTGAAGGGCAGCGGCCGGAGGCGGCCGCTCCTGCTGCTGGGCCACGTGGACGTGGTGGGCGTCGAGCGCCGCAACTGGGCGGGCGATCCGTTCCGGATGGAGGAGCGCGACGGGTTCCTCTACGGCCGCGGCGTCATCGACGACAAGGGCATGGTGGCGGCCGAGGTCATGACGCTCATCCTCCTCAAGCGTCTCGGCCTGCCGCTCGAGCGCGACGTCATCTTCCTCGCCGAGTGCGACGAGGAATCGGGCGGCAAGCTCGGCGTGGCCTGGATGCTCGAGCATCACCGCGAGGAGATCGACGCCGAGTACGCCATCAACGAGGGCGGGCGCACCGAGCGGGACGGCGGGCGCATCGCCTGGGTCGGCGTGCAGAACTCGGAGAAGCGCACCGTCAACTACACGCTGGCTGCGTCGGGGATGTCGGGCCACGCATCGATGCCGCGCGCCGACAACTGCATCGTGAGCCTCGCGCGCGCCGTCGCGCGCGTGACGCAGCCGCCCTTCCCGGTCGCGCTCACGCCGGTCACGCGCGAGTTCTTCCGCGCGGTTGCGCAGGGCAAGCCGCCCGCCGTGCGCGCCGCGATGGAACGCCTCGCAGATCCGGCGGCTGCGGATGCTGCGGCGGAAGCGCTCGCGGACGATCTCATGATGAGCGCCATGCTGCGCAACACCGTCTCGCCCACGATCGTGAAGGGCGGCTTCCGCGCCAACGTGATCCCGGCGAGCGCCGAGGTCACGCTCAACTGCCGGCTGCTCCCGGGGACCGATCCCGAGGCGTTCCGGAGCGCGCTCGAAGCGCGGATCGCCGACCCGGCCGTGCGCGTGAGCTTCACGCCACCCAAGCGGCCGCAGGGGCCCTCGATGCCGTTCGACGGCCCGGTGGTCGAAGCGGTGCGCGCGGTCGCGGCGCGGCTCATGCCGGGCGCCCCGGTCGTGCCCCTGCTCTCGGCCGGCGCCACGGATTCGGCCCAGCTCCGGGGCGCCGGGATCAAGGCCTACGGACTGCTTCCG
>Ga0210379_10000875_pt1 | contig 10324 bp, 7 predicted proteins | sample PLMedo_2_FD_155468 | JGI IMG/M metagenome (GOLD analysis project Ga0210379, IMG submission 155468) | Groundwater sediment microbial communities from an aquifer in East River, Colorado, USA - PLM4_32_coex redo | ecosystem: Environmental > Terrestrial > Soil > Riparian zone | place: USA: East... | reverse complement strand
AGAAGTCCTCGAGGAACTTGCCCTCGTCGACGAGCTTCAGGAGATTCGCCTTCGACGCGCAGATCACGCGAACGTCGACGCTCATCAGGTCGTTCGAGCCGACCTTGCGCACTTTCCCGGAGTCGAGGAACTGGAGGAGCTTGCCCTGCATCCCCATTGACGTCTTGCCGATCTCATCGAGGAACACGGTCCCGCCGTTGGCCTCGATCAGGAGCCCATCCTTGTCGAAGTACGCGTTGGTGAAAGCGCCGCGAACGTGACCGAACAGCTCCGATTCCAGCAACTGTTCCGGCAACGCCGCGCAGTTGACGTGCACAAACGACCGGTCCCGCCGCTCCGACAGGAGGTGCACCGCGTAGGCGATGAGCCCCTTGCCGGTGCCGGTTTCGCCCTGCAGGAGCACGGTAGCATCCGAGTGCGCGACCCGCTCCGCGAGATTCAGCAGATGAATCATTTCGCGGTTGTCGGTGACGATCGACTCGAAGCCCTTACCGGCGCCCGGGCGCGGGCGCGCTGCGCGGCCCTTCTGCTCCGACCGCAGCAGCTCGTAGACGGAAAGTGAAATGAGTCTCGAATACGCGCCCACGAAGTGGAGGTCTTCCTGACCGAAGGGCGCCCGCGACGAATCGCCGTCCTTGAGGACGCAAAGCAGGCCCAGCGCTTCCTGGTCGAACCCGAGGTCCTGGAGCAGCAGCGTCCCGCGGGGCGAACCGAGCCGTTCGCGCAGGTCCGCGAGGGACGGTTCGTGCTCCATGTCGGTTACCACCACGGGGCCGCGGCTCCCGGTGGAGTGCTTCTTGTACCACGCTTCGAGCGCCTGCGCTTCCCGAACGCCGATCCCCTCGCGCGCCATCGTCTGCAGCCCGCGGCCGCCGGGAGACGGAATCGCGACGAAGCCGCAGCTGGCGCCCAACTTCTCCATGATGAGACGCAGCGTCGAGTCCAGCCCCTTGGCCAGCTGCTCGCGCGAGCGCGCTCCGCTCTGGATCTCGCCCAGGACGGAGAACTGGTCGAGCACGCGCCGCGTCGCGTTGGACATGTGCGCTTCCAGCCGACGCCGCAGCGCGGCCAGCGCCTTGCGGACCTTCGCGCATTCTTCGTCGGCGGCGAGACGGTCGGCTTCGTAGACGGCCAGCAGCGCGTCGTCGAGATTGCCGAGTCTCCGCTCGACACCGCACAACAGCACGTGCGAGACGATCTGGGCGTGGGTTTCGTCGAGTTTCCCGAGCGCGATCACACCCTCGCCCAGCACAGCCTTCGCCTTGAGCAGCGCTGATTCCGACCGGTTCCGCCCGCACAACCGGGCGAACAACTGTCCCGTCATCGCCTTCTCGTAGGGGTTGCCGTACTCCTCGAACGCGCCCATGGCCGATTCCATGGCGTCCAGCGCGGCGGCGGAATCATCGCGCCGCGACAGGCACAGCGCCTTGGCGCGATGGAAGAATCCGACCTCGTAGAGCTCGCCGCAGGCGGTCGCAATGCGAAGCCCCTCCGCGATCGACTCGAGCGCGGCCTCGGGCGACCCGAGCCGGTACTGTACTTCCGCCAGTCGCCGCAGGCATTCGGCCACCACGTCGCCCTCGGGCGCCAGCCGGCGACCCTTCTCGAGCGCAGCGGTCAGATTCGCCGACGCGCCGCGAAGATCGTTGCGCGCCGTCATGAGTTCGCCGAGGTACTCGTCGGCCAGCGCCGATTCACGTTCGTAGCCCAGCTCGTCGGCCATGGCCTGGGCGCGCAGCAGAGCCTTCTCGCCCCGGCCGAGCGCGCCCCGCGCGACCTGCGTGCGGCCGAGCATCAACAGGGCCCGCGTGAGGCTGGCCTGGTCGCCGAAGCGTTCGGCGCCGGAAGCGGCCGCGTCGAACGCGCTGATCGCGTCCTCGAAACGCCGCAGCTTCGAATAGACCACACCCAGGTTGAGCTGGACGACGATGCAGTGTTGCGACAGTCCCAGTGTGCGCGCCAGTTCGAGCGACTTGGACAGCGATGCCAGCGCCCGCGACCAGCGACAGGCATTCTTGTGCAGGAGACCGAGACTGTTGTAGACGTAGGCGATGCCGACGCGATCCTCGGCGCGACGGTACGAGGAGAGCGAGTCCATGAAGAACTCTTCCGCTTCGGCCGCGAGACCGAGACGCTGATAACAATTGGCGATGAGGAGCTGTATGTAGGCGACTTCGGCGTGCGATTCGGTGCGCTTGAGTTTGCGATACGCGCCAAACGCCGTCTTGAGCGCTGCGTCATACGCTCCCTGCCACAGGAGCAGGTAGCCTTCCCGGTATTCGATCCGGCCCAGCGCCTCGCTGGTGACAGCGCCCGGGTTGGCGCGTGCCTGCTCCAGCACTTCCTTCGCCGCGGCAAAATCGCCGCGCTTGCGATGGCAGTCACTCACGCGCAAGAGCAGGCGGAACCGATCCGGATAAATCGGAAGTTCCGCCTGCTCAAGCGCGCCGCGAAAATACTCCAGTGCCGTCGAGAAATTCTCGGTCGCGAAGTGCATCTCGCCGACTTCCTCGCCCGGCGAGGTTATCGACTCACGCGCCTGTTCGCGCCGCTCTTTCCCTAGCCACTCTCTCTCGTCCCGTGCGTCGGACATCGATTCCCTCGAGCTAGTGGACTATCTTTGTTTTTCAGTGATAGATCGCCAGGCTGTTCCCGCCTAGCGCATCCAGATCATATACTTCCACCACGTCCCCAAAAGAATCATCACGCGGTCAATACGCTGGTCCGGTGCCAGCCCTTGTTCGATAATCATCTTGTCACTGCCGCCGCTACCCATTCCGGACAGCCCATCTGCATCGCCCTGGTCGGTCCCGCCCCCCGGGGTACCACCACCGGGTTGGCGTGATGCATAACAGGAAGAGACATCCGGAAGGAGGGCGGAAGGCGACTCCAACATAAGGAGTGCCGCGATCATGAGTAGAACTAGCGCCGCCCGTTTCATACGTGACCTTCTCCTTCCTCGACAAGAGGATACGCGCACCCTGGCGCCTGGCTACAATTCTTAATAAATATATTCTTGGAGGTCCTTTACCGTCAATCAGATTTCGGGCTCGTCGGCCTCGTCCTCCCGCGCCCCTTTGTATGGTATCTCGTATTTTTCGAGTTTCTTGTACAGGTTGCTCCGCTGCATCCCCAATCGGCGGGCGGTCTTACTGACGTTGTGGTTATACAGGCGCAGCTTCCTCTCGAAGAACTCCTTCTCCACTGCATCCTTGAAGTCCGTGTAGGCATCGATTTCGAAGAAGCGCCCCTCCGTCCGCTCGGCCGGGGACATATTGGGTAGGTCACCGGCTTCGATGGTGGATCCCGGCGAAAGGATGACGAGTCGCTCAACCAGGTTCCGGAGCTCCCGAACGTTGCCCGGCCAAGCATACTCGCGCAGGGCCTCCATGGCCGCACGCGACACCTTCTTGGGCGCCTGACCCAGCTCGCGTCCGGTCTGCTGGAGGAAATGCTCCACCAGGAGCGGGATGTCCGACGTTCGTTCCCGCAGCGGAGGAATGGTGATGGGCACCACATTGAGCCGGTAGAAGAGGTCCTCCCGAAACGCCCCCTCGCGGCTGGCCTTGAGCAGATCTTTGTTGGTGGCGGCGATCACGCGGACGTCGACCCGCGTGGTCTCGGTTCCACCGACGCGCTCGAACACGGACTCCTGCAGAACCCGCAGCACCTTCGCCTGCGCGTTCACACTCATGTCGCCCACTTCATCGAGAAACAACGTGCCCCCGTCGGCCAACTCGAACTTGCCGATGCGCCGCGACACCGCCCCAGTGAACGAGCCGCGCTCGTGCCCGAACAGTTCGCTCTCGATGAGTTCTTCGGGAATCGCGGCGCAGTTGACCTCGACGAACGGTTCCTCGGCGCGAGGACTCAACTCGTGCAGGGTCCTCGCCACCATTTCCTTGCCGGTCCCGTTCTCGCCCATGATCAGCACCCGCACGTTGGCGGGAGCCACCTTCTTGACCGTCTCGAGAATGCGCAGGATCTCGGGATGTTGGCCGACGACCTTCGTCTGCTGGCGGACCTCGGCCTTGAGCGATACGTTCTCCCGGAGCAGTCTCCGCTGCGCGAGCCCGTTGCGAATCACCAGCAGGAGCCGGTCCGCGTCCACCGGCTTCTCGATGAAGTCGAACGCGCCGAGCCGTGTACTCTCGACCGCAGTCTGGATCGTCCCGTGCGCGGAGATGATGACGACGGGTAACTGGGGCTGGTCCTGGTGGACTTGCGCCAGCACCTCCAGCCCGTCCATTCCCGGCATCTTGATGTCGAGCAGGACCAGATCGACCGAGCGATCCCGAACCAGGTCGAGCGCACGGCGCCCATCCTCGGCCAGCAGCACGCGGTAGCTTTCGAACTCGAGGAGTTTCTGCAGGGAGCTTCGGATGCCCGGCTCGTCGTCGGCAATCAGGATGGTCTTGGGCATGCGGTCGTTCTTAATCGACGTCCAGACAAGAACATTGGGGGTTTTCTCTATCTCAATGGATAGCACATTACCTATAATGGAACCACACCGAATTCCGAACCCGACCCGGCAACGACCCATGGACCGCGCACACCTTCGAAACCTCACTCTGGACGGCTTGCGAGAGCTCATGACCAGCCATGGCGAACCCGAGTTCCGCTTTCGCCAGCTCGCCACCTGGGTCTACGCGCGGCTCGAGAGCCGTTTCGACCGCATGAGCGACCTCCCGCTCGGACTTCGCTCCGCGCTCGACCAGTCGCACGAGATCGCTTCCCTGCGAGTGGCCGCGGTCCAGGAATCCACCGTCGACGGGACGCGCAAGTTCCTGTTCGAGTTGCGCGACGGAGGGCGCATCGAGTCGGTGTTGATGCGCTATGACAAGCGGACGACGCTGTGCGTCTCGTCGCAGGTCGGCTGCCCGCTCGACTGCGTCTTCTGCGAGACGGCGAAGGGGAATTTCCTGCGCAACCTCACCGCCGGCGAAATCCTCGACCAGGTCTGCGCGCTCAAGTTGGAAGCAGGAGATCTGGAACGCAAAGTCAACGTCGTGTTCATGGGAATGGGAGAGCCACTGCTCAACCTGGAATCGCTGGTCGCCGCGATCCGGGTGATGAACGACCCCCTCGGGCTCAACCTGGGGGCGAAGCGGATCACGGTGTCGACGTCCAGCTTCCCCGACCGGATCCGCGAGCTCGCCGAGAGCGATGCGGCCTGCTCGCTCGCGCTCTCGCTCAACGCGCCCAACGACGAAACCCGTCGCCGCCTCATGCCGAAGGCGGCGCGCTTTTCCATCGCGGAGCTGCTCGAGGCGGCGCGCTACTTCGCGAGCGCGGGGCGCCGGCGCGTGACGCTCGAATACGTCCTCATTCCAGGGATGAACATGAGCGACACGGACGCCGACGAACTCGGGGCGCTTTCTCACGGCCAGCCGTTCAAGCTCAATCTCATCCCCTACAACCCGGCGCGCCGGGATCCCTTCCCGCGCCCAACCGAGTCGGAGATCGACCGCTTCACCACCCGCCTGCTGCCGGTGGCGCCAGCCGTGACCGTGCGCCGCAGCCGCGGGGTCGACATCGACGCGGCGTGCGGGCAACTCTGGAATGCATCACTTGTGGAAAAAAGAAAGCCTGTGAAAGGGGCAGCCTAGCGCGGTTGGGGAGGATATGGGTGCCACCCCCTTCACAGGTCGTCGCCCGGGGAGGACAGGGGCGACGTCATCGAATCACTTGAGCAGCACCAGCTTCAACGTCTCCCGCTGGTCGCCCACCTGGATCAACGCGTAGTAGGTGTTGCTCGCCACGCGGTTCCCGGTCTCGTTGCGGCCGTCCCAGCGCACCACGAAGTCGCCGGAGGCCGGGCCGGAGTGGAGGTCGCGCACGAGGGCGCCCGTCACCGCGTACACGCGGATTGAAACCGGGGCACCGCGGTCCACGAACTCAGCCGGCATGGCGATTCGAATCTCCGTCTCGGGATTGAACGGGTTGGGATAACTGGTCGCGATGACGGCCCGCCTGGCGACGCCCTCCGGGCGCGCGACGCGCACGTAGAATTCCTCGAGACCATCGACCAGGGTCGGAGTGGTCAGCTCAGGATTCTCCAGCTGGCCGTCGAACGCCGCGCGCGCGCCGCCAAAGAGCACGCGAAAATCCTCGGCGAAGATCTCCTTCGGACGATACGCGTGGGCCGACGACTCGCTGAAGCGGGTCGCGTCGGTGATATTCCGCAGCCGGCGGTATTCCGTCCACTCGTCGGAACCGTCGGGCATGAAGCGATTGTGGAACGCGTGCCCAAGTTCGTGCGCCAGGAGGTACTCGCCGACGGCGGGGTCGATCTCGAGCACGTGCGGTGAGAGGAAAATCTCGTTGCCGCTGGTCGAACTGACGAGCAGGTTGCGCCGCGGGTACGGCAGCAGGTAGACGCGCACGCTCAGCCGCATCCACGGGTGATGGATCGCCTGCAGCGCGTCCTCGACCAACTCGTTCGTGAACGGGTGAAATACCCCGTCGCCCTTGTTGTAGATCGACGGATCGTTGATGTCGGTGGTGACCGGGATGAGGCGACCGTCGTCGAGCTGGATGGCGGGCCCCTCGCTCGTGGTCGTAATCCGCTCGCTCAAGTAGTCCGACGGGATGATCGTCGCCGAGAGTCCGCTCGGGAGAACGAGGGTCCGGGGCGACGACGAGGCGAAGCCGACGGAAGCCTGGAGCACGAGCAGGACCGCGGCAACCGTTCCCACGCGGACTGATTGCGATATCCCGGTGATCGTACGGTAAGTACCCATTTGCCTCCCAACTGGTGAGACTGCAACGGATATTCCCCGGGCGCCGGGGCTCAGCCGGTGACCAGGCGGTGAGCGCCGAGTACCCGGGAAGCACTTCCATAAATGCTTATATAAAAACATGTTATGGAGCATGTGGGCGACGTGACGGTTTTCCTGGATTGGGCCGGATCGCGCGCAACGACGCATCACGGACCCCGTGGGAGCACCGGGATATGGGGGTTTCCAACAGGCGCCCGACGGGCTCCGGGGGTTCGCACCCAGCGATGAGGTTAGAAATTGAGGCCGGTCGAGAAGTAAGGGCGGATCGTCCCATCTCGGGTGAGGCCCACATCCACGCGGACGACGTCCTGGATGGGCGAGAAAAGGCGAACCCCCACCCCGAATCCGCTGTGGAAGTTGTCGATGGTGAATTCCGACGGGGTGGTCCACCCGACGCCCGTGTCGACGAAGGCCGCCAGCCCGAACTGGAAGTCGGTCGTCCCGAGAAACGGCAGCCGGTAGAGCTGCTTCGGCCACGGCATGATCCGAAGCTCCAGCGACTGGATCCAGCGGTGCGCAGAACGAAAGTCGCTGCGCTCGTAGCCGCGGATCGTGGACGGGCCGCCGATGCCGAAGCGAATGTACTCCGGGTATTCCCCCATCTGCACGTTCAGGACCGAATGCGCGGCCAGCACCGTGTAGGCGTCGAGCCCATGGAACAGCCGGACGTCATTGTCGAGGCGGTAGTAGTTCGTTCCGTGGGTGTCGAAGGCTCGGTTGCCCAGAATATTGACGTAGAAATATGCCCCGCGCCGTGGCTTCACGGTTCCATCGCGGTCGTCGAAGCGAAACCCGATCGATGGCGACAGCAGGTTTTCCTCGCGAGCATCGTCGGTGTTCAAGCCGACATGGTTGTTCGCGATCGCGAGGCCGAAAATCAGCTGCGAGAACTTGATTCGACTCCGGGTGAGGGGGACGGAGGTGAACACCTGGCCGCGAGTCTGCTCCATGATGGTGGGCCGCGTCGTAGGCTCGTGCCGGTTGAAATACGAGATCCGTGAACCGAAGCCGACGTGTTTCCACCCCAGCCAACTGGTCGACCAACCGGCGGACCCGTTGACATTTTCGCGATTGTCGCGCACCACATCGACAGAGAGGTCCTCGAGCCGCCGGCGGAAATTGCGGTCGTGCCACTTCAAGCCGTAGACCAGACGCTCGGTGTTGATGTCGTAATCGAGCACGGGGTAGATGAGGTTCAGGAGCAGCGTCGGGCGCTCCGTCACGACCACGTGCAGCACGCACCGGTCCTCGCCGACCGGCTCCACGTGGATCGCGACGGTCGCGAACGGACTCAAGTCGCCCACGTAGCGCTGGTCGCGATCGAGTGCGCGCGCGTCCAGCCTTCCGCCGGTGCGCGATTCCATTTCGCGCAGGACGGCGATCGTCCTGACCCGCGTGTTGCCGTGGACGTAGACGGTGTCGATCGTCCGTCCCTCGGCCCAGCGGTACGCGTCGACGTCGAAGCGTTGGGTATCAGCCTGTGACGGCGGGTGGGAAAGGCCGACCGCGAGGAGCGAAAGCAACAACGTCACGCCACCGGGCACGGGCGACCGCATACGCTACAAGCATACGTCGCGGGTGGCGGGAGCGCGAAAGGAATAAATGAGGTTGGGGCCGGCTAACCGACGGGAGCGCCGGCGGTCTCGGCCACGACGCGCGTGGTCGGGGGCACGGTTCCGACCGGCCGCGAACCGAACCGGCTGACGACGATGGCGCCCAGGCCGACGATGTAGGCAAAGAGCCACACCAGCCCGCTCAACACTTTCATCGTCACCCACAACGGCATCGTGCCCTTGCCGATCGCGTCGAGCACGAAGGCGATCAATTCGGGGATGCACAGGATCGCGAGCCCGAGAATCAGGCGGCCGAACACGCCCGCGCCGACGCCCGCGCGATCGGCAAACAGGCGCCCCGTGCTGTAGACGAACGTGGCACAGGCGATGACATAGACCCCGACGCAGCTGATCGCCAGGATCGCGGCGAGGGGAATCCCGATCACGAAGATGATCAGCGGGATCATCACCATCAACAGTGCGAACAAGCCGCCAATGGAAGTGAGCACGCCGACGCCGAAACACCGGAGCAGGCCGGCCGCGATGTGGTCGCTCGCCTGCTCCACGCGCGTGCGCAGGAAGAGAATCGTGATGAAAAACAGCACCAGCGCCACGAAGATGGTGACACCGCTCAAGACGGTGCGTACCCATCGCGTGCTCATGTTCAGATAGTCGCCGATGGTGCCGGCGACGCCGCCGATGATGATCTTTTCTCCGCGGATGACGACTTCCTCGTCCTCTTCGATGGAGCCGCCGATAGCGACGATGTCGCCGCGAATCTCCGCGCCGCGCCGCGCCCGGATCTCGCCGCCGAGAACCACCACGGAGCCGGCCACCGTTCCCTCGATGATCGCGTTGCCGCCGAACACGACGATGTCGCCCGCGACCACTTCGTCGCTGGCCACGAATACGCTTTCGCCGACTTTGACGATGTCCTCGCCGTAGTCGCCGCGGTCGTCGTTGAAATCGAAGTCGAAGGTGACGCCCTCGGAGTCGGAATCTGAGTCAGCCGGGATGCCCTCGTTGTCGATGCGCACGCCGCTGCCGCCGATGACGATCTTCTTGCGGACCGGCGGCTCCGGCACAGCCGGGGGTTCGGGGACGCGCACGGCCGCGGAGTCGGCCGGCGCGGTGACCACCCGGGTCTTGCGAGCCAGCGCCGGCGGCACCGCCAGCGCGATGCATAGCAGCGCGAACAGGATGCTAGAAGCTAAACGTCGCATGCCCCGAATGCCTCTTTCTGCGCATGATCACCGACATCGAGTACCCTACGGCCCCCACGACGAGCGCGGCAAGCAGGAAGGTGCCGGGCGAAACCAGCGCCGTCGCTGCGTGCGCGACCGTCTTCGCCGTGCGCGCGTAGGGGTCGAAACTCACCAGCGCCGTCACGCCCCCGACGGCACCCTGCAACCACAGCACGCCGCGCGCGACCGCTTCGGTGATGCCCGCCAGCGACCCGCGTGTTCCGGTCAGAATGAACGCCACCGGCACGTACAGCACGACCACCGCGATCAGCGCCGCGGCTGGATAGCGCACGCGCGCCGGCAGGCCCAGGAATGCGTCCACCGCCCGGCGCAGGACCGGGAATCTGGGGTCGTGGACCAGGCCCTCGGCGCGAAGGTGCGCCATCACCGCGACGTTCAACCGGCTCGGCGGCTCGAAGCGCGGCAACGCGCGCAGCACCCCGAATACCTCCCGGTACTCGATCACTTCGGCCTCGCACGCGCCGCACTCGGTTACGTGGTAGACGAACTCGTTGCGCTCGAGGTTCGCCAGGCGGCCTTCGAGGTACGGCTGGATGAGATTCTTCGCGGTTTCGCAGTTCATGGTCGTCAGCGTTCGGTCTTGGTCGCCGCCTCGCTCTTTTCGGCGATACCCACGTCGCCGCTCGCGGTTTCGATCGTAATTTGCGCGGTGGCGGTGCCGACGGTCCCCTGCAGGCGGCGACGGTCGACGCGGCTGACGCGGATCGGCAGGTCGCATTCGATC
>Ga0210379_10000872_pt1 | contig 10345 bp, 7 predicted proteins | sample PLMedo_2_FD_155468 | JGI IMG/M metagenome (GOLD analysis project Ga0210379, IMG submission 155468) | Groundwater sediment microbial communities from an aquifer in East River, Colorado, USA - PLM4_32_coex redo | ecosystem: Environmental > Terrestrial > Soil > Riparian zone | place: USA: East... | reverse complement strand
CACCGGCACGATGCCGACCGCGAGCCACATGCAGCCGAACAGGATATAAGGCGTGACGCGGAACAGCGGCGAGGCGTTGTGCGCGAGCACCGCGTCCTTATGGAACAGCTTGTGCAGCACCTTGTACGGCTGCCAGATTCCCGCGCCGCTCTTGTTCTGCAGCCAGGCGCGGCACTGGTTGACCCAACCCAGCATCAGCGGCGCGATCAGCACTACCAGTACCGATTGCAGCACCTGGAAGACGATTGCGCCCGTAACGTTCATTGCGCGAACACCAGCAGCGCGATCAGCGTCAGGAAGCTGTACAGCAGGTAGATCGAGATGCGCCCTTGCTGCAGCCTGCCGATGTGGCGGGACAGAAATTCGGCGAAGCGCGCGATCGGCAGGTACATCCCGTGCCAGTGCCGGTCTTCCACCGACTGCCTGAACACCGGCCGCGGATCGTCGGCGCGCGGAATATCACGCTGGATCAGGTAGACGGGCGCAAAGATCTGGCGGATCGGCTGGCCGAACGCATCCGCGCTGTCCTGCATGCGCGGAGTCTGCGCCGGGAAGCCGCAATCCCACGGATCGGCGCGGCGCAGGCGCCCATGGTAGACGTGGCGCACCACCAGGAAGGTCAATCCGAGTACCGCCGCGATCACCAGCAGGAACACGACCGGGCTGTAGCTCGCCTGAGCGCTGGAGGTAGGCGCGAGCCACAGCCAGCCCGCGGCCATCGCCTCCTCGCCCAGGCCGGTCTTGATGAGAGCGAGGCTGACTTTGTTGAGCGCGCCGATCATGAACACCGGAAACAGCCCGAGCGCGAAGCAGGCGATGGCGAGCCACAGCATGCCCGCGCGTTCCCAGCCACTCGCCTCGCGCGGCGATTCCGTGAACGCATGGCGCTGCTGGCCGAGGAAGGCGATGCCGTAGACCTTGACGAAGCACATGCCGGTCAGCGCCCCGGAGAGCGCGAGCACAGCGGCGACGATCGGCACCAGGCTCCTCACCACGCTGCTGTCCAGCAGCGGCGCCTGCAGCGAAGCCTGGAACGTGAGCCACTCGGACACGAAGCCGTTCAACGGCGGCAGCGCCGAGATCGCCAGCGCGCCGATCAGGAAATACAGCGCGGTGTGCGGCAGGTGGCGGATCAGCCCGCCCATCTCGTTCAGGTTCCTGAGTCCGGTGGATTTAAGGATCGCGCCGGCGCCGAGGAACAGCAGGCCTTTGAACACTGCGTGATTGAGCGTGTGATAAAGCCCGGCAATCAGCCCGAGTGCCCCGGCTGCCGGGTGGCCGCTGCCGATAAATACCATCGACAGCCCGATGCCGATCAGGATGATGCCGATGTTTTCGACCGAATGGTACGCGAGCAGGCGTTTCAAATCGTGCTGCATCAGCGCGAACAGCACGCCGAACAGCGAGGTAGCCGCGCCGAACAGCAGCACGGTGAGGCCCCACTCCCAGCGGATGCCGCCGATCAGATCGTAGATGACGCGCACCATGCCGTAGATCGCGGTCTTCAGCATCACGCCGCTCATCAAGGCGGACACCGGCGACGGCGCGGCCGGATGCGCTTCCGGCAACCATACGTGCAGCGGCAGCATGCCGGCCTTGGCGCCGAAGCCGAAAAACGCCAGCAGGAACGCCACCGTGGCCCAAAAGCCGCTCAGTTCCGCCGCGCGCAACGCCTCGAACGTGTAGTCGCCATGGCCGCCGTGCAGCACGCCAAAGCACAACAGGATGCTGAGCGCGCCGATATGCGCGACCAGCAGATAGATGAAGCCGGCCTTGCGGTTCTGCTCTTCATGATGCTCGGTGGTGACGAGGAAATACGAGGAGAGCGCCATCGACTCCCAGGTCACCATGAACAGGTAGGCGTCGTCGGCGAGCAGCACGAAGGCCATGCTGGCGAGGAACACGTGGTACTGCAGGCTCAACTGTCCGAGCGTCGCGGCCTTGGTGCCCCGAAAGTAGCCGACGGCGAACAGTGAAATACCGAACGAGACCCCGCCCAGCAGCAGCAGGAAAAACCCCGCCAGCGCGTCGAGTCGAACGTGGAACGGCAGGCCGGGCAGTCCGGCTGGCAGAACCGCCGCGCTGGTGGGCGCGCCGATCGCCCATAACCCGGTGGCCGCGAGCAACAACGAGACCAGCGCTCCGGCGGGAAACACGGCATGGGTGATCAGGCGCGGCGCACGCATGAACGCCAGGCCGATCACGCCCAGACCGATCCAGATGACAGACAGCGTGACCGCCGCCTCGATCGGTTGGAAAAATGCTGGCATCGGCTATGAGCGGTCGGCCGCGCGAGCGTCGCGCTCGCTTGGCGTGCGGCAAAATCTGGATTTTATGCGCTCAGCATCACCTAGCGCAAATGAATACTCTTCACCGCGACAATGCCGGAACTACCGGACTCCGATTCACCGCGGGTGCGAACCGCGCTTGATTCCGATCGCCGGTGTCTGGAATCAAAACTCCGATCGTTGCCGTCGATCCGGCTTGCCGCGCCGTTGGCCCGACACGCCGTTCTCGTCGGCCGTCGTGCGCCGCTCGAGCGCGCGACGATCCTGCTTTCTGCGGCGGTCGGCGAAATCGACTTTCTGCCTCGCTTTCGCTGCCGCCAGCCATCGAATCCCCTCTTGATCGATGTAGTAGCAGTCAGAAAAGTCGAGGATCACGCTGCCCTCGCGCTCGATCGCGCTGTAGTAAGTCGCTTCGATGACCGGCAGCGAGCCGTAATAGATATTGCCCCTGATCTTCAGCACATTGCCGCGCAGGCTGATATTGGGATGGGCCTGTTCCCACTTCGAATAGGCAATGGCGAGGACGGACCCGACGACCACGGCGCCGAACAAATCGAGGAACAGGACCGAGAGAAAGGACGCCATGAACACCACCGTTTCGCGGCGATCCGCGAGGTGGGGTTTGATGTCCTCCCAATTGATCATATTGGCCCCGAGCAGGATGATGACGGCGGCCATAGCCGGCATCGGAATGACGGCAATCAGCGGGGCGAAGAACAGTACCAGCAGCAATAGCCACAGCGCCGAGCTGGCGATTGCAATCCGGCTATGAATTCCGAGCCTGTGCACCAACCACATACGGTTGAACGACGCGCAGGTGGGCAGCGAGGAGAGAAACGGCAGCAGGCAGTTGGACACGGCGTCGGAGAAGATCGCCTTGCGGCTGTCGGTAAATCCGCCGACTTTGCGGCTCATACGGCGCATCGCCGCTACCGTTTGAAACAGTCCCAATAGCGCGAGCGTGACGGCGCCGGGGACGATCGCGATGACGTCCGGCATGGCCTCCTGGTTGAACAGCGGCAGCGAGGGGGAAATGAAGCCAATCGACGACAGGTTGCCGATTTGTTCGATCAGCGTGTTTTGCAGACCCAGGGTGGTACTCAAGTATTCCGAATAGAGGGTGCCGGCCGCGATGCCAAACAGGATGGCCATATTGCGCAGGCGGTCGAACTGCTGCACGATCACGCAGGTAATGAGCGTGATCAGCCCTACCTCGATGGCGTAGAGGTTGCCGATCTCCAGGACCGCCTGCAACGACTGCCAGGCGATCCACAGCGGCCATTCCACCTCGGTATTGAGCGGCAGTCCGCCGAACGTGGTCAGGGACTTGAAGATCAGGAACAGACCGATGCCGCAGATCATGCCATTGATCACCGGCTCGCTTATAAGATCAAGCATCCTGCCCAGCGGACGGATCAGAAAAAACAGCAACTGGATCAGTCCGGCCATGAGGCCCAGCGTAAGCGCGTAGCCCATGTACTCGGCGCCGAACGGCGGCGCCACCGGCAGCAAGGTGACGCCGATGGTTGCCGACATTGCGGTGTTGGGGCCGCCATGAAAGATCCGCGAGGGATTGAGCATTACGCAGAACAGTACGCCCCAGATGGCGGCGTAGATCCCGAAGTGGGGAGGAACGCCGGCCAAGGTCACGGAAAAGGCGACCGCCTGGGGAAGAGTCACCAACGCCAGGGTCAGGCCCACCACCAGATTGCCGTACGACTTCGGCCAGTGCCGCCAAAGGATGGCCTTGTATTTCAGGGCTACCGCCGGGAATTTCATTGAACGCGCGCCGGCACCCGCTCCGCTGGCACTTCATGTTTCCCGGCTGATTCCGTCAACCGCATCAGGGGCGGCATGACGGTCATCAGTATCTGTTGCTGCAGAGCGACCAGCGGCCCTTGGCGATCGCCCGCGGGTCTGGGGAGATTGCTGATGTAATACGCGATATCCCGGCATTCCTGGTTGCTGAGTGTGTTTTCTTCCCCCAATGGCATGTTGCGACAGATGAAGCCGGGCAGGATCGTCGAGACATAATAGAAATAGTTGCGAGACTGCATGTTCCAGGAATTGGGTCCGGCCAGGGCGGGAGCCACCACGCGGCCGTTCGCCTCCAGGCCGAACGCCTGGCGGCCATGACAGTTCTGGCATTTCTGTCTGTAAAGGGCCTCGCCACGAACATAGTCGTCGCCCTGCTTGGGCGTGGCCGATGCGGCAATCTCGTCGATGCCCTGTTCGTCGTAGTGACTGCCCATTTTGAGTTCAAGGGCGGCGGACAGAAAGCGACTGTAGGCGGTGACATCGCGTATGACGTCGTCGGCGATGTTCGGCTTATAACCATTGGATGAATTGATGTAGCACTGCATCTGCCGGAGTTCGAACGGCAACAGCAAACCGGTGAAGCGATCGTACATGTCCGCCATCACCCACGAGGCTCCGAGGTTGAGCGAACCCTTCAACCGGTTGCCGTCGGCGTCTTGTTTGTCCCCGATGCCCTGATGGCAGTGATTGCAGTTGGCATGGGTGCCGCGGATGAAGCGGGTCGTGTTCCAGCGTTCGCGGCCTGCATCCCTAGCAAGATGTCCCTGGGTATCGTCGACGATGTTGCAGCCGCGCTGGATGGCGCGAACGTCCTCCTCGCTGTAGCCCCGGACCGTGATTGACGCGCCGGTCCGTTGCAGTGCGTATGGCGATTGGTAGTGCTCGCCGTGGGCGAGCCCATAGCGGCCGAGTTTCGCGGCGCAGGCGGGTGTCAGCGCCACTGTGGTTTGCCGGTCTTCTTCCCTCTGCATGTGCTTTTGCGTTGCCAGGAGATAGATACCTCCCAACACCAGAAGCAGCAAGACGATCCTGGTGAGTTTTCCGGCTGGCGTCGGCATGGGCTAGTCTCCCTTCCTGAGCGCGCCTTCGCCGAGTTCGAGGTGACGCGCAACCGCACGAGCGAGGAGGCGGATATCGCGGACCGCGGGATCATAGATCGTGGGCACGAAACCATCCATCGAACCGGCATAGCACCACCGCACCCGGTCCTCGAATGAAACCCGCTTGCCCAGTTTCGGATCGACGCGGTCCGAGCTGACAAACGCGTAGGCGAGATCCTCCGCCGTATGGCAAGCGGCGCAGGAATTCGCGCGGTCGCCGGCGGACCTGCGGGTAAAGCGCGATGCGTACTTGTGAGTGTAGTAAACGAGGTTGTAGCCGTTCTGGACGGCCCTCACGAATTGGCCGTCTTCGCCGAAGTGGTTGATCCGGTAGTCGGCGCGGAAACGCTCCCATCCGGGCTCTGACGCCACTTCCGAGCGAAACACTCGAACGCCCGACGCCAGATGCGCCCACAGCACGAATCCAGCGATCAAGCAAACCATGGCCAGTGTCTTTATTCGCGTCGGGCTTGCACGCGCTTCTCGCATTCTCTCGATACGCACGTCGCTATCTGGCGGAACTGGCGGATTCATGGCCCGGCGCGGACTGCCTATTTTGCAGCGCTTGTTGGACCAAATACCGCTGTCGTCATCTTACGATGAGGGTCGTAGTCCCTGTCCCCCGCTTTTCCTATTCCCGTTGTCATGGCCGTCTTCAATATATTCTTGCCGGTATCGCTGTTCCCGAGTTCCACCAGGATCGTCTGGATGGAATCGCCCAGCTTCGTCGGCATGGTGCGTTTCACCGCCCATGGCAGGAAAAGCAGCGGTTCCGTCTTCGCCAGGAGCCTGAGTTCCTGGGTATTGATGGCGTTCTTTACCACCGGCAGATCGATCAGAATGTCTCCGCCACCGGCGGCATCCGCCTGCTTGTGATAGAGCGCCAGCAACGCGTTCGGGGGATTAACGGCGAATTCCGTCTTGAAATCTCCTTCTTTCAATCCCGCCTGCATTAACAGGAAGCGGGGTGCGATATAGCTCAGCATCGCGTCCTTGCCGCCGCCGAACATGATAGTGCGTCCACGCAGTTGGGAAACTTCGGTAATACCGCCATCCTTGCGCACATAGAGCGCGCCCGCGACCGCGTCCTTTCCGAATTCCTGGTTGTGAGCGATGACCTTGTAGGACTGCGCCGAAAGAATATAGTGATACTGGTTGTAGTGCACGATGTCGTAGCGACGTTCCGTCACCGCTTTCCAGAAGGATTCAAAATCCTTTGACGTGACCAATATGACCTTGCGACCCAGCCGCTCGCTCAGATAATTCGCCAGCGGCGTGTACATCGAGGTGGTTTCGGTGGCCTTGTTCCGCGGGAAAACCCCCAAAATCAAAGGATCCTGCGCGGCCTGGGAGACAGGCGCCATTGCGGCCATCGCGATCATCCAGAGCAGCGGGACAATTCGCCGCCATTTGCGATTCCAGTACCGGATTGATTGATTTTCCATTTGTAGTTTCCCTTCGACGGCTGCGTGAATCATATGGCTTCAGCTTCGTCAGCTTGTGCTAGTCGTGCGCTGATTGCGGCTCGCAGACAGCCGCAGCGGTTCAACACCGGTTTGCAGATTTTTCAGATAACTCAAGTAATCGTCTCCATTCATGGGCTTGGCGAGGAGATAGCCTTGCGCAAGATCGCAACCCTGGGCCGCGATGAAACTCAACTGGTCGTGGTTCTCCACTCCCTCGGCGACCACCGTGAGGTCAAATCCCTTGGCCATGGCCAGTATGGCTTTGACCAGCAAGACGTCGTCCGGATTATTGGGCAGGCCGGCAACGAAGCTGCGATCGATCTTCAACACGTCGAACCGGAAGCGTTTCAGGTAACTCAGCGACGAGTAGCCGGTGCCGAAATCGTCCAGCGACAACGTCAAGCCCGCAGCACGTAAGCTGCCCAGCTCTTCGGCCACCTGATGGTGATCGTCCAGAAGAACGCTCTCGGTAATTTCAAGTTCCAGCGCACCTGGCGGAACGCCGTAAATCGACATCAGTTCGGCGAGCCTCTTGGAAAAGCGCCTCCTGAATTGGATCCGGGAAATATTGATCGCCAGGAATCCCGGATTGATCCCCCCGTTGCGCCACGCCGACCAGTTGCGGCAGGCTTGCTCGAGAACCCAATCGCCAATGCTGACAATCTGACCGGTGGCTTCCGCCAGGGGAATAAAGACGGCCGGGCTGATGGCGCCCCTCTCGGGATGATGCCAGCGCAACAGCACTTCGGCGCCGCGATGACGGCGGCTGGCCGTATCGAAGATCGGCTGAAAGTGGAGCGCCAGTTGACCCAACTCCACCGCCAGGTTGAGGTCCTGCTCCATTTGCATTCGCTCGCGCAGCCGGGTATTCATCTCCTCCGTGAAGAAAATGGCGGAGCCATGTCGCGTGGCTTTCGCCTGGTACATGGCGTTGTCCGCGTTCGCCATCAGCGTTTCCACGTTCTCTCCGTTATCCGGATAAAGCGCGATCCCGATACTGCAATGTGCCACGACTTTACGCCCGTTCAACTCCTGTGGCTCGGATATTGCCTTGATCAGTCGTTCCGCGATCTCCTCCACCTGCACTTCGTTGGCGATATCGGGAGCCAGAACCAGGAACTCGTCTCCGCCGAGACGCGCGACGGTGTCGGCATCCCTCAAGCTGGCCTGCACGCGCGCCCCGGTCGCGACCAGTAATTCATCGCCGACCGCATGACCCAGCGAATCATTGACGTTCTTGAAATTGTCGAGATCGATAAAAAACACGGCGAACCGCTGAACGGAGCGCCTGGCCCGGCTGATTTCCAGATTGATCCGATCCAGAGCCATCATCCGGTTAGGCAGGCCGGTCAAGGTGTCGAAGTTGGCCTGGCGGTGCAGTTTGGCCTGCTCTTGCCGGACTTCTTCGGTCATGGCATTGAATGCCCGCGCGAGCAATCCCAATTCGTCCGAGGACTTCGCTGCTACTTGAGTGTACTGGCCGCGGCCGACCTTCTGGGATGCAGCGATCAGCTTCTGGATCGGAAACAGGACGTTGAACCGAAAGACCGCATGAATCGCCGCGCTCAGAAACAGAACAATGGCAGCCAACACCAGTATCTGAATTATCAATTGCCGGCGAAATTCGCTCTGCAGCGATTGCCGGCTGATACCGAGCAAAAAACGTCCCAGCAATACATCGTTGTGGGCAATCGGAAACTCCAGCCGGATCAATGCGTCCTGGCCGTCCAGTCTTTGCAGCAACTTCGGTATGTCGTTCGAATCAGCCGCCTGTAGACGCTTCTTGATCAAAGGATCGGAGTCGTTGACATAGGAGCTTATCGGCACGCCCTGTGGACTCACGATCACGCCATAGACGACATCCTGTTGTGAAGACACCTCACGGGTGTAATGGTTAAGCAGCAAGAAATCAAAGCCCAATATCGCGTCCGGGCTGACCAGCGAAATCAGGCGCCCGAGCGCGCGGCCGCGTTCAACCAGTTGCTGTTCGTGGAAGCGGGCCGATGTGTCGAGAAAATAAAGCGTGTTCGCTGCCATGGTGCCCGCCAGGATGATCAGCACGGTAAGGGTGAATTTCGCGCCCAGATTGAGCCGCATCACAACTCCTTAACGTTCCATTCCGTTCGGGTCTGTCTTCCAGCACATCCGTACAGCGAAGTGCCGCTCCGGCTTGCCGGTTGCCTGGAAACCGATGCAGGGCCGCTTGGTGCTCGAGAACGGTCATTCGCAGCGGGCGCATCGCCTTCCTTCAGCATGTGCCGGGTGACATTCCTCGCCGGTTGCTCGAATCCACGCCGCCTTTGCCAGCTCCTCTGCGCTGGCGTGTCAAGCTTGTAGATCGCGTTGGTCCGGCCGTCAAGGAATTGCGCCCCTGAGCCGGGAGTCAATCGCAGGGGCACCTGACCCGCCCTCGGATCGCCGGCATGTCCATGCCGGGGTTTCTTGCTTGTCGTCTCAATCGGGGTTCACCCCTTGTTTATCCGCCTGTTGTCGTCATATGCCCACATATCTAGTGTAACGCAAGCACCGCGCTCAACATGCGGTATTGACAGGGCAGATCGTGTTTTCAACTGACAATCAACGCCGCGCGGCCCGCGATCGCGTTCTTACGCAGCAGCTCGTGCACCCGCTCCGCCTCTTCCAGCGGAAAGGTGCAATCCACCACCGCCTTGATGCGCTTGTACCTCACCAGCTCCAGCGTGCGTGTGATCTCCTCGTTGTTCACGTAGCGCGAGCCGTGTATTTCCTGGCCCTGGCGCATGACTTCCTGCGGGTTGACCCTGAACGACGGATCTTCGCCGTACACCGACTCGGGCTTGCTGCCGATGATCACCATGCGCCCGGCCGGCGCCAGCGATTCGAGGCTCGCCTGCAGCGTCTTGCTGTTGCCAACGATGTCGATCGCAGCATCCACGCCCCGACCGCCGGTCAGCGCCCGCACCTGCTTGACGATGTCGCCGCGGCGCGCGTCGATAATCTCGTCCGCGCCCATCGCCCTCGCGAGCGCCAGCTTCTCCTCGCCGATCTCCGCGGCGATCACGCGCCCGCCGCACAGTCGCGCCATCTGCACCATGTGGATGCCGACGCCGCCGCCAGCGCCGATGATCAGCACGTCGTCGCCCGGGCTGATCTGCGCTTCCGCGTGGCAGGCGTGGTACGGCGTCGCGATCGCGTCGCTCGCTACCGACGCCTCGAGGTCCGTCACGCCGTCCGGTACCGGCACCAGGTTGCGCTCCGGCAGCGCCACGTACTCCGCGTAGCCGCCGTCGCAGCCGTTGCCGACGTTGCCGCGAAAGTTCTCGCACAGCGTTTCGCGCCCGCTGCGGCAATACCGGCAGTTGCCGCAGGTGAGATAGAAATGGTTGGTAACGCGCTGGCCGACCTTGATCGTCCTCACCTCGGAACCCACCTCCACCACTTCACCCGCGATCTCGTGGCCCGGTATGCGCGGGTACGACTTGATTCTCCCCGGCGTGGCGATCATGATCACGACCGTCAGCCCGGCACCGCACACGCGCACCCTGACCAGCGCGTCGTTCGGGCCGATCTTCGGCATCGGCACGTCCTTCAGCTTCAACGGCGCGCCGAACTGCTCCAACACCATTGCCCGCATTGCTTCTCCCTGAAGCGTGAATCGTGAATCGTGAATCGTGAATCGACCCGCTCTTGCTTT
>Ga0210379_10000871_pt1 | contig 10347 bp, 8 predicted proteins | sample PLMedo_2_FD_155468 | JGI IMG/M metagenome (GOLD analysis project Ga0210379, IMG submission 155468) | Groundwater sediment microbial communities from an aquifer in East River, Colorado, USA - PLM4_32_coex redo | ecosystem: Environmental > Terrestrial > Soil > Riparian zone | place: USA: East... | reverse complement strand
GAGAACACGGAGCAACATTGGCCACGGAAACACACGGAAACACACGGAAATTGAAAAACCGGATAGAAGGGGTGCTGTGTTGTTCCATCAGTCCGTGTGATTCCGTGGCTAAATCTGTATTCTGTTTTCCTCTGTGAACTCCGTGTTTTCTGTGGCTGATAGCTTTTTCCACTGTCAACGCACCCGCAGCTTCTCCACCACCGCCATATCCGGTTCCGCGCCAAGGCCCGGCCCCTGTGGCACCGCGATGTGGCCATTCTTGTCCGGCAGGATGGCTTCGTGCAGCGGATTCACCGCGAAATCGGCGTCGTAACGCTCGACCAGCCCCTCCCGCGACATCGCGGCGATGCAGTGAATGGACGCCATGAGACCGGGTCCGAAGTAGGCGGAGTGCGGCACCACTTCGACGCCGTGCGCGTCGGCAAGCGCAGTCACCCGGCGCATGCCGGTGATGCCTCCGACCTTGGTCACGCTCGGCTGCGCGTAGCTGATTGCGCCGGCTTCGAACATGCCCTTGAACTCGGGCAGCATCGCGTTCTCCCCGGCCGCGGTCGGAATGCCGCCCTGCTCCTGCACGCGCGCGAGGCCGGCGTGGTCCTCCGGCGGCCACACCGGCTCTTCCAGCCACTTGAGGGCGAACGGCTGCAGCTTGCGCGCCATGGCGATCGCCTCGGCGACGGTCCACGGGCAGTTGCAATCCACCATGATCGGGATGTCGGGGCCGGCGGCGTCGCGCGCGGCCTTGATCGCCGGGACGGTGATCTCGTGCAGCTTGATGTGGCGATAGCCGCGCTTCAGCGCGCGCTCGACATAGTGCGTTACGGCTGAAGGCTCGCCGTAGCGCAACAGGCTCGCGTACGCCGGCAGGGACTTACGCGGCGAGCCGCCGAGCAGGCGGTAGAGCGGCAGCCCGGCGAGCTTGCCGGCAATGTCCCACAGCGCGATGTCGATCGCGGACAACGCGTACAGCGCCGGGCCGTTGCGGCCGACGCCGGTGAGATTGCGCTGCAGCTCGTCGACCAGCGCTGCGATCGCGGTGGGATCGCGCCCGATGCACATCGGGCCGATGAACGAGTCGAGCGCCGCCCGGGTCGCGGTGAAAATACGGTGGCCGAAGCCCTCGCCCCAGCCGCTGACGCCCGAGTCGGTGTCCACGCGCACCAGCAGCGTGTCCATGCTGGTGCGGGGCGTGCCGCCCTGCTTCGGCAGTACCGGGCCCTCGATCAGCATCGGCATGTTGACGACGATGGTTTCGACTTTCGTGATCTTCATGGATTGATTTTACCTGCCAAACCCGTCGCCTTGACGACCAGCGACCAGCGCGCGTACTCGGCCTTCATGAACTTCGCCGTCTCTTCGGGGCTGGCGGGCCGCGGCTCGGAGCCCTGCGCGCGGAGCTGCTGGTCGAGCTGCGGCAGGCGCAGGGACTTCACCGTCACCTCGTTCAGGCGCGCGACGATCGCGCGCGGCGTGCCCGAGGGCGCGAACAGTCCGTACCACGTCACGTACTCGAAGCCCGGCACCCCGGATTCCGCCACCGTCGGCACATCCGGTGCGGCCGGCGAGCGCGTGGCGCTGCCCACCGCGAGTGCCTTCAACTTGCCGCTCCGCACATGCTGGACCATGACGGGAACGCTGCTGAAGAACACGGAAACATTGCCCGCCATGAGGTCGATCACGGCCGGCGCGCTGCCTTTGTAGGGAATGTGGACGATGTCGATGCCGGTCATGCTCTTGAGGAGCTCCATACCCAGGTGATTGGGGCTGCCGACGCCGACCGACGCGTAATTGATCTTGCCGGGCTGTGAGCGCGCGAGCTTCAGCAGGTCGCCGACCGAGTTCGCCGGCAGGCCCGGGTACGCCACCATCAATTGGGGATTGATCACGAGCAGGCTGATCGGCGCGAAATCGCGCTCGACGTGGGAGGGCAGCTGCGGCTGAAGCTGCGGGTTTATCGACAGTCCGGCGGAAGTGCCAAAGAGCAGCGTGTAACCGTCGGGCACCGCGCGCGCAACGATCTCCGTGCCGACCACGCCCCCCGCCCCACCGCGGTTATCGATGATGACCGTCTGCCCTAGGTCGTTGGTCAGGTACGACGAAACCAGCCGCGCCACCACGTCGGTGTTGCCGCCGGGCACGTATGTCACCACGATCCGTATCGGCTTGGTCGGGTACGGCTGCGCGCTCGCGGGCCCTGCCGCGAGCGCGCAGCCAAGGATGAAGGAGGAAGGAGGAAGGATGACCCAGACTCCTTTTGCCATTTGCCTTCTGCCTTCTGCCTTCGTCATGATCCCCCTCCCTCAAGCCGCAAGCAGGCGAAGCAACTTTTCTAAATCTGGCGCCTGCTCGAACCGCCATATCGTTTCCAGCACCGCGGCGCATTTTTCCTTGCCGATGACCGGCGTGCAGTTCGCGGTGCATTTCCGCTCGAGATCGGCGTCCGACATCGGGTTCTCGCCCTCCCCCTTGGGGTCCAGCACGCGCGCTTCGAACCTGCGGCCGTCCTTGAGACCGATTTCGACCACGCCCGAGCGCCGCCCAGGGTAGATGCGCTCGCATTCCTCGTCGATCCGGGTCTCGGACAGCTCGATCAACCGCCGCACCTCCGGGCGCGCCAGGCTGCCGGAAAGAAAACTGTGCGCGGCGACCTCGCCGTCCGCCAGCGCCAGCGCCGCGCCGACCGGCGCGCTCATCTGGGCGTCGAGGACATTGTCGCAATGCTTGTGGTCGTGGCCATGCACGCCGACCGAGTACATGCCGAGCCTGAGCGACGCAACGTCCCCGGCCCGCACGCCGTGCGCCTGCCTCAGCGACTGGATTCCGTCCATCACCGAGTGGTAATGCCGGCAGCAGGGGAACGGCTTGAAGTAGACGTCGGAGATCTCGTAACGGCGGCCGAGCCCGTCGAGCAGGCGGTCCCATTTGAGCTGATTGCCGACGTGCGTCTCGGCAAAACCATAGCGGCCCTCCAGCACTTTCCCCGGCCCGGTGATACCGCGCTTCGCGAATTCGGCGCACAGCAGCCCGTCGCGCGCCGCCTTCCCCGGGTGGATGCGCTTCACCTCGGCGCCGTCGTCCAGGTACTGACGGATGCCGCCGGCAAAGCTGCCCGCGAGTCCGAGCGCGTGGTTGGTCCGTGCCGCATCGAGTTTCAGCAGGCTCGCCACCCCCGCCGCGGCGCCGAACACGCCCGCCAGCGGCGTGTTGTGAAAGCCGTGCCGCGCGGTAAACGGATGCATCGCCGCGGCGATGCGGATCATCACATCGTAGCCCATCACCACGGCGAGGATGATCTCGCGCGGCTCGGATCCGTGCTGCTCGGCCGCCGCGAGCACCGCCGGGAAGATCGCGCCCGAGGGGTGCGCCGACCCGTGCGTGGTGCCGTCGTCGAAATCGAGGCCGTGGGTGCTGGCGCCGTTCACGAGCGCCGCGTTGGGGGCGGAAAGCTTCGCGCCGGAGCCGAACACCGTCGCCACCCGCGTCGCGTCGGTGTCCTGGTAGTAGGACAACAGCGCGCGCGAAACCGGCATGGATGCGCCCGCGAGCGCGCACGTGACGTGATCGAGCAGAGCGCGCTTGAACGCATGCACCACGCCCGCCGGCAGTGCCTCGTAACGCGCGCCGGCCACCTGCGCCGCGAGCTTCGCGCTCGCGCCCCGCGCCAGCGGGCTTTCGGTTTCACTCATCACTCATCACTCGTTTCTCGTTTCTCGTCTTTCGCCTTTCGTCACTCGTCACTCGTCACTGCGTCTCGCCGTCGAAGACGACGAGTCCATCGACGGCGACGACGCCCTGCCCCTCGGCCTTCACAATGAGGGGGTTGATCTCCGCCTCGCTCACCTTACGCCCCTCGAGTGACGCCAACAAGGACAGCGCGCGTATTGCGCGCGCCAATGCCGCGCCGTCGCCGCGCGGCAGACCGCGATAGCCGCGCAGCAAGGCGAGATCGCGCACTTCCTCGATCATCGCCGCGGCTTCCTCCAGGCTGACTGGTGCAATGCGCACGCAGAAGCTGCGCCGCAGCTCCGCGGCGATGCCGCCCGCGCCCAGCATCACCACCGGCCCGACCTCGGGATCGCGGCGGTAGCCGACGATGACTTCCGCGAGCCCGCTTTCCATGCGCTGGACCAGCACGCCATCGATGCGGGCATCTTTCTTGTAAGCGCGCGCGTTCGCGAGAACCTCCTCGAATGCCGTCGCCAGCTCCTTGCCGGGGCCTACGTTGAGTCGCACCGCACGCGCTTCGGACTTATGCGCGATATCCGGCGACAGTATCTTGACCGCCACGGCGCCATCCAGGCCGGCGCAATCCTGGGCGCGGGTTGCAACGCGATTTTCCGCGACCGGTATGCCGAGCGCCGCGAACAGCGCGCACGAATCCCGCTCGTTCAAGCGTGACGTTCCCGCGCGCGACGCGAGCGCGGCCGCCGCCGCGAGCTCGCCGGCGGCGGGCCGTTCGCGTTCCAGCGGAGCGCGCCAGTCGAGATACGCAAACACCGCGTCCGCGCAGCTTTCCGGCGTACGAAATCCCGCGACGCTGTTTTCCTCCAGCAGCGCCAGCCCCTCTTCCGCGCGCGGCGCGAGGAATACGGCCAGCGGCTTGCGGTCCCGCGGCTGCGCCTGCAACACGCGGTCGACGATCACGCCGGGATTGCGGGCACTGGAGCCGACCACCGCAACCACCGCATCGCAGTGTTCCGACGCCAGCAGCTCGGACAGGATCGCGGTGTAGCGGCCGCCCTCGCTGCGGCCCATCGGGATGTCGGTGAGCGGCACCGGCGCGACCGCGATGTCCTGCGCCGCGAGATTGGCGATCACGCGGTCCGACGGCGGGACGACCTCCGCCCCGAGCGCGCCCAGCCGGTCCACCACCATGGCGGCGGCGCCGCCGGTTCCGGTCACCACCGCGACGCGGCGTCCGCGCGGCGGCCGGTGGCCGGCCACGAGCCGCGGCGTCTCGAACAGGCTCTCCAGCATGTCCACCCGGATGATGCCGTGCTCGCGGAAAAAAGCACCGGCGATCTCGTCCGGACCGGTCATCGCCCCGGTGTGCGAGATCGCCACCTGCCGTCCGACGCCGGAGCGCCCGAGCTTGTAGGCGATCACTGGCTTGCCCGCTGCAAAGGCCCGTCGCGCCGCCCGCGCGAGCCGGTCGGCGTCGCGAAACACTTCGAGGAACAGCAGGATCGCGCCGGTATCGGGGTCGTCCACCAGCATCTCCGCCAGCTCGCCGACGCCGAGATCGCACTCGTTGCCGACCGACACCAGCTTCGAGAAGCCGAGCTTGCGCGGCCGCGCGCGGGACACGATGCTGCCCAGCATGCTGCCGCTCTGCGAGATGATGCTGAGCGGGCCGGGCGCGGGCTGCTCGTGCTCGAAGACGGCGTTGACGGTGAGCGCCATCGCCCCCTGCACGTTGACGAGTCCCATGCAGTTCGGCCCAAGCAGGCGCAGGCCTTCGCTGCGCGCGCGCCGCACCATCTCGCGCTGTCGCGCGAGCCCCTCGTCGCCCAGCTCGGCGAACCCGGCGCTGAATATAGTCGCGACCGGCACGCCGCGCTCGCAGCACTGGTCGATCACCGCGGGCACCGCCGCCGCCGGCACCATGATGAACGCGTGGTCGATGGGGCCGGGCGCCGCCCGCAGATCGGGATAGGCCGGTTCGCCCAGCACCTCGCTGCGGCCCGGGTTGATCGGGAGGATGCGCCCGCGATAGCCGTGCTGGCGCAGGAAACGCTGCGGGCGCGAGTTGTTCTTCGCATTGTCCGCCGTGGCGCCGATCAGAGCGACGGCGCGCGGTGCAAACAGCGCCTGTGCCAGTTGTGAGGTGGACGGCTTTGTCATTTAGGCAAGAAGCTGAACCACAAAGGACACAAAGGACACAAAGGGAACCCAAGCAAGAATAACAACGTAAACTGTTAAGTCGATCAATACGGAAGGGTATCGTGGTTTCTACCAGAAATCGTTGTTGCCTTCTTCTATTGGAATTCCTTCGTGTCCTTTGTGTCCTTCGTGGTTAAAGAACTTTGGTCCTACTTCGAGGGACGTTGCGAAAAGCGCCGCTCGAAAATGATTTCGGCGAGCCGGTTCTTCAGCATCTCGATCGAGCCGCCGGCGATCATCCAGCCGCGCGAGCGGCGCACGCAATACTCGACCAGCGTTTCCTGCGTGTATCCCAGCCCGCCCATCACCTGCAGCGCCTCGTTGGCGACCTCGAATCCGGTCTGGTTGCACATCAGCTTCGCGATCGTGGTCTCGTCCGCCGCCGGCAAGCCGCGATCGGCGTTGGTGGCGGCGCGGTAGAGCAGCAGGCGCGCGGCGTCGAGCTTCACCTTCATGTCCGCGAACTTCCACTGCAGCCCCTGGAACTCGCACAACGGGCGCCCGAACTGCTTGCGGATCAGCGCGTACTCGCGCGCGGCGTCGAAGCAGTACTGCCCGTAGGCGAGCGAGCGTGTCGCATTGCCGATGCGCTCGGCGTTGAAGCCGGCGATCTGCTTCCTGAACCCGCCCGCGGGCAGCAACACGTCCTCCGGCGGCACGTAGACGTTGTCGAGGAAGATCGGCGCCCAGTTCGCGCCCGACATGAACTTGGATGGCTTGCCGATGGAAAAGCCCCTGGCATCGCGGCGGAGCAACACCGAGCCGATGCCCTCGACGCCCGGCCCATAGCGCACGTACACCAGGTACAGGTCGGCGAACGGGTTGGGAAACACCTTGGAGCCGTTGATGCGAAAGCCCTTGCCGTCCGGCGTCGCCGTGGTCTTGAGGTCGGTGGTGGCGGAGCCCGCGTCGGGCTCGGTCATCGCAACCACGATCACCTCCTCGCCCCGGATGAGCGGCGCCAGGTAGCGGCGCTTCTGGTCCTCGCTGCCGAAATGCGCGAGCACGCGGATCGCGCCGAAATTGCCCTCCGCGATGGCGTCCGCGCTGCGCGGGCAATACTTCGCCACCTGCTCGATGGCCAGCACCGCATCCATCAGCGTGCCGCCGGTGCCGCCGTCGGCCTCCGGTATCGTTACGCCCAGCAAGCCGATTGCGGCCATGCGTTTCGCGACGTCGCGCGGGAACTCGGGAGCGTGGGCGCGTGCCAGCGCCCCGGCAGCCAGCTCCTTGCGCGCAAAAGCGGCGATCGAATCGCAAAACAGGCGTTGCTGATCCGTATATCCGAAGTCCATGATCTGGATGGCGGCGATGGCTGGTCGGGAAAGCTACGTTACCGCAAGGCACCGGTGGCGGGAACCCGTCGCTGCCGTGCGCGTGATCGACCCTCGGGCGGCGAAGCGGTAGCATAGACGTCCGCAGGAGGAGACATGGGACTGTTTCGCCGTTGCCTGCTATCGATCTGCTGGCTGGCGGTCGCACCGGCCGTCTTCGCACAGGCTTATCCCGCGAAAACGGTGCGCATCGTGGTTCCGTTTGCCCCGGGCGGCGGCGTCGACGTGACGGCGCGCATCCTGGCGCAGCAGTTGACGCAGCGCACGGGACAGTCGTTCCTGGTGGAAAATCGCACCGGCGCGAGCGGCATCATCGGCACGGAGTTCGTCGCCAAGTCCGCGCCTGACGGCTACACGCTTCTGGCCGGCTCCCAGACCACGCAGGCGGTGGTACCGGCCATGTACAAGGTGAACTACGACACGGCGCGCGATTTCACCGGCGTGACCGAGATCGCGCGCTCCCCCCTGCTGATCATCGTGCACCCGTCGCTTCCGGTCAGGACCGTCGCCGACCTGATCAAGCTTGCAAAAGCCCGTCCCGGGCAGCTGACGTTTGGCGCCGCCTCGGGCGGCACGCCGCACCTGGCGGGAGAACTGTTCAAGCTGATGGCCGGGGTGGACCTGCTGTTCGTCCCGTACAAGGGGGAAGGGCCGGCCGTCGCGGACGCGATGGGGGGCCAGATCTCGCTTGTGTTCTCGAACCTCCCGGTCGCGCTGCCGCAGGCGCGCGGCGGCAAGCTGCGCGGGATTGCCGTCACCAGCGCGCAGCGCGTCCCTTCGGCGTCCGATATCCCGACCGTGGCGGAATCCGGCCTGCCGGGATACGAGGCCTTCACCTGGTTCGGGTTTTTCGCTCCCGGTGCGACGCCGCGCGAAATCATACTCAAGCTCAACGCCGATGCAGTCGCCGGACTCAACGTGGCCGAGGTCCGGGAGAAGATGGCGGCGCAGGGCCTGTTCGTGACCGCGAACACGGCGGACCAGTTCGGCGAGTTCGTGAACAGGGAAATCCCGCGCTGGGCGAAGATCGTGAAGGACGCGGGCGTCAAACCCCAGTGACCTTTGACCAGTGACGAGATAAAGGTGACGAGATAGGGGTGATGGGAGGCTTGTTTACCAGTTGCTTTTCGTCACCTTTAATCGTCACCCTTAATCGTCACCTTTAATCGTCACTAGTTAGCGGGCAATGGCGAGCGAAATCAGAATCCTCTCCGCCACCGGCGTTCTCGGCTCCGGCTTTCGTGAAGAGACGCTGAAGCGCGCGATGGCGCTCGGCCCGGCGTTCATCGGCGCGGACTCGGGCTCGACCGACCCCGGGCCGTATTACCTCGGCTCGGGGGAAAACCTCTTTTCCGACTCCGCCTGCAAGCGCGACCTGCGGCTGATGCTGCTCGCCGGGCGGGCAGCGAAGATCCCGGTTATCGTCGGCTCCGCCTGCACCGGCGGCGCGGACGCGCAGCTCGAGCGGCTGGCGGGAATCGCGCGCGAGATCGCGCGGGAGGAAAAACTGTCGTTCAAGCTCGCCACCATCGCCAGCGAGCAGGACAAAGGCTACCTCAAGAAGAAACTGCGGCAAGGGAAGATCACGCCGCTCGCCAATGCGCCCGCCTTCGACGAAGCGGTGATCGACCGCAGCGCACACATCGTCGGCATGTGCGGTACCGAGCCGTATATCGAGGCGCTTCAGAACGGCGCCGACGTGATCCTGGCCGGGCGCTCGAGCGACACCTCCATCTTTGCCGCGCTGCCGGTGATGCGGGGCTTCAACCCCGCGACGGTGTGGCACATGGCCAAGATCCTGGAATGCGGCGCGGCGTGCGTCGTGCTGCGCAAGTACCCCGACTGCATGTTCGCGACGGTCACCAACGACCATTTCATCGTCGAGCCGCCCAACCCCGAGTACCGCTGCGACCCGGTGAGCGTCGCTTCGCACAACCTCTACGAGAATTCCACGCCCTATGAACTGGTCGAACCCTCCGGCGTGCTCAACACCTTTTCCGCGAAGTACGAGGCGGTGTCCGACCGCGCGGTCCGCGTCTCCGGCAGCACCTTCAAGCCGGCGGCGCGCTACACCATCAAGCTCGAAGGCGTGGAGCTCGCCGGCTACCAGAGCATCATCATCGGCGCCGTGCGCGACCCGATCATCCTGCGCCAGCTCGATACCTGGCTCGATGGGCTGGTGAAGGCGTCGAAAGACCGCATCCGCGCGGTATTCGGGACAGACGTCGAGAGCCAGTACCGGCTCGACGTGCGGGTGTTCGGCAAGAACGCCGCAATGGGCCCGCTCGAGCCCGAGACCGGCATCGGGCACGAAGTCGGGCTGCTGTTCCAGTTGACCGCGCCGTCGCAGGCCCTCGCGACGTCGCTGATGAAATCGGTCGGACACATGGCAGTGCATTACCCGGTGCCGGAATGGAGCGGTCTCATCACCTCCATTGCTTTCCCGTACTCGCCGCCGGAGATCGCGCGCGGGCCGAGCTACCGCTTCAACATGAACCACGTGGTCGAGCCCGCCTCGCCGCTCGAGATGTTCCGCATCGGCTACAAGGCCGTTCGGGGCTGAATCCAAAAAGTAGAATCTGATGACCAAGCTCTGGCAGGTCGCGAAGCTGATCCGCAGCAAGAACGCGGGCCCGTTCGAATTGACCTTTGACGTGATCTTCAAGGACCGCGCATCCTACGAGAAGGTGCGCGACGCGAAGACCATCAATGCGTTATGGTTCGCGAGGACCTACCGGCTGAGTCCCGAGAAGGTGATGGTGATCGAGTACGACGCGGCCAACGCAATCAAGGTCACCATCCCCCGGCCGGTGATCTCCGGCGATATCGAAGACACCGACGTCTTCGGCGGCCAGCAGTACGGGCCTCTCGTGGACCTCGAGGTCCCCGAGCAATGAGGGATGAGGGATGAGGGAAAAAGCATGAAGCGTTTCGCGACCCCCATCTTTGGATTTCTGTTGATAGGTTTGTGCCACATGGCCTTGGCACAAACCTATCCGACCAAGCCGGTGCGCGTGATCGTTCCGTTTGCGCCCGGCGGCGGCAGCGACATACTCGCGCGGCAGCTGGTGCCGAAGCTGAACGAGTATCTTGGCCAGCCGTTCGTCATCGACAACCGCGGCGGCGCGGG
>Ga0210379_10000870_pt1 | contig 10352 bp, 7 predicted proteins | sample PLMedo_2_FD_155468 | JGI IMG/M metagenome (GOLD analysis project Ga0210379, IMG submission 155468) | Groundwater sediment microbial communities from an aquifer in East River, Colorado, USA - PLM4_32_coex redo | ecosystem: Environmental > Terrestrial > Soil > Riparian zone | place: USA: East... | reverse complement strand
ATAGTGGTTATAGGTCAGCGGCCCACCGAGATCGTCCATGATGGAGAGGAGGTATTCCTCGCTCTCCTGCACGCCGTTGGCGGCGACGCCGACTTCGTTGGCCAATCCTTGCATGGTGCCCTCGCCGCTCGCGCCGTTGTCGCCCATGATGTAGATGATGAGCGTGTTGTCCAGCTCGCCCGTTTCCTCGACCGCGTTGATCACACGACCGATGTTGTAATCGCAATAGGCCAACGAGCCCGCATAGACTTCCATCATGTGGGCGTAGAGTTTCTTCTGGTTGGCGGTGAGAGAATCCCACGCGGGGATTTCCTTGGGCCGCGCGGTGAGCTTGGTGCTGGCGGGCACGACGCCCTGCGCGATCTGCCGTGCGAGTGTTTCCTCGCGCACCCTATCCCACCCCTGGTCGAACTCGCCCTTGAACTTCACGATCCACTCCTTGGGCGCGTGATGCGGGGCGTGGGTGAGGCCCGGCGTGTAGTAGACAAGGAACGGCTTACCCGGTGCAAGCGAGTTTTGTTCGCGAATCCATGATACGGCGTGGTCGGCCAGGTCAGCGTCCAGGTGATACGTCGGGTCATTTGGCGCCTCGACGGGTTTGGTGCCGTCGAAGATGGCCGGATGCCACTGGTCGGTGTCGCCTCCGATGAAGCCGTAGAAATGCTCGAAGCCCAGACTAGTCGGCCAGAGGTCAAACGGCCCAGCCTGACTGGATTGCCAATCGGGAACGTTATGGTTCTTGCCGAACCAGGACGTGTTGTAACCGTTGTCCTTGAGGATTTCTCCGACGGTGCCGCAGGTCTTCGACATCAGCGAGTTGTAGCCGGGAAAGCCCGTGGCCATCTCGGTGATGACGCCCGTGCTGGCGGTGTGATGATTGCGTCCGGTAATAAGCGCGGCGCGCGTGGGCGAGCAAAGCGCCGTGGTGTGGAACGTGTTGTAGCGCAGACCGGCCTTCGCCAGCCTGTCATAGGTCGGCGTCGGAATCGGTCCGCCGAACGTGGATGATGCGCCGAAGCCAACGTCGTCGGTCATTATGAGCAGTACGTTCGGCGCTCCGGTCGGCGCCTCGAGCGGCTTGGGAAAGTCCGGCGTGGACTCCTTGACGGTGTGGCCGATCCTGCCTTTGAAGGGTGCCTGAGGATACGGCAGCGTCTGTTGCGCTGCCGCAGGCAGCGCGATAGCTGCGCTCAGTACGCAGCTCAGCGCGGCGAGCAGGGTCTTGGCTTTCATCATGGTTCTTCCTTTCAACAGGTTCACTACTCTCACGCGCGTCGTCGCTGAACGCCACGCGTCATATCGCGATTTCACGCCAGGGCTCTACGCAGCGACTCGAAGAACCCGCGTCCCGGTCCCGCGCTGTAGAGGTCCTTCGATCCCACGCCGTCGCGGCTCCGACCCCACGTGCCACCGACGCGGCGCGGCACCTGGTGCGCCCACGCGCCCCGCTCGGGGTGCGGCATGATCGCGAGCGCGTTGCCCTTCGGATTGACGAGCCCCGCGATTGCGAATTGCGCGCCGTTGGGATTCTCCGGAAACTTCGTCGCGGTCTCACCGGCGGCGGTGCAGTAGACCAGCGCCACGCCGTCGCCGTGTTCGAGATGCGCCCGCACCGTATCACTCGAGGTCACAAAGCGGCCCTCGCCGTGCGCGAGCGGGAGCGGGATCGGATCGCCGGGGCGTTCCTCCATGAAGTCGGTGAACAAGCAGCGCGCGGGACCCTTTTTCACGTAGACCCAGTTGCAATAGTAACCAACGCGGCCGACCATCTGGTTGGGCGCGAGGGCCATATCGATGCGCCCCGCATCGAAGCCCGGCACGACGCCGGTCTCGACCAGCACCTGTGCGCCGTTGCAGATCCCAATGACAGGCGTTCCCTTGTCCGCAGCCTTGATCACCTCGTCGACCACGGCGTCCTTCGCGGCGACCACCCCGGCGCGAATACGGTCCTGGTAGGACCAGCCTCCCGGGAGAATGACGGCCGCCGCATCGCGTACCGCGGACGCGGCGTCGTTCCAGCGGCGGATGTGGCCCTTGAGCCCCACTGCTTCAATGGCGCGCAGGCTCTCGTATTCGCAGTTCACTCCCGGGAACTGAATGATGAGGACTCGTCCGGCCATGATGGTTACGAGTAAAGGATCTCCGCCAGCCTTCCCCGATGGGCGCCGCGCAGCTCCGCCATATCGATTGCGAACCCGTCGCCCGCAATCGTCGCCTCGAGGCCCACGTCGGCCTTCGTCCCGCCGATCTCGGTGAACGGGACGGCGTGGCGCGCGATGACTTTCTCGAATTCGCCCCAGGCGTCGTCGCTGACCTCGACGACCACGCCACCCATCTCGGAAAAGCACATGGGTCGCGTGATACCCGCGTCCAGCACCACGCTAGCGCCGACGTCGAAGGGCGCGCTCGCGATCGCCATTTCCGCCACCGTGACCAGGAGCCCGCCCAGCGCGATGTCGTGGGCGGCCAGAACGAGACGCTTTGAGAAGCCTTCGACCAGCGTCTTCACCAGCGCGCACTCGAAGGCGAAGTCGGGGTGCGGCGCCTTCGGGTGGCCCGCGTTTCCGAACACGCGCTCGTACTCGGAGCCCCCCATGTCGTCGTGGAGCTTCCCGAGCAGCACCAGCCACGACCCCACCTGCTTGAGCGCGAAGCCGCGCGCGCGCGAGGCGTCGTCGAGACGGCCGACGCACGCGACGATCGGGGTGGGCGCGATCGCTTCACCTTTTTCACTCTGGTTGTAGAGCGAGACGTTGCCGGATATCACCGGCAGCGGGTGTTCGCCGCCGTAGAGCTTCATCGCGCGGCAGGCGTCGCCGATTCCCTTCACCGATTCCACGAACTCGTGGAATACGCCCGGGTCCTCCGGGTCGCCAAAATTCAAGCAGTCCGTGGCCGCCAACGGGAGCGCACCGACGCAGGCGAGGTTGCGGGTCGCTTCGAACACGCTCCACGCGCCGCCCGCATAGGGGTCGATCATCCCGATGCGCGAGTGGCTTCCGATGGAGGCGGCCAGCGCCACGTTCGCGCCCGGCACAAAGATCTCGACCGCCGCGTCCGCCTCGCCGGGGCGCAGCACCGCGCGACCCTGGACTTCGGAGTCGTAGTGCTGGAATATCGCCGACTTGTCGCACAAATTGATCGAACCCAAAAGCGTCGTCACCGCCTCGCGGATGCCGTTCGCACCGGCCGGGGGGGCGCCGCCTCCCACGCGGAGGCGTCGCGGTCGTTCTTTCTGTTCGCGCCGGTAACTGATCCCGGAGGTGATCGCGTCCATGGCGGCGTCGCACACGACACGCCCGCGATGCGTCAAACGGAAGCGGTCGTCGGTGGTGACGCGCCCGATCACCACCGCGCCGGCGCCGGCGTAGAGCCGCGGCATCTCGAACTTCTGGTTGTAAATGGCAACGATGTCCTTGCTGACGCGCGTCGGCACTGCGATCGCGAAGCGCTCCTGGGTCTCCGAGCACGCGATCACTTCCGGGAGCAGGTCGCCGAAGGCGCGGTTCACCTTGTCCAGATCGACGTGGGCACCGAAGCCACTCGCCTGCGGCATCTCGGAGAACGCGCACGAGATGCCTCCGGCTCCGAGGTCCTTGAAGCCGATCGGGATTTTCTGCTCGCGCGCGAACTTGAGCATCTCCTTGATCGCCTCGGCCAGCACGCGCTTGAGGAACGGGTCCGGCACCTGAACCGCCCCCTGCTTCGCGGTAGCAGCGTCACTTTCCAGGCGCTCGGAGGCGAACGCAGCACCTCCGAAACCGCTGGCGTCGGTCGGCTTGCCGACCAGGATGAGGTCGTAGGGCACGTGTTTCGCCTCTTCCGGCACGCGGCTGCGGATGATACCGCGCTCTTCGACGATGCCGAAAGCGACCACGTTGACCAGGCAGTTGTCGTCGAAGGCCGCGTCAAAGAAGGTCTCGCCGCCGTAAGTGGGAACGCCGAGCGCGTTGCCGTACTGGGCGATGCCGTCGACCACGCCGAAGGCGATGTCGCGCACGCGCGCTGCGTTCGGCCCGTCGGGGTCGCCGAATCGAAGCGGATCCATGACGCCGATCACGTCCGCCCCCATGCAATAGACGTCGCGCACGATGCCGCCGATGCCGGTAGCCGCGCCTTCGACCGGCAGTACCTGCGAGGGGTGGTTGTGGCTCTCGTGCGCCATCACCAGGCACCAGCTCCTGCCGTTGATCTCGGCGAAGCGAATGATGCCGGCGTCCTCGCCGGGGCCGAGGACCACGTGCGGCGCGTTCGTCGGGAGGTATTCCTTGAGCGCCCAGCGCGACGACTTGTAGGAGCAGTGCTCGCTCCACATGACGTTGAAAATATGCAGCTCGACGAGGCTCGGGCGGCGTCCGAGGAGGCTCACGACGCGCGCGTACTCGTCGGTCGTGAGGGAGACGCCGTGCTTCTTTAGAAAGTCTTTGACCGCGCCCGCGTCGCTCGGTTCGACGGGGACGAGATCTCTGGGGTCGATCATTGTCTCGGGATTCCCGGAAAAAGAAATGGACGCGGCAGGAGTGACCACCGACGTCACCGGGACTATAGCGGAGCGCACGCAGCGTGGCAAGGGTCCGAACAGGGCCGGCCCGTGCCGGCCGTCCGCATGCTATACTCTGTGCGCGGTACCGGCCCATACGGCCGTCGGCACCGGACGAGCACATCCCGCCACCGCATCGGTCAGAACTCGCCCCCGCCCGGCCGCCAACCACGAGGTCAGCCATGACTCGAGTCATTCGCTCCGTGCTGTTCGCCGCTGCCATGCTTGCGCTTGCCGCCCCCGCGTCGGCGATCACGGTTAACTTCTTCCGCAACTCGCTCGACACTGGCTTCCCGGGCTCGGTCTATCCCAACATTCGTTACCCGGTCGACGTTAAAGTGGCCGACATGGACGGCGACACCGACCTGGACCTCGTCGTGTCGATCACGCACCCGGTTGGCACCGGCGAAGGCGTCTGCTGGTACGAGAACAACGGCTCGTTCGCGTTCACGAAGACGCTCATCGACACCATGCTCCTCGATACCGACATCGACGGCGTGCGAATGGATGTCGCCGACATCAACGACGATCTGGATCCCGACGTCGGCCTGTGCGGGGCCAACCACGTCTATCTGTACTCGAATGACGGCTCCGGATCGTTCACGCGCACGACCATCGACGCCACCGCCGCCGTGCGCCTCGCGGGAATCGCCGACCTCGACGGCGACCTCGACGAGGACGTCGCTCTTCTCGCCAACGACGGGCTCTTTTGGCTTCAAAACGACGGCAGCGAGACTTTCACGAGGTTCACGATCGACGCCAATCCTGTCAGTGAGACGGCACTCGCCGTGCTTGATTTCGACGCCGACGGCGACACCGACGTGATTGCCTCAACGCTCGACGTCCCCAGCGGCGATCGGTACTTTGCCTGGTACGAGAACTTCGGTGGCGGGTCGTTCTTTCGCCACATATTCGACGTGATGCAGGGTAGCGAGGATCTGGCCGACATCTTCATCGCCGACCTGAACGGCGACGGCCTGCTGGATATCACCGTGGCCGAACCGTCGACGAACGTGATTCGGTGGTACAAGGACACCGGCGGACACGTCTACCTGCTCTACCAGGTCACGGGCGCGTTCAACCAGATGCCCACCCGGGTATGGGTGACGGATCTGGACAACGACTCGGACATGGACATCGTCGCGACCGGCGGGAACGGCGGGATCGGGGAGGTCGCCTACTGGGAGAACAACGGGTCGGAAGCGTTCACCTACCACTCGATCGACGCGACGGCCGGAAATCGTCAGGGTCTTTTTGTCGTGGACATCGACCAGGACAGCGTAGACGATCTGTTCGTGACCAGCGCATTCCCATCGGAACTGGTCTGGTTCGACAATCTGGGCACCGGCACCGCCGTCGGAGACGCGCCGGGCATCGCCCGGGTGCGGGTCTATCCAAACGTCCCCAACCCGTTCAACCCGTCGACGACCATCGGCTTCGAGGTGTCACCGGCGGGCGGGGTGGATGTGGACGTGTTCTCTCCCGCAGGAGTGAAGGTGCGCACGCTGGTGCACGAGTCGCTGGACGCTGGCTACCACGAGGTTCGCTGGGACGGTCGCGAGGATGCGGGGCGTCCGGTGGCGTCGGGTGTCTACATCGCGCGCGTACGGGCACACGGCGTCAGCCGCACCCACAAGATGATGCTCTTGATGTAAAGAAGGTGGAGATCATGCGGGTGCGTATTTTCGTTGCGGTCTGGACGGGCCTGGTGCTCGCGTGCACGTCCATCAAGCCGCTCGCGCTCACTTCGAGCGACGGCGGAAAAACCATCGAGATGGTCCAGGGGCAGGAACTGGTCCTGACCCTGGAATCCAACCATGCAACCGGGTATCGCTGGTGGCTCGCCGATTCGAGCCGCGTGGTCGTGATGCTCCCCACCGAGCGGCCGAGCTACCAACCCAATCCGCCGGACGAGCGCGCCCTGGGCGCGGCTGGCGTGGAGACGTGGCGGTTCAAGGCGGCGCAGGTGGGAGAGCAGACGCTGCGTTTCGAGTACAAGCGGTCGTTCGATGAGAAGGAGCCGCCGGCGAAGACAGTCAGCTATCGGGTCGTGGTGGTCAAGTAGACTAGCGGACGCGCGCGAAGATCGTGTCGATTTCCTTCAAATAGTCGTCGAGGTTGAAAACGGCCGCCAGCGCCTTGGCTTCCAGCCTGGAAACGATCCCCTTGCGCGCGCGCACGGTCTGTTCGAACGGCTTCCCGCTCTCCCAGGTTTCCATCGCCGCCTCCTGCACGAGCGCGTAGGCGTCCTCGCGCGAGAGCCCCGCGCGCGCCAGCTCCAGCATGAGCCGCTGCGAGTACACGAGTCCGTTCACCTTCTCCAGGTTGCGGCGCATGTTCTCCGGGTAGACGACCAGGTCCTTCACCACCGCGGTGAACTTGACCAGCGCGTAGTCGAGCGCAATGGTGGCGTCGGGCAGGATCACGCGTTCGACCGACGAGTGCGAGATGTCGCGCTCGTGCCAGAGCGCCACGTCTTCCATCGCCGCCACCGCGTAGCCGCGCAGGAGGCGCGCGAGCCCCACCACGCGCTCGCAGATGATTGGGTTGCGCTTGTGGGGCATGGCAGAGCTGCCCTTCTGTCCTTTCTTGAACGGCTCCTCCACCTCAAGCACGTCCGTCCGCTGCAGATTCCGAATCTCGGTCGCAAACTGCTCGAGCGAAGCCGCCACCAGCGCGAGCGCGGACACGAACTCCGCGTGCACGTCGCGCTGGACCACCTGGGTCGAGGTAGGCGCCGCCTTCAGGCCCAGCTTCCGGGTGACGTACTCCTCGACTTTCGGGCTCACGTGCGCAAAGGTTCCGACCGCGCCGGAGAGCTTGCCGACGGCGGCCGCGTCGATCGCGGCACGCAGCATCTGCTCCCGCCGGCCGAGTTCGTCGTACCAGACCAGGAGCTTCAGCCCGAACGTGATCGGCTCGGCGTGGATGCCGTGCGTGCGCCCCACCATCACCGTGCGCCTGTGCTCGAGCGCCCGCGCCTTCACCGCCGCGCGCAGCGCCGCGACGCGCGCGAGCAGAAGCTCGCCCGCCTGCTTCATCTGGACCGCAAGCGTCGTATCCAGCAGATCGGACGACGTCAGCCCGAGGTGGACGTAGCGCGAGTCGTTGCCGATGTGTTCGGCGACGTTGGTCAGAAACGCAATGACGTCGTGGTGGGTGGTCTCTTCGATTTCCCTGACGCGCGCCGCGTCGAAGCGCGCGTTCTTCCGGATCCGCTCGACCGCTTCGCGTGGAATCTCGCCGAGCTCGGCCAGCGCCTCGCACGCGAGTATCTCAAACTGCAACCAGGTTTCGAGCTTGGTCTGTTCGGACCAGATGCGACCCATTTCGGGGAGAGTGTAGCGTTCAATCATAGAGGGGGCGTCCGCATCGTCAGGGCGCGGGTCAGATGTTCCCCGGCCGCTCTTCGAGCCTGATCTTGATCTTCACCAGGTTGTCCTTGCGATTGACGGTCATCTCGAGCGTGTCGCCCACGCCCGATCCGAAGATCATCCGGTTCGCCTGCTCGCGGCTCTCGACCGCCACGCCGTTGATGGCGATGATCTGGTCGCCGGGCTTGATGCCCGCCTTCGCGGCCGGGCCGCCTTCCTCGACGCTCTGAACGAGCACGCCGTTCGAGCTCGGGAGGTCGAGTGCGGTCTGGAGCTGCCGGTTGATCGACGCCGCCGTCATGCCGAGCCACACGTCGCGCACGCGCCCGTGCTTGACGATTTCGTCGAACACGCGGCGCGCGCGATTGACCGGTATCGCGAACCCCATGCCGATGTTGGCGCCGGTGCCGCCGGAGAAGATGATGGTGTTGATCCCGATCACTTCGCCCCGCGAGTTGACCAGCGGCCCGCCGCTGTTGCCGGGATTGATGGCCGCGTCGGTCTGGATCATGTCGTTGAATATCTGCGCGCTGCTTTCTTCCTGGCGGATGTCGCGATGGATGGCGCTGATGACGCCTACCGTCACGGTCGGCTGCGTGTCGGCCAGGTACGTCCCGAACGGACTCCCGATCGCGATGGCCCATTCGCCGATCAGGAGGTCGTCGGAGTTGCCGAGCGGCGCCGCCTGGAAGTCCTCGCCCTCGATCTTGATCAGGGCCAGGTCGTAGCTGGGCGCGGTCCCGATGAGCTTGGCCGGAAAATCGCTCCCGTTCCACAGCGTCACCTGCAGGCGCGAGGCGTCCTGCACCACGTGGTAGTTGGTGAACGCATAACCGGACTTGTCGATGATGAAGCCGGAGCCCTGGCTCGACTGCTGGAACTCGCGCCCCGGGTAGTAGCGGTTCCAGAACCAGTCATAGACCGGGCGCGAGCGCTGTGTGCTAGTGGCGGTGATAGTCACCACCGCAGGTGCCACCTGCTCGGTCGCCTGCACGATGGCGTTGCGACGGCTGTCGTCGATGCCCGCGCCGGATTGCGTGTTGGCCGTCCGATAGACAGGCATCCCCGTCCCGCCGGCCGGCGAAGACTCGGTCGTGACCACGGAATGCCGGTTCAGCAGGACCACCGCGAGAATCACCAGCGCGATGGACGCGCCGGTCAGTCCCCCGAACACGAGGGGCGTCAGGCGCGCGCGCGACCTGGGGGTAACTACGTCATCGTCGTGCATGTGCCTTGCGTTTCTCCATCACCTTCGCCCAGTCTCGATTGAACAGTTCGATCCCGACGTCGGTGAGCGGGTGCTTGAAGAGTTGCTGGAAAATCTTGTACGGCATGGTGGAGACGTCGGCGCCGAGCTTGGCCGCCTGGATAACGTGCATCGGGTGGCGAATGCTCGCCGCGAGCACCTGCGTGGGGTAGGCGTAGCGCTCGTAGATGTCGACCAGGTCCGCAACCACCTGCATCCCGTCCATGCCCGCATCGTCGAGCCGCCCGACGAACGGGCTGATATAGGTGGCGCCTGCCTTCGCGGCCATCAGTCCCTGGTTCGCGGAGAAGCACAGGGTGACGTTGGTCTTGATATCCTCGGCGGTGAGTTTGCGCACCGCCTTGATGCCTTCGGGAACGAGTGGAATCTTCACCACGATGTGTTCGCTCAAGCGCGCGAAATCGCGGCCCTGCCGAACCATCTCGTCGCAATCCTCGGCCACAACCTCCGCACTCACGGGGCCGTGCACGATGTCGCAAATCTCCTTGAGCATCTCCTTGTAGTCGCCGTCTTCCCGCACCATCAGCGAGGGATTGGTGGTGACGCCGTCCACGACGCCCAGCGCGGCGCCTTCGCGGATCTCGTCGAGGTTCGCGGTATCGAGAAAGATCTTCATGGCCGATTTATTCCTTTCGGGTCGGAAGGTCGGTTCGTGGCCTCGCCTCCATAGTAGCACGGCACCCGCGGGGGCGGCATCCCCTACTCGTAGCGAACGGAAAGGAGCGTAAGCCCGTGCGCCGGCGCCGTCGGCCCGGCCGCCCGACGATCCTTTGTACGCAGCGCGACGCCCACCTGTTCCGGCTGCATGCGGCCGCGACCCACTTCCATCAGGGTGCCGGCGATCACGCGCACCATGTGGTAGAGGAAGCGGTTGGCCTCCACGGCAATGAGAATGAACGGGCCCTCGGCGGCCACGGCGGCGCCCAGCACGCGGCACACCGGCTGGGCGTCGTTGGTGACCGCCGTGAATCCGGTGAAGTCGTGCTCCCCGACCAGCAGCGCCGCGCCTGTCGCCATGGCCTCGAGGTCGAGTCGGTGACGACTGCGGTACGCGAAGCGCCGCCACACGGCGGTCGGTTCGGTGGCGATCCGGTACTGATAGCGGCGCGCCACGGCGTCGAAGCGCGCGTGAAAACCGGGGGCGGCTTCGTCCACGCCTCGCACCACGACG
>Ga0210379_10000868_pt1 | contig 10357 bp, 8 predicted proteins | sample PLMedo_2_FD_155468 | JGI IMG/M metagenome (GOLD analysis project Ga0210379, IMG submission 155468) | Groundwater sediment microbial communities from an aquifer in East River, Colorado, USA - PLM4_32_coex redo | ecosystem: Environmental > Terrestrial > Soil > Riparian zone | place: USA: East... | reverse complement strand
AACGCGGCGGGGGCGCTCAACGGCCACGTCCCGGTGAGCGCGTACCTCGCCGCCGCGGCGGTTCTGGTCGCGCTCCTCACCGGACGGCGCGCGGTCATCGCCTCGAACGAATCGAGCGCGTCGGAGGGGAACACCACGTGGCGCGGCCTCGACGTCAACCACCAGTGGTCCAAGTCGCTCGAGTTCGAGCGCGGGTTCCGCGCCTGGCTCGCGCGCCATGTGGACGGCGGTCCGGAGTACTTCAGCCTCCTCCGGCCGCTGACCGAGCTGCGCATCGTCAAGGCGTTCACGTCCCACACGCGCTTCTTCACGAGCGTGACGTCCTGCAACCGGAATTTCTCGCAGACGGGACCGGCCGCTTCGCGCTGGTGCCTCACCTGCCCCAAGTGCGTGTTCGTCGCGCTCATGGCGCGGCCATGGCTCGATGACGCCGCGTACCACGCCCTCTTCGGAGCGGACCCGCTGGCGGACCCGGCCAACTGCGCGCTCGTCGAGGAGCTGCTCGGCGTGCGCGGGGTGAAGCCGTTCGAGTGCGTCGGTACCCCGGGGGAGACGGCCGCGGCGCTCCACCTCGCCAAGACCCGCGGGATCGCGGTCCCGCACGGTTGCATGACCGTCTTCAACGACCGGGTCGCGGCGTTCCGCTCCGACCTCGACGAGGTCGCTTCGCGGGCCCTCGCTCGCTCGGACGAGCACGCGATCCCCGCCCGCTGGCTCGCACACCTCGATGCCTATCTCGATCGGCACTGACACCCACGCCGCCGTCTTCGGATTCGGCGTCGAGGGTCGCGCGGCGGCCGCGTGGCTGCTTGGCCGCGGGGTCGCGACCCTCAAGGTCCTGGCGAAGGAGCGGCCAGAGGACTTGCCGCGCGAGGCGACCTTCGCGACCGACGACGGCGTCCTCGGGCTCGACGGCGTCGACCTCCTCGTACGCTCCCCGGGGATCGCGCCGGGCCACCCGATCCTCCTCGAGGCGAACCGGCGGGGCATCCCGCTCACCACGGGGACGAGCCTGTTCGTCGAGGCGGTGCGCGAGGCGGGGATCCGGATCGTGGGCGTCACCGGGAGCAAGGGGAAGTCGACGACCGCGACCCTCATCCACCTCGCGCTCCAAGAGGCCGGGGTGGCGAACGTCCTCGTCGGCAACATCGGGAAGGCCGCACTCGAGGCTCTCCCGGACGTGCTCGAGAAGGGCCACGCCGTCATCTACGAGATGTCGAGCTACCAGACCCACGATCTCTCGCTCGGACCGTCGATCGCGGTCATCACGCGGCTCTTCCCCGAGCACCTCGACTGGCACGGGTCGGCCGAGGCGTATTTCGCCTCCAAGCTGAACATCGCCCGCGCACAGCGGGGTGGGGACGTCACGATCTGGAACGCGACCGATCCCGAGCTCGCGGCGCGCGTGCCGTTCGGGCCCGGCCGGCATCTCAAGTACGGAATGCCGGACGGTGTTGTCTTCTCGAAGGGAACGTACGAGCGGCGGGGCCGGATCCTCTTCAACGACCGCGGGATGCGCCTGCGCGGCCTCCACAACCGGCTCAATGCCTGCGCGGCCTTTACCGCGGCGGAGCTCCTCGGCGCGACCCCGCGCGACATGCAGGAGGTCCTCGCGAGCTTCACCGGGCTCCCCCACCGCCTCGAGGACCTCGGCGTGCACGGCGGCGTACGCTGGGTCAACGACTCGATCTCGACCGCGCCCGAGGCGGCCGTCGCCGCCCTCGAGGCGCTGGGGGACGACGTCGCGACCTACATCGGCGGGGGGACCGACCGCGGCTTCGACTTCGCGCCGTTGGCGCTCGCGCTTGCGGCCGCGAGGATCCCGCACGTGATCCTCATGCCCCCCGGCGGCCCCCGCATGGCCGACGCGATCGACGGGGACAAGCATCTCGTGACGGATCTGGAGGAAGCGGTGCGCGTCGCGCGTGAGCTGACCCCGCCGGGCAAGACGGTCCTCTTCTCCCCCGCCTCGCCGAGCTACGGGACGTTCCGGAATTTCGAGGAGCGGGGCAACGCGTTCCGCGCGCTGGTCACGGGCCCCACGAAAAGCCGATGAGGAGCGCGGCCTGCTCGTAGTCGCCGTCGATCTCGACGGGACTGGACGTTGCCGGTCATCTCCGCGAGCGCGGGTCCTCCCGCGAGAGCGACGATGAGGACGATCAGCGCACGGCGCACGCGGCCGATTGTACGGTACTCTCCGCGCCGGAGGGCTCCGCCGTGCGCCGACCACTCTCGATCGCGATCGCGCTCCTCCTCGCCTTCGCCGCGGGCGTCGCGACGACGCTCGCCGCCAAGAAGACGTTCGACCCCGCGGCCTACTACGCCGGGAAGGACCCGAAGGCCGCGGCCGCGGCGCTCCTCGAGACCGCGGAGAAGCTCGCGGGCACCGGATCGTGGGAGCGCATCGGCGTCGGCCGCGTGCACTACCTCGCCGGCGACAAGGAGAAAGGACAGGCCCTCTTCAACCTCGCGACCAGCAAGAAGACCGAGGCGAGCGACCTCTACCGGATCGCGACCGTCTACGCGCTCGCCAAGGAGTGGGACAAGGCGAGGCCGCTGTTCGAGAGCGCCATCGCCATGAACCCGAGCGACGACACCTCGATGATCGAGGCGGCTGCCTGGTTCAACCTCAACGGGGAGCGGGCGAAGGCGGAGGAGTACTTCGGGAAGGCGTTCGCCAAAAGCCCCGGCGAGCTCTGGCACTACATCAACGCCGCGGGCTCGTACCTGGGGCAGGCGCCCTTCTAGCCGGGTGCCGAGGCGAGCGGCGGCACGATCTGGCGGCCGAAGCGGCGCGCCACGCGCTGCGCCCGCGCGAGCGTCTGCAGCAGCCGGAAGCGCCCCGTCCACCTCCACCGGTCCCCTCGCAGGACGTTGGCCGCGAGGAGCGTGACGATCGCGCGCGGGATCTGCATCGCCTCGTGCGGGTCGAAGAAGAACGCGAGGAAGTGCGGGTCGTAGTACGAGCGGATGAACGAGAAGAACAGCCGCTGGAGGTCCCGCGCGGTCGCGGCCGTGTCGAGGAGGTCGGAGGCGTCCACGCGTCCGTGACGGTGCAGCGCGCGGACGACGTCGTCCGCCGCTTGGACCGCGGTCGTCGTGCCGATGAACACGCCGGTCGAGAAGATCGGGTCGAGGAACCCGGCGGCGTCGCCGACGAGCGCGAACCCGTCGCCGTGGATGCGGCTGACGTGGAACGAGAAGTTCTGGACCGCCTGCGCCGGGAAGACGCGGCGCGCGGGTGCCAACCGTCGCGCCGCCTCGGGCGTCGCGGCGACGACGGCGTCGAAGAGGCCGTCGAGCCCCTCGGGAACCTCGCGGTAGCGGCCGACGTCGAACACCGCGCCCACCGAGGTCGTGCCGGTGCGGAACGGGATGAACCAGAACCAGCCGGAGGCCGTCACGACGATCGTGATGTTCCCCGCTGCGCGCCCCGGGTTCTGCACGACGTCGTCGAAGTGACCGACGACCGCCATCTTCCGGTGATCCTCGTAGACCGTCTTCCAGCCCATCCGGGTCGCGAGGAACGCGTGCTGGCCGGTCGCGTCGAGGACGCACCGCGCGCGGATGAGGCCCTCTTCGCCCTCCTCGGAGCGCACGAAACAGCCGGCGAGGCGCCCGTCCTCCCAGTGCGGCCGCACGGCCTTCCACGGCGCGCGCACGTCCGCCCCGCGCTCGGCCGCGGTGTCGAGGAGCATCGCGTCGAACTCGTCGCGGCGCACCTGGTAGGAGTTCGGGATCGCGGGGGCGAAGGCGTCCTCGAACCAGAACTCGACGTACCGCTCCCCGTCGTGCGTGGCGAACGAGGCCCCCTCCTTGCGGAGCGAGTGCGGGAGCCCCTTGACCTTCTCGTGGACGCGGAGCCGGTCGAACAGCGGCAGGGAGTGCGGGAGAAGCGATTCGCCGACGTGGAACCTCGGGAACGTCTCCCCTTCGAGAACGACGGTCGCGATGCCGGCGTCGGCGAGCGCGATCGCCGCGGCGGAGCCCGCGGGCCCGCCCCCCAGGACGAGCACGTCGGTCGACGCTGGGATCGTCACGCGGGCTTCCTCGCCGTGTACTCCGAGAAGATCCCGAGCTCCACGTGGCGGCGCGGGGACGAGAGGCCCGCCGCCTCGAGCGTCGCGAGGACGCGCTCGGGCGGGACGCACGCTTCGATCGTGTCCCAGTACCAGCGCATGAGGCGCGCGGTCTCGGGGTGGCGCGCGAAGACCTTGGCGAGCGCCGGAACGATCCCGCGCATGTAGGTCTTCACGAGCGCGTGGGCGACCTTTCCGCGCGGGCGGGTGATCTCGAGGATGCAGGCGGTGCCACCGGGGGCGAGGACGCGGTGGATCTCGGAGAAGACGACCGACAGGTCCGACATGTGGCGCAGCGCGAAGCCCATCGACACGAAGTCGAAGCGGCCGTCCGCGAACGGGAGGCTTTCGGCGAGGCCCTGCACGGTCGCGATCTCGAGCCCGGCGCCCGTGTTCTTGAGCATGCCGATCGACGGGTCGAGCCCGATGACCACACCCCGCCCGCCGAGGATCCCAACCGCCTCGCGCGCGACGAGCCCCGTCCCGACCGCAACGTCGAGCACGCGCATGCCGGGGGCGAGACCCGCGCGCCGGAGCGCCTGCCGGCGGTACCAGGGACCGGACCCGAAGGCCATGACCCGCTCGATGCGGTCGTAGTCCCCCGCGGTCGCGTCGAAGATCCTCCGCACGAACGTGCGCCGCTCCTCCTCGCCCCGGTAGTACTCGGGGAGGGGCGGATGGGGAGCGTGAGCGACGTTGGGATCGACACGGACCGGCATGCGCGCCAGTCTACAATCGGGCGATGTCCGTTGCGACGGAGACGCCACCCCACGCGCCGAAGGTCGGCCGTGCCCGACGCCTGCTGGGCGACTACCACGTCACCGGGCTGTTCTGGTACCGCTTCCACCAGTGGGCGATGGCGACGATGCCCGACTGGACGAAAGGCTTGATCATCACGGTATTCACGACCTTCTTCTTCTGCACGATCCTCAACATCCGGCGGGCGATCAGCGGGAACCTCGAGGCTGTGCTCGGGTCGTGCGGGTTCTTTGGGCGGCAGCGGCGCATCTACAGAACGATGTGGGACTTCGCCTGGTGCCTCTCCGAGCGTTACGAGCGCCTGACGACCGAAAAGCCGTTCGAGGTGGACGCGGAAGGCCTCGAGCACTGGCGGGCCGTCGCGGGCTCGCCGATCGGCTTCGTGATGGTCACCGCGCACCTCGGCGCGTACGAGGTCGGATCGATGGTTCCATCGTCGAGGGAAGGCCGGCACGTGCACCTGGTGCGCGAGCCCGAGGTCGATCCCCGCGCGCAGGAGTTCATCCGCCGGAGCGTTGCCGCGGTCGAGAGCGAGCGTTACACGATGCACTTCCAGCACGACGACCCGCTCCAGGGGGTCTTGTTCCTCGAGGCGCTGCGGCGTGGGGAGATCGTCGCGATGCAGGGCGATCGGCCGCGGGCGGGGGCCAAGCTGTGCCCCGGGTCGCTCTTCGGGCGGCCGTTCGACTTCCCGGCCGGACCCGCGGCCCTCGCCCGCACCGCGGGAGCGCCGCTGCTCCCGGTCTTCGCGATCCGGCGAGGACGGCGGCGCTACCGGGTCGTCTTCTCAGCCCCGATTCACGTGGTGAAGACCGCCGACCGCCGCGCGGATCTCTCGGAGGCGGTCGCCCGGCTCGGCTTGGAAATCGAGGGCGCCATCAGGCGCGCCCCGCATCAGTGGTTCTGCTTCCGCGAGCTGTGGCCCGAGAGCGCGCCCTCTTCGAGGTAGGCGCCGATCGTCCCCCGCAGCACCGGGTGCGTCTCGCACGTGACCTCGACGTGGTAGTGCGCGAGGGCGCCAGCGTGCGCGACGAGCCGCACGGAGGCCGCAAGCGGCGTCTCCGCGGGCACGCGCGCGTCGTACAGGTCGACGTCGCGCGCGGAAACTAGAAAGCCCATGCGCGCCGGGGCCTCCCCTGCGCGGGTGGCGCGGAGGGCCTCCCACACCGCGGCGGTCTGCGCGGCGGCCTCGAGCGCGGCGACGGCGGGCGCCGTACCATCCGCGACGAGCGCGCATCCCCCGGGAACGCGCGTCAGGCACGTCAACCCGTCCTCGGCCTCGCCCACGATCCCGTCGACGAACAGCATCGGGGCGCGATGCGGGAGCAGGCTCTCGATCGGCGGAGCGGAGACGACCCGCCGCGAGGCGACGGCGACCTCCCAGTCCTGAGGCGTCTCCGGCGCACCTGGGACGACCTCGATCCCCGAGACGGCGGCGCCGTCGCGGAGGACGTCGATCCGCGTGGAGCCGGCGGCGGTCTCGCGCCGCGAGAACGTCAGCCGCGCGGGCGGGGCGACGAGACGGCGGAAGCGGACGTGGAGGAGCCGGCTCACCGGGAGCGATCCCACCGCGTCCAGGGCCAGCGCGAGCTGCACGACCCCGGGGAGGATCGGCCGGCCTGGGAAATGCCCCGCGACGAACGGGCTGTCGGCGGGGATGTCGACCGTGAGGCTCACGGCCGGGTCGCGGCGACCGCCGCGATGACGAACGACGGGTAGGCGTCGCGCACGCGACGCACGTCCGGCTCGATGCGGATCCCGGTGAAGCCGCCCGCCTCGAGGGCGGCCGTCCACGCCTCGGGCGTGCGGAAGCCCGCCCCCGGACGCCGGAACGCTTCGAGCAGGTTGAAGACGAGCTCGACGTAGACCGGCTGGCCGGCGAAGGGGCGCACGCACTCCCCTGCGACGAGCGCGCCGCCCGGAGCGAGCGCCTTGAGGATCTCCGCGAGGGTGAAGTCCAGGTTCTGCGCGACGTGGACGACGTTGACGGCGTGGACGAGCGCGTACGTCCCCGGGACGACGCCGCCCTCGACGAACGGACGGTTCAAGTCGAGGCGCGCGAACTCGAAGGGCGCCTCGGGGAAGCGCTCGGTCAGGCTCCGCTGCGCGCGGCGCAGGAACGGAATCGAGACCTCCGAGAACCGGTAGCGCGTCGCCGCCCCCGGGAGGCCCGCATCACGGAGCGTGGTCAAGAGTGCCGCGGCGGCGCTCCCGAGCCCGCCGCCCAGCTCGAGGACGGCGCCGGGCGTAAGGCGGAGCGCACGAGCGGACTCGATCGCCGCGATCCGATTGCTGATCGCGTACGCGGGGTTGTCGTTCGAGAAGTAGCCCGCCCACGCCTCCATGTGGTCGGCGCCGAACAGGGCACGCTCGCCGCTGACCGCTCCCTTGAGCACCTCCGGGTACCGCGACGCGGCGAGGGCCGCGATGCGGTACGAGGGAAGGCAGCGCGGGTCGTGCGTCTCCTGCTCCGCCTCGATCTCGCGCGGGTCCAGGCGCGGGAGCGGCGGGGTGAGGTCCCGCGCCTGGAGCATGCCGAGCACCCAGGCCACCGGGACGGGCGCGATGGCCGGGTCGAGGCCCGCCCGGGCGACGACCTCCTCGACGCTCGCCCCCGGCGTCATCGCACGCTCGATCCCGGTCGCGCGCGCTATGTCGAGCGTGAGCCGGAGAACGTACTCCTCGAGCAGGTCGCACGAGCGCACGAACGCGTCGTCGAGGAGCGGGGCGACCTCCGGTGACAGAAGCGTCGATCTCTCATCAAGGCCGCGTCGCGATGCGGTCGGCATGGTGGCTCGAGTCTAGCGCCGCGTCGCGAGGGTCGCGAGCGACGGCAGCACGACGAGCGTCGCGGCGAGACAGAGCAAGTTCCCGACGCAGACGATCCAGCCGCCGTTGCGCAGCGCGGGAACGTGAGACACGGCGAGGGCCGCGAACCCGGCGGAGGTCGTGAGGTTGGTCAGGACGACGCCCCGGCCCGCCTCCCTCGCGGCGTGGGCGAGATCGCTCCCCTGCCGGCGCGCGAGGTGGAGCACGTGGAGGCCGTCGTCGATCCCGATGCCCACCATGACCGGGAGCACGCACAGGGAGAAGAGGTCGAGGGGGCGGCCGAGCCAGCCCCACAGGCCGGCGGTCCCGATCGTCCCCAGGACGACCGGCACGAACGTCCACGCCGCGGCTCGGAGATCGCCACGGTAGGAGACGAGCACGAGCGCGAAGACCGCCGCGACCGCGAGCGCCCCGAGGCGGCGCAGGTCCGACAGCGCGATCGCGCGTAGTGCAGCACCCAAGGCGGGGACGCTCGCGACGGCGCTCCCCGGTGCGGCGCGGTGGATCAGCTCGACGATCGAAGCCGGCGGCCCCTGCGGCCAGGTCCCGGAGGGGAGGCGCACGCGCACGGCGGCGACCGCGCCGTCTCCGCTCACCCTGAGACCCTCCCGCATCCACGCCGGGTAACGGGCGAGGGGGAGGGGCGCGGGGTCGCGCCCCTTTCCGATCGCTCGCATCGCGTCCAAGGCGGGGGCGAACGCCTCGGGCCTCAGACCCTCGGCGTCGAGGGCGCGCGACAGACGGTCGGCGGCCCGGTCGAGTGCCAAGCCCCGCAGCGCGTCGAGGCGGCGCGCCGCACGGGCGCCGGTCACGATCCAGTCGGAGGGCGCGCTGACGTCGGCTCCGGGAGCCAGCCGCCCCCGCAGCGCCGTCGCGACCGCTTCCGCCCGGTCGAGCGCCTGCTCGGCGTCGAGGCCGGGGACGGTGATCGTCGCCGTGTCGAGCGGAACCGGGAACGACGCGACGAGCCTCCGCTCGGCGACCAACGAAGGGTGGTCGTCGGGACGCATCCGCCGGAGATCGGTGTCGATGCGGAGCCGCGCGATCCCCGCGCCCGAAAGCGCCGTCACGGCAAGCGCGATCGCGAGCACCGCCCGCGGCCGGGTCGTCCCCCACCGGATCCCTTGCTCGACGAGCGCGCCGAAGCGCAGGCGCTCCGCCCGTGCCGGCCGCCGCGCCCAGCGGCGCGCGGCCAGGGTGAGGAGAGGCGCCGCGACGAGCGCGGTCGCGACGAGCAGGAGCACGATCCCGATCGCGACCACCAGACCGAGCTCGCGCAGCGGCCGGAAGTGCGCGAGCGCCAGGCACGCGAACGCCGCCGCGGTCGTCAGGGCCGCCGCGACGATCCCGGGTGCCGTCTCCACGATCGCGCCTTCCACGGCGGCCTCGGGCGAAGCCCCGGAGCGCCACGCCGATCGGACGCGCGCCCCGAGGTGGAGCGTGAAGTCGTCGCCGAGGCCGAGGAGGATCGCGGCGAAGCCGACGCCGACGGCGGTGATGGGGCCGTACCACGACGCGACGATCGCCGCGCACAGCAGCTGTCCGGCGGCGACGGTCACGAGTGAGATGGCGGGGATCGAGAGGTCCTCGAACGCGAGCACGAGGAGGAGGACGATCAGGATCGACGCGGTCCCGAGGATCCGGATGAGGTCCCAGCGCAGCGCGGTCTCGTCGTGCGCGGCGTAGAGGGGCCCTCCGACCGCGTCGAGCTCGAGGTCGGTGCCCAGGGCCTCTCGGGTCCGCGCGAAGGCGGCCGACAGCGCCGCCTGGAGGGCGCGGCCGCCGGCGGCGTCCGACTCCCCGCGCACCGGCGTCGCGATGACGAGCGCCGCGCGGCCGTCCGCGGAGAGCAGCGCCCCGGTGATCGGGTCGAAGGGGAGCGCACCGCCCGCCGCGAGCTCGCGGAGCTTCTCTTCGGCGAGCCCCAGCGGGTCCGAGGCCGCCAGGCGCGTGAGGACGAGGGACCCGGGACCCGAGGCCGCTTCGCGGAGCTCGCGGGCCCGCGCCGCGATCGCCCCGTCGGTCAACCGGGGGGCGAGCCTCACCTCGGGATTCGGGCCGAGGAGCAGCGGAAGCCGCGGCGCCAACGACTCGAGGAAGAAGGTCTCGTCCTCCTCGTCGAGCCCAAATCGCGCATGGGCGATCTCCGGGGCGCGCTCGAGGTCGTGGGCGAGCATCTCCGCGGCGTCGGCCAGCCGCTCGGGATCCGGCGGAGCACCGTCGCGCACGCGGACGACGACGTAGACGTTCTCGATCCCGCCGAAGCTCTCGAGGAACGTGCGGTAGGCCCGCACCGATGGGGCGTCGTTCGGGAGGAGGGCCGCCAAATCCGACCGGATCGTCAGCCGGCTCGCGGGGACGGCGGCCAGCGCCGCGACCGCAAGCGACGCGCCGAGCAGCGGCAGCGGGTGCCGCGCGGCGAGCCGGGCGAATCGGGAGATCAACCGGAGGGGCACGTCAGGCGGTCGATCCCGCGTCCACCAGGATCGCCTGGCCCGTGATCGCGCGCGCGCGGTCGGAGAGGAGGAAGACGATCGTCGCCGCGACGTCCTCGGGCGTCGTCCCCGCGGGGAGGGCCTCGATCTCACGAAGGGCCTGGAGCCTCTCGGGGGGCATGCCCGCGACCATCTCCGTCATCACGAGCCCCGGGACGACGGCATTCACGCGCACGCCGCGACGCCCCACCTCCC
>Ga0210379_10000865_pt1 | contig 10366 bp, 10 predicted proteins | sample PLMedo_2_FD_155468 | JGI IMG/M metagenome (GOLD analysis project Ga0210379, IMG submission 155468) | Groundwater sediment microbial communities from an aquifer in East River, Colorado, USA - PLM4_32_coex redo | ecosystem: Environmental > Terrestrial > Soil > Riparian zone | place: USA: East... | reverse complement strand
CTGTCGATGTCGATCGCGTGCGTGCTCTCGATCTGGATCTTCTCGATCTCGTCGTCTTCGACCTGGAGATACTCGCCCTTCCCGACCTCGTAGCCGCGGCCGACGTCGTCCTTCTCGACGAGATCGCCGGTCTCGGAATCGATCAGCTGCTGCTTCAGGCGATTGCCGGTCTTCTTATTGATGCGGTTGAAAGAGATGCGCTCGGTCGACGATGACGCGGGATAGAGCGCGATCGGACACGAGACGAGCGAGAGCTTGAGGTATCCCTTCCAGTAGGCGCGCGGGGCCATGTGATCTCCTTACTCGAGGATTCGGCCGAATCTTCATTGCCGGGCTTAGCGCATAATATCAAGTTCCAATAAGGAATGGGTTGACGGTGTGAGGTTTCGTCCCTCTACGGAACAATTGAAGAACGAGAGCGGACTTTCTCGAGTCGGCGATTGCAGTTAAGCCTTGGCAAAGACTCACGGACTTCGAGGGCCAAGACCATGGATTTGAATCTGAAAGGACGGCGTGCGGTCGTCACCGGTTCCACGGGCGGCATCGGGTATGCCGCGGCGCGCGAGCTTGCGGCGCTGCGCGTCGATGGCGGTGTGGTGCGGGCGATTCCTTAGACCAGCGTTACGCTTGATCTTCAGGTGCCGGAAGGTCTCCCGTCTCTCGGGAGACGGGCAGCATTCCCTGGCTGCCGAGAACGACCGTCGGCGCGGGCTTTCCCGGTCCGCCGGACAGCGCTTGGAGCAGCCTGAGATTCATCAGCTCGGGATTCCCCTTCAGCATCCGTGCCGCGTTGGCGAGACTCCGAAGAGACGCGTGCTCTCCGCGCGCGCGTTCCAGAGCCGCAAGACCTTCCTTCTGCGCCTTCCAAATCTCGGCGTAAGCCTGCTTTGCCGGTCCCGCCAGAGTGATATCGCGCAATTCGACCCGGGTGACTTCCATGCCCATGGACGAAGCATCCGCGTTCAGCTTTTCGGCGAACCCTTCCGTCATGGCGTTGCGGTCGGTGAGAAGCTGATCGAGCGTTCTTGCCATCACGCGAGCGCGGCACTCCACCTGGACGTCTCCGTAAAGACGACTGTCCGGATCCGCGTGCCTGCTGCGGTAGAGTTTGGGATCGACGATGCGATGATTGACAAGCAACGAGACGCGCACCGGCAGCTGGTCGGAGCTCAGCATCTCCTGTCCCGCGACCCCCAAAACCCGTTCGCGCAAATCGAAGGACACGATTTGGATCGCGGGCGACCACGCCCGATAGCGTCCGGGCTGCAGTTCGCGTCTCACAACGCCGTTGTGAATCCAAAGTCCTCGTTCGAACTCCTGGATCGTCACGGCACCCCATATGCGGCTCACGAAAACGAGAGCCGTCACGAGGGTGAGGAGAATCAGCAACGGGTAGGCAATCTGAAAGATCATGTGCTCACTCCGTCGCCGGGTTCGGGCCCTCGCTGTCCGTAGGCGCAACACGGGGGCCCGAAGCCCGCTGGGCGTTGCGCCGACCGCACGAGGCTGGACAGCGAAGGCTGTATGGGAGTTGAACCCAAGGTTTCTACCTGTGGCGCCGCAAACTCGGCCGAAGGTTCCTACGGTTCCGTGGCCGCCCACTAACGCCGGGGCCGAATCTAGGTGCTAAGCGCTACGCAAGTAAATCCGTCAGCACGAAGACTCACAGTAGATCAGGGGCCAACCACATAACCCTCATTCGGGCGAACCCAGATGAAGGTTTCCGATATCTCCGGGTGAGCCACACCATCGATCGTGACTTGGGTCCCAAAACTCGAACCGTTTGACAGGAATGTCGCGCATATCTCTTGATTGAGATGGCTACGCATGACGGACAGGATTTGAGGACTGGCCAGCTGAACCATTTGTTGAGGGACGGGACGTCCAGCAACAGTGAAGGTCGACGCCTCAATATCGCGGGCGCGCACGCGCCCACATACCGCACCGGACCGAACTTCGACGGAAGTCGACGTCCGCATCACGATAAGAAGGCTGGCGGGCGCCATCAAAATGTCGCCACGAACTTGAACCGCACTGGCTGGGCCCAGCGTGTAAGCGGCTAACGCGCTGCACACTTTCCGGGATGTGTCCGGGGTAAAGCATTGCAACTGTCCCGACCTGGCCGGTCCAAGCGGGTCGGTCGCAGCTGGTACGGACTGGGCGGCCGCCAAGATCAGTGCGGCTGTGAAATACACAGAGGAAGTCACCGGTCCTCCTTACTTCGAATCGCGCAAGCCCACGGTGCGGTTGAAGATGGGACGGTTCGCACCTGGGCGCTGATCGAGCGTGAAATAGCCCTGGCGTTCGAACTGGATCGCTTCGCCGGGTTTGGCGTCGGCAAGCGCGGGCTCGATGCGTGCGTCGCTCAGGATCTCGAGCGAGTTGGGATTGACGTCCTGTCTGATGTCGCCGCTCGGATCGCTGCGCGTGAACAGTGGATTGTAAAGACGCACTTCGGCGGGAATCGATTTCGCGGCCGACACCCAGTGCATCGTGGCTTTCACCTTGCGGCCGTCAGGCGCGTTGCCGCCCTTGGTCGCCGGATCGTAGGTACAGCGCAGCTCGACGATTTCGCCCGATGCGTCCTTCACGACGTCGCGGCAGGTGATGAAATAGGCATAGCGCAGACGGACTTCGGCGCCGGGCGAGAGGCGGAAGAACTTCTTCGGCGGGGTCTCCATGAAGTCTTCGCGCTCGATGAAGAGCTCGCGGCCGAACGGGATGCGACGCGTGCCGGCGGACGGATCCTCCGGATTGTTGACGGCTTCGAGCTCCTCGATCTGGTTTTCCGGATAATTCTCGAGCACGACCTTCAGCGGGTTCAGCACGGCCATGCGGCGCACGGCGTGCGTGTTCAGATACTCGCGCACGGCGTGATCGAACATCTGGGAATCGACGACGCTGTTCGCCTTGGCGACGCCGACGCGCTTGACGAAATCGCGGATCGCTTCTGGCGGCACGCCGCGGCGCCTCAATCCTGCCAGTGTCGGCATGCGCGGATCGTCCCAGCCGGAGACGAGCCCTTCGCGCACAAGCTCGGTCAGGATGCGCTTCGACAGCATCGTATTGCTGATGTTGAGGCGCGCGAACTCGTACTGATGCGGATGCGAGGGCACCGGCAGATTGTCGAGGAACCAATCGTAGAGCGGGCGGTGATCCTCGAATTCGAGCGTGCAGATCGAATGCGTGATGTGCTCGATCGCGTCCGACTGGCCGTGCGCGAAATCGTAGCTCGGATAGATCCTCCACTTGTCGCCGGTGCGCGGGTGTGTGGCGTGCAGGATCCGGTAGAGCACGGGGTCGCGCAGATTGATGTTTCCCGAGGCCATGTCGATCTTGGCGCGAAGCACGCGCGTGCCGTTCGGGAACTCGCCCGCCTTCATGCGGCGGAAGAGCGCGAGATTCTCTTCGACGCTGCGATCGCGGAACGGGCTGTTCTTGCCGGGCTCAGTGAGGGTCCCGCGGTTCGCGCGCATCTCCTCCTGCGACTGATCGTCGACATAGGCCTTGCCGGCGCGGATCAGGTGCTCCGCCCACTCATAGAGCTGATCGAAATAGTCGGAGGCGTGGTGGAGGTGCTCGCCCCAATCGAAGCCGAGCCAGTGCACGTCGCGCTTGATGGCGTCGATATATTCCTGCTCTTCCTTGGTCGGGTTGGTGTCGTCGAAGCGCAGATGGCAGCGCCCGCCGAACTCCTCGGCGACGCCGAAATTCAAGCAGATCGATTTGGCGTGGCCGATATGGAGGTAGCCGTTCGGCTCGGGCGGGAAGCGGGTGACGACGCTTCTGCGGCGGCCGGCATCGAGGTCGGCCTGAATGATGTCGCGGATGAAATCGCGCCCCGCTTCTTTGGCCGGTGCTTCGGTCTGCGACATGCGTGAACTGCTCCGTATCGTGGGCGAGGGTTTTGGCAAATCCGCCCGCGCCCGCCAAGAGCGCCATGTATGCGGGGGCTGGGGCGCATCCGCAAGTCTTTGGGATCGCTCGCTAACCCCGGGCCAAAGCTCGCCCGGCTACTTGATATATTCCTCGTTGCCGACAAAGCCGATTTTGGCAACGCCGAGGTGTTGCGCATCGGCCAATGTCCGCGCAACCACGTCGTACTTGGCGAGACGGTTGGGGCGCACATGAATCCGACTGAGGAAATTGCGTCGCGGCCTTTGCATTGCGCGGGATGAATTTGTTTTTAGTTGGGCGGGGTGGCCGTTTTCATCGGACGGTTAGCGCTGGAAATCGTCCCTGTCGATGAAGGGCGAGGTCGTCACCCACCAGCTCGATTGCGCGGTTGCAGCATCGATCGCCGGCGGCTTGACCTGACCTGCGTTCACGGCGGCCATGCGCGCGTCCTGCAAGCCTTGTGCATTCGTGCCTTCGGTTTCCCAGATCACGAGATATTTGGTGAAGGGAAGCCGCGGCGGCGGCGAGGTGGAAGGCGTGGGCGCATGGCGGAAGCGCTGCGCCGCCATCCAGCCCGGCAAGGCCAGCACATCGTTGATCAGCTTCGAGAGCGCTGCCTCGAACTCGGCATCGCTGACACCGGAGGCAGGCTCGACGAAATCGAGCTCGACGTAGCGGTTCGGCCGCGGCGTCTTGTTGTCGGAGACGTCGGGAAGGAAGGGCTTTTGGCGATCGGGCCGCGTCACGCGCGGACCGATCACCTGATAGGTCACGCTGACCGGGCCGTCCGGCGAATAATCGAATCCGGGGATGAGCCGGCTCTTTCCGCCGGCGATGGCCGCCTTCGACGCGCGCTGGATCTTGCCGAGATCGTCGCCCTCCTGGTCCCAGATGATCAGATTGCCGCGCCGGTACAGCGGCTGCATCGCGCGCGGCATCACCGGAACGAGCCGGAAGCGCTGCGCCCCGGTCCAGTTCGGAAGCTGAACCAGATCGCCCATATGCATGTTCTGGTAGCCGTCGTTGAAATCGAATTCCCGGCCTGGCAGCGGATCGGACATCACCAGATAGGCGTAGCGGCTCTGGCCCCTGGGTGCTTCGCGCGTGCCGGGCTTGCCGATCGACCACTGCGCCAGCGCGGGCATCGAGAGCGCCAGAGCCACGGCGACGCCGATGAAAAGCCGTTTCACGATTCCGTTCATGCCGACCTCATCTCGCCTTGCCGACATATGGCGCCCTTTAAAGGCCTCGCGCAAAGGGTGTAGCATCGACCGAACGGTTGAGCGGAGGAGACTATGGCGCGGCGGCATTTCCTTTTCCTGGCGGCAGTGGCGGCAGCGGCTGTGACGCCCGTTCTCGGGCAGAGCGAACGGGCCGGGTCTATCCCGGATTTCTCAGGCATCTGGCAGCACGCGAATCCGGGGTTCGAGCCGCTCAAATCCGGGCCCACGTCGCTCGTCAACCTTAAGCGCCGCCCGAACGGCACCGGCGACATCCTGAACCTCACCGGCGATCACACGAATCCCATCCTGAAGCCCGCAGCGGCGGCGGCCGTGCAAAAGCACGCGCAATACCATGCGAACGACAAGGGCGATCCAAACCCGCGCAACCAGTGCTGGGAAGAAGGGCCGCCGTTCGTGTTCTCGAATGGCCCCACGCGACTCATCCAATCGAAGGACAAAGTCACCATCCTCTATCAATACCATCATCAGGTCCGCCATGTGCGCATGAACGCAGAGCATCCGGCGAAGGGGACGCCGACCTGGTACGGCGACTCCGTCGGCCGCTATGAGGGCGACACGCTCGTTGTCGATACGGTGGGCATCAAGGTTGGGAAATATTCCATGGTCGACTGGTATGGCACGCCCCATACCGAGGCGCTGCACGTGGTCGAGCGCTACCGGATGCTCGACTACGAAGCCGCGAAAGAAGGCTTCGAACGCGACGCCAAGGAGCACAACGTCCCCGATGGGAAGCCGGTCGCGAACGCACAGGGCAAGTACCTGCAGCTCCGCTTCACGGTCGAGGACCCCAATGTCTTCACGATGCCGTGGAGCGCGACCATGACGTATCGGAACGTTACGGGTAACGACGTCGACTGGGTGGAAAGCGTTTGCGCCGAGAACTTCAAATGGTTCCCGGGGCAGGACTCCGACGTGCCGCGGGCGACACGGCCGGATTTCTGAAACAGGCGAGAACCGCGCGTGCTTAGAACGGCTGCCTCACACGGGTGAGGCGGACTTAAGTGCGTGGCTCAACACCAACCAACACGAGGAGGGTGTCATGGAATCATTCATCAATGGTCTCATCGGGCAGTACGACAAGGGCGCGTTGTCGCGACGCGAGCTGGTGGGCGCGCTCGCCGCGCTCAGCGTGACGGGAAACGCCGCGTTCGCCGCCGACGCCGGGTTTCAGAGTGCCGGCATCAACCACGTGGCGATCACCGCGAGCAATCTGCAGCGCACGGTCGACTTCTATTCGCGCGTGTTCGCGCTTGCGCGCCAGCCGGGGCAGAATGCGAATCTCGTGCAGCTGACGGTCGGGAAGGAAGGGCATCTTTCGATCCGGCAGGGCGCGAATCCGCGCTTCGATCACTTCGCGATCGGGATCGCCGGCTACAACAAGGACCGCGTCATCGCGAATTTGCGGGCGCGGGGCGCGATGCCGATCGACGGGGGCGACGGCGCGGGGCTGCATGTCGCGGACCCGGACGGGCTGTTCGTGCAGGTGATTGCAGCCGGTGGCGCGGGGTAGAAAAGCATCACCCGCTTCGCGCTCGTGTCGAGTGCAAGCGGGTGAGTTCAGCTTAGAGCTTTACCAGCTGTTTTTTTCCGGCGACCTCAGGCGAACATCGCGTCGGAAATGCTGCCGTCTTTGTTCACCTTCCACGGCTGCTGCCAATTCGTGTGAATGGAGCGGGGCTTTTCCTTGCTCCGCCACTCGGCCATCGAAATGCCGTGGTACTTGCTCATCTCTGCGAGCGTCGGTTGAAGTTCGCCCGTCTCGTCCGTCGACCGCGACACGAGCATCGCTTCTTGTCCGGTCCACTCCCAGTCGAACGTGAAGCGCGTATGCGCCTTGGTGTGCACCGGCTCCTGGATCTTCGCCTGTCTCCAATTCTTGCCGTCGGTCGTAATTTCGACCTTGGTGATCTTGCCGCCGCCGGACCACGCGAGGCCCGTGATCTGGTTATACCCGCGCCGCATCTCCATTCCCGCGGAGGGACGCGTGATCACGGATTTCGGCCCGAACGCGAAGTGATACCAGCGCGCCTTGTTGCCGAGATCAGGTCTCGCCACCGAGTGGTTCATGCTCTCGTTCCAGGCGTTGTAGGGCTGGTCGACCACCTTGATGGCCCGCAGATACTTCACGCTGAACGGCGCTTCCCACCCGGGCACGATCAGCCGGATCGGGTAGCCCTGCTCGATGCGGAGCGGATCGCCATTCTGTCCGTAGGCGACGAAGCAGTCTTCGATGGCCTTTGCCGTCGGAAGCGTGTGGCTGAACTTGCCGGCGTCGTCGCCTTCGTTGACCAGCCACGTTCCAGCTGTCTTCACGCCCGCTTCTCTCAGCAGCACCGACATCGGCACGCCGGTCCATTCGCTGCAGCTCGTCATGCCGTGGATGTACTGGATCGGCAGCCCCATGTTCTCATCGCCCTCACCGTGGATCGCGGGAGAGCTGTTGCCATGGCACTCGAGGAAGTGGACCCGCGACACGGACGGGAGCCGCTTCAGATCCGCGACGGAAAAACTCAACGGCCGATCGACCAGGCCGAAGATCTTGAGGGTGTGACGGGCCTCTTCGATCTCGGGATACTCGGAAGAGTGCTGCTGCATGAAGTGCAGCCGGGAGGGCGTGATGATGCCGTTGTACTCATGGAGCGGCGTGTAGTGAGTCATGTGGTCGATGCGGTAGCGGGCCCCGCGGCGCGGAGGCTCGGCGTGTACGTTGTTGCCTTGCGCATTGGCCGGGCCGCTTTTCGCGGCCAGTCCTGCGCCGGCGGCCACACCTGCGAGTGCTGCCGTCTGTTGGAGGAATCGCCTGCGGTCAGATTTGGAGTCCATGGCTGTCTCCCGTCCCGAATCGATTTGAGCCCTCTATGGGCCCAGCCGTACAACCTTAGCTCGAATCGCGGAACATTGCGAGCAGCCGCCCGAGCACGTTTGGCTGAGGACCGGAACTTTTCCACCACCGGAAGCAAAACGGCGAGCAGATCGGGTCTGCTCGCCGTTCGGTATTCAGGCTGCTAAGCGCCTACCACCAGCTGGGTTTCTTCTCTGGGGGGTAGACCGGCTTGGCCGGGACGAAGCCGTCCTTGTTGGGCATGACGACCTTGGGCAGCGTGGTCTGGTCCATCACGTCGCCTTCGTTGATGATGCCGTTCCGGTAGAAGAGGAAGGCGACCAGCGAGTAGACCTCGTTGGGCGTCAGCGTTCCCGGATTGGGAACGGGCATCGCACGGTTGATATAGTCCCAGGCGATCGTCGGAACCGGGTAGTAGCTGACCCCGTTCATCTTGTCCTGGTTCGGACCGTAGTAGTCGCCGCGATAGGGCTGGCCCGGCTTTCCTATGGTCAAACGGCGGAGGATTCCGCCTTCCCCGTTCACGCCGTGGCAGACCTGGCAGCGCTTGACGAAGACGACCTCGCCTTCCTTGGCGGTGCCGCGCCCGACCGGAAGTGCATTTCCGTCCGGACCGATGATGCGGTCGAAGGCCTTGACCTCCTTCTCCGAGAGCGGCTTGCCGACATCGGGAAAGAGGCGCCCCTGCGATTGCGCCGACACGACCGCGGGGACCGCGAAGGCGAGGATCACTGCAGGTGCGAGGACCTTAAGCAAAGAGCGCATCGGAAATGCTCCCATCCTTGTTCACTTTCCACGGCTGCTGCGAATTCATGTGGATGGCGCGGGGCTTATCTTCTTTCTGACGCCACTCGTCCATCTTGATGCCCCAGTACTTGCCAAGCTCGGCCAACGTCGGCTGAAGCTCGCGCTGGTCGTCAGTGGCGCGTGACACGATGACGGCGTCCTGGCCGTTCCAATCCCAGTCGTAGGTGAAGCGCGTGTGCGCCTTGGTGTGCACCGGATCCTGGATCTTCGCGTCCCTCCAGTTCTTGCCGCCGTCGACCGAGATTTCGACCCTGGTGATCTTGCCGCCGCCGGACCAGGCGATGCCCGTGATCTGGTTGTAGCCTTTGGCGCCCATCTGGAGTCCAGCCGAGGGATTCGTGATGATGGATTTCGGCCCAAACTGGAAATGGTACCAGCGCACCTTGCCGCCGAGATCGGGTCTCGCGACGGAGTGGTTCATCGACTCGTTCCAAGCGTGGTAGGGCTGATCCACCACCTTGATGTTCTTCAAGTACTTCACACTAAAGGGCGCTTCCCAGCCGGGAACGATCATGCGGATCGGGAACCCCTGCTCGACGCGCAGCGGATCGCCGTTCTGGGCGTAGGCGATGAAGCAGTCCTCCATGGCCTTTCCCGTCGGAAGCGTGTGACTGAAGTTACAGGCATCGCCTCCTTCATTGACGATCCAAGTCCCTGTCGATTTCACGCCTGCCTCTCTCAGCAGCACGGACATCGGAACGCCGGTCCATTCGCTGGAGCTCGTCATCCCGTGGATGTACTGGACGGGCGGGCCCATGTTCTCGTTGCCGGTGCCATGGATCGCGAGAGAGCTGTTGGCGTGGCACTCGAGGAAGTGCACCCGCGACACGGACGGCAACCGTTTCAGATCCGCGACGCTGAAGCGCAAGGGCCGATCGACCAGGCCGTAGATGGAGACGGTATGGTGTTCCGCCTCGATCTCGGGGAATTCGGACGTGTGCTGCTGCATGAAGTGCAGCCGGGACGGCGTAATGACGCTTTTTAGCTCGTGCAGCGGCGTGTAGTGAGTCATGTGGTCGATGGAATAGCGAGCCCCGCGGCGCGGCGGTTCAACGTGCACGTTATTGCCTTGTGCTTGGGCCGGCCCGGCTTTCGCGGCCAATCCTGCACCAGCAGCCACACCGGCGATCGCAGCCGTCTGCTGTAAGAACCGCCTGCGGTCAGATTTCATTTCCATTGACTTTCTCCCGTCCCGAATTTCGTGTTTAGAGCCTTCTTGATCCGTCTTCGTCAGATCTGGTCAGAGGCCGGATAGGTAACGCGCCATCGCGTCGCGGTCCGCCGGCGCAATCCCTGCCATGATCCCCATCATGACTTGATTGTTTTTCCGAGTTCCGTCGGCATAGGCGCTCATCGACGCGACTAGATATTCGTAGCTTTGCCCGGCAAGTCGCGGCGCCGGCGCGCCCTCGGCCTGTGGGGCGCCCATGAAGTTCGTCTGATGACATGCCTGGCATACCGCGATTCCGCGGGGCGCCGCCCCTGCGGCGGCCTTGTCGGCTTGAGCAGACCGTGCCGGCCATGTCCTCTTCGCGAAGAAAGCCGCGGCGGCCGGCATCTCTTCCTCATGAAGCGT
>Ga0210379_10000863_pt1 | contig 10371 bp, 10 predicted proteins | sample PLMedo_2_FD_155468 | JGI IMG/M metagenome (GOLD analysis project Ga0210379, IMG submission 155468) | Groundwater sediment microbial communities from an aquifer in East River, Colorado, USA - PLM4_32_coex redo | ecosystem: Environmental > Terrestrial > Soil > Riparian zone | place: USA: East... | reverse complement strand
CTGTCGATTGGCCTGGTCACCGGCGGCACCGGCATCACCATCGCGCACGAGCTCGGCCACAAGCGCTCGCGGCTTGAGCGCTGGCTGGCGCGCGCGCTGCTTTACACGGTGAGCTACGGCCACTTCACCATCGAGCACAACCGCGGCCACCACCAGCATGTCGCCACGCGCGAGGATCCGGCGAGCGCGCGCTACGGCGAGAGCTACTGGGCGTTCCTGCCGCGCACGCTGGCCGGCAGCTATGCGCACGCCTGGCGCCTGGAGGTCGCGCGCCTCGCGCCGCTTCGGCTGCCGTGGTGGCACTGGCGAAACGAGATGCTGTGGGCGACGCTGCTGCCGCCTGCCCTCGCCGCGGCGCTCGGCGCCGCCCACGGTCCGCTCGCCGCGGCGTATTTCTTCGGCCAGAGCGCGATGGCGATCGCGCTGCTCGAGGCGGTGAACTACGTCGAGCATTACGGCCTGCAGCGCGCGCGGCTGCCCGACGGGCGCTACGAGCCCGTGAGCGAGCGTCACTCCTGGGACGCGAACCAGGTGCTCACGAACAGCTTCCTCATCCACTTGCAGCGCCACGCCGACCACCACCTGAACCCCTTGCGCCCCTACCCCGCGCTGCAGCCGCGCATCGGCAGCCCCAAGCTGCCCACCGGCTACACCGGCATGCTGCCGCTCGCCGCGGTGCCGCCGCTCTGGTTCGCGGTGATGAATCCGCGCGTGCCGCGGCCGGTGCATGACTAAGGCGGCGTTTGTTACCGGCGCCACCGGTTTTGTCGGCCTGAACCTGGTCGAGGAACTCCTCACGCAAGGCTGGCGTGTGATCGCCCTGCACCGCGCGGGATCGGAGTTGAAGTACCTGCGGCGCATGCACGCCGAACGAGCCATCGGCGACATCACCGACGCCGATGCCGTGCAGCGTGCCATGCCGCAGGGCGTGGACGCGGTGTTCCATGTCGCCGGCGACACGAATCTGTGGTCGAGGCGCAATGCGGCACAGGACCGGATCAACATCGACGGCACGAGGATCGTGGTAGACGCGGCGCTCGAGCGGCGCGCACGGCGCTTCGTGCACACCTCGAGCATCTCCGCCTACGGACTGCAACGCGGCCGCCTCGACGAGCGGACGGTGCAAATGGGAAAGTTCTCTTCCGTGAATTACAACCGTTCGAAACACCTTGCCGAGGAAGCCTTGCGTGCCGGCATCGCGCGCGGGCTGGATGCCGTGATCCTAAATCCGGGCGCCATCATGGGACCCTACGACACGCGCAATTACGCGCGCCTGGTGACGCTGGTGGCCGCAGGGACGCTTCCCGGCGTGCCGCCCGGCGCGCTGCCCTTCTGCCACGTGCGCGAGGTGGCCAAAGCGCATGTCGCCGCGTTCGAACGCGGCCGCAGGGGCGAGAACTATCTGCTCGGCGGTACCGATGCGAGCTTCCTCGAGCTAGTGCAGGCGATCGGTGCCGCGCTCGGCAAGCCGGTGCCATCGCGGCCGACACCGGCGTGGATCCTGCGTGCCATGGGCGCTATTGGCGCGCTGCGCGGAGCGATCAGTGGGCAGGCGCCTACGCTGACGCCGGAAACGGCGCTGCAGGCGACGCGCGAGTTGACCTGCGACTGCTCCAAGGCGGTGCGCGAACTGGGATTTCGGGCGCTGCCATTGCACGAAATGGTCGCCGACTGCGTCGCCTGGCTGGCTGCCGAAGGGCTGCTCGCCGGAGTACAATCGGCGCGCCTCGACCGCAGTTAACCAGACAGTTCAAATACAGGGAGTAGACCCATGCGTCCGTTCCACGCGATTCTTGCCGCTGCCGCGCTGGCGGCGTTCGCCGGCGCCGCCGGCGCGCAGAGCTACCCGAACAAGCCGATCCGCATCATCGTGCCCTACGCCGCGGGCGGCACTTCCGACATCCTCGCGCGCCAGATCGGCCCGAAGATGACCGAGGCCTGGGGCCAGCCGGTGCTGGTGGAGAACAAGCCCGGCGCCAACGGCAACGTCGGCGCCGATTTCGTCGCCAAGAGCGCGCCCGACGGCTACACCATGCTGCTCGCCGACATCGGCGCGCTGTGCATCAGCCCGAGCGTATTCCCGCAGCTGCCCTTCGACCCGACCAGGGACTTCTCGCCGATCGTGATGGTCAGCTATTCGCCCCACGTGCTGGCCGTGCACCCTTCCGTGCCGGTCAACAGCGTGCAGGAGCTGATCAGCTACGCCAAGGCCAATCCGGGCAAGCTCAATTTCGCCATTTCCGGCATCGGCGGCGCGCCGCACCTCGCCGGCATCGAGTTCGCGCAGCGCACGGGCGTCAACTGGACCTACATCCCCTACAAGGGAGGCTCGCAGGCGGTGGCCGACGTGGTCGCGGGGCAGGCCAACGTGCTGTTCAACGGCATGCTCGCCACCTGGCCCTCGGTGACCGGCGGCCGCCTGAAGGCGCTGGCCATCTCCAGCTCGAAGCGCGTGGCCTCCGCCGCCAGCACGCCGATCGTGGCCGAGACGCTGCCCGGCTTCGAGACCGGCTCGTTCCAGGGCGTGGTCGCGGCCGCCGGGACGCCGCGCGAGATCGTGGCGAAGCTCAACGCCGAGTTCGCTCGCATCCTCAGCGCCAAGGACATCAAGGACCGCCTCGCCGCGCAAGGCACCGAAGTGCGCACCGACACGCCGGAGTCCTTCGGCGCGTTCATCCGCAACGAGACCGCCCGCTGGGCCAAGGTGGTCAAGGAGTCGGGGGCCAAGTTCGAATGAAGGTCGACCTGCCCCAGAATCCCTTCAAGCGCGCGCTGAAGGCGGGGCAAGCGCAGATCGGGCTGTGGTCCAGCCTGTCGTCGAACTATTCGGTGGAAGTAATCGCCGGCGCCGGCTTCGACTGGATCCTGCTCGACATGGAGCATTCGCCGAACGATCTGGAGTCGCTGCTCTCGCAGCTGCAGGCGGCGGCGCCTTACGCCACGCATCCGGTCGTGCGCGTGCCGTGGAACGACATGGTGACCATCAAGCGCGTGCTCGACGCCGGCGCGCAGTCGCTGCTCATTCCCTACGTGCAGAACGCGTCGGAAGCCAAGGCGGCAGTGGCCAACACGCGCTACCCGCCCGCCGGCGTGCGGGGCGTGGCCGGCACCACCCGCGCCACGCGCTTCGGCCGCGTGAAGGACTACGCCAAGCGCGCGCACGAGGAGATCTGCGTACTGGTGCAGCTCGAAACCAAGCCGGCGCTGGAGGAAATCGAGAAGGTGGCTGCGGTCGACGGCGTGGACGGCATCTTCATCGGGCCGGCCGACCTGCATGCCTCGATGGGCTACACCGGCGAGACGGCGAACCCGGCGGTCCTACCCCTGATCGAGGAGTCGATCCGCCGCATCCGCAAGGCGGGCAAGGCGCCGGGCTACCTGTCGCCGATCGAGGCGGACGCGAAGCGGATGCTCGCGGCCGGCGCACAGTTCGTCGCGGTGGGCGCCGACGTCGGCCTGCTCGCCCGCGGCGCCGAAAACCTGCTGGCAAAATTCAAGACATGAAACCCGAAATCATCGTCACCACCAAGCTCTTCCCGCGCACCCAGGAGCGGCTGGACAAGGAGTTCACCTGCCACAAGCTGCACGAGGCTGCCGACCGTGCCGTGTTCCTGAAGGAGCTCGCGCCGCGCGTGCGCGCGCTCGCCACCTTCGGCCCGGCGGGCGCCGATGCCAAGCTGATGGACGCCCTGCCAAAGCTCGAGTTGATCTCGAACTTCGGGGTCGGCGTGGATGCCATCGACCTCGCTGCGGCGAAAAAGCGCCGCATCATCGTTACCAACACCCCCGACGTGCTGAACGACTGCGTCGCCGACACGGCGATGGCGCTCACCGTGAACGTGATGCGCAAGTTCCCGCAGGCCGAAGGCTACCTGCGCGCCGGGTACTGGGCGACGCGCGGCGGCTATCCGCTTACCACGTCGCTCGGCGGCAAGACCATGGGCATCCTCGGCTTGGGCCGCATCGGCGAGGCGATCGCGCAGCGCGCGCAGGCCTTCGGCATGCAGATCCGCTACCACAACCGCAAGAAGAAGGATGTCGCCTACCCGTACGACGCGGACGCGGTGACGCTGGCGGAGAATTGCGACGTGCTGATGGTGGTGACGCCGGGCGGCGCCGAGACCGAGAAGCTGGTCAACGCCAAGGTGCTGGATGCACTCGGGCCGGAGGGCTACGTGGTCAATATCGCCCGCGGCAGCGTGGTCGACGAGCTGGTGCTGCTGAAGTACCTGCAGGAGAAGAAAATCGCCGGGGCAGGCCTGGACGTGTTCGCCGACGAGCCGCGCGTGCCGCCGGAGTTCTTCACGCTGGACAACGCGGTGCTGTTTCCGCACGTGGGCAGCGCCACGATGGAGACGCGCACTGCCATGGGCAACCTGCAGATCGACAACCTGCTCGCGCATTTCGCGGGCAAGCCGGTGCTGACGCGCGTGGTCTGACCCCCGGAAAGTTATTGCATCGCAACATCTCCTCCGCACGGACTCGCGCTATGATCGCCGCACACCGAACAAAGATTCGATCCAACGCTTCAAACGAAGGAGGAGAAATGAGAATCAGACTGTCCGTGCTCGCCCTCGCGGCGAGCGCCGTCATCGCCGCGCCCGCGGCGGCCCAGCAAGTCACGTTCATGACCGGCCCGCAAGGCGGGTCCTGGATTCCCCTGGGCGGCGCGCTGAAAGGCATGTGGGAGAAGAGCGTCCCGGGCTTGCAGATCACGCAGACGCCGGGAGCCGGCATCGCCAATGTGCGCGGCGTGGACGAAGGCAAGGCGCACATCGGCCTCGCGAACTCCAGCACCACGGTCGACGGCATCGCGGGCCGCGCACCCTACCCGAAGAAGGTGACCAAGGTGTGCCAGCTCGCCAACCTGTACCCGCAGTACTTCCAGGTGGTGGCCCTTGCCGACGCCAAGGTCAACAGCTTTGCCGACTTGAAGGGCAAGGCGTTGGTCACCCAGCCCAAGGGCAACACCGCCGAGGCGGTGACTGCCATGGTGCTGCAGATCAACGGCATGACCTACCAGTCGCTGTCGAAAGTGAACTTCCAGGCGGCGTACAACGACGCTGTGTCGATGATGAAGGACGGGCACGTGCAGGTGTTCACGCTCGGCACCACCGCGCCGGCGTCGGCGGTGATGGACCTCGCCAGCGCACGCGACGTGAGGCTCGTCCCTGCGGACGACAAGACGCTCGCCGAGATGAACAAGCTGAACCCCGGGTTCTACAAGCGGCTGATTATCAAGGCCGGCACCTATCCGAAGCAGGACCAGGACGTCCCGGTCATCGGCTATTCCACTCACATCGTCGTCGCCTGCGACCTGCCCGAGGACACCGTCTACAAGATGACGAAGACGATGGCGCAGAACGTTGACGCGATGGCGGCGATAGTGAAGTCAATTTCCGGACTGACGCCGAAGGACATGGGCGTCGACATGGGCGTGCCCTTCCACAAGGGCGCGGCGAAGTTCTACAGAGAAGTCGGGGCGATGTAACGCCTTCCGGGGCATTGCGAGGACGGGGCGGCCTGGCCGCCCCGTTTCGCGTTGAGGGAGCGCGAGTTGGAAATTACTCCGGTCATTTCCGAGGAAAAGCAGGCCACCGCGCCGACGGCGAAGGCGCTGAAATGGCTGATCACCGCCATCGCCGTGGCGATGTCGCTGTACCACATGTACGTCGCCGGGTTCGGTCCGCCGGAAGCGCTGATCTTCCGCGGCACGCACCTGATCTTCGCGCTCACCCTGGTGTTCCTGCTCTATCCGCTCAAGCCCGGCGGCGGCGCCGGCTGGCGTCTCGCCGACCTGGCGCTGCTGGCTGCCGGCTGGGCCTTCGTGCTGCACATCTTCTTCAATTACCAGTACTACACGAACCGCATCATCTACATCGACGAGTTGACCGCCTGGGACAAGTTCTACGCCGTGGTGTCGGTGCTGATCGTGCTGGAGGCGACGCGGCGCGTGCTCGGCTGGGCCCTGCCGCTCACCGCCATGGCGTTTCTCGCCTACGCGCTGAGCACCCACGTGACGCTGGCGATGCTGATGGAGCAGGTATACCTGTCCACCGAGGGTATCTTCGGCTCGACGCTGGGGGTGTCGGCCTCCTACGTGATGCTGTTCGTGGTGTTCGGTGCTTTCATGGAGAAGAGCGGCACCGGACAGCTGTTCATGGACTTCGCGCTGTCGATCACTGGCAGCAGCGCGGGCGGTCCGGGCAAGGTGGCAGTGGTGAGTTCGAGCCTGTTCGGTACCGTCTCCGGCAGTGCGGTAGCGAACGTGATGGTCGACGGGCCGATCACCATTCCGCTCATGAAGCGCACCGGCTTCCGGCCGCCGTTTGCCGCCGCAGTAGAAGCGGTCGCCTCCACCGGCGGCCAGTTGATGCCGCCGGTGATGGGGGCGGCCGCGTTCGTGATGGCCGAATTCCTGGCCGTGCCGTACGCCCAGATCGCGGTCTGGGCGGTGATCCCGGCATTCCTGTATTACCTTTCGGTGTTTTTCGCAGTGCATTTCGAGTCCAAGCGCCACGGCCTCGGGGGCGTACCCAAGGATCAACTGCCGCACCTGCCGCAGGTGTTGGCGGCGCGCGGCCACCTGTTCGTGCCCATCCTGATCGTCCTGTTCGGGCTGATCCTCGGCTATTCGGCGCCGCTATGCGCGCTGGTGGGCGCGCTCGCGTGCCTGCCGCTCGCGCTGCTCAGGAAGCTTACGCGCGCCGGCATTTCCTGGATGTCGGCCATCGAGGCGCTCGAGGACGGCGCCAAGAACACGCTCTCCGTTGCAATGGCCTGCGCCTGCGCCGGCATTGTGATCGGCTGCGTCACGATCACCGGCCTGGGCATCGTATTCACGCAATTGGTGGTCGCGCTGGCGCAGAATTCGCTGATCCTCGCGCTGGTGCTGACCGCAATGGCAGGAATCATCCTTGGCATGGGAATGCCCACCACGCCGGCCTACATCATGATGGTCGCGCTGCTGGTGCCCGCAGTGATCAAGATGGGCGCGGTGACGCCGGCGGCGCACATGTTCGCCTTCTACTTCGCCATCCTTTCGGCGATCACGCCCCCGGTGGCGCTCGCCGTGTTCGCCGCCGCGAGCCTGGCCAAGGCGAACATGTGGACCACTGGTTGGGCCGCGGTGCGCATTGCCGCGCCCGCCTACATCGTGCCGTTCATGTTCGTCTATGAACCGAAGCTGCTCCTGATCGTGACGGACTGGGGCGCCGACTGGCTCTACGTGGGCTGGTCCGTGGCCTCCGCCTCGATCGGCGTCATCGCGCTCGCCGGCGGCCTGTTCGGCTGGCTGCTGGGATTCGCCTCGGCGTGGCAGCGGGGGCTGCTGATCGTCGCCGCGCTGTGCCTGATCACGCCGGGCTTGATCACCGATACGATCGGCTTCGGGCTGCTCGCCGTGGTGGTCGCCACCCAGCTGCTCGCGCGGCGTCGCGCGGCCGAGGCCGCGCCTTAGCCGCGGTCGTCGATGCGCCGCGTCTCGCTCTCGACGCGATATTCGCCCTCGATGACGGTGCCCTGCCCGCGCCTTGGCAGATTGCGCGTGCGCCACCACAGCCACGCCCAGAGCGCCAGTGCCAGCACCGCCGCCACGGCGAAGATCACCGAGGCGAAGACGAGCGCGAGGACGAAGAGGACAACGCCGAGAACGGCGCCCGCGATGCGCTGAAAGAGGTTCAAACCGGAGCGGGCTCCGCGGCGTCGAAGTCGATCTCGACCTTGGCGCCGTTCGGGTCGAAGAAGAACAGCTGCCAGGTGCCGTAGGCGGGCAGCTTCCGCAATTCGTACTCGATTCCCTTCGCCTTCAGCTTCGCCACCGTGGCGGCAAGCCCGGTGCCGTAGAAGGCCATGTGGTCAATCACGCCTCTCACCAGTTGCGCCTTCGGCCTCCCGGCCACCACGTGCAGGATCGGGTCCTTGCCCTTGCCGCCGTCCGCATAGAGCCAGGCACCGGGAAAGCTGAAGGGCGGGCGCGCGCCGGGCTTGAGGTTCAGATGCTCCTCGTAGAACGCGAGCGTCGCCGGCAGGTCGTCGGTGAGGATGTTGAAGTGGTCCATCCGCGTGATCGGCATCTCAGGCCCCCTTCGCCGCGGCCTGCGTCTGGCGCGTCTTGTCGAGCACCGTCATCGCGGTGGTGACCAGCGCCGCGATGTCGGCCGCGTTGGCCGGCACGATCAGCGTGTTCGACTGCTTGGCCAGGCTGGAGAAAGCCGCCACGTACTCCTGCGCCACCTTGAGGTTGGCGGCATCCATGCCGCCCTTGTCCGAGATCGCCTCGCCCACCGCGCGCACGGCAGCGGCATTGGCTTCCGCGATCAGGCGCAGCGCGGTGGCCTCGCCCTGCGCGCGGTTGATCGCCGCCGCCTTCTCGCCCTCGGACCTGAGTACCGCCGCCTGCTTTTCGCCGTCGGCGACGTTGATCTCCTGCTGCCGCTCGCCCTCGGACTTGGCGATCAGCGCGCGCTTCTCGCGCTCGGCGGTGATCTGCTGCTGCATCGAGCGCAGGATCGCCTCGGGCGGCGTCAGGCTCTTGATCTCGTAGCGCAGCACCTTGATGCCCCAGTTGCGCCCTGCCTCGTCGAGCGAGGCGACGATCTGCTTGTTGATCTCCTCGCGCGATTCGAAGGTCTTGTCCAACTCCATCTTGCCGATCTCGCTCCTCAGCGTGGTCTGCGCCAGCTGCGAAATCGCCGCGACATAATTGGACGAGCCGTAGGACGCGAGCCGCGGGTCGGTGACCTGGTAGTACAGGATGCCGTCCACGCCGAGCTGCGTGTTGTCCTTGGTGATGCAGACCTGCTCGGGCACGTCGAGCGGCACTTCCTTGAGCGAATGGCGGTAAGCCACCCGGTCGAACACCGGCACGATGAAATTGAGGCCCGGCTCGAGCGTGGCGTGGAAGCGCCCGAAACGCTCCACCACGAAGGCGCTCTGCTGCGGCACCACGCGCACGCCTTCCAGCACGAAGGCGACCGCCGCCGCGAGCAGGAACACGTACACCGCGTAGGCGGGGGTCCGCGTCAGAGCGAAAGTGGCCCCGGCGAGCACGGCGGAGATGATCAGCTTGACGAACATGGATTGCCTCCCGAATGCGGCAAGCGCCTCAACCCGGGCGCCTGGCGCTCACCTTGAGCGTATTGCCTTCGGCCGCGAGCACGTACACCTGCGCCCCGGGTTGCAGCGCCGCGTCGCCTTCGAGGCGCGCATCCCAGCTTGCGCCCCGGTAGCGCACGCGCGCCAGTCCCGCCGCCTGGTCCACCCAGCGCTCGAAATTCGCCGGCTGGCCGGCATCGATCGGCGCCATCTGCTGCGCTGCGTTGCGCGCGCGGTAGGCGTGCACGAAATACGCGCCCGCCAGCGCCACCACCGCGGCGGCGATCGACTGCGCGGCGAACCCGCCGCCGAACCAGGCCACCGCGCCGGCGCCGAAAGCGGCCACCCCCAGTACCAGCAGATAAAAGGTCCCGCTGAGCAGTTCCACGATCACCAGCGCCAGCCCGAGCAGCAGCCAGACCAGGTAGGCATCCATGGCGGGTATTTTGCACGCGAAACGCACCGGCGCAACCTCGGCCGGGGGGTAGAATTTTCGCCATGCCGGAATCCATGCTGCGCGCGGTGTCCGAGGAACTGATCGAGCTGTCGGCGAGCGGGCACACGGCGCCGCCGTTCAGCGCGCGCCACCCGAAGTTCGACGCCGACATGGGCTACCGCGCGATGCGGCGCCTGCACCAGCATCGCCTGGCGATCGGCTGGAAGCCCTTGGGGCGCAAGATCGGCTTCACCAACCGCGGCATCTGGAACCGCTACGGCGTGCACGAGCCGATCTGGGGCTTCGTCTATGACCATACGCTGATCCGCGCCCCGGACAACCGCGCCGAGGTGGTGCTCGAGGGGCTGTCGCAGCCGCGCATCGAGCCGGAGATCTGCTTCGGCCTGAAGGCGCCGCCGCCGCGCTCGCACGACCTGCACGCCATCCTCGCCGCGATCGAATGGGTGGCGCACGCCGTAGAGATCGTGCAGACCTTCCACCCGGACTGGAAGTTCGCGTTGCCGGACTGCACCGCCGCCAACGGCCTGCACGGCAGGCTGGTGCTCGGCGCGCCGACGCCGGTGAGCGAGATCCCCGGGCTCGAGCACCGCCTGCCCGCGGCGCGCGTCGCCCTGCGCCGCAACGGCAAGCCGGTCGACGAGGGTACCGGCGCCAACGTGCTCGACAGCCCGCTCTACGCGCTCGCCCACCTGGTCGAGGTGCTGGCGATCCAGCCCGAGTTCGACCAGCTGCACGCCGGCGAGATCGTCAGCACCGGCACGCTCACCGACGCTCACCCGGTCAAGCCGGGGGAGACCTGGAGCACCGCCTTCGACGGC